>PDWJ01004054.1_pt1 | contig 17322 bp, 15 predicted proteins | sample 1430881 | NCBI WGS metagenome assembly PDWJ01 (sample SAMN01162460, study PRJNA174530) | Oral metagenome, whole genome shotgun sequencing project. | biome: Marine environment; feature: Marine mammal; material: Swab sample of the gingival sulcus; isolation source: swab sample of gingival sulcus...
CTAAAAGAATATTTATCTGATATGTCAAAAAAAATAACACAATCCCATGTTAAACAAACTTGTTCTTTTGAATATGTTTATTCATGCAAATATTGGACTGAAAAATAAATATAAATGGTATAACATACAGTTTAGTACTAAATTGAGAAATCTTTCCATTAATGGTAATCCTGGCTACAATAGGTGTTGTGCCATCTTTTCTTTCGGCATTTATGTAAGCTGTTTGGCGTATCTTGAAATAGGTCACGATTTAGTCCCTGAACTATGACTTTTTTGGCATTTTTGTACTGTCAAGATTTACATTAAAGTATAAAAAAAGTCCTGCAAAATCAATATTTTGCAGGACTTAGTAGTTTTTGACAGCTTTTTGGCTTTTAATATCTGCGGAGAGAGAGGGATTCGAACCCCCGGAGCTGTTACACTCAACGGTTTTCAAGACCGCCGCATTCGACCACTCTGCCATCTCTCCGATGCAAAGGTAAAACAATTTTTAATTCTGCAAAAGAAAAAAAGAAAAAAGAAAGAAAAAAATCAAATAAACAGGGTGCGTATTATTATAAAACAAAAGAACAACTAAGGCATCAGCTGTATAAATCCTTTTACGGTTTCTGTTTTCCCTTTGTTTTCGTATTGAATCACGTAATAGTAAACTCCTGAATTACAACATTTCCCTTTGTTTTTCCCGTTCCAGTTATCATCAATCTTGTGTGTTTCAAAAACAATGTTTCCCCAACGATTGAAAATTTTCAGGCTATAATTTTCCGGCGGATAATTGTGTCCAATGTTGAAATAGTCATTTTCAGCGTCTCCGTTCGGCGTGAAAATGTTGGGAATGTCCAATTTTATCTCGACATCGGGTTTGATTACCCGAACCTTAATTTCTGCTATTTCGCCAATGCAACCCAAGTCAGACTGTTCGTAAACCGACATTGATTGCAAACCTTCGGCATTCCACTGCACAACAATATTGTCTGACTGTGTAGGATTTTCCGAGCGTATTTCGCCACCAACAACCTCCCAATAAAGCCACGAATTTTTTTGCATGTTAAGCACTCGATACGTTTTTGTATCGTCTAAGAACACACTGTCTATTGATTGCGATTTTAAGCTGCTTGCTTCACTGCTGAAAAATACGACGATGAACAGCGCGAATTTCAAGCAATAAGAAATGATTCTCGAAACAATTTTATGTTGATTCATACCTCCAAGATTTTCAATCGTGAATTATTTGCAATGGTTGTAATTTTTCGCCTATTATGGCGGAAGATTGTCCGCCGAAGGTATTTTCCTTGCAAGCTTTGTCGGAAACTTGCACCAAACGATATGTTCCGGGCGTTCCGCCTATCGAATACCGATTTTGTGTTATTCCGTTTTGTGTTAGGGTGTCGCCGTTTAAGGTGTATATCAGCTTGTACGGAGGCATACCTCTAAAGTTGATGTTTAGCTCCTCGCCGAAACAAAGTGTTGCCTTGTCAAACTCGGCACTTGGTTTTGCTACACGCACAAGCGTGAGTTTTGCCGTATCGCCCTTACAACCTGCATTGTTGATTTCAAACACCCACAAGCTGTCTGTGCCTGCCGTGTTTTGCCAGCTTATGCGAATGCTGTCGCTTTGTGAAGTTGTTTCGATTGTTCCGCCCGAACGGTAAAGCCCCCAAGTAAATGTTGAACCTGCCGCAGCTTGCCGAATTTTGTAATATGTATTACTGCCGACACAAACTGTATCGGGATTTGCCGTACTTTGGGCAAAAATATTTGCCACAAATGTCAGCACAAAAATACCGGTGAAAAAAAGTTTTTTATTCATGTTCTATTATGGGTTTTTGAGGTTTTCCGGAAATTTCAATGTCTTTTGTAATGGTTTGCGTTGTGTTATTGTTATAAGTTACCGTAAGCGTAAGCGTGTAAGTGCCGGCGGTGGCGTAGGTATGTGTCGGGTTTTGTTCGGTGGAGGTTGTGCCATCGCCGAAGTGCCAGAGGTAAGTGTCCGCATTAAGTCCTAAATAATTAAACGAAAGCATATTGCATGATTTTAAATAATTGAAATTTATGTGATAATAAAAGTAATTAGGCAAATAAGTACCGCTTTTTTTGTTTTTGAGCCACAAACTTTTGGGATTTACCGTGCAAGCGTCAGGAGCTAATTGTATGTCTCTTAATTGTCTTGTATTACTCAAAGCCGTGTCCAATAGTACGATTTCAACATTCAAAAAATCTGTTTCATTGCTTAGAGCGTGCATTGAAAATTGGCTTATTGTAGTTTCATAATTGTTTTTATTTTGTTTTGCGATATAAATAAATTCTCCATTTCTCGAAAATTCAAACAGAAAGTAACAATTTTTCGGATTTGTATAAATAGTTCTATAATTTTTAGCTTCGCCTGTTTGAATATCTATGTCAAAAACACCAAGATTTCGAGAACTATGTAAAAATATCTTGGTCATATCCGGCGACAATTTATATTCGTATAAATCATTATCAATATTCAAATAACTTATTACGGGAGAGTTAATTATTCCCTTATCTGTTAGCGGATATGCTTCTGTACGGTCATCAAAAATTTTTATAAGCCAATAATCTTGCGAATTGCCTTTTTTTGTTATGGCAAAATTTGAATCTATATTAAATGTATAAGTTTCATTTACAGCACCTTTCCCATAATTTACATTCATATCAATAGTGTGTATTTTGAGTTTGGGTGGACTAACGACAATTGAATTTATCCAAAAATATTTTTTGGTTTCAGTAGGATAAGGAACTATATTTACTTGATTACGATAAAATAAAGGAATATAGGGTGAAATTATTTGATGATTAAAATTATAAACTTTATTTCGATTTATATAAAACAATAAATTACCGTTTTTGTCGGACATACTTGCACAATTAGGGGGACTATAAAAAGGCGGAATATCAGTAGTAACTTCGGGCGGTTGTTGGTTAAAATTTATTTTTATACCGTTTGACAATACCCAATTGTAGTCTTCTTTTTGGGCAAATAAATTTAAAGAGAATAATAACAAAACCCAAACAACCAAATCCTTACGAAAATATCTGAGAAGAGTTGAAAAACAACTCTTCTCAGACGCTTTTGTTTTTATTACCATGGGTAAAATACATATCTGACAGCAAAGCCAAATCGGTTGGCACACTCCACATTAATATAAGCGTTCATAAGATAAGTAGTCGAAGTTTCTGTGTGTGAAATCCTAAGTGGAAAATGAAATTTATCTCCAGCAACACTGCTACTCTCTCTAAGCCAAAATACACCTGTCTCGTTTATATGATTAAATTCATTATTGGTTGGCGAGACATCTAAATTATCACGCCACCCTGCTAAGGAATGATACCCATCAGAAGAAAAATAAGCTTCTTCTAGGCCAAACAAGAATGCGTCATAATAATATTTACAAGCATTTTCTCCACCATATACACTTGTTCCATTGCTTGGTAAATGTCCAATATTTCGGGTAGTTTCCAATAAATCTTTGATGTCTTGTATTGTTGGCAATTGTCCAAAACGTTTCATCGGAACTGTTGTTTGATTAATTACCTTAGGCAAACGCATATATATTTTTGATTTTAAATTATTTGCGGTTTGCCAATCATAAAGTCTTCCATAAACTGAAACATTAGACTGATTATTATCATATGCCCATGAACCATTATTATTTGGATTGTATCGCAAGTTTTCAATCATAATATAAAAGTAACTGCTCGGATTATTTTGCCTATAAACTTTTATTGTTTCATATTGTTCCGAACTCCCCAAGGTAGAAGCAATCCCTTTTTCAATCCAAGTAGACTCGTCAATAATCAATCCTTTTTCTTTTTCCTTATTTTTAGGCTTTTCATACTCTATTTGGAAAGATTGACCATTAATAATTGCAACTTGTTCAGGATTCCCTGATAATTTCACATTATCATTTTCAACTAAACCATCTTTTTCGCATCCGGCAAACAAAAAAGCTACTAATGCGAATACTACCAAAAAATTAAGATTTTTTTTCATAATACTTATTTTTAAATCGTTTTAAATTAAATATTTATATAAAATGAAACAAATGTTAATAACACTTGAAAGGTAATGCTTTTTAAATTCAAATCATCTTATTTTTAATAAAAAATTAAATGTTAAAAAACAGATTTACTCAGAATTTACTTTGTGTTTGAGATAAAACTTTATATTTGCAAAAAAAGAAATATGAAACCGATTAAAGAAGTTGAAAAATATAAACATTGGGTAGAAAATTTGAAAAATAAGATTCAAACAGCTCAAATAAAAGCAAGTTTTACAGTTAATCAAGAACTTATAACTTTATATTGGAAAATAGGTAAATCTATTTCTGAAAAAATTAATTTTGAAAAATGGGGTACTTCGGTTGTTGAAAGATTATCTAAGGATTTAAAACATTATTTTCCTAATCAAAAGGGGTTTTCTCGTTCCAATTTGTTTTCAATGAGAAAATTATATGATTTTTATAATCAAGGAAATATAGAAAATGAAAAAATCCAACAACTTGTTGGACAAATTCCTTGGGGACATAATGTATTGATTATCACAAAATCTAAAAACATAAATGAGGCTTTGTTTTACATTACCAAAACAATAGAGAATAATTGGTCAAGAACGGTTTTAGCCCATCAGTTTGATTTAGAACTTTATGAAAGACAAGGTAAGGCTATCAACAATTTTGAATTGACTTTGCCGACACCTCAGTCAGAACTTGCCGTGGAAAGTCTGAAAGATCCTTATAAATTTGATTTCCTTACGTTAAGCGAAAAGGCATTGGAGAAAGACGTAGAAGAACAGTTGGTTAAACACATCACTTCTTTTTTACTGGAATTGGGTGAGGGCTTTTCTTTCGTAGGGCGGCAAGTTGCTATAAAAATTGATAATGAAGATTTTTTTATAGATTTATTATTTTATCAGATCAAACTAAAATGTTATGTTGTCATAGAATTGAAGTCAGTTAAGTTTAGAGCCGAATATGCCGGAAAAATGAATTTCTATTTATCTGCTGTCGATGATTTGTTGAGAGGAAAAGATGACAATCCAACTATTGGTTTGTTGTTGTGTAAGAGTAAATCTAAAATTATAGCGGAATACGCATTAAGAGGCACTACTCAACCTATCGGCGTTGCAGAATATGAAATAATAAATTCAGTTCAGGAAAACCTAAAATCAACATTGCCAACAATAGAGGAAATAGAACAAGAGTTGGCTGCAATACAAGTAAATAATATCAAAGAATAAGCTGTTATCGCTATTGCCGTAAAAAAAGACTGAATAAAAAAAATTAATTTTCCAAAATTACTCATGCTCAATAACAGGTTTTGGTGGTTTCCCGACAACCTCTATATCTTTTGTCGTTGTTTGTGTTGAGTTGTCGGCGTAGGTTACTGTAAGTGTAACAGTGTACGTGCCTGCGGAGGCGTATTCGTGTGTTGGGTTTGGCTCTGTGGAGGTTTGGCTGTCGCCGAAGTCCCAGAGGACTGATTGAATATTATTGGCGTTGTTTATAGTAAAAATACTATTACTTCCTAAGCATGTTCCTTCGACATCAAATGTTGCTTTTTGTGGCATAAATACACAATTTGGCAAGCCATATTTAGATTTACCGGGTGTTAATGAAATAGCATTAAATTGAAAATCGCAGTTGCTGCCTTTTTCGTTGGGATTATTTATAACGCTTAAAAAATCAACTTGTTCTCCTTGTTTTGTACATACAAGATATATTTTTTCATTGCTTGCAATTTGTATAGCAAAAAAACGGTAGTAAGGGTTTAAGGTAACAACTTCATGTGGCTCAAAATTATTTTCAGATAAATCAAATTGATAAAGTATCGTATTTTTAGAATCTGCACGAGAAATATATAATTTAGTATTATCTTGTGAAAACTCTATACCATATGTAGCTCCATCCATAAAATTATATAACTTGTCAATATTAATATTGCCTGTTGTATTATTGATATTAAATAATGCAATTATCCCCATTCCATCTGTTGTAGCAATTTTATTAAAAAATGGGGCAACCTTTATTTTAAAAAGTTCTAAATTATAATAATCAGCAGAAATATCGCTAATTACGCTTGTTGTATCTATTCCGGTTTCAGAAAAAAGATTACAATAAAATCTATTGCTTTTATTAGAATGAGATATTATCCAATAATCAGTACCGTTACTGTGAATGATTGCTGATAAACTTTCGGAGGATTGATTATGAATAAGTATGTTTTTTTGATCTGGAATAATGTCTCCCGTACCATTGTTAAGGTTCATATCTACAACAGAATATCTTAAACAACGTTCTTTATTATATATATAATAATCTTCATATGCATTGTTTGTGAAAATATAGTAAATGTGATTACTGTTAGGCATAGGCAAAATAAGAGACGACTGTGTTGCTGAAATATGGCTCATTAATCCTGTGCCGTTGGGCATTATATTGTGATTTCTATCCCATACTGTAACACCATTTGTGTAAAATAGCAAATTTCCGTTATTGTCAGAAATAGTTGCACAGCCTTCGCTGGTAGATAATTGTCCGTCGGTAAGTACGGTGGGCGGTTCTGTGTTAAAACTAAGTCCTGCCTTATCACCAAAATACCAGTTGTTCCAAATCTTAGTTTGGGCAAAAGTAGAAGTGCTTACGAAAACAAACAATATGAAAATTATGTATTGTATTTTCTTTGACATTTTACTAAAAATTTTAATGCAAAGATATTTTATTTTTCAAATTTACTCATGCTCAATAACAGCTTTGTCGGGTTTGTCGAAAATTTCAATCTGCGGTCAGGTGTGAACTTGTCGTTTTTTTGGCATTTTTGCTTTCTCCCTTTGGGGAACACCTCTTTTTTTGAAAAAAATCAACAAAATTGTTTATTTTCGTTGCCTTACACAATATAATTTATACTTTTGTTTTTAATTAAATTAAATAAAAATAATGATCATAACAAAACTGCAAATAAACGAGGCTTTAAAGAGGGTTAAATTACCCGAAAAAACCGAAAGTATTATTGATTTAAAACTCGTAAAGAATGTAAAGATAAAAGGGAAAAAAATTGAATTCGACTTGCTTTTGGCAGCTCAAGAACATGCGGAAAAGATTCTTGAGGAATGCAAAAAGGCAATTGTAGCGTATTTGAATACTGATGTCGAATTGCATATCAATTTCATGGCATCGGAAACAGCAGGAAGCAATTCGCCATTGCCAATGGTGAAAAACATAATTGCCATTGCTTCGGGCAAAGGCGGAGTTGGCAAATCGACCATTTCCAGCAATTTAGCTGTTGCACTTGCCAAAGAAGGATACAAAACCGGACTCTTAGATGCTGATATTTTTGGACCTTCGATACCCAAGATGTTCGGAACAGAAAACGACAAGCCTTTAGGAAAAAAAGTTGGCGGAAAAGACATAATCATTCCGGTTGAAAAATTTGGCGTAAAAATACTATCTGTCGGGCATTTTATAAAACCCGAAGATGCGACAATCTGGCGCGGTCCGATGGCATCAAATGTATTAAAACAATTGTTGCTCAATTGCGATTGGGGCGAATTGGATTATTTGTTGATTGATTTACCTCCGGGAACAAGCGATATTCATCTTACACTGGTTCAGTCAATTCCTGTTACAGGGACAATCATCGTGAGCACACCACAAGCCATAGCACTTGCCGATGCAATCAAAGGAATCAATATGTTTAAAGCGCAAAGCATCAATGTCCCGATACTCGGCATTGTGGAAAATATGGCATGGTTTACTCCGGCAGAGTTGCCCGATAACAAATACTATATTTTCGGGAAAGAAGGCTGTAAAAAGCTTGCTGAAGAGAAACAAATCCCATTGTTAGGACAAATTCCTTTGGTACAGTCCATAAGAGAAAATTGCGACAATGGGATGCCTTCAAATTCCGACTCGAAAATCAGCTTCGATGCTTTTTATAATTTGGCAATACAAGTGGTTGAACAAGTTAATCAGCGAAACTTGAACATTCCGCCGACCGAAATTGTTGACATAACAAACTAATCCGATATAAAACAACAAAAACTTTGTACAGAAATGAATAATATAGAGACAATTAAAGAAAAGATTTTAACAAGTTTAGATCAGATACGCCCGTACTTAAACGCTGACGGCGGAGATATTTCATTGGTTGATATCACAGATGATTTTGTTGTAAAAGTAGAGCTGCTTGGTGCTTGCCACGGCTGCCCAATGAGCGTACAAACCTTAAAAGCCGGCGTTGAAATGGCACTGAAAAAGGCTGTGCCGGAAATCAAAGAAGTTGTGAATGTTTCTGCCTAAAAAGAAAAATTACTGCCTTTAAAAATTTGATTTTCAAAAAATATCAATTTTTTGTATTATTATACTTAATTTTGCCTTCATTAGTAACTTAATGAAGGTGTTTTTTTTTGCTAAGTTATGCAGAAATGAAATATTTTTGTATAATTTGAGTTTATTTCAAAAGAAATAGAGAAACATTTATTAAATCATTTTTAATGTCGCGGAATTTATCATTTTTAAGTATCATTCTAATCGTTATTTTGGCATGGACAGGCTGCTCAAACCAGAAAAACACCTACATGTCAAGAAAATACCATAACCTTACAGCACATTATAACGTGTATTTTAATGGTCGTGAAAGTTTCAAAAAAGGGCTTAAAAAAGTCGATGAGACGGTACAAGATAATTATGCCGATGTATTGCCGATTTTTAAATACAGCGATACCAAAACGCCCGGAGCTGTCGGTTCTGATATGGACAGAACGATAAAAAAGATGGTGAAAATGATAAAAAAACACTCCATCACCGTAAAACCCGCAAGAAAAAAAGGCAAAAAATACAGCAAGAAAGAAAGAGAAAAAATGAAAGACTTTCTGAAAAAAAACGATTATTGCAATTGGGTCGATGACGCATACCTGATGATGGGAAAGGCTAATTTTTATAAACACGATTTTTATGCGGCATTAAAATCGTTTGAAATTATCTTCAAAAAATTTGACGAAGAAGACCTAAAACCTGATGCAATACTCTGGACAGCCAAAACCTATATCGAGATGAAAAAATACAGCGATGCCAAACGCTATCTTGATATGTTTGACGCTGAAAAAAAAGTATCGAAAAAACTAAAACCTGAATATTTACTCACCTATTCCGACTATTACATGCGACAAAAACAATATGCCGAAGCCGTTCCTCGATTGGAAGAAGCCATAACGCATATTCGCAAGAAAAGAAAAAAAGCACGTTATAAATTCATACTCGCACAACTTAGCTTTAAAGCAAGAAACAATGCCAAAGCAGCAGATTTATTCAAAGAGGTTGTTGAGCTGAATCCTGTGTACGACATGGCATTCAATGCAAAAATAAACAGAGCAATAGCTTTCAGCGCGGGAAGCGAAGGAAGCAACGAGATAAAAGCCCAACTCCGGAAAATGTTGAAAGACGAGAAGAATGATGATTATCAAGACCAAATATATTATGCTTTGGCAGAAATAGCAAAAAAAGAAGGAAAGCTTGACTTGGCAGTGGAATACTATAAAAAAGCAGCCGAAAAAAGCTTGATGAATGATAATCAGAAAGCTATGGCATTCTTGTCTTTGGCAGATATTTATTTTGAAAAACCCGAATATTCTCTTTCTCAGGCTTATTACGACAGTACGATTCAGTATTTGAGCAATACGTATTCCGATTATGAAAAAGTTGAGAAAAAAGCCAAAAACTTGACTGCTTTGGTGCAAAATCTCGAAATAATTTTCAAAGAAGACAGTTTGCAGCGCATTGCAAAAATGTCGGAAAAAGACAGGCTCGCTTTTGTTGATAAATTGATCGAAAATGTGAAAAAAGAAGAGGCAGAGGCAAAACGCAAAGAAGAAGAGGCTAAAAGAAATATGCAATCAACCTACCGATACGAAGACGAAAGAAACTACTCCGGCGTTGGCAAGCTAACACGAGGCGGAAAATGGTATTTCTACAATACCTCATCAATAAACTTTGGAAAAGCCGAATTTGTGAAAAAATGGGGAAGACGAAAACTTGAAGACAACTGGAGACGAAAAAACAAGACCATCACAATGGAAGAGGTCGAAATAGCCGACGACAGTGAACTCACCGACAGCCTCGGTAATGTGTTGACAGACAAAGACAGAGACTACTATTTGCTCCGCTTGCCAATGAGCGATTCCCTGATGCAAATTTCATGCAAACGCGAACAAAAAGCATATTACGATGCGGCATTGGTTTACCTTGAAAAACTTGAAGACTTTGCCGCTTCGGTTGAAATGTTTGAAAAACTCAACAATAAATACACCGACGGCGAATATACTTTGGCAGCTTATTACAGCATGTATGAAACGTACAAAAAAATGAATAAGCCGAAAAAATCAGAGCATTATAAAAATTTAATCATAAGCAAATACCCAAACAGCGAATATGCAAAAAGGCTGACAAATCCGAATTATCTCAAAGAACTGAAAGAAAGTAAAGGAAAAGTTGAACGAATTTATATACAAGCATACAATGATTACAAAAACAAGCATTACAGTCGTGTGATTGCAAGTTGTGAAAACGCAAACCAAAAGTATCCGAACAATGTATTAAATCCGAAATTTGACTTCTTGCGTTCGCTCTGTATCGGGCATTCCGGCGACACCTTGAGGTTTAAGGCTGCACTCGCCGAACTTGTGAAAAAATATCCGGAAAGCGATGTGAAACAACCCGCACAAGACATTCTCGATATTCTTGACGAAAAAAAACAAGCTGAAATTAAACGACAGAAAGAACTTGAATACTTGGCAAAACAGATTTATTTTGACAAACCCGATAAACTTCACTATTATATTGTGGTTGTGAAAAATTCCAAAACGGATATCGAAAAACTTAAATTTAATATTTTAGCTTACACCCTTGATAACGACTTGGATATGAACGTAAGCATTGCACCTTCTGAGGGATTTTCGTACAGAATGATAACCGTAAAAAGCCTTGAAAACAAGCAACAGGCACAAACATTTTTTAAGGCAATCAGAAAAAATAAAACAACTATCTTTAAAGATGTTAATGATGCCGAGCATACGGATTTTGTTATCACCTCAGAGAATTTCGCCACCTTTTTTAAGGACAAAAATGTCGATAGATATGTAGAATTTTTTAAAGAAAACTATAAATAAACAAAGAAACAATCGAAATACATGATGCATATTTACGCCTTCACTATTTGGAATAATTTAAAGTATAATTGACATAATCTGATTTATGAAAACAAAATTCGATTTGTTTTTAAGCAGAATTAGAGAAGTCGTAAAAAAATAGAAATATGAGAGATATAAAAATTTTGTGGGCAGATGATGAAATTGATTTGTTAAAAATACATATTCTCTTTCTCGAAGAGAAAGGATACAAAGTTGTAACGGCAAACAATGGAGACGATGCCATTGAAATGGTTCAAAATGAGAGTTTTGACATAATTTTCTTAGACGAAAACATGCCCGGACTAAGCGGGCTTGAAACCTTGAGTCATATAAAGAATGTTCGCCCGAACGTTCCGATAATAATGATAACCAAAAGCGAGGAAGAAGATATTATGGATCAGGCAATTGGTTCAAAAATTTCGGATTATTTGATAAAACCCGTAAATCCGAATCAAATATTGCTTGCGATTAAAAAAAACGTAGATACCAAACGCCTGATAAGGCAGAAAACCACAGCCGATTATCAGTCAGAGTTCGGAAAACTCGGAGTGCAAATGAACGAAGCGCAAACATTCGACGATTGGGTTGATGTATATAAAAAACTGGTATATTGGGAATTGGAACTGGACAAATCCAGCGACAGCATGATGGACGAAATTTTAATAATGCAAAAAAGCGATGCCGATATATCGTTCTCAAAATTTATTAAAAACAACTATCTTTCATGGTTTGACCCGAAAAACGACGACAGCCCTTTGATGTCGCCAAGTATTTTCCGCAATAAAGTGTATCCGTATCTGAAAAAAGGAGAAAAAGTTTTTCTTATCGTAATCGACAATCTGCGTCTCGATCAGTGGAAAACCATATATCCGATTTTTCAAGATTATGTTTCAATCGAAGAAGAGCAAGTGTATTGCTCCATTTTGCCTACGGCAACACAATTTGCACGAAATGCAATTTTTTCGGGCTTGATGCCTGCCGAAATCGAAAAACATTTTCCGGAACTTTGGATAAGTGAAATCGACGAAGGCGGAAAAAACGAATTTGAGCCTGAATTGTTAAAAAAACAACTCACACGACTTGGTTTGGAGATTGATTTTACCTACGAAAAAGTGAACAATCAGAAAGGCGGGAAAAAAGTAATTGACAGTTTGCCGCATCTGCTGAAAAAACAGTTGAATGTCGTTGTATATAATTTTATCGACATGCTTTCGCACTCAAGAACAGAAATGGCAATGATGCGCGAGTTGGCAAAAGACGAATCGGCTTACCGCTCATTGACAGCAAGTTGGGTGAAACATTCTTCGGTCTTAGAATTGATGAAAGAACTCTCGGACAAAAACGTGAAGATTGTCTTAACAACAGATCACGGGACAATCCGCGTAAACAATCCGACAAAAGTAATCGGCGACAGAAAAACCACTACAAATTTGCGATACAAACAAGGTAAGAATCTGAACTATAACAAAAAAGAGGTCTTTGAGATAACGCAGCCTGAAAAAGCACATCTTCCAACATCAAACCTGAGTTCGACATATATTTTCGCAGGAAAAGATGACTTTTTTGCTTATCCCAATAATTATAATCACTATGTTAAATATTATAAAAACACATTTCAGCACGGAGGAATCTCTATGGAAGAAATGCTTATTCCTGTGATAAGTTTAAGACCTAAAAAATAGCATGAAACAGTACATGACTGATTTTCAATTCTTAATTTAACGAAGAAGTGTTGTAATCACTTATCACTCATAAAATACAAACGCATGAAAATTTTTATTGAATCTTTAGAAAAATTGCCGGAAGCAGCACGCAAGGTGGTTGATTTCTTGGATTTAAGATCGTCGGATAAAAAAAAATTGCCTTGCATTGCGTTCTATGGCGCGATGGGTGTGGGAAAAACAACATTTATAAAAAGTCTGTGTCGCGAGTTGGGCGTTGATGATAATGTAAACAGCCCTACGTTTTCGATAATAAACGAATATTTAGACGAGCGTGCCGAAAAAATTTATCATTTTGATTTTTACCGTATTGAATCATTAACAGAAGCCTATGATTTTGGATACGAAGACTATTTTTATAGCGGCAATTTGTGTTTGATCGAATGGGCAGAGAAAATAGAAACACTACTTCCGAAAGGATATATAAGCATCAGCATTGAAGCTGCGCCGGACAATACCCGAACCCTTGAGGTTGTTTTAGATTGATTTTTTTTTCAATTTTACATGGTATAAAAAATATTTACAAGATAATCTATAAAAAAAACAAATCCTATGGCAGTATCAGAAAGCAGTTCACGAAGTTTTACAATAGAGGGAAATATTTTTCCTGTTGAAGAAATGTTGGAAATTCGCCGAAAAGGCAAACAATTGCTTATTGGAATCCCCAAAGAAACAGGTAAATTTGAAAACAGAATAGGATTGACTCCGGAGTCGGTCGATTTTCTTGTAAAACAAGGGCATCAGGTAATCGTTGAGAAAAATGCCGGACTTGGAGCAAATTATACTGACCTTCACTATTCCGAATCGGGCGGGCAGATTGTCGATACTGCGAGCGAGGTTTTCAAAAGCGATATTATTCTTAAAATCGCGCCATTTTTGAAAGAAGAAATTGCTATACTGCGAAAAAATCAGGTGGTAATTTCAGCCATTCATCTTCCGTCGCAGTCGGAAGATTGCATACGCATGATGATGGATAAAAAAGTAACGGCAATTGCTTTTGAATATTTGAAAAACGAAGAGAATCAATATCCTGTTTTCGAGGCAATGAGCGAAATAAGCGGAACGTCTTCAGTAATGATTGCTTCGGAATATTTGAGTAATGTACGCGAAGGAAAGGGCGTTTTGCTCGGAGGAATTACAGGAATAACTCCAACGGAAGTAACAATTCTGGGCGCAGGAACTGCCGGCGAGAGTGCCGCCCGAATTGCATTAGGACTTGGGGCAACCGTAAAGGTTTTTGACAACTCGCTCCCGAAACTAAGAAAACTGAGAGATAAACTCGGATATACACTTTTCACCTCAACGTTTCACCCGCCTGTCTTAAAAAAGGCTTTAAAATCATCAGATGTAATCATTGGTGCTGTTGATTATATCGAAAAACAATCGGGTTTTGTTTTGTCTGAGGAAATTGTTAAGACAATGAAAAAGGGTGCAGTATTGGTTGATATAAGTATTGATCAGGGCGGTTGTTTTGAAACCTCAAAATACACCACGCACGGAAATCCTGTTTTTGTAAAACACGGAGTTATCCACTATTGTGTGCCGAATATTCCTTCGCGCGTTTCCCGAACGGCTTCTATTGCGATAAGTAATATTTTTACTCCCATTTTGCTCGAAATCGGAAATTCGGGAGGAATAAAACAATTGCTCAAGGAAAATATCGGCTTGCGCAACGGAACGTATATTTATAACGGAATTTTGACCAACAAATTTGTTGGCAAGCAATTTAACATCAGAGCGCAAGATATTAATTTGCTGATGGCTGTTTTCTAATGAGCCATTGAGATGATTTTGCCGCTTTTTTGCCCAATAAGTTTGTTGTTTTTATCTTTCACAAAGATGGTATAAAACAACAGACTATTTTTCTGAACGTTTGGCGTTATTTTGTACGTTTGAGTTTGTTTTGAGGAACAAATGCTTTCCCAACGGTCTATTTTTCGTCCGGATAAGTCAGAGAAAAGCACTGTAATTGTACTTCCGGCAGGACATTTTGCTTTTATATTGAGTGTTTTGCCCAAAAGCACTGACCATACATTAAGTTGGTATTTGCGTTCATTTTCTTCGATTTTTAAGGCTTCGTCTGCAATTGCAGTTGCAGCCGCATAGGGCGAACGCAAGAAATACTGAAATTTAACGAAATTTCCCTCTACCGTTATATTTCTGCGCTCATACGCTCCTCTATAATCCATTATGTAGGCATAGTCATAAGAATCAGGCTTTTCCCATTCGATAAATATATAAGCATGCGTTGGCCAAAGTTTGTTTTGGTAAGGCGAACGATCTTCAGTAAACACAATATCGCCTTTTTTCAAGAGGCTTGCATCAAAGCAAGGAGCGGAAAAATTACGTTTTTCCAATGCACAACGTAATTGTATTTCGCAGGGTTCGTCAGGTTCGGCAGGACCTTCTGTTACGCTTGCATATAAATTCGGGAAGTTTCTCGTTGTATCCGGATGTTTTCTAAGGCACACAGAAATAAAACGAACCGCCGGATTGTCGCCTTCTGCTTCCGATATTGCCAAATTTACATACTCTTCAAAATGTTCCGTAGCGTTTTCAATCAATTGTTCTGCCCAATCTTGCGAAAAAACAAGTCGAGGGAAGAATAAGAAAAAAAGAGTGATTGCTATATGCAATATTTTCATATGTTTATATTTTATGAGTGATAAGTGATTAGTGATGGGTGATTTGCTTACGCCAAAGGTTTTCGCTTAACTTCCATCCGTATAATCATTCTGTTGTGTGTTTGAGAATTGAAAATTGAGAGTTGAGAATTGAAAATTGCTAATTATTAAAAATATAACTCTTAATTCTTAACTCTTAATTCTTACTTTTTACTTTCATCTGTTTATTTTTTAAGTTGGAAGTTTTTGTTTTCCGTCTTCCGAGCTGTTTCTAATCTGAAAACCAAAATCATAACAGCAACACAATATATAAAATTGTGTCGTGTAGAGTGCCAAAAATAATGTTTTTTCGTTGATATTTGAAATATATGCAGATATTTTTCTTTCGGTAGATTCAACTACCAAATGTAATTTTTTCATGAAACCTCACAGCATCTCAAAGCTCTGTGAGGTTTGTTGCGGAGCAAAATAATCTAAACTAATTTCGTGCGTTTGACTTAATGACGGGATTTTTATTTAAAAAAAACCATATAATATACTTTATACTCTCTGCTAGATGAATAACTATCATAATTTTTTACAACCATTTTCATTCTTCTTGTAGAATAAGGATTATATGTAATACTTTCCCATTCGTCAGATGACGCACTTTTAGTTAACAATGTACCATCATTATCATACAAGTAAATGTCTATATCTTTCACTCCATTTTCTGTAGAAAAAGCGAAAATGGCATATTCGCAATCTTCGTAAAATGTTCGCCATTTATAGGTTTGTTCTCCTTCACTCAGATATGCATAATATGTATCACCATGATTCCAACCTTTATCTTTCATGTAAGCCTTTATTTCTTGCTGAACATTTGCTTGGCTAAAAACCTGATATGAAAACATCAAAGCACTAAAAATTAAAATTATTTTCTTCATAACTATATTATGTTAAGGTTAAAAAATATTTATTGAATTTACTATATTAAATTATACAGGGTATCAATATTAATGATTTGAGATAACGTGTCTAACAATAACAAAAAAGCGTGGAACTGTGTAACTTTTATTTAACATTGCAGTTTTTGGTAAGCTTGTAATGACAAATAAAAACAACAGTCCACGCTGAATAAATTATGCAGATGAAGCATATTAAGTCTTGTGTTGCAACAGAAATTTACCAGATTTCAATGTTAAAGACAATAAGCTAATAACGCTTTTTTATGTATGTAAATTTTGTATTACTTCATATTTTAATAATTAAATTAATAGTTATTTATGGTGAAGAATAGTTGGGAGAATTTACAGGTCAACAGGGAGATTTGAAATTTTATGGCATAAAAAAAGCGTGGAACTGTAAAACTCTTATCTAACATTGAGGTTCTGGTACACCCGTTACAACAGACAAGAACAGTCCACGCCAAAGGCGTGAACGTTTTGCTCCAATCTTGCTGTAACAGAAATTTACCAGATTTCAATGTTAAGACACTAAGCCAACGTCTTATATTATAAATATATATTTGTCTATATCATAATTTCTTTTAGATTTAATACTACAATATTAATAATTTTTTTATACATAAACAAACTAAATATCAATAGGTCAAACGCATAAAATCATTAAGTCGTTAACAATCAATTTTTTATACCTTAGTGATTTTGTACATAAAATTTCAATAAATTTCTAAAACACTGGTTTACAGCACTAAATTTTTTAGTAAAACTTAAAAAAACTAATTTCGTGCGTTTGACCCAATTCGTCGTTAATGTTGAACGATTACTTTGCGTAA
>PDWJ01002872.1_pt1 | contig 17321 bp, 14 predicted proteins | sample 1430881 | NCBI WGS metagenome assembly PDWJ01 (sample SAMN01162460, study PRJNA174530) | Oral metagenome, whole genome shotgun sequencing project. | biome: Marine environment; feature: Marine mammal; material: Swab sample of the gingival sulcus; isolation source: swab sample of gingival sulcus...
TTTCGTAATTTCTCATCACCTTCCCAACAGGGCAAACGCATTTAAATTTTCACACCTATTATTCAATTAGTTAGCTTTCTAATAATTGTTATTTTTCAAAACACAAAAAATCTAAAATACTGATAACCAATTGTAATTTGTTTTAGATGCATTTGCCCTGACCTTCTCAAAGAAGACAAGTACAGTTTTGTTTTTCTATCTTCAGGCTAAGAGAGTATTATTCATAAAATTTGAAAACTTTCAACAAACTCTATGTAAAATAGACATCTGTGTATTGTTTCTTAATGTAAAATTACAATCGTAACCCATAACACATCATTGTAATATACAAATGTAATTGTAAACTAATTAAATTACTAACAGAAATACAACGCGTTTACAAATGTGTTTATATCTTGATAGTCAGTAGGTTAAGTCTTTTGTTTACAAATGTGTAAAACACATAAAGAAAGTGATAAATACTATCCAAAAGTGAATTGTTAAGTATGCCTATATTTCTAAAAATAAGAACATTAAATAATGAAAACCAGTTATTTAGCTATTAAAAACAATAATTAACTTTAAGTAAATCCACTATTATTTGTAAATAATATAAATAAATGTAAGTTGTTGTTTAATAGTCATATATGTATCTTAAACTATAAATAACTTTAATTATTTGATGTTTACAAATGTGTATTTTTACACTTTTCGGAAGTGAAGTCTATTTTCTAAATGTGTTGTTTGTTTTTATTTACGTATGGGGATTTTTACTATATTTGTAAACATGATTGATGAGATGAATGGACGGATTGAGAAAATAATGAATTATTACAAAATGACTGCAACTGAGTTTTCGAAAGAGACTAACATTAAGCCTTCGACCCTATCGCATATACTTAGGGGTAGAAATATTCCGAAAACTCAATTGATTAATTTTATTATTCAAAGATTTCCGGCGATCAATGAGCGTTGGTTGCTTATTGGTGAGGGAGAAATGCTGAAATCAGGTTCGGAAGACGAAAGTTCACAATTTGATTTATTTTCTAAAGCAGAAAATGACGAGGTTCAAAAACAAGAATCAACTGAAAATCAAGTTACTGGTGAGGGTTCACGAGAAGATAGAGAGTCATTAGAATTGAATAAAACTAATTTGACTGAGGACATAGACGAAAAAATCAAATCTCCTGCGGATAATTCTGACAGTCGCTATGATATTGCTCAACAAACGGACAAGTCCTTAGAAAATGTGGTTTGTGGTGATAAGTTGGAGATGATCGAAAATATTTCGAGTCGAAATCCGGATGAAATTGTTAAAATGATCTTTTTTTATTCGGATGGAACGTTTGAGAGTTTTGCCCCTCGAAAAAAGTAAGAGGTCATTGTTGTTTTATGACCTCTCATATTTGTTTTATTCAAAAACCTCTATTGCCGAAAAGAAGAAATTGCATTCTTTTTCAGCGTTTTCATCACTGTCTGAACCGTGAACGGCATTCATCTGGATTGATGTTCCGCAAGCTTCTCTTATCGTGCCTTTATCTGCTTCTTTCGGGTTTGTTGCTCCAATAAGTTTTCTGAACTCTTCAACAGCGTTTTCTTTTTCTAACATCGCAACAACTACGGAACCGGAGGTCATAAATTCAACTAAATCTGCGTAAAAAGGGCGATCTTTGTGTACTTCATAAAACTTCTTTGCTTGATCTTCGGTTAGTTTTATATATTTCATCGCTTTTACCTTAAACCCTCCGTCAAGGATCATGCTTATTACTTTTCCCATTTTTCCGGATGCTACCGAATCGGGCTTGATGATTGTAAATGTCTTATTACCAGTCATAATATATGTTTTTATTTGTGATTATTTCGTGTTTGTACGGGTATTCGTTTAATTTATCTTTATCTATTTGGTTCTGTTGTTACAACTTTCTTTCTGTACAGTAAATTTTGCAAAAGTCTGATTTCTTTATTACACTTCTCCTAAAAAGGTATTTTATAGAATTTCATTTTTGGAATTTTTGATAAGAAAATCCCAAAGATACATTTGTAAATATCTAAAAATCAACAAGTTTACTTTTGTGAATGGCTATTTCCAAAATATGCGAAGCCAAGTGTTGTTTTTTTCTTACTGATACTAAATAATTTATGAATAACATTCATTAATAAATAACCATTTCTATTTACGAAATGCTTTTATTTAATAAATTTGCAGGATAACAGTGTATGAAAACAAAATGTTCATTAGATGGAGTTAATAATTAAGAAGTTATCTGATAAACTTCGTTATAAATCAAAAATAGTAATTAGTACGCATGTGAATCCTGATGGTGATGCCATCGGATCGTCAATGGGGCTTTGTCATTATTTACTTTCTAAAGGGCATGATGTTCAAGTGCTTGTTCCTAATTCTGCTCCTAATTATTTGATGTGGATTCCGGGGGCAGAAATGATTACTTTTGTTGATAAAAATAAGAGAAAGGCTCGGGGATTTATTGAAAATGCGGATGTTATTTTCAGTTTGGACTATAATGTGTTTCACCGTGTTGAAATGATTGAAAATAATTTGCGTGCATCCAGGGCTTTTAAAGTACTTATTGATCATCATCCGGAGCCGGAAGAAGCGGATTTTGATTTGTTAGTCAGTAATACGCAAACATCGTCTACCGCGGAGTTGGTTTTTGAAGTTGTAAATGCTTTGGATCCTGCTTATTCTTCAAAAGCTTTCGCTGAAGCTATTTTTATGGGCTTAGTTACCGATACAGGTTCATTTTCTTACGGTTGCAACTATTCGTCTACCTTTTTGGCGGTGGCTCGGCTGATTGAAATGGGATTGGATGTTGAGGATGTGAATCGGAAACTTTTTAATAATAATCGTCCGGAACGATTGCGATTGTTGGGCTATAGTCTGAGTGAGAAACTTGAAATAATTGAAGATCTTCACTTGGCGTTTATTAGTCTTACAAAGCAGGAATTGCAATATTATGATTTTGAACCGGGTGATACAGAGGGAATTGTTAATTATGCCTTGTCGATAAAAGGGGTGAAGATGGCTGTGTTAATTACTGAAAAAGATAGTTTGATTCGTCTGTCATTTCGTTCGAAAGGCGAGGTTGACGTTAATGAAATCGCAAGAAATGAGTTTAATGGGGGCGGGCATCTTAAGGCTGCCGGAGGAAACTCTTATTTATCAATGGAGGAGACAATAGAAAAACTTATTGATGTTTACGAAAGATACATTAAATATAAATAAAGTGTAGGTATGAAAGGTATATCAACCATTATTTTACTGATCGTTTTTTTGATTGCAGGTTGTTGCGAAAAGGAACATAAATCTGAATCGGGAAATGGGGTTTCTATGACTAAAAGTGAGCTTGATGAGCAATTGATTCAAGTGAATAAGCGCGTATTGATTACTGAAAAAGAACAAATTGACTTTATGGTTAAGCGATACGACTGGAAAATGACTGTAACGGAAACGGGCTTACGATACCGTATTTTTTATAAATCGCCCAATACTTATTTTCCTGTTGATGGTGATATTGTGAAGCTTTCCTATGCGCTTAAAGATATTAAGGGGGATTTGATTTATTCGAGTCAACGCGATGGAGATTTAGCTTTCCAATTGGGTAAAAGTGATCAACCATCGGGCTTACAGGAGGCTATTCGACTAATGAATAAGGGGGATAAGGCGAATATTGTCGTTCCTTCTCACTTGGCTTATGGTCTTACCGGTGATGGAAATATGATTATCGGTAAAACTACTTTGGTGTATAGTGTGGAGTTGGTGGAAATAATCAAACATGCTGAATAAAAACATTATAACAGACAGTGTTTGAGGTAATTATTTTCCGGATAATAAATGATTAAAATGTAGTTCCTTAATCCGGCATGTCCGGAATGGTTGGAAAATTATAAGTGTATGAAGAGGATTTTATTTGTAGTGCTTGTTGTTGGTTTGTGTGTCCAGTTTTTTTCGTGTACACGATTTGCTGATTATCAGCAAACAGAGAGTGGACTTTACTATTCTTTTATTTACGAATCGGATTCAGGTGCTCGTCCGGAAATGAATGATATGCTGAGGGTGAATATTGCTTATTCTTTTGACGACACAGTATTGTTTAACAGTGTGGAGTCAAAGGAACCAATCGTAATTTTAAACAATGGTTCAAGGTATAAGGGGGATGTGCACGAGGGACTGAACCTTATGAAGGAAGGTGATAGTGTGAGCTTTTGGACACAAACAGATTCGTTTTTTATTCGGACATTGCGAAGGCGAATTATTCCGCCGATTGCTAATGATAAAGATTACATAAAAATTGATGTGAAACTTTTGGGAGCATACAACAAAGAGGAATTTGAGAGCTATGAAAAGGAAGTTGCGAATGTTCGAAAAGACCAAGAACTTTTAGATTTTCAGAAATATTTGAAAGATAACAATATAACAATCTCACCCCGTGAAAGTGGGCTTTATTTCTGGGAATTGGAAGCCGGGGAAGGTGATTATCCGCAGGACGGTGATCAAATTTTTGTGCATTTTGATGTTGAAAGAATTGATGGTACGAAAGTTTATTCGTCCTACAATCGCGAACCATATATTTATACCATTGGTACCCACTACGAATGTCCCGGAGTGATGGAAGGCTTCAGTTTGATGCGCAAGGGCGGAAAAAGTAAAATTTTATTGTCTTCCGATATTGCTTTTGGTGAAATGGGTAAGGGTAGAGGGATTCCGGCATACACTTCTTTGCTCTACCATTTGGAAATAGTAGACATCAAACGAAAAGCTGATATTGAGCGTGAGCGTGAAGCCGAACAACGAAAGCAAGATGTTCAAAATAAGAAAAATAAGAGAGAGGGTGTTGCATTTTTAAAAAAGAATGCCAAGCAACCCGGGGTCGTAATGCTTCCGAGTGGATTGCAGTATAAGGTTGAAAGAATGGGAACAGGTGCTCGACCGAAAGCGCGCGACCGAGTAAGTGTAAACTATCGAGGAATGCGTATTGACGGTACAGTATTTGACGATAGTTACAAGAGAAATAAACCTTCAAAATTCTTTGTGCACAAGGTAATTAAAGGATGGAGTGAAGCCTTACAGAGAATGCCTGTCGGGTCAAAGTGGATTTTATACATTCCCGAAGAGCTTGCTTATGGAGATAGTTCAAGAAAAGGTGGAAAAATTCAACCTTTTGATGCTTTAATTTTTGAAGTTGAATTGCTCGAAATATTACCGCCTCCGGTTTATAATACGGTAAGAGTTGAAGACTAAGCCTGCCTTTTGTGAAGCATGAATTTGTTCACCTCCAAAAAGCATTCGGAGGTTTTGAGTCTTTGCTTGTTGTTTTTTATTGTTTGTAAATGAATGTGTTAGGCTTTTTATTTGAGGTTTTTTGAGTGAAGAAAAGGGCTTTTTCAAGCGTACATTTAAGGTTCGAAATGTGTTATGATTTTCCCAAACACTAACATGCCGTCATCTCGACGGCATTTTAGTTAGTAAAGGTTGTTAGTAATAACAGGTTAGCGGTTGTAAAGTTACAAAAAATTATTTTAATTCCAAATTTTCGACCAACTGAATTAAATCATCCGGTTTGAAAGGCTTTGCCAAGAAGCGATCCATGCCCGCATTTAGGCATTTTTCTTTGTCTTTATCCATAGCGTAAGCCGTAACCGCAATAATATTCAAATGCTTCAACTTTTCACGTTTTTCACGTTCTCTAATCTCGATGGTAGCTTCGATACCATCCATTATAGGCATTTGGACATCCATTAATACCAAGTCAAAATCATTGTCATTAATCTTTTGCAATGCGATTTTTCCATTTTCAGCAATCTCCACATAATGACCTCTTTTCATAAGTGTTGCCATCGCAAATTTTTGATTCAAGACAGTATCTTCAACAACCAAGATATTTAGTCTTGATTTATTTTTTTGTCTTTCTTTTTCCTCTATTTGATATTCGATTGCTTCGGTAATGGATTCATTCATTGTATAATTTGACTTTTTAAACTCGATTGTGAACCAAAAAGTCGTTCCCTTACCTTCTGTCGAGCTAAAGCCCATTCCTCCGCCTAGAAGCTTGGAAAGGCTGCCAACAATGGCAAGTCCAATACCAATTTTCCCATTGGAGAAGGCACTTAGATAGTCGTTGGTTGAGTATGATTTTTCAATAGCTTCAATAATTCCATCACTCATACCAACACCTGTATCTCGAATTGTAAATTTTAGACGGATAGAATCACTATTTTCCCAGTCTTTTTCAATATAGATCTTTACATTTCCTTCTTTCGTAAACTTAATGGCATTTGAAGTCAAATTATTTAAAATCTGCTTCATACGGTTTGAATCACCAATTAAATTTTGTGGAAGATCCGGCGCTATGAAACAATTCAATTCAAGACCTTTTCCACTTGCTCGCATTGCTTGAAGACTTACAACAGCATCAATCTCCCTGTTTAGTTGGAAATCATTTTCCTGAATTCGAATATCTCCGGTTGTGAGTTTTGAGAAGTCAAGAATATTGTCAATAATATTCAATAGAATGTTGGCAGAATTATTAATAATATCCAAGTACTCGTATTGCTCATCATCAATATTGGTTCTTTGGAGTACTTCAATCATGCCCATAATTCCATTCATCGGAACACGGATATCATGACTCATATTAGCAAGAAGTATATTGTTAGATTGTCGTGAGAGTTTTGCCTCTCGCTCAACCTGTTTTATAATTTCATCAACGGATCTTTTATATTCTCTATAATTCTCCTTTTCAGTTTCTAGTTGTTGTCTGAGTGTTGAAATTTCCTCTAATAATTGTTCTTTCGTCTTATCATTATCTGCCATCATGATTTCAACTGGTTTTTCATACTGTTAATTAAAATATTTTCATTAATAGGTTTTGGAATATAATCATCAAAACCTGCATCTAACAATCGCTCTTTGTCTCCTGTCATTGCATAGGCTGTTTGAGCAATAAATGGTATTCTCTTATATTCACGATATTTTTTTCGAATCGCATGCATTAGCTTTATTCCATCCCAAGGTGATGGTAAGTTAATATCAAAAAGCATGATATCAAAAATTATTCCTTTTTCGTAGAAAGAATCAATCATTTCCATTGTCTTATTTCCATCTTCCGCCATCTCATACTTACATTTTTTGTTAATCATCTTGGATATTACCAAACGATTCATTCTATCATCTTCAACAATGAAAGCATAAACACTTGAATTTAAGATGGTTTCATTAGAGCTTACAATGATGACCTCCTCCTTGCTATCAACGTTTGCTGTTTTAGGAATGTTTTTGAATTGTTGCTCTTTTGTCGGGAAAAAAATACTTACAAGCGTTCCAACTGCTTTTTTCGACTCAATTGTGATGCGCCCATTCATTAACTCAATCATCCGTTTTGCAAGAGGTAGTCCCAATCCGGCACCTTGATACGCCCTAGAGTAACCCAAACTTTCTTGACGAAAAGCTTCAAATACCTTCGGAATGTAGGATTCGTCAATGCCGATTCCTGTGTCTTTAACTTTTATGTAGACTTCTTCTTCTTTTTCATCATAACCACTGACAATATTGATAAAGCCGCTTTCGGTGTACTTCAAAGCATTATCAATTATATCACTACAAATGCGCGACATATTGTTCTTCTCAAGCATAACTTCCGGTAAGTCTTCCTGAAGTTTCACATTATATTGAAGACCTTTTTCATTCGCTTTGAAATGGTATAACTTTGATATGTCATTTATGATTTTGTTCAAGTTACAAGGCGTAAGCGATATGGTCATATCATTTGCCTCAATACGACTAATGTCAATTAAATTATTCAGAAGGTGCAACAAGCGGTCACCCGATTCATTGATTGAATTTGCGTATTCATAAAGCTCCTGATTTTCCATTAAGGATAGTTCGGTCTTAAGCATGGATGCAAATCCTAAAATACCATTCAGTGGTGTTCTTATTTCGTGTGACATGTTCGATAGAAAAGCATTTTTGAGGTAGTTAGCCTCTTCTGCTTTCTTTAACGCTTTTTTAAGATCAAGATCATTCGAGCGTTGCGAACTTAATTCTTCTTGCAGCTCTTTGGTTCTCTCTTTTACGTTTCTGTTCAGTGCATTCTGATTTTCTTCAAGCTTGTTTTTTAAATTTGAAATTTCCTTGTTTTTAGCTTCAACGATTTCATTCGTACTCTTTTGGAGTTTTGTTTTACCTCTTAAAACAAGATATACAATTACCAAAAAAATAAGTATAACTAACGACAAGATGTAGTAATTCGTTTTAGCATCTGTATGTGTTATTTCAGTATCGGAGAGCATTTTTTCGTTCAAAACAACTTTTGCACCCAATTCTGAGCTTAAAAGTGCGTTTCTATATTTCAATTCGTTTGATTGTGCAATCAATTCAGACTTTAACACTTTAAGCCTATTCTGTTCATCTATTTTAATTGGCAAGTTCAACACTTGAGTTATGGCTTGTATTCTTTTCTCCGTTTTCGTAGAATTATCAATGAAAAATAGGAGAAGTTCTTTTGCCTTTGCATATTGCTTGGTGTTGGTGTATATCTTTGCCAACAAGAGGTGATCTGTTGTGTTGGCTTGCTTTTTCTTCTGCTTTCGTATTTCGATATTCTTGTACAAGATATCTAATGCCTCATCATATTGTAATTTTTTAGAATAAATTGAAGCAATACTATCTCGAATTGTGCAATAACGATCCAACGCATTGTCGGGTGTAGCTATTGCCGCAGCTTCATTGTAAAGTGCCAGTGCTTCATCAAAATTATAGATCTGAGTTTTGATTTGTGCATCTCGGTTAAGCGTGGAAATTAAAAATGCTGTATCACCTTTGGCTTTCGCAATGGTTTTAAGTTTTGCAAAGTAATTGCAAACAAGGTCATACCTTTTTTTATAGCTACTTATTTGTATGAGTGTGTTTATGAAATCAATGTTAGAAGTGTCTGATAACAATAAGTCTTTAACAATAGAAGATTCGTATTTGTCGACTAGTGTTGTGTTATTTAATTGAATGGCGTATTTGCATGCACGGGTTATTTTTTCGTTATGGTGGGTATATTCATTGTAAATAGAGTCTAAACGCATTGATTTATTTATGCAATAAGTTGCAATCTTGTAATTTTCAACTTCATCCAATATCTTCGCAACAAGAAAATACAACTGAGACTTGTATCGGTCTTTTTTGCCATCTTCAATACTTGCAATATTTTTGTAGCAAAGGTCTATGGCTTTGTCGTAATTTTTTGTGCTAAAATATATTTCACTTTTTACAATCATTGATTCTAAAAGAGCATTTTCATCATCAATTTCATTTGCAAGGGAAATAGCTTTTTCTACGTATTCAAAAGCCTTGTGCGTATCCTTATTGATGTATGATTTTGAGATGTCATGAAGTATATGAATTTGGTCGGCAGCTTCCGAATTATCCAATAGAGTTATTAGGCTATCAGTACGTTGAGCAAATATATTACTAATTAATAATAAAGTAGTTAAGGATATGACCAAATGTTTTCTCATTTCTATATGTTTAATGAACCAAAATTAATAATATTTAGATTTGATTATTAAATTTTTTTTACCAAAAAAACTTTCTCACGATCATTTATAGCATATTTATGTATTTCACCGGAGTTATATAGCTGATTTATATTCACAAGCTCTACTTCAAAGCCTATTTTTTTAAGTCGATCGGGGTAATCCAACCCATACAATCTGACGTGATCAAATTGTCCGAACAGCCTCTCACGCTCCTCGGGTGTTGATACTTCTTTTTCAAAGGTATTCTTGAGCAATGTTGCGTAAGGAACTTGAAGTATAGCCCAAGCTTTTGGTTTCATAACCCGATAGAGTTCTTTCATTGCCTTTCGTTCGTCAGGAATATGTTCCAAAACGTGATTGCAAACTATGGCATCAACCGAATTATCTTCGAGAGAAAGGTCTGTTATGTCAATTTGCATTACATCTTGATCGTAGTAGAAGGCAGAATATTCTTCTTCAAATTTGTCTCCTGCTTTGTAATTTATATCGGGAACGCTTTGCAAATATTTCTTTAGGCTTTTTTCCGGTGCAATGTGCAATATGGTTGTGCCTTTAGCCAGAAGTTCAGGTTTTGCTTTTAAGACCATATACAGCAAGCGATCTCTATCTGTGGAGTAACATCTCGGACAGAGTGCATTTTCTCTGTAACCGGCACCAATAACGTCTTTTTCCTTGAGAACCGGAATGTCCGATCCGGCAGGTAGTAAGGATTTAAAACTGTGATTGCAAAACGGGCAATGATATTCGTTTCCCTTGTGCATTATTGCTTGCGCTTTCTGCTTTTGCTCTCGCAACCATATTCCTGTTTTGTAAGGAACAATTGATCGAATGATACTCTTTAACATTGAAGTTGGATTTTAAGAATTTATGCTTACAATCTTTTTTCGATAAGTAGTATTACCGGTTTGAACACTAAGGATATATATTCCTGATTTCAAATTCAAATTTATATATTCCTTATAATCAGTGTTTTCCGAGTGGATGATTTGATGATAAACCAAATGTCCATAAGAATCATAAATATTAAGTTCTCCGAATCCCTCAATCAGGTCATAAACTTTTAATAAAAATCGTTGATTGAATGGAATAGGGTAGACCTCAATGTTATTCAGCTGAGCAGGTAGTTCATCAATGTCAACTTCTTCTTTGTTAGCTTCATAAGCTCCGATGTCGGAGTGGATTCCATAAGGGCGCATTCTGAAATCTATGTCAAATATGATTCCTTCATTTGTAAGATCAAGACCACTATTTACGAGTGGTGAATCTGCTGCCAGGTCGTAATTGTAGTTGTCCGGATCATCAAATTTTGCAGCATCAATGTCTGTGTTAAAGAAATTGTGCGATGTTGTCATATTGATTGTAGGTGGAAAAACCGTGATGTAGGCTTCATTGATAGGGTCTATGATGCAATTGTTGTAGGCTTTATTATTGTTGGTACGATCATTTATAAAGTAAATACCACCATTTCTTGGGTTGATAATCGTATTGTTGAAAAAGTTTATCGACGAATTTAGGGTTGTGGTTTTTTCAGTATCTTTACAAAAAATACCAAACTTTTGTTTTGTTATATCTCCGGGTAAATATAATTTTCCGGGATTAACGATCAAGTTATTATAGATTTTCATTCCTCCAATCCCCAATATCTCGATACCACTGCCTTTACCTTCCAAAATACGATTATTGTAGCAGTCGCATTTACTACCGCCTCCAATGAGTATTCCGCTCATTTGGGTTTCTGTGCCTTTGTAGCTGCTGCTGATCACATTATTTCCGTAGATTCGACAATTTGATGAAGCCGAAGATATTTGAATACCGTCCCAACCGGTGTCTATCACCGAATTATTAAAAATCTCTACGCCAATCAATAAATGTGGTAAAACAATGGTGTCACATTCATACAAATGCTGTCCGGTGTACTTGGAACTGCCGATGTACATGCCTTCTGTTCCACAATTTGAAATTGACAAATCGTGAATGGAAAGGTTGTACATGGTGAACTTTTCTCTGGTGGCTTCAAAGCTGCAATCAGGATCCGTTTTTGCCATTAAACCCACGTATTGAATATCGGAAATCTTGATAAATTCCACTTCGATGTCTGAACTCATTGCTCCGATACCAAAACCGTTTCCTTGAATATCTCGAATTTCAAAACCATATTTCTCTTCTGCAACTCCTGAGCCTGTGAACTTTACATATTTGCAATTGTCTAAAACAATTCCGAAATGGTGAGAGGATTTTACCAAAACTTTTCCGTAAACATTTTTGATAATTACGGGATTTTCAGGGCTTCCTTGAATATTTTTAAATCGGATGTAGTCTTTTTCCGATGCTTCAACGCAAATAATTGTTCCGGGCTCTATGGGGTAATTATTTCCATCAAACTCCAGAACATCTGCTGGAACAAAAATATTACAATCACTCTGAGCCAACGCAACTAAGCTCAGCTTAACAATTAAAACGAATAATACAATCTTTTTCATCAACTTGCTCTTTTTGCTCTTTCCCAATTCACTGATTGATTTCCTTTTAAGTACCTTTTAAGTCCCATAAATACAGATAAATTCATAATGAAGAAATAATAGGGGATAAAAAGGATTTTTAGTTTTATTTCTTTATTTTCGAGATACCAACCCAACAATGCCATTATGTAAAATAATGATTGTAAGAAGAAGAGTATTGTGTAGAAGCCCTGTGGGTTGAAGCTCTCAAACCAAGCGAGGGCGAAGTTTAACAGAAAAATAATCGGCAAAGAAAATGGTGCTAATGTCCACCTTAAAACTCGGTGACTAATGTATTGAAACGACAAAATTCCATACTTGAAAGGGTTAAGCAGTGATTTTAGCCGCACAACCGATTGAATCCCGCCTGCCGATATGCGAACTTTTCTTTTCAGTTCTTCTTTGACATTGGCTGATGAACTTTCTATGGCATAGGCATTTGGGTTGTAACCAATGGTATATCCCTGCATGGCAATACGTAAAGAAATAATGAAATCATCAAGAAGTGTGTCTTTTTCGACCTCTTGCCACAATTCTCTGCGGATGGCGAATAGCTCACCGGCTGCACCTACAACGGAATGTAGTTCAAAGTCCCATTTTTTAAGTGTTGATTCATATTTCCAGTAAATACCTTCGCCGGCACCTGCTGCGGCATCGCTTTCTTTTTGGAAGATTCGTTTTTCGCCCGAAACACAACCAACTTTCGGATCTTTAAACAGATTTACAATTTCTTGAATAGAATCTTCTCCCAGCATTGTGTTTCCATCCGAAAAAATAACAATTGGAGTTTTAACAAATTGCATACCTCTGTTCATTGCGCCAATTTTGCCGCCTCTGGCATCTTCATGGTATACTTCAACACCTTCAAATTTTCGTAACTCATCAGGAGTTCCATCATTCGAACCATCCGTTACCCACACATGTCGAACTTTTGATTGTGGATATTTTAGTGAAAATGAATTTTTTACTTTGGCATCTACGTAATCCTTTTCATTGAATGCTGCTACAAATAAAGTTACTTCAGGTTCATAGTCAGGATTGTAGTTTTTTATCTTTCCGGAACTAAACAGCTTCTTTATTTTAATCAATAAAAACAGAACAATTCCATAGCCCAGATAGGCATAAAAAACAATGAATATTAATATCCAAAATATAATTTGAGTAGCTATCATAAGTTTTATTTTTTTATGGCTGCAATATTTAAATTATCAATTTCAACAAATTTGAAATCTGCTATTTCACGAAGTTTATTTTTTATGTCATCCACACCGGAGTGTTCAGTTTCAAGAACCAAATGAAGGTTAGGGAACGATTTTAAAAATTTTTCAGCACCATCTAGCATTTTAATTTCCATTCCTTCAACATCAATTTTACACAATATTTTATTTTCGGGAGCAAGGTCGAGATGATCTATTACATCATCCAAACGTTTGATTTTTACTTGCTTATGAATACCTTCTTCTTTTGATTTTTCGAAGTGTGATGCGCCGGTATTTACCGGATCGAAAATGAAGGTAACATCTTTTTCTTCGTCACCCAGACCAAAGTTGAATGCCTTTACTTTTTCTTGAATATTATTCAATAAGATATTGATAGATAGTGCATTAAAATTTGATTTAACAGGTTCGAAAGCGTATGTTCTCATACCTTTTGATGCTAATAAAATGGTGTAAGTACCTATGTTAGAACCGATGTCGAGAAACACATCATAGTCTTTGTAATTATCTAAAATGTGTTTTTTAACATTCCATTCATAGGCATAATTTCCAAATTGAAAATCAAGAGATCCTTTTCGGGAATAGAAAAGCCCCAATTTACCATTATACAATCGATGCTTTCTTGTTGTTTTTCCAAAAATCTTGTATTTGACGGCTGTCAATATAAATATATATTGCCCGTTACTGATGAAATCTTTTAAATACCTGCCAAAGGTTGTTAATTTCCCCATAATGTGCGTTTTTCTATTATTTAACTCGTTCCCAACTATTTGTAGCTTGATTGTATTTTTTTAAAACCTTCGCCGGGTTTCCTCCCACAATAGAATAGGGGGGAACGTCCCTTGTTACGACCGAGCCTCCGGCTACAACACTGTGCTTACCGACAGTAACTCCGGCTACAATTATTGAGTTTGCTCCTATCCAAACTTCATCTTCGATGGTTATTGGTGACGTTGTCACAGCTTGCTCACTGATGGGCTGTGAAATGTCTTCATAACCATGATTCAAACCACTGAGAACAATGTTTTGTGCAAACATAATATCATTTCCGATAGTAACAGGACCTATGATTGTGTTTCCTAGTCCAATACGAACCCTATCTCCAATGAATACGGGACCCACACCATTGTTAACAGTAGCAAAATCTTCAATTGTTGACCCTTCTCCCAGCGTGAAAGCATTCCAAGGCATAACATCCATCCGCGTTCTTCTGCATATTGTGCTGCCTTTGCCTTTTTTGTGCATGAATGGATTTATAAATAACTTTACCCACAAACGCGGTTTTGCCTGATTTTTTGGAATCATTAGCCGATGTACCAGTTTTTTTATACGATCGTTTGATTTGATAGAGTCAACAAGCTTCATATTTATTGTCTTTGAAATTCTTCGATGTATTGATAAATTTTATTTGCATTATTCTCCCAAGTATGCTTTTTTGCAAATTTAATCTTTTCTTCGGCTGTTGATAGAAAATGTCCTGAAAGAATTTTATCAATGAAGTAAATGTATTCATCTGCATCATTTGCCAAATATACATGTTTATCAAAAATATCCATAGCCTCAGGTTTTGTTGCCACAGTTGGTTTTCCCATCGCCAAATATTCGTCGATTTTCCTTGGATAATTGCCTATTGTAACTTTATTTACTTTTTGAGGATTGATCGCTATATCAAACTGAGACAACCACATAGGGAGCTGTTTCTGTGGTTTTTGTCCAAGAAAGTAAACATTCTCTAAGCGATGAAGTTCTGATTTCTTAAAGTTACTATCCTCTTCGCCAATCAAAACCAAATTCCAATTTGGTTTTGATTTTGCTATTTGAATCAATAAATTAATGTCTAAACGTAGTGATTTTAGAGCTCCGATATATCCGATTATCGGACGATCAATTTTTTTGATTTCATCGGGAGTTTCAAATTCAATGGTCGAATCAAAGGCAGAAACATCACATCCTTGACCAACATACCACGATTTGGGATTTGTGTTTCGAGCGTAGGAAGCCAAATAATTTGAGTTTGCAACAACCATATCCGCTTTCGCAATGTGTGCAGATTCAATTCTTTTTCCATGATTCTTGTAATAATCTGTTTCAATCAGATTGTCGCGCGAATAATAGATGTACAAATCCGGATTTAATAATTCTTTCAAGTAAAAGGATCGGTAAACATCACTGTCCTGAAAGAAGATGTAGTTTTTGAAATTCAACTCTTCGATGACCTTTTTGATTGAATTTGCAAATTTCTTGTTGTTGCGCTTATTGAGGAAGTCAAAAAGTTGTTTATTGGGAATTTTTGCAATCGATTCAATGGTTATATCGGGAGTAAAACTCCAAAAATTATCATGAATCTTAATTAATGGCTCACGTTGTTTTTGTTGTATTTCTCTCCTTTTTTTTATTAAAGGATGTGAATAATGTCGGAACTTTGAAAACCTGTCTAAAGGGAAATTTACATAAAGTACTCTGTTATTTTTCGCAAATTCTTTTGCCAAGTTGACACAATTACTCCCTATCGAAATATCGAAATCTTGCAGTCCGCTTATGATAATATCCCTATTCTTCATCTGTTTAAAATATTGATCAAAGTTTTAATTTCATCATAATAATATGTGCTTTAGCATTGTCTCAAACATTGTTTGTTTCGTTATTTTGACTTTTTCATTATGTCGGTAGCATGTTTGTAAATTTTTGAAACAAAATTTTCCCACGTATGTGTTTTTGCGAAGGCAATTCTACTTTGAACAATTTCTTGTGAGTTTTCTGTCAGTGCTTTTTCAATTTCAGTGATGTACTCTTCTTTGTTAGATGGAAGGTGAACATAATCTTTGAAATAAGCCATAAACGTTGTTTTTGTTGCCACGGTAGCCTTACCCATTGCCAAATATTCATCAATTTTTAACGGATAATTAATATCTGTAATTTGATTTACAATCTGTGGGTTTAGAGCCACGTCAAAGCCTTTGATATATGCAGGAAGCTCTTCCGGATTTTTACGTCCGAGAAAATGAACATTCGATATTTGGTGTAGTTCGCTATTTATGAAATCTTCATCCTCAGGACCTACAAGTACCAAGCTCCATTCAGGCTTTGATTTTGCGATGTGAACTAGAACTTCAATATCGAGTCTGATGGTGGTCAGGTAGCCCACATATCCAATAATGGGTTTTTGTGCAATGGCTGCAAGGTCGTCAGGAATGGTTAGTTTTCCATCTTCATCGTTGTATCTGCTTAAATCACAACCTTGCCCAATCATGTACGATTCTTTGTTGTACTTTCTTCCGTAGTCGGCAAAAAAGTCTGAATTGGCTACCATTAAATCCATTTTAGCTATGAGCTGTGGTTCTAGTCGTTTTCCATGTTTGGCATGGTAGGAAACCAGTGTTACCGCATCTCGCAATAAATAAATGGAAAAATCAGGTTTGATAAATTCCTTTAAATAAAACCCGATAATCATTGAATTATCGTTAAAAAGAATATAATCCTTGAAGTTTAATTTTTCGATTGCACGATTAATTTCTTTGGCAAAACGCTTTTCATTTTTTTTATTAAAAAAATCAAAAATAGCCGGAGAGCTAATCCAGTTGATTGATTCAATAATTGTTCTTGGCGTAAAAACCCACATATTTTCATTTACCTGCACAATATCCGGTTCTTTGCCTTTGATGATGTCTAAGCGTTTCTGTACTTCGGGTTTATTTTTTTCTTTCAGTTGGGACGAACGTTGCAATGGAGGATTAACAAATAAAACTCTATTTTTGACTGACATCTCTATTGCTGTATACTTTAGGGTAAAAGCAATGTCAAGATCCCAAGGTTGTAATCCAAAAGCGACTATATCTCTATTTTCAATCATATTGGTTCAGTTTTAGCAATTATAAAGATACAAAAGTTTATGAATGTGTCTCGTTGTACACTTCTTTATATAAGTTTAAAACATCTTTCGCCATATTTTTCCATGAAAATTTGGCGGCATTTTTATATCCTTTTTCTATGAGTTTGGATTTTAGTTGTTCATCATGCATTAATTTTAGCATTGCTTCAGTAATTTCTTTTGGTTTATAAGGGTCGATAATGAGTGCAGCATTTC
>PDWJ01006564.1_pt1 | contig 17313 bp, 13 predicted proteins | sample 1430881 | NCBI WGS metagenome assembly PDWJ01 (sample SAMN01162460, study PRJNA174530) | Oral metagenome, whole genome shotgun sequencing project. | biome: Marine environment; feature: Marine mammal; material: Swab sample of the gingival sulcus; isolation source: swab sample of gingival sulcus...
TAGGAGTTTTTCATAAAAATTTCGCCACGGCAAAAGATAAAAACGGTTGGTTTCATATCGACAAAAACGGTAACGAACTTTACAAAGAACGTTATGCAATGATTGAGCCTTTTTACAACGGTTTTGCCCTTGTTGAAAATTTTAATAACGAAAAATTAATTATTGATGAAACGGGAAATAAAATAATAAGTATATAAATACGTTAACCTGTCGCCCTACCCTACTTAAACAACTTATTAACAACAGATTACACGACTTAAATACATTTTTGCAATTATATAATTACCTGCACATAAATTTTTCATCATCAAAATTTATAAACCAACCCCGCAATAATAAACCCGCCCAATATTGACACCGTTCTGTCTTCAAAATAGTGATTGTATGCAATATTTTCAATAATATAATTTTTGTTTAAATTCAAAATATCCTGACCTTTGAGATAGAATTTCCATTTTTTGTTTTTCGTTTTGTAATATACGCTCGGACTTATATTGTATAGTTGCTTTTCTAAAGTATTGGTTTTGTAAGCCTCAAGCGAAGAATTTATCGTCAGATTAAATCCGCCGTAACTCAAAAACAAATTCAAATACGGTTTATGCAAAACAACTTCACTTTCGGTATCTGTATTTTGAGACAAAGCGATACTGCGATTGTTCCTGTAACCAAATTCAAAATTGAAAATCGCCTCTCTGAAATTTGACGACACACTCAAATTATTGTTCAAAATTTTATAGACATATTGGTTGGGTTTGTCGTTGATGTAATTGTGATTGTCTATATACGAAAACAAACTCCTAAAACTAAGCGTAAATGGTATTTTGCCAAATTTTTTATTCAAAAGTAAATACACATTACTCTTGCTGTAAAAGTCGCCAATAGTATGTATATTTATCTGATAATCAGAATTATAGAGCGTATTTGTTGTAATAAAATCTTTACCTGTGGAGTGGTCTGCTCCCAAATTTAGAAGCGTTCCCGAAAACAAATCGTAAATAAAATAATTGACTCTGAAATTATCATATTTTACCCCCATATCGGCGCTGATATTTCGATTGTTTACAAGTGTATTGTAACTGAAAATATAATCGGAATTTACAATATTATCAGCTTGCGGCAAATCTAAACTTTGTCTGTACGAAAACAAAAAATTATGCGAGCGCCCAAAATTAAATTTTATATTTGCAAAAGGTAAAAAATAAATATTCTCGTATACGCCTGATTTTATGAAACTTACATCGCAACCGACATCATAATTTACCAAAGGTTTTCCTCTGTTGTAAAAACTTATACCGGATTTATTTTCCGTAAAATCTAAATTTATATCATTTTGCTGCGGATTGTTTTCAATATCTGTCTCAAAAGTTTCTACTTTTTTTGAAACATTATATTTTAATTTCACAAATGATTTTTTCATAATTTTCGCCGACACAAAAGTATTTACTCCATAGTTTTCATTTCTGTTTTTCAGGTTTTGATGAGCTTTGAAATCAGAAGCAGGAAACAACAACGACAAAAAAACATTGTTTGACTTTATATTCAAATCTTCATTTTTGTTTTTCAACGAATGATAAGCCGTTGCCGATAAAAGAAATCGTTTATAAATATGCTTAAATTTCAATGCCTGATTTAAAGAAAAATTATCTACTACTCGCGAAGTATTATATTTTTTTACAGAAAAATTATCATTGCTCATCAAATCATTATTTTGTGGCGAAAAATCGGCAATATACTCCAAAACCGTATTATTTGAGGGCTTATATGTGGCATCTATAAACGAATTATTTATAAAAAAACTGTTATTTTTACTATTGTCTAAATTCAGCATAACCCCTTGATTATCAATGATATAAGTTTGTTTTATAAACTGTTCTTCGCTTATATTGGTTTTATCGAAAATAAGATAAGTATTCAGTTTAAATTTTTCAGACGGGGTGTAGGCAACATTCAATGCACCAAACTGTTCACTTTTGGTTTTCACATTATTATCGGCAAATAAATACGCCGGCAAATCCTCGCCTGAAAGCACCGTACTGCCCTCCTCGCCAATAATATTATTAATTCCACCCTGAAAACTGATATAATCTTGAAACGTAAAAGTCTGATTACCAATATTATTAGCATTTCCAATGAAAAACAGGTTTATTTTGTCGCGAAATGAAAATAAATTTGTACTCATTTCGTATTTATTTTGGTATCCGCCGCCTGCCATAATATTTCCTTTTATTTTTCCTTTGTAATTTCCGCCTATTTCGATATTCATTGCCGTTTTATCCGATTTTTTTTGATTTTCTAAATCAGCAAAACCGTTGAAATTTTCTATCAATGATATGCCTTGCACCATCTCGGAGGTTATATTTTCGGTAGCAAGTTGGTGTTGGTCGCCAAAAAATTCTTTACCGTCTATCAAAAGTTTATCGACCTGCTTGCCGTTTGCAACAATTTTGCCGTTTTCGTTAATTTCAACTCCGGGCAGTTTTTTTAGAATATCTTTCAGATTTTCCTCATTACCCGTAGTCAAATTTTTGAGATTATACTTGGTCGTATCGTTGCGTATAGATGCCTCCAAACCTCTACCCTCCACAACAACCTCTTTCAATTCTGTATCGCTTTCGGGCAATACAAAATCAATCACCTCATTTTTTGTAATATTTCTGATTTCAGAAATAGAACCATGCCCTAAGTTGCTGATTTTAAACAGATAAACACCATTATCCAATTCTAAATTGTAATTCCCGTTTTCGTCACTTACAGCATAAGTTATAAAATTTGAACCATCTTCATTATAAACGGTTACATTAGTGTAAGGCAAAGGTAAGTTCTTGGCATCAAGAACTTTACCTTTTATTTTATTTTGCGAAAATGCAAATAAGGAAGAATTTAGAAAAACAATTAAAAAACTACATTTCAATAACCTGTACCCCATTATTTTTTTGTCCTCCGGTTAAATTTTTCAATTTTTCTTCTTTAATTTTTTCAAATTCTTCACGAGTTACTTTTTTGCCTTTGGTCGGTTTTTTAAGCTCTATTTTTTCTTTTGAAAAACTAATATCAGTGGCTTCTATAATCAAAGACGGAGTTTTTATTTTCAAAATAAGTCCCGGCAAACCGTAATATTCTTTCGGTCCGTCATTACTCGGAATTTCATCTACAAACCATGCAACTACCTCATAATCATCTTGTTTCAATATGGCTTTTCGACAAGAGTAACGTCCTATTTTTTGCACCTTATCGGTTATTTTCCAATCAAATTGGGGTAATTTATCTTGTATCAAAAAAGTGCGAGACATAAAATCGGTTTGTCTTACAAATTCTTTCTTTATATGATTTTTGCAAATAATATCATTTTCCACACCACCTACCATCACCGTTACATTGCTGTTGCCGCCATCTACAGCCTCCGATTTTTTGTTTTCATAAACAGAAATTTGGTTACAACTTGTAAGCGTAAAATATTTTGGAATACCCACTTGTTGCATTACTAATTGTTTAATTGCAGGGTCTTCAATTGCCTCCAAATCCTTAGATATATCAACCTTTTCGGAATAAGTTACTTTTAAGGTTTGGGCGCTGCAATACGCAGTCATAAAAAATACGATTAGAGTAATTGTATACTTCATTTTTACTTTTTTTTAATTGCCTACTTTCAGAAAATAATTTAAGTTTTTCAGGTTGCTGTTTCGGCATAAATTCCAACCTGTTTTAAGTATGAAAATCTACTGTAATTGTAATTTATTTTCTTTATTTGAACAAATTTTTAATATTGTTTAAGATTTTTCAACAATTTATTACTCTTCTACGTAAAACTCTGATAACCAATACTTTAACAAAGCAAATTATGTTTTTATAAAGTACTGATTATCAAAACATTAAGAGTTATCACATGTTTTGAATTTGAAATTTACGGAAGTATTGAAATTTTTAAAATTGTTTAAAAAATATTTATTTTGAAAGTAAATAATTTTTATAAATTTACAAATCTTTTTTAATTTTAAAAGTACAAAAAGTACCTCTTTTTTATTCTTTTTTTATTATGAAAAAACATTTCTTAATTATTAGTTTTCTATTATTTATTTATAATTTTTCGTTTGCTCAATACACTGTAAAAGGCACTGTTTTCAACGATAATGGCAAAAAATTAGAGTATTTTAACGCAGTTCTTTACAATGCAGCAGATACCTCTTTAATTTCGGGAGGTACGTTTGCCGAAGGTGCGTTTGAACTGCAAACTAATTTACGTTCAAAGTGTATTTTAAAAATATCTTATGTCGGATTGCAAGAATATGAGCAGATAGTAGATTTTACAGAAAAAAACACATATCAAATAGATAGTATAGTGCTGAGTACCATTAGTTTATCGGAAGTTGTAGTAAAATCTAATCGACCGAAATATTCGTACAAAAACGGTAATGTTGTAATGAATGTTCAAAATTCTTCGTTGCAAGAGGCAGGTTCGTCGGTTGATGTGCTGAAAAGAACACCCGGAGTAATCGTTGATAATGCCAACAACATAAATATTTTCGGGAAAGGAAGCCCGCAGATTTATATAGACGGAAAACTTATAAAATCGAACGCAGATTTAGAATTATTGCCGTCGAGCGACATAAAAACCATAGAAGTTGATAAAACGCCGTCGTCAGAATACGGAGCTTCGGTAAATGCAGTTATCAGAATAGAAACCAAAACAATAAAAGACAATACACTGAATGCTCAAATTTACAATACTTCACATTTTGCACGAAAATTTAATAATCGTTCGGGGATAAAATTAAATAGTCAAATCGGGAAATTAAATATTTTCGCAAGCTACTTGTTTGGAAAAGGAGCGGCAAAAAATTATTTTGAAGAATTTGATTACAATTATTTTGAAAATTATATCATAAAAAACAATTCAGACAAAATTGATGTGCATAATTCATTGTACCACAATGTTATTACCGGTGTAAAATTTAAAATAGACGATAAAAAAAGCATAGACTTTCAGTACGGATACAACAATAAAAATGGAGATTGTAACAGCCTTAGAAATCAAAGAATTACAAATTCAACGCAAACTAACCAAATTTTGCGAGAAATAAACAATTTGTCTGACGAGAAAAGTAACAATCATAATTTTACATTATTTTATAATCAAAAATTTAGAAAATCAAACGAATTTACTTCAACGTTTGATTTTGTAAATCTATCGTACGACGAAAATACAACTATCAACGAAAAAGTAAATACAGCCCGTAAAACTTCATATATTTTTAATAAAAATAACAATCAAATTTTATCTTTTAAAACAGATTTTATTTTCGGATTATTCAAAGATATAAATTCTAAATTTGGTGTAAAAGTATCAAACGTCAGAAGCGACGGCGAAAGTGTATTGAGACACACGTCGGACATTAAAACCGATAATGACATAAATGATTTAATAGCAGCAGGTTATCTTAATTTGAGCAAACAGTTAGACAAAATAGAAATTAGCCTTGGTCTCAGAAACGAATTTACGAAAAATACAGTTTTTCAAGACAATATAAATGTAATAGACAGTAGTTACAATAATTTGTTTCCAAGTTTTATGTTAGATTATACAATTTCAGATAATTTTTCGATAACGCTTGATTATGCAAAAAAAATTAGTCGTCCAACATTCAAAGAAATGAATCCTCGTTACATATATGTCGATTCTTTGGCTTATTATATAGGAAATCCCTTGCTAAAACCGACAATTACTGATAATTTATCGTTGTCATTTTTGATATTTGGTTCATTAAATATCTCCTCTGAGTTTATTTTTTATAAAAATGAAAGTATTACAACAGCTTTGAAAGATGAAACTAATCCTGCAATTTTGAAATATACTTATGTAAATATCCCCGAAAGCAAGCATCTCGCTTTCGATGCTTCGTATGGTTATAATTGGGATAAAAGCAGTTTGTATTTTGGGACGGGAATTGATTTTCCGTTCTTGGAAGTACCGTATATGAACGGATACAGAAAAATTAGAAAACCTATGTGGTATGCTTATGCGTACTACGATTATTCGTTTAATAAATACTTGTATGCGTATTCTAATACGATGTATCAAAGTGGTTTTGAGGACAATATGACTATTTTTGAAGATTATTTTAATATGTCGGTTGGTTTGCAAGTCAAACTATTGAACAAAAAATTGGTATTTTCTTTCGATGTAAATGATATTTTCAATACTTCTGATATAGAGTGGATTGATAAATATGGCACTATCGAAAATGGACAAACTCCCGATTATGACCTCAGATATTTAAGAGTATCAGTAAAATATTATTTTAATAATTTCATTAAAAAATTTGAAGATAAATCAAGTATTTCTGATGAGAAACAACGTTTGATGCAGTAATGAAGACGCAGCAACAAACTTCAGTAAAAACATTGAATATCAGCATCTTACCCACTAAACACATTTTACAAACCGCTTAACTCAGTAATTTTTTCTTCAAGTAAATCGGTAAGTTCGTTTTCCGAAAGTTTTTCTATTGTTTCCGGCGATATTGCTTCACCAAAATTCATCTCAATTTTTCCGGGTCTGAAAAAAAATGTTTCTCCCCCGCATACTTCCCACACTCCTTTTATGCCTATTGGTACTATTGGAACATTGGTTTGTTTAGCCATTGTGAAAGGCAATTTTTTCAATTTTTGCAGTTTGCCGTTTGGTGTTCTATGTCCTTCGGGAAATATTATAACCGAAACGCCTTTATCAATTTTTTGTGCAGCTTTTTTTAAACTGTTTAGCGATTTTATAGGACTTGAACGGTCTATCGGAATTTGACCGTATCCCTTTATAAGATGCTTATAGATAGGCCATTTGAAATGCGAACTGGCTTCCAAAGCATTTACAAAGACAGGCATCCATGCTCCCATCAGCGGCACATCTATAAGGCTGGTATGATTAGCCATAAATATATAGCTTTTATTTTTATCATATTTTTCAGGCATGTTGCGCTTAACCCTTATAAACGTAAAAATAAAAACCAACCGTAAAAATCTGCTGTACGGATAATGAAGTTTCTTCGCTTTTATTATATTAAAAAAAATTATACCAAATATTGTTGCAAGAAAAAATATACTGCCTCCCACCAACCAGATGTAAAGTGCAGAAATAAACCTCCATACTTTTTTCATTAAAACGATGCTTTTAAGTTAGAAGTTAAATTTTGAATTTCTCTTGCCCATTCCAAATGTGTTTTATTTTCAGTTAAAGAACTGTAATGTATTGGATTACCAATATAAATAGGTATTGTTTTGTTGGCTTTTTTGAATTGTTCTGAAATTATAAAAAACATTTCAATATTGGCTTTTATACCCAAAAATTTACGCAAACGTCCTATGTTATAAAAAAACTTTGAGTTGAAAGAATCTACATAAATAGGCACTATTTCGCGCTTGTATTCTATTGCATTTCGCACAAAACTTCTATGCCACGGCATATCTACTATTTTATTTTTTTGCATCCGTGAAACAAGCCCCGCAGGAAAGGTAAGTATCTGATTATCTTTATCATTCATATTAGTTTTGATAGCTTCTTTTGCTTTCTCTTCTGTTTTATCAAAAACCCCTACCGGAATTATTAACTCTTTGATGTTATCAAGCGATTCAAGCACTTTATTGGCTATCACCTTGATATTAGAAAATTTTTGGCGCAAAGCAGACATAACTACCGCAAAATCCCACCCGCCTATGGGATGATTGCTAACAAAAATATAAGATTTCGAAGGGTCTAATTTTTCCAATCCGTAAACCTTCGTTTTTACATTAAAATATTTTATTGCTTCTTCTATAAAGTTATAATTATACTTGTTTCCGTTGGCTTCAATAAATTTATTTAGTTGTTTTTCTTTTAATATTTTCCTCATTATTGCTATCACAAAATTAGGAAGTTTATTTACCTTTTTGTTTTTTTGATTTCGTATTATTGTTTTGAAATTTATAGGCTTAAGTGCTTTTCCTGTTTCTTTCATAACATTTTTCTTTAGTTATTTTTCTCCGCAAATTAAATAAATTTTTAAAAATTTTCAAAAATTAGGTTTACTAATTAAACTTACCACGGTATAGATGCAAAAAATATTTGGAAGTATAATTTTTTTTATTTTACTTCGATAACACAAAAAAACTAATAAGAAAAACTAACTCTCATATTATAATTAGTTTACCATATTACAACACTTCGTTAAATTACGAATTAAAAATTACGAATTACGAATAAGACTACTGACAATCAGCTAATTACAACACGAATACAAATACCAAGTTAATAAACAATAAAAAGTAACGAACTATTGATATTAGATACTAAAAAAACAGGAGTATATTGGAATTATACTTAGTTTAAATGAATTCAAAATAAAAAACTATGAAAAAAATTAATCTAATAACAGTATCAATTATTTTCTTATTATTTATAAATTCTTGTGGTTATCTTAAAACAATTAAAGTATCAATTGATGAAGAAATAAAAATAAAAACAAATAATGCTCAAAAGTTTGAAATTTTAGAAACAGACAGTAAAATATTAGTTCCTATTAAAATTTATGATACAGAACAAATAATGTACTTAGATACGCGAGCTCCGAGTATTATATTTCGCGAAAAAGGTACTTGGACAGATACTTTATCTGTTGTTGCTAAACTTGAGCGAAAATTAAAAGCTGCCGGAGGCAATAAAATTGAAAATTCTTCAATTAAACTAAAAAGTGCTGATTGTAATTTATTTACAATAGATAATTGGGTGGTTCGCATTCTTGATATAAAATTGCCTTGTCTTGGTGCAATTGGAATTATAGGACACGATGGATTTAGTATTGGTAGTGAAGAAACCAGAAAAATTCTTAAACTTGATTTTGATAATCAAGAGTTAATTTTTATAGAATCAGTACCTGCGGATTGGATATGTATAAAATCCAAATTTAGATTAGGAAATATTAAAATATTTTTAACAATAGATGGTCAAGAGTATGCTTTTGGTTTTGATACAGGAATGGGGGGAGAACTTATTTTTTCTCAAAAACATATGAATAAAAGTATAACGTCTATTCCTGATAAACATATTGTTTACGGTAATATTTTTCAAGTTGCGGGAGGAGGAATTATTGAAAATACAGTTGCTATAAAACAGGTAAATGAAGTTTTTTTAACAGATAAAAACCTCGTTAATAATGTAGAAATGATGATTGCTCCTAAGAGTATGGAAAACTTGGTAGGAGTTGATTTTATGAGACATTACAATTGGATTTTAGATTATAAAACAAAAAATGTATATATACAACCTCGTAAAACAACTGTTACATATGAGCGAGATTCTTTTTTTCAAGATTATTTAGGAGCTTCTTTTGATATTTCAACTGTTCCTATTGTTATTAGAACAATGGTTGTTAATTCTAAGGCAGAACAAGCAGGACTAAAATTGAATGACGAAATTTTGTCAATAAATAAAGTTGATTTATCCAACATTCCTAATTGTGAAATTAAAAATGAAATTAAGCGAATTATTAAAAGTTCGGATAAAGTTGTTTTTAAAATCAAACGAAATAATGAGATAAAAAATATAGAACTGTTATAACAAAGGTAAACTTAACTATAAATTAAAAACTAACCACAAAGAACAAAAAAAATATTTGTGAACTTTGCAGCATAGATTCACCTACCAAACACTAATTTTCTGAAAATCAGAAAGTTAGATTTATCTTCAATTACTTTTCTCAAACGTCTGACTACCAACACATTACAACCTACAAATAAACTATTACCATAAAATATCACCCAATATTTGAACCAAACATCTTTTTTCTTAAATTTGTGGCATTAAATACTATTTAAAATTGCTGCAATGTTAATTGAAAACACCGATTACAGAGAGGAGTTTTTAGATCTTGACAACCCTTTTGACGTAAAATTAGTGTCAGGATTTTTAGAAAAATTAGATTTTAATTTTATTCGTTCTTCAGTAGAAGAAACCATTGTTTTGTATAATCTGAATGATGATATAATCGGGACGGGTTCTTTGCAAAAAAATGTTTTAAAATATGTAGCGGTAGCTCCCAAATACCGCGAAACTGCTGCTTTTTCAATGATTGTGTCGCAACTTACCGAAAAAGTTTTAAGCAAATTTGACTCAGTATTTGTTTTTACAAAACCGCGTAACAAATTAGTATTCAAAGGCTTAGGATTCAAACACATAGCAACTTCCGAACCTTATTTTTCATTGTTTGAATATGGTATGAGCAGTATAGGCAAATATCAAAAAATGATAAAAAAATATAAACAAGAAACCCAAACTGATAAAATTGCGGCAATAGTTGTAAATTGCAATCCGTACACCAACGGGCATAAATATTTAATAGAAAAAGCAGCTTCGGAAAATGAGTTACTGTATTTGTTTGTAGTTCAGGAAAATTTATCGGTTTTTCCGTTCGACACACGTTGGAGTTTAATAAAAAAAGGAACATCGCATCTCGACAATGTTGTAATGATACCGGGCGGAGATTACATAGTTTCAGGAAAAACTTTTCCTCACTATTTTCTTAAAGGCGTAGGCGAAGAAGAAATAATTTACTGTCAGGGTTCTTTAGATGTTATTATTTTTTGTGAATACATAGCACCTGTTCTAAACATAAAAAAACGATATGCCGGCACTGAAAAATATTGCAAAACCACGGCAGGCTACAATAATGCAATGCGAGATTTATTGCCAAAATCGGGCATTGAATTTGTGGAAGTTAACCGCAAAAAAGAATTCATAAATAAAGACGAAGAATACATTAGTGCCTCAAAAATAAGAGATGCCGTAAAAAATGACGAGCTTGATAAATATTGGCACTTGCTTCCCGAAGTAACACAAGAATTTTTCTTGTCGGAAGAATCGGCAACAGTAAAACAAGCTATAAAACAATCTAACTCAAGGCATTGAGTTACTAAAACTCAACACCTTGATTATTAGAACATTAAAACAAAAAACAAATAATTCCTTTACCAATAGGCATCAGGTAATCTATAAAAATTAATCAAGCCTTTTGAAAATTTTAAAGTAACGCAAAATTAAAAATTTTTGAAAATTCTCAACTCTCAATTCAACAAAGTGCTGATTATTCATCGATTGTCATAAATTCAATATCTCTTCCTGCTTTTCGTTCTGCTTTAACTAAGTCTTGTAAATTTTTCGGAATTGATGACAAAGGAACAATAAAATCATCAACCATTACAAAATTGTTAAACGGATTATTTTCTTTCATGTATTCTGTAGAAAACTCATTTCCAAATCTTTCCATTTTAAACATATCTCTAATTTGTTTTGCCTTACTTGAAACAGTAGAATTTTTTGTCCCAAAATAATCATTTAAATCAGAGGTACTCAAATAAGGTTCAAACGATTTGTCGAACAGGAAATTAATGGTACCAAGAGCGTATATAACTGCCGCTGCCCAAATTTCAAGCCTTCCTCTTTTAAAGGGTACTTCCCTTTTGCGTCCCATTTTCTTGATTAATTTTTCGGTCAATTGTAAGTAGTCGTCATCCAATTTCTGAGAACAAAATGTTCCTGTCAACTCCAATAATTTTTTTTCACGTTCTTTAATTTCTTTTTTATCCATAATTTTATATACATGTAAATTAACCTCTAAGTGTTGTTTTATTAATAGTTCATTATTTGTTTGTAAATAGCTGATAATCAAAAACTTACGACATGCTGCAGCTTGCAGAACTATCTGATTAACAGCACGTTACCTTCTCGCAGGTTTCATTTTTCAATTACTTACACAATGGCTTTGCCGTTCTCAATTTAACTAAATATTAATTATAAAATACAAATGTAAATTAAATTCCTACAATTCAATAATTGATTTATGAATTTTTACAGATTACCTTATAAGAGTTTTGTTTTATACTGAAGAAGATTGTCAAAATAAATCAAATAAGGTAATTCGTAATTCATTAATTAGTAATTACTTATAATTTCCACTTTTCAAAAAATACAATTCCTGTAGCGTAATTCTATAAAAATTTATGGAATTAATTTATTTTATCATCACAGGAATGTAAAACTTATTTAAAATTTATATTTTTTTATAAAGGTTACCTATTAAATAATTAAATTTTACTAAACTAATAAAAATTAAACGACATGAAAACTAAATATCTATTTATAGTTGTATTAGCATTTTTAATTGCTTCATGCAGCAACAAATTGAACAGAAACACACATGATCAGGACAAACCGGTTGCTGAAAATACAAAAAAGCCCCGAACTAAACATAAAAATAAAAGCGCTAAATTAAATTATGTTGAAAGTGAGGAATCTGCTGAAATATCTTATGAACTGGATGAAGTAGCCTCTGAAATAAGGGTTATCGATGATTCACCAAACCCCGATTTTAACACTGAGGAATACGACCACATAAAAGAAAACGAATTTAAAACTGTGAGTCAAAATCCATTATCCACACTCTCCATCGATGTAGATAACGCTTCATACTCCAATGTGCGACGTTACATTGAATACAATAGCTTACCACCCAAAAATGCCGTAAGAATAGAAGAGATGATTAATTATTTTACGTATGATTACCCCAACCCAACAGGAAAGCATCCTTTTGAATTTGTAACAGAATACTCTCAATGTCCTTGGAATAAGGCTAATATGCTTTTACATGTTGGTATTCAAGGTAAAAAGTTAGATTACGACGACTTTAAACCTTCAAACTTAGTACTTTTACTTGACGTTTCGGGTTCTATGAACTCTGAAAATAAGTTACCACTTCTGAAAAAAGGGATGAACTTATTATTAGACGAACTTGACGACCGCGACAAAGTTTCAATAGTAGTATATGCAGGCGCTGCGGGTTTGGTACTGCCGCCAACGCCGGCAAGCGAACGCAGAAAAATAAAAAAAGCCCTAAACCAATTGAATGCAGGTGGCGGCACAGCAGGCGGTGAGGGTATAAAACTGGCATACAAAACGGCTGAAGAATCTTTCATAAAAGGAGGCAACAATCGTATAATTTTGGCTACCGACGGCGACTTTAACCTGGGTGTTTCATCAACCGGCGCTTTGGTAGACATGGTAGAAGAAGAAAGACAAAAAGGAATATACCTTACAATTCTTGGTTTGGGTATGGGCAATTACAAAGATGGACGCATGGAACAAATAAGCAATGCAGGCAACGGAAATTATTTTTATATTGACAATATTCGAGAAGCCGAAAAAGTATTTGTAAAAGAGTTACGTGCCAATATGTTTACTATTGCCAAAGATGTTAAAATTCAAATAGAATTTAATCCGGCTGCTGTAAAAGCCTATCGTTTAGTTGGTTACGAAAACAGAGTTATGGCAAGTGAAGATTTTGATAACGATGCTAAAGATGCCGGTGAACTTGGTGCAGGACACACGGTTACGGCTCTTTATGAGATAATTCCGGCAGGTTCAACTCAGGAAGTAAATAGGGCTTCTGACCTAAAATATTCCGACTACAATATAAGCGATAGAGGCAAAACAAGCGGCGATTTAATGACTATAAAATTTCGTTACAAACCTATTGGCAAAGACAAAAGTGTGCTTATTGAAAATCCTGTGCCAAATTTAGCATTAAAAGCGAAGCAAACAAGTAATAATTTTAATTTCTCTGCTGCCGTAGCCGCGTTTGGCATGCAATTGCGCGATTCTAAATTCAAGGGCGAAACAAATTACGAGCTTATAGAAAATCTTGGAAAAAAAGGTAAAGGTGCAGATAAAAACGGCTATCGCAACGAGTTTTTAACTTTGGTACATACTGCTAAATTATTAAGCAAATAGTTTATAATCAGCTCTTTATAACAGCACTTATAAATATTACATAAACAATTGATTATCAGACAACTAACCAACAGACTGTTTAGTATTGATTTACATAAATAACCTGAAATTAACCCCGTTTTTTCAAAAGAGAACGGGGTTTTATTTTTTGTTTTGAAGTACCGGTCATTCCTACAGACACCACTCCAAAGGAGGGGAATGAACCACCCCGTCCTGCGGACACCACTCAAAAGGAGGCTTTTATTTTTCGGACAGTTTATTTTCACACGAAAACACATTTAAACTATCATTAATTACCGATGAAGGTATGTTCCCTGCATTTAAAATTGAATGATACAAAAAATCAGTTTTATAGTTTTTATCTTTGTTTTGAATTAAATTTTCGTAAGCCTTTTGATGCGAATTTAGGTATTTTGTCGAGAACCAAATAAACGAAGCAGGATGGTGCGTTGCATGGTTTTCTGCAGCATGTAACCACAACCCGTTTTTACCAAGACTTTCGCCATGGTCGGAAAGATATATCAATATCGAATTTTTATCTTCAATATTTTGAATAACTTGTTCTACAAAATAATCCATATACAAAATGGTGTTGTCATAGGAATTTACCATTTGCAATGAATCGTTTTGAGCAACAACTTTGCTACTTGTTATGGGTTTGAATTTTGCAAATTCTTCCGAAAAATGATTATTGTAATACCAATGACTTCCGATAGTGTGCAAAATAATTAACTTGCAATTGTCATTACTCTTTAAAACTTGTTTAAAGTGTGGCAACAAATCTTCATCTAACCATTTGGAATATCTGTAAACTGATTTATCAGGATTGCAATATATCAGCGTATCTGCCTCTTTCATAAATGAGTAATAGTATTTGCTTGCCTCTTGATTTGCAATCCACGAGCTTCGATAACCGCATTGATTAAATAGTGTTATAAATGATTTTTCGGTTTTGGACAGCTCATAATTTTCTTCATTTGCACGAGTTAATATATGTGCTACGCTTGGGTTGGTATAGGTGTATTTTGAGTATATATTTGATAATGATACGAGATTATTTCGTTTGTCTAAATTGGGGGTTGTTTTACGATTGTAGCCGTTGAGCGAAAGGTGGTCGGCTCTTAACGATTCACCTATTATGAACACAACGATAGTGCTGTCATTGCATTCAGCTTTTAAATTTTCATCGGGATTAATCCTATTTTCATTTTTTTCAATTTTTGTTAGTAAACTGTATTCGTACAAATTATGAACAACAGAACTTGGGAAATGTTGTAAAAAGGTATTTTTGACTCGTGAATTTATCGAAAAAATAAGTATCAACAGTGCAACAGAAATGACAAAATGTAATTTTGATTTTTTTATGGAAATTTTTTGATAGCGATACTTTACGATTAAAAATGTCAGAAATAATTGAATTAATATATAAACAATTAGCTCCGTCGGCACAACATCTAACGAAGTTCTGAGGTCGTTATTAAGAGTTGCATCTAAAATTACGGGTGTAAAAATTGCTTTGTACCTAAAACTATAATATCCTATAACACTACCTAATATACTGATAATAGGAAAAGTAACTGAAAAAACATATTTATTTAAAGAAATAATATGCAATATCAAAACAAGTGGCATACAGGTCAGAAAGAAATGCAAAGTCGTATAAATTATGCCTTGAATTCCTTTGGTTGGATAGAGCATAAAATCGGGCAGTATGAATAAAATACTTGCCCAACTTGATATTAAGAGTAGGAATAGAAAAAATTTGTAATTAGAATTAGCTGTCATTTTTTTAATTTTATAGTTCCAAAAATATAAAATAAAACTGAAGTGTAAACAAAATGGATATTTTTTTGTAAACAAAAAAGACATACTTTTTGGGGTTTTAAAATTTTCAAAATCCGTTATTTATAAATTTTTAGAGCTTAGCTTTGGTAATTTGCAAGCGTAATAAACCACCCCGTCCTTTGGACACCCCTCCAAAGGAGGGGAATAAACCACCCCGTCCTTTGGACACCCCAAAAAATCAAGTTGGATTGGGGCTTTTTTACCTCTATCCTAACAAAGCCAATCAAATTTGCTCTAAATAAAGAAATATATTTTATATTGCATGTATTGAAAGAAAATTATAAATTTACAAATACTAATAGAAAAGTAACAAAAATGAAAAATTTATTAATTTTAATACTCTTTTTAATTGGTTTTAAAAGTATTGCCCAAGACAGAAAAATACTTGGCTTCGACCTATTTGAAGGAACGGTTGATACATTATCTATTCCTGATTTTGACACTACAATAGTTGAAGAACATACAAATTATTTCAAAGGCTTTATAAATAATGATTTTAATTGTTTATCTGAAAATATTCCCACAGAAAATATATATGAGGGTGTTAATTTTACAAAGAAAAAACAAGCTTCGCTCGACTATGACATAAACAAATACCCGATAAGAACAAGCGTAAAACTATTTAAATGGGAAAACGACTCCTTAAAAAGTAAATGTTCCGGCAGTATGATAAGTCGGAAGCATGTTTTAACTGCCGGACATTGTGTCGCTTATACTAATAAAGACTCCTTGCTCAATGATTCATTATTTGTCAGTCCGGTTTTTGATAATGGTGAGTACAATATAAATTTTGAAAGTAGTCGAGTAAAAAAAGTATATATTTTTGAAAACTGGACTTTTCATGAAGATTTTTCAATATTAGAATTAGAAAAACCCATAGGAGAAAACACAGGCTGGATAAGTATAGGTTTTAACTCTGATGATTTAAGTATAATTGACGGAATATTTTATAAGTTTTCTTATCCCGCAAAATATAAACCTCAAATAGACCCATTGGAATACAATGGCGACACACTTTATTATGGTTATGGTCAAATTAATTTAGTACAAGAAAATAGCATATCAGTAGGTGGACAAGCATCAGGAATACCCGGAGAAAGTGGCAGTTCTCTCATTAAAATAAAAAAAAAACAAATATTATATTAGTTGCGGAGTTCTTTCTTTTTCATCAAAGTTAAATCATTGTAGAATGAGAAACTGGATTTATTTTGCTTTAAAAGATATAATAAAAAACGACTTAGACACATGTTATACCACCCCCATTGACTATGATTATGTATCTGTTTATCCTAATCCTACAAGTGATAAAATTCAAATACAATTAACCGAAAAACTTAAAATTAGCACCATAAAAGTTTTTAATATTGATGGGAAAATGGTCAAAATGCAAAAAAACAACTCAAATACGGCAGAAGTAAATATAGCAAATTTAACTAATGGAATATATTTGCTACTTATAGAAGCAGGAAACAATAAAATTGTCATGAAAATAATAAAAAAAGACAGTTAACACCACACATAAGCTGTGGCTAAATTTTTAATCCAACTTATACTTACTTTCCATAAGTACTAGTTAAAAATTACCTTAGATTAAATTTAGAAAACTTAATACCTATTCCTTTCCCCATATCAGCTAAGCATCTATTTATGGCATAAGCCAG
>PDWJ01002877.1_pt1 | contig 17308 bp, 15 predicted proteins | sample 1430881 | NCBI WGS metagenome assembly PDWJ01 (sample SAMN01162460, study PRJNA174530) | Oral metagenome, whole genome shotgun sequencing project. | biome: Marine environment; feature: Marine mammal; material: Swab sample of the gingival sulcus; isolation source: swab sample of gingival sulcus...
CTATGGCTGCTCAGGGAGTCAACCCGCTTGTTGCCATTCAGATTGCATTGGCAGAACAAAACAGCACTCCTGATCATAATGGGGGGTGAGTAGTTACAGTATATAAAAGTTTTTACTGCGAGTACAAACATCGTTATCGCAATAAAAAAGCAAGTTTGAATATGGAATTTTCTAACAGAGTAATGACAAAAAAAACAAAAAAAAATATTCTTGTTCTCCACGACTACTTTGAAACAACCGAAGGTGGGGGAAGACTTGTTCTTTGTATTAGAGATTGTTTTGATGCGGATCTGGGATGCGGGTATTACAGGCACGATCATCCTTTTTTTACTACAGATAATAGACCAAACTATACATTACGGATAAAATGTAATATCCCGTTATTGAAACAATGGCTCTTACTTCGTGGCTTTTTGAAAAAATCAATATTTCCCGGAAAGTATGATGTGGTAATGTACAGCGGCTTTTATGCGCCGCTGGCCATAGATAATCTTGAGGGCTGCAGCAAGCATATCCTTTACTGCCACACGCCGCCAAGGTTTGTATATGATAAGAAAAGATACTATGAAAAATTATTACCTTGCTGGCAGCGTCCCCTGTTAAAGGTTTTTACCCTATCTTTTAAAAAGCAGTATGAACGTGCAGTTTCAAAGATGGATATTGTGCTTGCAAATTCCCAAAATGTGCAAAAAAGAATAGAAACATATCTGGGCTTGCAGAGCAAAGTTGTCTATCCGCCATGTAATATATCCAGTTTTTCATGGAAAGAGGATAAGGGATATTTTTTATCAATGGGACGCCTGGATCCATTAAAACGAGTCGACCGTATCGTAAGGGCCTTTCAAAAGCTGCCTGAAAAGCAGCTTGTTGTCATCTCAGAGGGACAGGATTTCAATAAAATAAAAGAGCTTGCCAGAGGGTATGATAATATTGAAGTGGTGGGCGCTGTAAGTGAAAAAAAATTACAAAGCTATCTCGCTGCCTGCAGAGCGACAATGTACATTCCAGAAGATGAAGATTTTGGAATGAGCTCTGTAGAATCGATGGCAGCAGGAAAACCAGTAATAGGCGTTGCTGAAGGAGGGCTTCTGGAATCAATAATTCCAGGTAAAACAGGGATTCTTCTAGATCCTGATTTTACGCAGAAAGACTTGATACAAGCCATCGAGAGCATGACAAAAGAAGAGGCGGTAAAAATGAGAGAAAATTGTGAAAAAAGGGCGGCGTGTTTTGCTATAGAAAAATTTAAAGACAGTATTGCCCGTATAATCAGTTAGTTTTTGCATAGAGTATGAAGATTCTTCATTTAGGAAAATACTATGACCCAGCTGTAGGGGGGATTGAGACTTTTCTGCGCAATCTTGTCCCTGAGCAGATAAGATTAGGAAATGATGTTAGAGTTCTGGTACATAACGAAAAAAAGGGCAGAAAAAGTTTTCTCGAAAAAAAAGATGAGGTCTCTGTTTACAGATGCAGATGCTTTGGTCAGCTGGTCTATGCGCCTGTCTCTCCTGAATATCCATATTTTTTAACAAACGTTTTAAAAGAATTCAAACCGGATGTCTTACATATCCATCTACCAAATATTTCTCCATACTGGCTTTTATGCAGTAGAACCGCACGAAAAATACCATGGATTGTCCATTGGCACTCAGATGTAGTACCATCAGCAATAGATAAAAGAGTATCATTTGCCTATACCTTCTACCAGATTTTAGAAAAAAGACTGTTAGACCATGCGAGTTATATCATACCCACTTCAAAGAGGTATCTGAAAGCCAGCCAACCACTTTTGAAATACAGGGATAAGTGCCGGATTGTTCCCCTTGGTTTAAAAATAAAAGATGCCGAGCAAGTTCCGTCTAAAGATATCAGCTCAATTTGGAGTAAAAATGGGAAATATTTTCGTATACTTTGTATTGGCAGACTGACGTATTATAAAGGTTATGAAATACTTATAGATGCAATATCTACCCTTAAACAGGTAAATGTTGATGTAAAAATCATTGGGGATGGCGATAAGAAAAAAGAGCTGGAGAAAAAAATTGTATCCAGCAATGTAACAGATTCTGTAACATTGTGTGGGAAAATAAATGATAAAGAACTTGAAAGGGCGTTGGTAGGGTGTGATTGCCTGTGTCTGCCATCTGTTGAGAGAACTGAAGCGTTCGGAGTTGTCTTACTGGAGGCCATGGCTATGTCAAAGCCTGTAATAGCTTCTGATATTGAAGGATCAGGAGTTGGCTGGGTGGTGCAGCATAAAAAAACAGGGTTATTAGTTGAACCGCGCAATGCGTATGCTCTGGCGGAAACAATAACAAACCTGTCCACAGATAGACAGCTCCAGAAAGAGCTGGGAAAAAATGGGTTTCATCGGGTAAAATCCTGTTTTACAGTAGAGAAAATCGCTTCTGAAATTCAGCAGGTTTATAAAGGTATACCTCTAAAACAACAAAGAGATTAAGACTCTTTACATGACTCAAACAAGATCTTTAAAAAACCGCAGCCTGATAACAGCAGCCCAGGTTGTTTTACTTGGCGTTGTAACTGTCCTTACCTATGGACATACACTTGATGTGCCATTTTATATGGACGATTATTCCTCTCTTGTCGATAATCCTGTTTTTTACGATCCAGAGAGTATTTCCGAGTTTTATAACTATGCGTTATTGCGTATTGTAGGATATGCAACGTTCTGGATAAATTTTCATTTTCATCATTTTGACGTGGCAGGATATCATGTTGTCAATATAATTATACACTTTCTGACAGCTGTTATCGTAATGCTGGTGACAAGGGCACTACTGAAAGCAGCAGATAAAAAAAGGGGGGGGGAACAGCAAAAAAATTATTTATTGCCCCTGTTTGTTGCCTTGCTCTTCCTGGTGCATCCGTTACAAACGCAGGCGGTAACCTATATAATTCAGCGGCTGGCATCACTGACAGCTCTTTTTTATCTTACATCATTCTGCTGTTATATCCATGCACGTCTTGCAAAGACAACGAGAAAAAAGATCCTTTTGTTTTGTGGTACAGCGGCCTTCTTTACACTTTCCCTCTTTACCAAGCAGAACAGTATAACATTACCCTTCGTACTGCTTATAGCGGAGGTAGTTTTTTTTGTAAAAACAGACAGCAGGGGAGTTTGCAGGATGTTAATCACAGCTGGTATCCTTCTCTTAATTGGGGTGATTGTAATGTTCTCTGGCGGCTGGGCAGATATCTTGCGTACGTTGGATACTATGACGCGAGAAACCACGAAAATTTCGCGATTATCCTATTTTTATACGCAGGTTGGTGTGATATGGCAGTATATACGGATGTTTTTTATCCCGACAGGGTTGCATCTTGACCATGATGTGGCCGTGTTGATGCAGGCTAATGCAAAGGTAATTGCTGCCATAACAGGGCATTTTCTCCTCATTATAACGGGAATAGTTCTTATAAAGAAATATCCGCTGCTCTCCTTTTCAATATTTTTTTATTATACAGCGCATCTTGTTGAATCATCGATTATCCCTATTCGTGATGTGTTTTTTGAACATCGTACATATCTGCCCAATTTCGGGCTTTGCCTTTTCACTGGAACCCTGTTGCTGAAAATACCGTCTCGATGGATTTCCGAAAAACTACTGTTCATACCTCTTCTGTTACTGATTATCTTACTTGCTCAAATAACCTGGGCTCGCAATGAAATATGGCGTGATCCGATACGCTTATGGCGAGACTCTGCTGAACATGCTCCCAATAAGGAACGGCCGTGGAATGAACTTGGAAAATATCTATTAACGGCAGGTCGATTGGATGAGGCTATAGAGGTGCTTGTTGAAACGGCAAAATCGCGTGGCAGCAATACTGCAGAGGATAATTCTAACCTTGGATATAAACCCAGTGAAGAAGCCTCTGTAAACCTGATGATGGCACTTTCTCAGCGTGGAGAAACAGAACTTGCCTTTGAGATCGCTGACACATTTTTAAAGAGAACAGATATTTCCAGATTAAATAGGTCAAAAATGCTGACTAACAAGGGAAATCTCTATGCCCATTCAGGAGATATGCAAAATGCCGAAAAATGTTATAAGCAAGCTGTCAAAGTATTTCCTAAAAATATAATGCCGCGAAATAATCTTGGAATATTGTATATGATAGAGGAAAGATATGATGAGGCAGAAAGAGCATTTATGCATGTTTTGAACATCGATTCAAATTTTGCGCTCAGCAGAGAAAAACTGCAAGAGGTAAGAAAATTGAAGTCTGGCAAAAAGTAAATTAGATGAAAAGGGTAGACGACACAGAGAATATAGGCCAGGTTTTAGTAGTTATACCGGCATTTAATGAAGAAAAAAGCATCGGAAACCTGTTGACCCGTTTATTCCAATCAGGGTTTACAGAAATCGTGGTTGTTGACGACGCCTCAACGGATAATACACTGAAATGTGCCCTCGAATCAGGTGTAACAGTTTTACCTCTTAGAGAGAGGCTCGGTGCCTGGGGAGCGGCACAGACTGGTATTCGATATGGCTGTCAGAAAGATTATCAATTCATCATAACAGTTGATGCAGACGGCCAGCATCCTCCTGAATCAATCGAATACCTTGTAAAAGCTTTACAAACCAAAGACTGTGATGTTTTGATAGGCTCTTGTCCAGAAAGAGGAAGTGTAGCACGTCACATAGCATGGTGGCTCTTTAGAAAGTTATCAGGTGCATCGTTAAAGGACATTACTTCCGGTCTGCGGGTATATAACAAAAGAGCTGCGAAACTGGTGGCAGAGGCAGATGTTACCCTGTTTGATTATCAGGATATTGGAGTATTGCTGTATCTGCTACGAAACGGTATGAAAATCGATGAGATTGAAGTTATTATGGAAAAACGACTTGATGGTAAGTCGAGGATTTTTAATTCGTGGGGGCTTGTTGTAAGATATATGCTGATGACACTTGTCATCTGTGTCTCTCTAAGAAAAAAAGATAATTGATAAAATATGTCAATACAGATACTATCAGCAATCATAGGGCTTTTTATAGGCACTGCCATACTCTATCTTGTAAGAAAAAGTCATTTGCACTCGGGGTATTCACTCTGGTGGTTTATGACAGCTTTGGGTATTATTGTCTTTGGCTGCTTTCCGCAGGTAATTGATAAGGTGGGACATCTTCTAGGAGTGCGTTATCCTCCCATATTGTTGATTGTACTTGGTATCTGTGTCCTTCTTTTAAAGATTTTACGTATGGATATTGAACGTACAAAGCAGGAACAAAAACTGCGACGGTTAGTACAGAGACTTGCAATTTTTGAGGAGAAAAAAGAATAGGGTTTTGGCGAATTGCCATATATTTTTCCTTTTCTAACCAATAATTTTGCAAAAATTCAGATGTTTACTAACGTTAAGAACCTCTTTATCCCCTTTTTCTGTAATGAAGTTTACGTTAGTATAACATTTATCCTATTATCCTGAGGGATCCTCCATGCTTGATCTATTTTTTACCTCCGCTTTCTGGTTCAATCTCTTTTCGGTGACCATGATATTGATCGCGCTTGGGGCCGATAATCTCATTATCATTACCATTCTTGCAAATAAACTGCCGGTTCACCAACGCACAAAGGCGATTGTCTGGGGACTTCTTCTTGCCATGATTTTTCGAATAATTCTTCTTTTCATGATCAGTCTTATCCTCAAGTATGCAACGGGTGTGTTTTATCATTTTGATACGACTTTTCCCTTTGGCCTGAGCATTCAGGGGGGACTGAGTGGCAAGGCAGTTATTCTCATTATCGGTGGACTTTTTCTTTTCTGGAAAGGCATTAAAGAGCTGCGTCATAAAATCAAGGGTGTCGAGGAGGAGGTGAAGTCAACGGCCCAATTTGGTCATGTACTCTTTATCATCGTATCGATGAATCTGCTCTTTTCTGTGGATTCGATCCTTACCGTGGTGGGAATGACCGATATCTATTTGGTGATGGTACTCGCTGTGCTGATCTCGGTGGGGATTATGCTTGCCTTTGTCAATAGTATTTCACGGTTTATGACAGAAAATCCTGACTTTGAAATCCTGGGGCTTTTTGTTTTGCTGCTCATTGGTTTTGTGCTTGTGCTTGAAGGCGGTCATGTCGCTCATCTGGTGGTCAACGGCTCGGCCTTTCCCTATATTCCACAGTGGATTGTTATCTTTGTACTGGTACTGCTTTTTACCGTGGATCTCTATCAAAACTTTCTTGAACGAAAGAGGGAAAAGAAACCTGTTCAGCTTCACAGGCGTAAAAAGGTAACCGCTGAAGAGTAACACTGATCCCGTGCGCAGGAATGGTGCTTCAGAGAAGGATTGTTTGAGGGATATCTTTGGGTGCTATGCTGTGTGGTGGGGATAAGTGAAGAGAGATTATGAGAAAACTGAAACAGTTTTCTCATAATCCTTGGCAGTTAAAACAGGAGAGTAAAATTACTGCCAAACGCCGATGAAGAGGCTTTGTTACGGGGTTAAGGCGGCAGTCCACTTCATCAACATTCCCGGATACTCAAGGATGGAGGAGTCAACGTATCGGGGAAGGGCGAAAATTTTTACATTCTTTACAGCCGGGATCTTGGCAAATTCAGGGGTATTGGCCAGGGTGTCAGCGATTGCCTTCTGAGCACTCAATGTATCACCTGTAATAATTATTACATCCGGGTTTGCCTGAATCAGCGGTTTCAGGTTTGCACCGTTTTTCGTTTTCTTAACGGGATAGTGGCCTTTGCTGCTTTTACCATCTGCCGGTTTAAAGGCGTCACCTGCATTGGTATATCCAAATTTTTCCAGCATAAACGTATCAGTGTAGCCGCCAGGAGCTTCTACGCGCAGCATGATTTTTCCTGTGGATGGCTGAAAGGTACCGTTTATAATAACAGCTTTACCACCTGTGGGGCTAGCAGGTAATTTCTTTTTAGCTGCATTCATTTTTTTTGTATATTTGGCAAAGAGAGGACCTGCTTTATCTTCACGGCCAAGGAGCTTTGCGGTCTGCTGAATAGCAGATTCCAACCCTTTTGAGAAATCGACATACTCAATGGTTACCCCTGTTCCTTCTACGAGGGGGGCAATTTTTACAGGATTTACATTTGGTTTATAGAGGCAATATGACGCCTTTTTTTCGACAATCAAACGCTTTATACCAAATTTTTTTATAGCCTTGGGAACGACGTCTTTATTTTTGGTAATAAAATTGGGGCAGCCGAGAATCTGTGAGGATGTCTTGAGTTTTTTGGCCATTTTCCACATGGAGCCTCGAACTGACATGGCCTTGGGTAATACACCCAGATTATAGGCAATATCGACAACCCTGTCTCCAACAATGATAAGATCGTCAGCAACCTCTGGTGGCGGAGCCTTCATGTTGGCAAGACTTTCTTTTCCTGACAGTACACCTGATGCCAGAAGTACCAGTGCAGCGAGAGAGATAATCAGATTTTTCGTTTTCATGGCATTTCTCACTTTGTTGTTTTCAACTTAAAATTTATAGGCGAATTTTGTTACCAGACGGTAATCCTCTGAAACCTGTTTGCCGTTAAGATCCCTGTAAACAGGCAGTGCAACGCCTGCATCCAAGTGCATTTTTTTGTTAAACTTAATGTGGAACCCTGGGGTTATGTAAAGAACGTGACCGCCGCTGTTTTTGACCTCCATCCCGTTTTTCTCTGCTTTTCCACGGACATTACCGTTAAGTTCCAGCTGGAGGTCAAATAATTTTGCAAGGGCATATCCATAACCAAAATTGTACTTGAAGAGATCTCCTTTTTCGAAGTCCATTTTACCGAGTTCTCCCTCAGTAGTCAGTTGATACATAAAGTAGGTGGAAAACCATTGTCGTCCCATCACCTTATGTGCTCCCACTTCCATGATGGGGTCCCAGGAGCCGGAACCTGTCTGGATAAAGCCCGGGGTTTTTCCTGAAGAATCTTTTTCATCTGTCGATCCTGTAGGGAATTTGACACCAAGCCCTATGGCCATATTAAAAGGATCTTTTCTCTTCTGTGAAAAAATACTGTAGCGGCTTATCAATTTAACATCACCAATACCGGAATTACTGTCGGTGAAATCCTTTTTCGCGGACATTCTATCCAGCTCTTTATCAACGTAGGGAACGATAATTCTGGCGTCCAGCTTATCCATGATGCCATAGCGGAGAGTGAGGTTAGCCATATTTACCTTTTTTCCAGATATGGCTTTCCCCATTTTCGGCCTGGTCATATCAATGGAGTCAGATCCGTCATAGAGTTCATCCATATCAAAGGTGATAAATTTGAATATAACGCCAAAATCGCCTTTCTTATAGACACCGCCGTTTGATGAATTTACAACACCCACTGGTCTTATTTTTGATTTACCATGACCTTTCTTCTTTGCATCAGCATTTGCCATACCAGCTATGGGAAAAGATAGAAACAGTACTAAAGTTATCATAAGAAAAACATAAATACCCTTACCTTGTAGTCGGTTCATAATTATCCTCCATGTTAGAAAAAGTATGTTCCATAAACTAAATTAGGTGAAACTAAAAGACAGATTTCGTAATATCTCTTTTTAACGGATATGTCAACATAACTTCAGAAAAGTACTTGGTTAAAAAGGAGTATGTGCTATTATGACAATAATAATTATATGTAATTTCAGGAAAAAATGATGAAATATATATTGTTTTATCTTCTTTTGATAGTTGTTTTTCGCGGAATACTGGGCGGTCACCAGATCTATGGCGACGGTAGAGAGTATATCATACAGACGCAGGCCATTGTTTTTGACGGCAGTCTGGCTGTTTCTCCTGAGTCTCGTCGTAACTATTGGAATGCAACAAACCCCTATGGGATAAAACTTGGGAATACTGCTCTTCCTGTACCTGAAAAAAATCTTAATGAGAGGTCACAGGCAGGCGGGGGATTTGGGGGACTTTATCCCGATAAATTGGGTGGATACCGGTATTACCATTATTGGGCATATTCAGCCGTTGTTGCCCCTCTGTACTTCATTATGCACCATCTGGATAGTTCTGGCAATCTTGAGTATTTCTCTTTCCGTTTGGTAAACCTCTGCTTTTTGCTGCTCTTTTTTTGGCTTGCCTTCAGGATAAATTCTTCATGGCCCTCGCTGGCTGTTATATCGTTATTCCTCTTTTCTCCTCTTATCCCATACTGTGACTGGCAGCATCCTGAAATCTTCTGTTTGAGTTTGGTTTTTACTTCCTTTTATCTGATAGAATGTGGAAAAGGTGTTTATTTTGCACCTCTTTTACTTGGCCTGGCTGCAAGTATGAATCCTCCAATAGCACTCTTTTTTCCCTGTCATCTTTTTCTTTCTTACAGGTCATTACGCTCGCAAGGTCATCTAAAAATAACCACAATGATAATGTCATCAGGAGGCTACCTTGTGGCAACTCTTCTTGCCCTTTCTTCATCTCTTTATTTCTATTATTATTTCTCCACCCCGAATGTTATTCAGAAAGTTGGCCTCGCCTCCATAGGTTTTGCATCCTTTTCAAGGGTTGCAGATATTTTTTTCAACCCGTTCATAGGTGCCGTATTTTTCTTTCCGTCAGTTTTTTTTCTGGTACCGGCATGCATTCGAAAAGACAATATCCTTGTCATACTGTTTCTTGTGTTAAGTGTTACGTTGGCCGCTTTTCTGGCTACTTCCACCTCCAACCTGAATGCCGGGCAAATCGGTTCAGTGAGATACTCCGTTTGGCTCATTGCGCCATTATGGTATCTGCTTTTCCGATATCTCCCTGGAAATTTTGCGTTTACAGCAAGAAGTCTGCTGCTTGCTGCAGGCTTTGGGGCAACGTTACTGATAATTTTCTGGTTCAAAACCTATGAACTCTTTGATAAAAAGATACATAGGTTTGCTGAATCAACCCGGACAGGTGTTGAAGTTGCGGGTCTTGTCCGTTGTTTTCCCTTTCTTGGTGATGTTGAGATTGCTACCGAAAATATTATGGGAAAAGAGCTTGTTCATGTCTCCCAGTTTAACGTCATCTATGTTTGGTATCTCGGTAAAGATCAGTATTTATGGATCTTTCCCTGGCGCGCTTTAAAGAAAGATCTGCCGATAATCTTTAGTACGGACGACCCTGAAAAAATTCAGTTTGAAACAGCCCGGGCACCTGGTGTAAGATGGACTGCGAATGGAAATACTGTCTCTGTGCAATTTAACAATGCATCCTCTTATCTTGAATCGCATCCTGTTTATCAACGATACCTGATGTTGCGGAGCAAAGGAAAGATTAACAAAATTCTGAAAAACCAGCCCATTTTCATTAAAAATGGAGCAATTGAGCAGGTAGCGACCTTGAAAGAGTTGTCTGGTCGGTAACACAATTATTAAGCAAAACATCCACGTTTGATCTTGCTGAAAATCTATGGAACAATCAAAACCTCCTCTCTATGTGGATTTGGATGGAACTTTCATTAAAGCAGATATGCTTTATGAAAGCTTCATTCTTGCCGTTAAAAAAAATCCTATGGTTGTTGTTTTTTGTTTTGCCTGGGTTGTCAGAGGAATAGCGTTTCTAAAATATAAACTGTCATTATTGGCCGATGTTAACATAGCATTACTTCCCTTGAATCAGGGTTTTTACCACTTTCTTGTTGAACAGAAGAAAAATGGGAGGCGGATAATTCTTGCTACGGCGAGCAGTGAGAAATATGCCAGAGAAATCTGCAGGCTATACCCCCTCTTTGACTCTTATATATGCAGCGATAGCCAGGATAATCTGAAGGGTAAGGCCAAGCTGAGAAAAATCCTGTCAGAAGCTGAAACCTTTTCATATGCCGGGAACTCCACGGATGATCTTGTACTCTTTCAAAAAGCAGAAGAAAAATATCTTGTATCTCCCACGAAACAGCTGCAGAAAAAAGCCCGGGCAATATCTTCCACTGCTACCTTTGATTATAATGCTCCTGGATTGGCTGTCTGGTTATACCAGATCAGGGTATATCAATGGGTGAAAAATCTTTTGCTTCTGGTACCGCTTTTGGTCTCAGGGAGTTTTCTCGACCTCAAACGTGTTTCACTCACCTTTCTGGGATTTATTTCCATTAGCTTTTTGGCATCAGCAACGTATATTCTAAACGATCTTTTTGATCTTGAGTCGGACAGGGTTCATGCAAGAAAAAAACATCGTCCTCTGGCTTCAGGAAAGATTGGTATTGTAAATGCCCTTTGTGTAGCTGCTTTTTTTTCTCTTTTTTCCTTGGTATTGGCCTTTTTTCTGGGCAGAGAATTTCTTTTTGTACTCCTGGGATATCTGCTTTTTACCTCTCTTTACTCCTTCAAGGTCAAGGAATATGCCGGTTTGGATGTAATTTCACTTTCTATCCTGTATATAATACGAATTGTAGCGGGTCTGGCGATCATAGACGTGACCATATCTTTTTGGCTCTTCTCCTTTTCCCTGTTCATATTTATAAGCTTGGCCCTTATAAAACGTTGTGCCGAGCTTAAAATTGTTGAAAACAATGGCCGTACCCGTCTGCAAGGAAGGGATTATTTTACCACCGATTATCCTCTTTTAATGGCCTTTGGAGTATCCTCTGCCATGCTGTCTGTTCTCCTCTTTTGTTTCTACATCAACAATAATGTGTTGATCAATCAATATCAGGAGCCGGCATTACTCTGGTTGATTGTGCCCTTACTTTGTTATTGGATCATGCGTATGTGGATTAAAACACATAGAGGCGAAATGCATGACGATCCCGTGGTTTTCACCTTAAAGGATCGAGGAGGAGCTGTTATCATATTATGTATTGGAATAATAGCTGTGCTTGCTCAGGTTCTGTAAAGAAGCCGGCCGTTTTCGTTGGGCTGTAAGGCCTTTTAATAGCGCATTATTACAAGAATCTTTTACACAACCTTCTCCTCAATATTCATTTTTTATAATCTTTTTGGTAAACAGCGTAATAATGGCTCTTACAGACTCTCAAAAAAGAAAGTACAATAATCTGATTGCGGAATTGCGCCGAATGAGACGAGTTGTGCTTGCCTTCTCAGGCGGTGTGGACAGCAGCCTGCTTCTCTATTGTACCAAAAAAGCCCTGCAGGAAAATGTGCTCGCTGTTACCCTTGTTTCCCCCTGTTTCCCAAAGTCTGAACTTGTCGAGGTAAAGAGATTGACTAGAGATGTTGGTGTGTTACATCAGCTGCTCGAGATTCCGCTTTATGATGCTATCAAGGACAATCCCATAGAGAGATGCTATCTATGTAAACAACTCCTTTTTAAAAAATTGCTGCAAATTGCTGAAGAACAGGGCTATGATACTGTGATAGATGGGAGTAACCGTGATGATTTGAATGATTACCGTCCTGGATTTAAAGCCATAAAGGAGTTGGGGATTCGTAGTCCCATGCTCGACATCGGTTTGAGCAAACAGGACATCAGGGATCTTTCAGAAATGTTGAAACTGCCCACATGGAATAAACCTGCCAGCGGTTGTCTGTTGACCCGTATCCCTCATGGAACGAAGATAGAAGATGCTGAACTGGAACGTATAGATAGAGGTGAAGTCTTTTTGAAAAACCTTGGTTTGTCGAATGTACGTTTACGTAGTCACGGGGAGTTGGCTCGTATTGAGGTGCCAGTCACTTCTCTTGCCAGGTGTATAGAACCTCAATTTAGAAAAAGAATAGTAACCTGTTTACAAAAACTGGGATATACCTATGTGACTATAGATCTGGGCGGCTATCAGATGGGAAGTTTGAACAAGAATATAAAAAAACAGGGGTAAACATGGACATCCCCCATATAAAAAACATTTTATCCAGGGTTCAGTCAGGAGAGATGAGTGTAGAGGGGGCAATGAAAGAGTTGAAACATCTCCCGTATAAAAACCTTTCCTATGCAAGGATTGACACCCACCGGGCCTTGAGAACAGGCTTTCCTGAGGTTATCTACTGTGAAGGTAAAGACACCAGACAGATTATCGGGATTGTTGCCCAAATGGTGGAAACGCATGCAAATATTATTGCTACACGGATGTCTCAGGAGGTGTCTCAGGATGTGTTGACAGCATTCCCGGACGCAACCTATTACCAAGAAGCCCGCATTGCCGTTTTTAATCCTGAGCCTGTTGAACAGAAAGGACATATTGCTGTCGTTTGTGCGGGCACAAGTGACATTCCAGTAGCTGAAGAGGTCTGTATTACAGCCCAGGTGCTGGGCGGTTATGTTACCCGCACCTATGATGCAGGGGTTGCCGGGATTCATCGTCTGCTTGACTGCTGTGAAGACCTCTATACAGCTAATGTCGTGGTGGTTGTTGCTGGTATGGAAGGTGCTTTGGCCAGTGTGGTTGGAGGTCTGGTATCCTGCCCTGTTATCGCTGTACCCACAAGTGTGGGGTATGGGGCAAGTTTTCATGGCATAACAGCATTGTTGAGTATGCTCAACTCATGTGCTTCAGGCGTCTCGGTGGTCAATATTGATAATGGATTTGGTGCTGGTTACCAGGCGACCCTTATCAATCGTTTAGCAATTGGTGCCTCTGCCTAGTGGCAGATAAAGAGGTTAAAATAAACCTGTCCTTGCTAAATTATAGACAATGAACTACGTTAATTAGCGGCCCCTAAAAAACCTTGCTTATGAGGTGATGATTTCTGTTTGAGCAGTAAGAGGCGACTAAAAGAACTGTGGAAAGCCTTCCAAAAAATAAATTGAGACAGTTCTTTCCCAAAGCTGGGTAAGAACGTGAAATCATATTATGGATCATGTAATTGATGTACAACAGCTGGCACACAGGTATGGAAAGCAGATAATCTATGAGGATCTTAACTTTACCGTCAGCCGGGGAAAGGTTGTTGGACTTCTCGGGAAAAATGGTGTTGGCAAGACCACGTTGATCAAGATCCTCATGGGATTCTTACGGCCCTTATCAGGAAACTGCAAGGTTTTTGGCGAAGATTCTCATAAGCTTTCCCCGCAGACAAGGAGCCGGATCGGCCTGCTCTTTGAAGGTCATCTTACCTATGACAGGTTCATGACCATTGACCAGCTTGAGCGGTTTTATGCACCCTTTTACCCCAACTGGAACAGGGAAAAGTATTACCAGCTTGTCGATCTTTTGAAGATTCCCTGTACACGAAAGGTGGACTCCCTCTCCTGCGGTCAAAGATCTCAGGTTGTCCTGGGCTTGATTATGGCTCAACAGCCCGATCTTCTTATCCTTGATGATTATTCCATGGGGCTCGATGCCGGTTATCGCCGCCTGTTTTTAGACTATATGCAGGAATCATTGCTGGATGGAAACAGAACAGTCTTTCTAACCTCCCATATAATACAGGATATGGAGCGGTTTGTAGACGAGGTTATTTTTCTCGAACAGAGGGGCAGGGTAAAAGCCACTTCCTTGCAGTCATTTATGCAGGATTTCAACTGTTTCCATCTTCCTCGCCACAAGAGCACTGATACAGAGAGACAACCCAGGGCTGCAGGTTGTATAAAAAGAATTGAAATGCATTCAGATCATTATCAGATTTTTTCCTTTTCTCCGCCAAATCGTGTTGCTGATGAGCTGGTAAACCAGGGAGTTGATCCAACACCACTCACACAGGTTGCAATCAACCTCGAGGATGCCTTTATCGGGTATACCGGGAGGTATTAGAGATGCTTAAATCAATACTATTAAAAGAGTATTGTAAGATAGGTAAACCCTGGCTGGTACTGCTTATCTTACATTGTTTGATCACGGGCTATATATTCATTGATACCCGCCAGTTGTTTACGGTGAACAAACCCGAATTGGTCTGGTATCAGGTAATGCATCTTGGTCAGATTCATTACACCTTGTTTATGTATGTCCCTGCATTTGTTGGTGTGCTCGTCGCCTGCGCTCAATTTTTACCGGAAATGCAGAATGAACGTTTACGGCTTACGCTGCATCTGCCGGTCCCTTCTGAACAGCTTATTATTGCCCATATTTTTATAGGTCTTGCGGCAACCAGTGCCATTGTTCTGCCTAACCTTATATTCCTGGTGATCATTACAGATATGTACTTTCCTCCCGAGATAGGTAGTATCGCTCTCCAGACTGCAGCACCCTGGGGTTGTGCCGGTTTCGCCGCCTATGCAGGAGTATCTGCTGCACTGCTGGAACCGGGCCTGAAGTTGCGAATATTCAATATGATTATAACTTGTGGTGTAACGGGCCTTTTTCTCTTTCCTACAGAACAGGGGGGCTATAACGGTGTTCTTGCCATACTGCTGGTGCCGCTGCTGCTTATGATTCCTTCCGTCCTGCTCCCTGCCTACCATTTTCGATACAGGAGCGTTTCTCAATGAATCGAGCCAGGGATACTGTTTTCTCCATACATACCATCGCAACTGTAACCATGGTAGTCCTTGCCATTGGTACCATGGCCGTGTATCTGCCCATGCTGTACGAAAAGCTCTTCGTTCATCAGCCGGGAAAGACACATCTGCTCTTCAGTCCGGTACTTGGAAAATTTATCTATCGGGAGAAAATTGTTGGAGATATCCCTCAAGAATCTTATGACAAAGCTGTTGATCACAGACCTGAATATGCCTACAGGGATGAGGATGGCCGTTGGTATACGCGGGTGGAATTTGAAAAACGGCTCCCCTTTATCTATTATAAGAATATGGAATTGTGGGGGTTGCTGCCGGTAAAAATTAATGGCCATACTTTTGATAAAGACATCATAAAAAACAATCGTCAGATTTGGGAGTTAAAACAAGGAGAGTCTCGCGGGGCACGTCTCTCAGAACCTTTATACCCGTTGCTGGAGTCTAATCCGGGACAGGCAAGGTTATCTTTCCCGGCAGACCGTTTCAGGATGACGTCAGACCGTATGGAGTTTGTCAACATATATAAGAATCAAGTAGATGATGAATTGAGCGCGGTTTTCACGGCTGCTCTTAAAAAGGAAGGTTTTATATTCCCTGCCCGTTCGGTCAATGGCAAATTTTCCATTCTCAAGCCCTATGATGCAGGTATTTTTCTGGTTGATGACAGTTATACTGTTTTCCATATACTGAGGAAAAATGGCGAACCTGTAGTGGTGAAAACCCCTGTTGATCCAGCACTTAAAACGAGCTGTATCAAAGTATCGGAGAAAAAAAACAGAGCATACTACGGGCTCCTTATCAGTGAAGCTGGAACGCTCCATCTCCTCTGCTGTGATACCTACAAGGCAATACAGCTTCCTCTAAAGCATTACGATATCAATACCATGGATTTCAAATTGATTATGGATCCATTGTATACAACCGCTATCTATTCTGACAATATAACCGCCTATGGTGTGGCGATGAATCATGATTTTGAGCCTCTTGCCTCATATAAGCACAGAATGTCCAGGGCGGAAAAAACGGTCGCAGACAGTATACACCAGGCTCTCTTTCCGTTTTCTGTCAAACTTGAAAAAGCTGCCAATCAAGAAGGTTTACATATCTCCTATTCCACGGGAGGGCTTTTCTCCATCTTTGGAATTTGTTTCAGTCTTTTATCTGTGTTTGTCTGGAGCTATGTCAAGTACAGGAACTTTCCCAGAAAGTCAGAGCTGCTTTTAGTCATTCTGGCAGGGATATATGGGCTGATTGTGTTGATGTTTGTCAGGCAAAGATAAAGCCATTTTCAGGGTCCTTACTTCTGTAAACAGTAGCCCAGTTATAGTCAACTTACCATTGTGATAGAGACACTGCAATGATTGTGACAGTACTCAAGCATCTCTTTTATTCTGCAGTTTTTTTACCCAGGGTTTGGCGATGAGCAGCAGCAATATGACTGCCGATGCCGAGTAGATTATGCCATGTATCTGTTGGCTATCCTGCTGAACCCAGTTTGCAATGCTGAGTCCCATGCTGAAATAGAGCCAGTTAACCGCCATGCCCAGCAGCAGCGAAGAGCACATGATCGCAACAACATAGATAGCAGCCGCTTTTTTTCCCAGAAGTTTTGCAATTACGGTTATGGTAGCGACATTGGTTGCTGGACCTGCCAAAAGAAAAACCAGAGCGGCACCTGGCGAGAGCCCCTTTAATGCCAGGGCAGCGGCGATGGGGGTTGAGGCTGTTGCGCATACGTATAAAGGGGTTGCCAGAAAAAGCATAATCAACATGGAAAGAAAGCCGCTTCCCAAATAGGAGTTGATGAATTCGGGTGATAAAAACACCGAAATTATTGCCGCAAGACCGACACCAAAAAGCAGCCAGGAACCTATATCACTGAGCAGGTCGCCAAAGGAAAAAGCCATACCGGTTTTTACCTTGTTCAGCATAACAGTGAAGGGTTTTTCATTTCCTGTCCCGTGTGAGTGGTGCAGGT
>PDWJ01003528.1_pt1 | contig 17289 bp, 17 predicted proteins | sample 1430881 | NCBI WGS metagenome assembly PDWJ01 (sample SAMN01162460, study PRJNA174530) | Oral metagenome, whole genome shotgun sequencing project. | biome: Marine environment; feature: Marine mammal; material: Swab sample of the gingival sulcus; isolation source: swab sample of gingival sulcus...
GGGTTCCGACGTCAATGGATGATGCGACCGGATCGGCCAGTTTGGGGGCCTTGGCGGCCGGCTTCTTGAGTTCTGCCATCAGAGGTTCCTCCTCGTATTGATTTCGGCAATCGTTAATGAATCGATGGATTAGTAAAGCACGACACGTTTGTGAACCCATTGGAGTTTGTCCAGAATCTTTTCGACTTCCGTTTTCTGGACGGCTGCTGCGGTCTTTGGAATCTCTTCCGCCTCCTTAGTCGTTGCGGCACGCTCGGCAGCCATTTTCTCCCGCTCGGCGGCCCGTTGCTGACGCAGGGCGTCCTCGGCGGCTTCGCGTTCGGCAACAGCCTTGGCCTTGGCGTCTGCTTCCGCCTTGGCCTTGGCGTCTGCTTCCGCCTTGGCCTTGGCTTCCGCTTCCGCCTTGGCCTTGGCTTCCGCTTCCGCCTTGGCCTTGGCTTCCGCTTCCGCCTTGGCCTTGGTTTCTGCTTCCGCCTTGGCCTTGGCGTCTGCTTCCGCCTTGGCCTTGGCGTCTGCTTCCGCCTTGGCCTTGGTGTCTGCTTCCGCCTTGGCCTTGGTGTCCGTTTCAGCCTTGGCCTTGGCTTCCGTTTCTGTCTTGGCTTTGGCCTTGACTTCGGAATCGACGGTCGGGGCGGCGGCCTGGGCCGGTTCGGCTTTCTTTTCTTCATCCGGTGCAGCCGGTTTGGCGTCGGCTTTGGGTGCAGCCTTGGCAGTTGGTTTGGCTGCCTTCTTTTCTTCTGCGATGGTCAGGTCCGGCTCCGGTGCCAGGGCGGCCAGGTCCACATCGACCCCTTCCAGCCGTTTGGCGATGGGGGCCAGATCGACTAGGCTGCCGCCGTCCATGGCCACGTCGATAAATGCCTTGACCAGCCGGACGGCTTCAGGGTGGCGCATGATCAGGATGTCGGAGCCGGCGACCAGGTAAGTGACGGCGCCTACGGCTTCCATGAGAATGCCGCGCCGTTCCGGGTCACCCAGCGTCGGGGCATCTTCGACGCTCTGCTTGGCTTCCTTGCATTTCCAGATTTCGTTGGCCAGGTTGTTGATGATGGGCATCTGCAACTTGTCGTCGCCTTGGGCCATGGCTGCCATTCTCAGACGTTCCATGACCGAGTAGGAGTACTCCAATCCGTAACCCAGGCCGCCGGTGGTGGGATCGATGAGTACGCGATCCATGGGCATGCCCAGGTTTTCCAGCAGAATGTTGACCTGTTTGGCCAGGTTGACATCAATGGGAGAGGAACTAATGAGGGAATGGCCGTAACCCATAGCCGCGGCGCCGATCCCCTTATGGTTTTTGTCTTCAACCGGTCCTATGGTCAGTTGTACGTCCTGGCAGTCTTCGGCGATCTGTTTGAAAACCGCCTCGTCCTTTTCGGGGTTTGCCACACCCCAGACCACCAGTGGTACGTCGACGGCACCGACCACTTTTTTCACGGTTGCTGAAGCGTCCGACGGGCTGGCATCTTCACCATTGGGATCGGTGCTCTTGAGCTGGAGCACGATGATGTCCGCGCCGAATTCATCGACGCATTTTTTGGCCCAGGCGGCCGGATCGGAAATTACGTCCTTGAATGGCTCCAGGGCAGCGGCAGGCCATTCTTCGGGCGCCATGTCCCATATCTCCATGGCGATTCGTGGTTTGTGGGGCATCTCCCCCTCAAACTGGTAGAGGGGATAGCAGGTCTCGCCCCCCACGGTGATGGCCTTGTCGCCTGCACCGATGGAGATTTCCTTTATCGCCCCTGCGTAGGATTCCTTGTAGAATTCGAAACTCAAAGTTACCTCCTTAGCAGCTACCGGTTAATGATTCGAGGCGTGCGCCTGTCTATAAACCTCATTTGTACGTTAAGGCCGAGCGCAGAAACCCGGCCGTGAGCAAAATGTCTTAGACCTCCTTTCGTTAAAATTTTTTAATCTATATGTGATACCTAGGTTGGTAGATAAAAAGCTGGGGAGGGATACAGGCGGATGCACGATTGCGTTGCAATCAGCGTGGAGATCTGCTTTCGAATGAATGGCACGTCTTATCGACAAAACAATCCTCTGTTGTGCAAATAATAACTTATTTGGCAATCGAAAGAACAGCTTATAATACAAGACGGTTGGGCCTTTTGGCCAGGGTGATGTTTCGCTTTTTAAAGACGCAAATTACAGAAATTAAGAATATTTCTTACATGTTCGAGGGCTATTTTGTCAATAGATGAGTGCGACTGGGTCCCAATTTCCTGGCCTGATGCACAACACCGGTGCCGGCACCCAGAAGGCGGACCGCCTGTTCGAGCTTGCCATCACCGGGCATTATCGCGTAAATTCCGGTAAGCTTTCACAGGCCAACGCATCCGCTTTGTTGCCTGGCACTTGAAGCCCCATGTGTCTGGATTAAGTTCGGATGTCTTGTAACTAATTGAAACAAAAGGGCTAATCGCTTGGAGCTTGCCCTTAAAAGGTCCGGTGAAACGGTAGCCTCTACGGATATTGAACTTGGGAGGACATAAAATGATTGATCGTATTTACGACCGTCCGACAGCGGATGACAATCATGAATATGACGACAGAAGCGGAAAGGACCGACGTGTCACCCATACCATGATCGATCCAGATCGGGACCGCAGAAAAGGGGATCGGCGCAGGCGGCAGCCCAGATGAGATCGCCATGCGTTTCCACTGTGGTTAACTGTCACCAGGAACAGAGGATTCGCCCCTGTGGCCTTGCCTCTGACGCCCTCCGGCTTTTGCAACGCTGGGGTTTATTTGGGTATTGATGGTTTTAAACGGCTCGCGTGGCGCAACGCAGACCGGACATTTTTCCGGGTGTCATTTACAGGCTGGAAAACTGATCGGCAATGGGAAACAGGCCGAACAGACCACCCGTGTGAACGAACACGATTCGCCGGCCGAAAGCACCGGAATCCTTGGCCAGCTCCGCCAGCATGCCCACGTAAGCCTTGCCCGTGTATACCGGATCCAGAACCACTCCCTCCAGCCTGACCAGATCCCGGATGGCGGCCAGTTCCCTGGGTTGGGACAATGCATACCCGCGGCCCACATACCCATCAATGATCTCGTAGGGGGGGACGGGTTCCGATTGACCGTTGGGCCACCGGGCATGAAAGTCGTGGCAGATACGGTCGACGATTTCGACAAAATAGTTATGATTATCGCAGACATTGACACCCGCCACACGCATGTCGGCATCCGAAAACCGGGCGCCCAGCGCCAATCCGGCAATGGTACCGCCTGAACCGGTGGCGCAGATGACGGTCGTGGGCCGGATATCGTCGCCGTCCAGCCGTTTCAGATCCGCGACCAACTCTTGCATGGCTCGGATATAGCCCCAGGCACCCAGCGCCGTTGATCCACCCTCTGGAATGATATATGGTGAACGGCCCTGGCTTCGCAGACACTTTGCCTCCTGCTCGAAAATCTCGTCCCGTTGCCGGTATTGCTCAGGTGTGATCCAAACGATTTCGGCGCCGGCCAGTCGGTCCAGTAGGATATTGCCCCCCATGGCCGGCGGGTGGTCCGGATCCGGAGTACGCAAAAGAAGCAAAGATGACAGGCCGGCCTTGATCGCGGCCAGGGCCGTCGCCCGGCAATGGTTGGACTGGGCGCCGCCGCAGGTGAGCACTGTATCGGCACCATTGGCCATGGCATCGGCCATTAGAAACTCCAGCTTTCTGACTTTGTTGCCGGACAGTTCGCTGCCGGTGAAGTCGTCACGCTTGAAATAAATCTCCACCCCCACCCGTTTGCTGAGTTTTTCCATTTTCTGTAAAGGGGTAGGCGTATTTGCCAGCTCAATACGTTCCGGCATGCCGTCTGGTTGTCTCATCAACTTTACCTCTGTAAAACCGTTGAATCCTGAAATGGGAAATTGGTACCTGACACCTCATTTTCTTTCAAAAAAACAAAAAAATAGGGTGGGTACATGGGTTGCGGGTTTCCCGCCCTACTTGGTTAATCTGTGGACAGATCCACTGTCTGAATGGTGCCCTCAATGTCGGCGATACGGGCGGTATGCACGGCGGTCGGGGTCACGGCCCAGACCTGAGTTTCACCAAATATACCCCGCGTCCAGGCAGGCCCCCATGTTTGGTCATCCCCGCCCCGATGCGTGGAAACCACTCCCAACAAATCGAAGGCATTATCTGGCGTTGCCGACAAACGGTATACATACAGTCCGCTGGATATGTAGCGCCCCCACGCCCAGGGTTCACCGGACGAAGGATCGCTTTCGTACAGATCAATCGGCAGGGTCAAAAGGCCGCCTTCGTCATCCTGCCGGAACGTAAAGGCCTTGTGGGTCCACAGGGCCTCGGAAATGCTTCCACGTCCCCCTATTTCCAGAGCATCCACCAATACCGGTTGTTGGATGTCGCTGATATCGAAAACGGATAGGTTGATCCCCCGCTGGTACAGGTTACCGTATTGATCCTCGGTCACCATCTTGCCCAAGGTGATCAGGTGATCCTGTCCCCACGGATGGATATAGTCCGAATAACCGGGCACTTTCAGTTCCCCCATCATTCGTGGGGTAGAGGGATCGGACAGGTCCAGGGTAAACAGCGGGTCGATACGTTCGAAGGTGACCAAAAAACCCCGCCGGCCAATGAACCGCGACGAATACAGGGTCTCACCAGGAGCCAGGTTTTCCAGTTTGCCGACGATCCGGAGATCACCGTCGCTTTCCTCCAGACAGTATACGTGATTGCCAGAACGTGTGCTCCCGGCATCCCAGGATGTCGTTGTCGTGGCGACCCGTAGCACACCTTCATGTTCCCCTGCCGAAAATTGGTTCAGAATCCATCCGTTCACCCGTCCTGCACCGGCGGGCCGGGCGCGCTCACCGTTCAGATTCAATTTGTGGATTGCCGTGCGCTGTTCGACCTTGGCGCCGGTCTGCCATTCCCCGGAAAAAAGGTACAGGGCTTTTGTAGACGCATAGACCGCGTTGGCATCGGCAATCAATGCAGCGCTGGTAAAAGGTTCTTCGGGGCGGTCCAGGTCGAAGGTCACCACAGTGGCGATGCTTCCGCCGCTGCCGCCATCTGCGGGTCGGTAAAAATGTTCCGGCATCACCGCCTGTTTTTCAACGTCTGAGCCGCTGCCAGGAAACACCGTCCGATAGGCGGGTACCAGGCTGGACAAAGGCACCTTGTCAAGTAGATTCCGATTACCGGCCACGATATCATCGATCAACGCGGTCTGCTCGTCATACCAGTAGCGGATGGGTGGCAAATCCGGCAGGAACTGCTGGACCAGGTGCAGTTTTTCCTCAATGCGGCGTGACGATACCAGGTAACCGTCTACCTCTTCGGCACGAATCATCATAGGGGAGGCCGGATCGGAGACGTCGATCAATGCAACGCCCGAACGGACCTTGACCGGCAGGCGGTAAGGTAGGCCGGCGAGGGTATCTCCCAGCCCTCCGCCGCCGGGGGGCCGATCAACGACAGACCATGGGTGGCCCTGCCCGTCCCAAGGTGTATACAAAACGGCCAATACCTGTTTGTAGAGGTGAAGCTCCCCTATAATGCCATCAATGTCGATGGAACCGACAACCTGCATGGGCGTCTGAAAATTAACGATCCTGACGCCTTTATCGGTGGCGATATAAAAGTAGCTGCCGTCGGTTTTGACCCGGTCGGCCTCGTCCACTCCTGCTTCCTGCACGTTGGTGGACGTGAGGTCAGACATCTCATCGGCACGCCCGCCGACACCCCCGGCGTCAACCGGTGCATCGTTCATGTCGGCATCCATTTCCGGCTTTGCGAGAACATGCCTATATGCCTGTGAAGGCAGCGCACTTCGGGCATACTGGTTCTTCAAATACGTTTCCAGTTCCGCATTGGTGCTGAATGAATCGTATCCCGTGACCGGTCCGGATCCCGGGCTCTGTGAATCTCCGGCCTCCGTTCCGCTACACGATGAAAGGATCAGCCAGGTCACAGCGACGAATAGACTTGCCGACATTGATTTTCCATGAGTGATCGATCCGAACATTGTTCTCTCCTTTTTGGTACGGGACAGGAACTAAGACGGGAAACCCGCAACCCATGCCCCCCATTTTCTTGTTTTTTCTGACAGAAACTGAGGTGTAAGGCACTAACGTCATGCTCTCCGGCAGAAAACCGCTCCAGCGATTCGGCAACCAAATTTAGCATATCCCGATGGTAGTGGGCAACCATCCGGGAGAAGATCTTGGGGCCGATGGTGTTCGAAGGGATTTCCGATTACTGCGATCCCTTGGCAACGCGGGATCGGGCTTTTTTTGGCTTTTGCAAAGCCGGGTTTAATTCTGCATGCAAAAATACATGCACGGTCAAATACGCGGACACAATGAAAAAAATACCATCTCGAATCAGGGTTGAAAATCCCGCAGGCCCTCCGGTGGTCTCTGTGGAAAAGCACCCGCAGTGGATATCCAATCCTCTGATCTGGTTATACGCCATGGCCGCGATAAACACTGCCAGCAGGCCCGTACTGATGACCGTGGCCCCCGGCAACCAGCGACTGGATAAAAGGCAGATCCCCAGATACAGTTCCAACCACGGCAGAATCAGGGCGGTGAGGTTGATTGTTTCATCCGGCAGGATCTGATAGTTGTATACAACTTGGGCGAATGCCTCCAGATTGAGGAGCTTATCGAAGCTGGCATACAGAAACACAACACCTAAAAACAGGCGTAAAAGGGCGGTTACCTTAAGAATCGTTGTTGTTTTAATCCGGCTCATGATCGTTGGACCCTATCGCACTATTCTATGGGCAGGCCTGCTTGCTGCCAGAGCGTCAACCCGTTGACCAGTACGTGTACGTTACCAAAACCCATCTCTTTCAGAAACAAGGCAAGATCGTGACTGAGTTCGCAACCCTCGCCGTCACAGTACGCAATGATCATTCCTGAACCATTGATTCGGTCGGCCACTTCGATGAAGTACCGGTCCACTTCCTGCCAGGGCAGGTTGAGCGCACCTTGGATATGCCCTTCGAAATATTGGCTCTCGGGACGTGCATCCAGGAACACGGCCGATCCCGTTTGGAATTGTTCCCTGGCCAGATCCAGTGAAATAACCATGCTATCACCGGCAGCATCCGAAAACCTGGCATCAACCGACCAGTCGCCGATAAGGGGGATGCCGTCGCTTCTCCACGCATTTGTCAGTATGGCGGTAAGGGCGGCAAGAACGATCAGTGCAGGCACCTGCCAACCGGCCTTTTTTATCTGTAAAACGCTCGCTTTCAAATGTGTGCCTCCATAATTCAGCTTTCAGCGTCGATCATTTCGTAACCGGAAAATTGATCATTTATGGGCGAGCACTAATTAATCCAGCTCAGGATATCTGCTTTACTGGGAATCCTGCCGACTGACTTCACATCGCCATCCACCACGATCGCTGGCGTACCGAACACGCCGTATCCAGCAATGTCCATGGCGTCGGTCACTTTTTCCACGTTTGCCGCCACACCGCTTTCAGCTACGGCATCCTTTACAATTTTCTCTGTTTTCTGGCATTTCGGGCACCCCGGCCCCAATACTTTGATGTCCATGATTTCTCCTTGGTGTCTGTCCAGAAACCGGATGGGCTCTCCGTATGTACCTGTTCACGGGTTAGAATCTCCCGATACCCTGTCAAGCTCAGCCGGTAAGCGCGATTGGTTGTCAGAGTTCAAGACGCAGTCAACGTTGAAAACCTCATGTCAGGCGCTGTCAGCAATTTACGGTTTAATATGCACTGATAAATCCAAAAATCAATCCACTTATCGTCGCCATCACCACCACCAGGGTGACAAAGGCGGTCGTCTTGCGGGTGCCCAGAACACTGTGGATCACCAGCATGTTGGGCAGACTCAAGGCCGGACCGGCCAGCAGCAGCGCCAAAGCAGGCCCTTTTCCCATCCCCGCTCCCATCAGGCCCTGCAGGATGGGCACTTCTGTCAGGGTGGCAAAGTACATGAAAGCCCCTACCACCGACGCGAACAGGTTGGCCCAGAAGGAATTGCCCCCCACCAGGCCGTTGATCCATGTGGCTGGGATCAAACCTTCGGACCCGGGTTGACCCAGGAGCAGACCGGCCACCAGCACACCGGTCAGCAGCAGCGGCATGATCTGTTTGGCAAAATCCCAGGAAGCCATAAACCACGATTCGGTTTCACCCCGCGTGGTGGTCAGCAGGCTGGTGAAGGCGATCAGGCCGACCGAAAATGCGATCAGGGGCTGCTGGGGCGCAAGCAGGGCCGGCACCAGAACGGTTGCCATGGCCAGCACCAGTTTGTATACGTTGACCTGCATCCATCGAACCATCAGGATGCCAAGAAAGGCTGCGAACCCGCCCACCAGAAACCACTTGACCGAAAACACCGCTGCCCGGAAGCCGCCGGATTGCTCCGGCCGCCCCCATGTGGCGGAGACCAGTAACCCGACCATGACGACAAACAGCAGTGTGGTCTGCCACAAGGGCCGCTCGACCTCCGGTTTCGGCATGTGCATGGCAGCCGATGCCTTTGCTTCCTCCTCTTCTTTGAACATCAGGCGCATGAGCAGGCCGATGACGATGCTGAAGACAATGGCACCAATGGCCCGGGCGATGCCGATCTCGGGCCCCAGTATCCGCGCCGTAAGGATGATGGCCAGGATGTTGATGGCCGGACCGGAATAGAGAAAGGCGATGGCCGGACCCAAGCCTGCGCCGCGTTTCCATATCCCGGCAAAAAGGGGCAAGATAGTGCAAGAGCACACCGCCAGAATTGATCCGGACACGCTGGCCACCCCGTATGAAAGTACCTTGTTCGTCCTGGCTCCCAGGTATTTCATCACCGCCCCCTGGGAGACGAATACGGCAACCGCGCCGGCGATAAAAAATGCCGGCACCAGACACAACAGGACATGTTCCTGGGCATACCACTTGGCCAGCGCCAATGATCCGATAATGGCATTGGTGAATCTGGCATTGTCCATGGGCAGGAAAAAGAACAGAAGAAACCCGCCGACGATCAGGCTTAACGGCTTCACGATGTCTTTCCAATCAATCTGGCTGGGTTCGGTTTTCTGTGGCTCGTTTGCTGAGGTGGCCGTGGATTCGCTGCTGCCGTTCATTTTGCTTCACTCCTTACCTGAGCGTTAATATATGCTATGTACATACAAACCTAAAATAAGCGATTGGCTTTTAGCCGTTTGCTAATCGCTAAAAGCGAACGGCCAATGGCTCAACTCAGGACAAAAAATTCGCTACATCGCAATTTATAAATATATTACAGATAAAAATTTTTTAGCGCTTTTTCATGATTTTGAATCGGTCGACCCCGTCAACAGACGCGACAAGGCCGCTGATGTCAGGCGCGTCATTGAGCCAATGGCGCAAATTCCCCAACAATGACGCGGCATAAGCGCTGTCACGCCCATCCGTCAGAGCATAATTGACCCAGAGTCCATCCTTGAATGAAGCCACCAGGCCGGCATCTTCCAAAATTTTGAGATGCTTGCTGGTGGTGGATTGGGCCGTTCCCAGCAAGGTTTGCAGTTCACACACGCACAGGGTACGTTGCTCCAGTATTTTCAGCATCCTGACCCGTGTGGGATCGGATGCGGCTTTCATGACTTTGATGAATGTTTTCACAGCGCCTCCATATCGTTTTTGGGGAAAATATAGGCAAGATCAATTCTTGTCAACTGCAAAGCTCCCCATGCGCCGGGCAATCGCATTTGACGCTTCAAACCCGATATCGGATTCTTCCAAATGCACCTATCCAATGCCCGATGAGGCATTTTTCTTGTCAGCATAAACTTGATAAGTATATAAAACCTAAGGCGGGAAACCCGCAACCCATGTACCCGCCCATTTTCTTGTTTTTTTTGACAGAAACTGAAAGGACGGAGTCTCGATAAATGGGCACTGACAAATCAAAATCGATAAAGGTGCACAACCTCGTAAAACGGTTTGACGATGTAGATGCCGTTAAAAATGTTGATTTTGAGGTCCGGACCGGTGAACTTTTTGGCTTTCTGGGGCCCAACGGCGCAGGAAAGACCACGACCATAAACATGCTTACGGGGCTGGCCTGTCCAAATGAGGGAACGATTCACATCGGTGGTATTGATTGCAACAAGAAGCCCCGGGCTGCCCAGCATCTGATCGGCGTGGTCCCGGATGAAAGCAATCTGTATCCGGAACTGACCGGCTTCGAGAACCTGTGTTTTTGTGCTTCCCTCTATGGATTGAAAAGGCAGCCAAGGGAGTCCCGGGCACGGGAATTGCTGGACGCGTTCAACCTGACCAAGGCCGCCCATCGAAAATTCGGCGGTTATTCCAAAGGCATGAAGCGCAGGCTTACCATTGCCGCCGGAATCATTCACAATCCCGAGATTCTGTTCCTGGACGAACCCACCACGGGCATTGATGTGGCCAGCGCCCGCCAGCTCAGACAGCTTATTTCCGATCTGCACCGCAATGGAACAACCATATTTTTAACCACCCATTACATTGAAGAGGCGGAACGCCTTTGCGACCGCATCGCTTTCATCGTTTCGGGGCGTATCGTCCGAATCGAAACCGTAGAAGATCTGCTTCAACCGATTCAGGCAAAGCATGTACTGCAAGTATCCTGTGCAAAACCTCTGGACGGCATACTAAGCAAACTTGCCGCGTCTTTTCCGGATTTTACATTCACCCATCCGGAAAAGTGCATGATCCGGGTGGCGTCAGACGCCCCCATCGGTGTTGGCCCGCTGGTCCGCTTTCTGGAAGAAAGCCGCAACGAAGTTATTGAGGCAAGGCGGATGTGGCCCTCTCTCGAAGATATTTTTGTGAGCATTACGGGTATTGAGGCCAAAGCCATGCGCAAAGAAAACCCCAAGGTTGCATAAAAAAGAGAGGAAAAGGCAAATGAAACAATGGATTGCCTTCTGGAATATTTTGGTCAAGGACATGAAGACCTATTACCTGAAACCGCCCAATATCAGTTGGGGGCTGATTTTCCCCCTGGCATGGACGGGCATGTTTTTCATCAAATCCGGCAGCGGCCTGGGAAGCATTCCGACGCTGCTTCCCGGTGTTGTGGCGATTTCGATCCTTTTCGGGACCACATCAATGCTGGCGGTGACCGTTACCTTTGAAAAGAAAAACCGTTCTTTTGAAAGGCTTTTGCTGGCGCCGATTCCATTGGAGGTCTTGATGCTGGCCAAAACCAGCGGCGCCATTGTCATGGGTGTCGCCAACGCCTTTGTACCGGTGATCATCGCCGCTTTTCTGATCGATATCACCCGAATCGCATGGATGGCCTTTGTGCCGGCCGTATTGCTGATCGCCGTCGCATCCACATTTTTGGGCCTCTTCATCGCCGTGGCAGTCAATGAAGTCTTTGAAGCCCAGACGTTTTCCAACTTTTTCCGGTTTCCGATGATGTTCCTCTGCGGCCTCTTTTTCCCGGTCGACAGGCTGCCGATGCTGATAAAACCGCTTGCCTATATGCTGCCCCTGACCTACGGGGTCGATATACTACACGGGGCCGTACACGGAGGCCACATCATTTTGTTCTACATCGATTTCGCGGTTCTCGGCGCCTTTTGCGTCGGCCTGTTTGCCCTGAGCCTGCACAACATAAAGAAAAGCTGGATTTTTTGATGGTAAGCGTTCACAGGGCAAACGCATCTGCTTTGTTACTGGGCACTTGAAGTATGCCCCATACGTCTGCGTGCCCGAAGCCGCGCATCTACGTTCGCCCTGTAAACGCTTACCGGCTGTGCTTTACAGGTATTGGTTGCTTCTACCCCGTGAACAGGTACCTTTGATTTTCTCATTTTATACTCTCCGGCTTTTGCAACGCTGGGGGCTATAAAGGCGCGTTTTCTATTTTTCCAGGGCTGTAAACCCCGATCTGGCCACTTCTACAATGTTTTCACCGCCTGCGTCTTCGATAAAGGTATCGATCCGTTGAGAAGTGCCCGCAACCTGGACAATAAAACACTCGGGGCTGTCGCTGTCGAGAATTTCCAGATGATACTTCGCCTCCAGCGCGGCCATGCGGTCCCCATCGGCTTCGAGCTTGATTACGGCAACCTCCCGCCAGAAACTCTCTTGCATATCCAGTTCCCTGGCGGAAATGACTTCGGTGATCTTCTCGATCTGTTTGAGGACCTGTTTCACCTTGGGATCACTGTCTTCTCTCAAGGTGATGGTCATCCGGCTGACGTCGGTCTGGTCGGTCTTGCACACGGTTAGGGTTTCAACGTTGTACATCTTGCGTCGAATCAGCATGGCGATCTTGTTGAGAACCCCCGGCCGGTCCATCATGAAAGCCAGGATGGCCCGCCGTTTCATGGTTGCCATGGTTGTCATTTCATCCTCCCCTCAGGGTCTTTGCGGTTCGTCGTCTATGGAGACAATCATGTCTTTGATCCCGCCACCGGCAGGGATCATGGGCAGAATGATTTCACGGGGGTCGCATACGTATTCCACCATGAAAGCCCCTTTGTGGGCCGCCGCCGTTTTGATGGCTTCGTCCACCTGGCTTAACTCGGACACCTTCAGGTAGGGTATCCCGTATCCAGCGACGATGGCTCCGTAATCCGGATTTTTCATGGGCGTACCGGCATAACGGCCATCGTAGAACAGGGTTTGCCATTGCCGCACCATGCCCAGGTATCCGTTGTTCATGAGTAGGATCTTGACATCAATATCGTACTCCATAATGGTACCCAGTTCCTGGATATTCATCTGAAACCCGCCGTCGCCGCTCACCGACCAGACCCGTTCACCCGGCCGCGCCAGTTTCACCCCGATGGCCATGGGCAGGCTACAGCCCATGGTCCCAGCGCCACCCGAGGTGAACCAACTATTGAATGTCTGGAAATTGTAGAAGCGGGCCAGCACCATCTGGTGCTGACCGACGTCGCCCACAACAATATCTTTTCCTTCGGTCAGCGCCGACAGCCGACTGACGATGTGCCTGGCCAGCAGTTTGCCTTCCGGGCCAACCCCCGCGTCGATTTCGGCCTTGAGTGCGCCGGAAGTTTCTTTGCGGAATTCGTCGATACGGGCGAACCAGCGGTTTCGCGGCCGGGCCATCAGAGACGGATCCCGCCCGAGCAACCCTAGTACTTGGGAGACGTCAGCGTTGATGGCCACATCCGTCGCCACATTTTTGTCTATTTCGGAGGGGTCGATTTCCACATGAATCACTTTTGCATTCGTGGCAAATTCTTCCAGCTTACCGGTCACCCGGTCGTCGAAACGCATGCCCAAGGCGATAATCAGGTCGGCGTTCAGCAGTGAACGGTTGGCCTCAACGGTGCCATGCATCCCTACCATTCCCAGGCTGACCGGATGATCCACCGGCATGGCCGACAAGCCGTGCAGGGTGAAAGCGACCGGGATGCGGACTTTCTCCGCCAAAGCCCGAAGCCTGGACCCGGCATTGCTGGTAATAACCCCGTGGCCGCAAAGGATCAGGGGGCGCTCACTGCGATTGATCAATCCCACGGCTTGTTTCAGCAGGCTCATATCCACGGAGGGTGTACACATATAGCCCGGAACCTGCGGTTCGCAGGCGCTGGGATCAATGGTGCAAACGCTCTCTTTTTCCTGAAGCTGCACATTTTTGGGAATGTCCACCACCACCGGGCCGCCCCGGCCGGCTGAAGTCACAAACATGGCTTCATGAATCGTTGCTTCGATGTCATCAATGCTCAGTGGCATGTATGTCTGTTTGGTCAGAGGCATCATTACGCCGACCACGTCGCTTTCCTGAAAAGCGTCCGTGGCGATGAACCCGGTGGCCACTTGTCCGGTAATGGCCAGCAAGGGTACCGAATCCATGCCGGCATCGGCGATACCCGTCACCAGGTTCATGGCGCCCGGCCCGGAAGTGGTCATACAAACCCCGGTGCGGGGATCGTCCGTGGAAACCGACGCCCGTGAAATGCCTTGGGCCATGAAAGCCGCGCCCTGTTCATGCCGGGACATGACAAAGGTAAAAAGCCGTTGCTTCTCCATTTCGTCGAAAATGGGCATGATCGCACCACCGGTGTAGCCAAAGACAAACTTGACCCCCCTGTCGGCGAGCGCTTTCAAAACCAGTTGCGTGCCTTGCATATGGATTTTTCTCCCAATAATGGTCCAAACCGGCTGGATGCCGGCATCGGATGTAGAATGTTGACCCCAGCGTTGCAAACACCGCTTTTTATGCAACGATGGGGGGATAATAAATGTCTGTCCGGAAATAGGCAAATTGGCTCGAGACCAAGGCTTTCGAACATTTTTACCGCAGGCATATGGTTGATATTGGCGAGGATAAAAATGTTCGTATAACGCAGATATCGGACAAATTGGCCATTTCCGGATGAGCACCAATAAGTACCGTAAAATAGTAAGCCAACTTTGGAAAAAGGCAAGCCGGCGGATCAAAGGGCAATTGCATTTCTATATATCGGTAATCGGTCGTCGGTGAGCAGTGAACGGTCTCGATGTTACCTCTGGCCGCGTATTTTCTGGTCACTGTTCATGGATCTGTATCGGGCAATTTCTCTAAATACAGTCGCCCGTTGGCGAACCATCCTGTGACTTGACATTTAAGCTGCCTGGCGACATGTTAACGCCATTTAAAAAAAGCAGAGGGGCACAAATCATGAGTAAAACATTATTGGAACCCAACCTGAGCGATTTTCATATGAAAAGAGTCCTTGAAAGTTGGATAATATGCTATAATGCTTGATAATATTTACCAAAACAGTAGCAAGCATACGCACACCCAACAGGTAAAGGACTCTATGAGCAAGCATAACAAAAACTACCGGAAAAATGAACTCAAAATCCGTCGTATCGAAACCACACCAGAGGCATTAAATTGGTAACCAATATGAATTATAGGTAAATATTGACGGACTAATCGAAATCTTCGGTGTTATTAGATACGCTGGCACCATGAACCAAAGCCCCTGCATAACGATCGCGACGCAAACCATTGGTGAGCGCTACGCGGATTTACGGATCATCCAACCCGTGGCAGAAAACGCCATGGAGCGGTCCATGCAAAACTATGGTCACTTGACCCCCGTGGTGGTGGGTCAAGTGGACGATAGATACGAAATGGTGGACGGGTTCAAGCGCCTCAGGGCCGGGCGTAAACTTGGCTTGGAAACGCTTCAGGCAAGCGTTCTTTCCGGTGGACGGCGGGCATTGAAGGTCGCCATCGTCCATTTAAACGCCAGGACCCGTACCATCGCCGATCTGGAAACAGATCCGGAGCGGATTATGACGGATCGACAATCGCCACGCGCCAAAAAACAGCCCGATTTGTACGAAAGGCTTGTTAAAACCCAAGTGTATTTGAAAACCGTATCGGATACGCAGCTCAAACAGAGCCCAAAAGATGCGGTTTTTTCTTTGATCGACCGTATTGAAAAAACTCTGAAAGATATCCGCAAGCGACAAGAGTTGGATCATCGGATCATTACCATGCACGCCCAAAGATGGAGTATCCGAGCCCTTTCCCGTCATTTTGACATGGGGCGCAATACCATCTGGCGCATTCTTCGAAAAAACCGGAGCCAACGGGAAAAAGGATACGACGTATTGGATCGAAAAAGGTCTGTGGCCAGGCCAAGCAAGCCGCTTACGATCGGAAATTCTTTACCCTGATTCGACGGCACCAGGATGCCTTTTCCCACTTCAACGTTGTTCCCGAAACCTGCCTGTATGATGGTGAAAAGATGGTCATTTTACGCTGGGAAACCGGACAGCCGGTGTACAACCCATATATTGCACACCGATTGCCTGTTTGCCGAGTGGACGGATTTTTAGAGTATGAGACCAACTTTTCGAGTATGTCGCCGATATTCTCACATTGAAAGCCACGGAAACATACGTTGATTGCCTGTCATGAGAGAACACCCATCGGTTCGGGTGAAACGGTCGAGGACCCGGACCATAGAAAGTCCAAAAAGGTTCGCTTTGGAAGGGCTCAAGACGAAACACTCCCGTTACTGCGGGTTCCAGGCCAGATATACGGCTCGAGGAAAATTATCACTGCGACGATATCCATCGGGCGCTTGTCCACGCCACCCAATACTATGCTTTTTCCGGTAAAGCCGTCGAACGAATCGTAATGTCCCGCTTTGCTCCCCGCAAGCTTGGAGGCCGTAAACAACCGGTCGGCATTGACGCATTGCCCCAGATCAAACACCGGTCTTGCCGACGATAGCCTGGGTGAAAAATTAAAGGCGTATGTTCGTCCCCAGGTCCTTAACGCCTCTCTATTTTTTAAAGTCATTGAAGGAAGGTATTGCAAGCACTCGACGATTTTGACCACCAACATCAATTTTACCACCCTCGGCAAATATCTCGGCGATCCGGTGGTAACGGCCGCCATGGTGGACCCAGCTATCGAATGCATGAATCCAATCATTTAAACCGCGAATTTTCAAACGAAAAATCATGAAACGCCGTTTTTCGTCGCGTCAGCTGTCGATACTGCGAAATAACATCCCCATTGAACGTGTCATTGTTGACTTTTTATCGCTACACGCTCGGCATAGCGGCAGCAAATTGCGTTTTGCCTGTCCTGTGTGTCAGCGCTTCGATACCTCCATTCATAAGTCATCCAATCTGGCCAGATGCTTTTCCTGTCAACGCAACTTCAATACCATTGAAATCGTAAAGGCCCATTTTACAATGAGCTTTGTCGATGGTGTCAACTGGCTTATGAAGCGTAATGCTGAAGTGGACCATACAAATAGCGCTGTGAATCAAGGACATCAAAGGACACCGGCCAAAATTGGAGACGTTTTGTCCGAAATAATACCGCCCCTGCCATTCAAAACAGTGACCGAATCCTGTCTTGAAGCCATCCTTGAACGAATAGCAAATCTTGAAGATGGCGTCGATCGACTCTATCTCTTGATAGAAAAATCTGGCTCATCCGCCTCATCACGGTAACCCATCCCTATTTTTACAGCCAATGCGTAAAAAAACGTGGCGGGATCTTTTTTTATTTTTGCGGACGGGGTCTAAACCGGAAAATGAGTAGGCAAATTGGAAAAACCAGCAACTATTGAAAGGGTTCGAATTTCTACTAAGCGGGGTCCATTTTTAACCGGAGATAGCAACCTTGAATCATCGTTTTTAATGTTTTCGGCTCACTGGCGTTGTTTTTGAGAATCAAGTCGGAAACTTGATACAATCTTGTCAGACTCATGGTTTCATAATCATAGCCGATTAGTTCGCCCAAACCCGTACGAAGCCAATAATGGGTGGCCAGTTCGCTGCCGGGAACGGCCATGCGTCCGATTATCGT
>PDWJ01002881.1_pt1 | contig 17285 bp, 12 predicted proteins | sample 1430881 | NCBI WGS metagenome assembly PDWJ01 (sample SAMN01162460, study PRJNA174530) | Oral metagenome, whole genome shotgun sequencing project. | biome: Marine environment; feature: Marine mammal; material: Swab sample of the gingival sulcus; isolation source: swab sample of gingival sulcus...
ATATAGCAAAGCGAGCCCGAAAACCGGAGAGCATAAAAGAAACTGTTGAACAAATAAATAATATCGAAATTTCAACGTATATGATAGAATACGATGAAACAAAATGGTAACCTGTTTAATATCAATAGGGTGTGTGCCTATTGGACAAGGTTTTTCGGATAACAAATAAAATATTTGCTTTCTGTTCTTGTCAGCACTTCAACATTTATTTGCCCTGATGCTTCTGTAATATCGGTAACACTTCCATCCTTGTGAAGAATGTTAATTTTATCTCGTTTTGGGTTGTAGGCATTGTTTTCTATTTTGTCAACAAAGATGATGTAATCCAATTCGGACGTTGAAAACTTGAATTTTTTCTTAGCACGATCTCTTATTTCCTGAAGGTAATGTTCGGAAATGGGGTGGTTTTGAATTTCAATCTTAAAAAGCTTACGATTGACCAATCGTTCGCACAAAAATGATAAAACAGAATCAGGATGTTCGCACCACACTTTTATTGATGTAAAAATGTCAGCGTCATCCAATTTGGCAAATTGATCCAAGAGGTGTTTGTCATTTTGAAAATCTTCAAAACGAAAATTATTATTCAAAAACAAACTGAAAGCCGGAGTAGCGAATACATCTTCACCTCTTTGGCTTAAATATTTCGCACGTTTCAGAACCTTCATCAACATATATTCTGCTGCCAGTACCGTTTTGTGAAGATATACCTGCCAATACATCAATCGACGACTGACAATAAATTTTTCTAATGAATAAATACCTTTTACTTCAACAACTAATTCATCATTCACCACTTCCAGCATGGTAATGATTCTATCTGAATTAATTACCCCTTCAGCTACTCCCGAGAAATAACTGTCTCTTTTCAGATAGTCCAAGCGATCCATATCCAATTGCGAAGAAACCAGTTGGTGTAGAAACTTCTTATGGTATTGATTTGTAAAAATCTTGATGGCTAACTCCATTTCTCCGGGAGCTTTTTTTGTGAGTTCTTGCATAAAAAGGAGCGAAAGGCGTTCGTGAGAAATTCCTTCCACTATGGAATCTTCAAGTGCATGAGAAAAAGGACCATGCCCTATGTCGTGAAGTGCAATTGCCAGATAAACAGCTTGTTCTTCTTCGTTGCTGATGGCATTTCCTTTCATTCGAAGTGTTGAAACAGCCTTCATCATAAGCTCCATTGCTCCAAGGCTGTGCTGAAATCTGGTATGTAGAGCTCCCGGATATACCAAATGTGTTAAGCCCAGTTGCTTTATTCTTCGTAAGCGTTGAATGTAAGGATGTTCGATAATGTTAAAAATGTTCTCACTCGGAATTTGTATGAACCCGTGAATGGGATCGTTGAATATTTTAGTTTTTTTCGATTTCATACTAACTTTCTACTGCTTAACTGTTAAAATATTTTAAAACAACAATTGATGAGTTCGTCTCGAAAAGTATAGCTTTGCTGAAAACCAATACTTTTTGGAAAATTAACACCGTGGTTTCTTGTTGTAAATGAAAGTGTTAAAATTTTAAAATCACGCCCTCCCTTGCGTGAATCGAACTTTTTGGGTCGAACTCATTAATTACAATTATACAACATTTATAGCTTTGTGTGTCCAAATATATACCCAAATCGAAATATTTTCGTTAGTATTTAGAGTTTGTCTGTTAAGGTGTCCTTGAATCATTGACCTTATGGATAGACACTGTTTGGTAATGAATAGAACTTTATAAGATAATAACATGGAACAAAAAATAAATATTCTCTGGACTGATGATGAAATAGATTTGCTCAAACCCCATATCATCTTTTTAGAACAAAAAGGCTATACTGTTTTTACTACAAATAATGGTGATGAAGCCATTGATCTGTTGAAGGAAGAAGTTATTGATATTGTATTTCTTGATGAAAATATGCCGGGCTTGAGTGGCATTGAGACACTTGGTTTAATAAAAAATTCATGGCCGAATCTTCCTGTGGTTATGATTACGAAAAGTGAGGAAGAAACGATTATGGAAGAAGCAATCGGGTCGAATATTGCCGATTACCTTATCAAGCCTGTAAACCCTAAACAAATTCTTCTATGTTTAAAAAAGAACTTGGAAAATAAAAAAATCCGATCGGAGAAAACAAGTCATGCCTATCAACAAGCGTTCAGGAATATAGGAATGGAAATTTCCAATCACTTAGATCATGCTGAATGGACGGAAATTTACAAGAAGATTGTTCGTTGGGAAATAGAATTGGAAAAGTCGGAAGACGAAGGAATGAAAGAAGTTCTCCGCATGCAAAAAGATGAGGCAAATAATCTTTTTGCAAGGTTTGTCGAAAAAAATTACTTGAATTGGCTGGATGCTTCCGAAGAGCAAGCCCCGATTATGTCGCAAACCCTGTTTAAGAAAAAAGTGTTCCCTCAACTGAATGATAAAACACCTTTATTTGTTTTTGTGATTGACAATCTTCGTTATGATCAGTGGAAGGTTTTGCAACCAATACTGGAGCAATATTTTAGAATGGAAGAAGAAGATATTTATTATTCTATGCTTCCAACAGTTACCATGTATGCACGTAATGCGATGTTTGCCGGATTGTTACCAACCGAAATTCAAAAAAAATATCCTAAATATTGGGTGAATGAAGACCAAGATGAACCTAAAAATCAATATGAATCGGAATTGCTTGGGGAGCTGCTAAAGCGTTTTGGGAAGAATGTTTCTTATTCCTATCATAAAATTCTGAAATTGGAAGTTGGTCGTAAGCTTGTGGAAAATATGCAAGAATTGATGAGAAATGATTTGAATGTAATTGTTTACAATTTTATTGATGCCTTGTCGCATGCACGTACGGAAATGGATATGATTCGTGAACTTGCCGAAAATGAAGCAGCATATCGATCCTTAACTTTATCATGGTTTGAACATTCTCCACTGATTGACATGTTTCGATTTGTTGCCGAAAAGGGGGCGAATGTAATCGTTACTACGGATCATGGATCGATTCGTATAGATACTCCTGTAAAGGTTGTTGGCGATAAAAATACCAATAAAAATTTGAGGTACAAAACAGGTAAGAGCTTGAATTTTAAAAAGAAAGAGGTTTTTGAAGTGAAGAATCCTCATGATGCTTGCCTTCCTAAGTCGAATTTGAGTTCGAGTTTTATTTTTAGTAAAAATACTGATTTCTTTGCCTATCCGAACAATTTTAATTACTACGTTAATTATTATAAGAACACCTTCCAACACGGAGGAATTTCTATGGAAGAAATGCTTATTCCGGTTGTCAGCTTAAAGGCAAAGTAATTCGTAAGTTTGAGTCCGTTTCGAAAGGGACAACTTGTTTTAAATAAGTGTTTTGTGAGATGGACGAAATTAGTAACAAAAAATTTTAAAACGCATGAAAAAAACTTGGATATGTAAGTCGGAACAAGAGTTGGAATCTATAGCTCAGGCGTTGATTGAAGATTTTGGCGATAATAGAGTCTTCGCATTTTATGGAAAAATGGGTGCGGGGAAAACGACATTTATTAAGAGAATTTGCGATGTGCTTCATGTTGTTGATGTTGTGAATAGCCCTACCTTTGCTATTGTAAATGAGTATGATACTTTGAATAATGAGGTTGTTTATCATTTTGACTTTTATCGAATAAAGAAAGAGGAAGAGGCAATGGATATAGGTTTTGATGATTATGTTTATAGTGGGAATTATTGCCTTATGGAATGGCCGGAACTTGTGAGTAATTTGTTGCCCGATACCTATGTTCGTGTCGAAATTGTTGCGAACGAAGAAGACGCATCACGGTCAATATGTGCAGAGCTTACGGTGTTTTGATAACTTCATTATTCTTGTAAAATTCTCTAACTTTGGCAGCGTTTTTAGGTTATGGGAAAAATTAATGCCGGAAATTATTCCGTTTATAGTAGTGAAGAAGCACTTTCCGAACTTCATCTTTTTTTGAAAAGAGAAGAATATTTGAATGCCAAGAAGTTTATTTTCGTTGATGAAAATACAATGGAGCATTGTTATGCTGACTTTATGTTTTATGCTGATCAGTTGCAGCATGCTGAGGTTATTCAAACAGAAAGTGGAGAGGAAAATAAAAACCTTGAAACCTGCTATCAGGTTTGGAAGGTTCTTAGTGAAATGAAGGCTGATCGACAGGCGTTGATCATCATTCTTGGAGGTGGTGTGCTTTGCGATATGGGCGGATTTATTGCGTCAACCTTTAAGCGAGGAATACGATTTATCCATGTGCCTACCACTTTGTTGGCAATGGTAGATGCTTCCATTGGCGGTAAATTGGCTGTCGATTTGGATGGTTTAAAAAATCAAATTGGAGTTTTTAATACTCCCGAAGCTGTTTTTGTCAATTCCAATTTTATAAAAACCCTTCCGGATGAGCAAATCCTTTCGGGCTATGCCGAAATAATAAAACATGCCTTAATCAGGGATGTTGAATACCTGAAATTTTTAATACGTAAAATTCCAAATGTCACGGTCTTATTAGACAAAAACACGAATTTGGAAGCGATCATAAGTAGAAGTATTGAAATAAAAAATGAGATTGTGCTTCACGATTTCAAAGAAAACTCCATTCGGAAAAACTTAAACTTTGGGCATACTGTGGGGCATGCTGTCGAAAGTTTCTTTTTGTTGAATGGCGAAGCAAAACTTCTGCATGGCGAAGCTGTCGCTATTGGAATCGTCTGCGAACTCTATCTTTCTACCTTAGAATATTCGATTGATCCATTAAAGCTTGAAACGGTTATTAATTATATGTTTTCGATTTATCGTTTCCAACCATTACCCGAAGAAATCTTTGACGACCTGATTGATTTGATGGCAAATGATAAGAAAAATGAAAATGATTCCATACATTTTGTTTTATTGGAAGATATAGGAAAAGCCAAATACGGCTTTAGTTTTGATCAGGAAACAATTAAAGAAAGTCTTGCATTTTACAACAAGCTTTGTAATAGTGTTAAAGAAATATAAATATTGATTTTTGATATTGATAAAAAGAATAAATTCGCTGTTTGATTTTTGAAGTCTTTGATGTGAAAACTCCGGCGATGAGGCTTGCGAAGGCACAAAGAATAGAGAAGTCAGACTTTCTTTAGCAAAAAACATTAGAACGATGTTAAAAGTAATATTAATTTTAGTAATTCTATATTTGGTAGTAAAATACTACACAAAATATAAATTCCAAAAAATGAAAAGTGAATATCAACAACGCCATCAGGCTCAGGATGAAGCGCAGCAAAAAAAATCGGGGGAAGTGAGTGTTGATTACATACCCGATGATTTTGTGAAGAAAACACGTCGAGATACTGACGCTGAATATGTTGATTACGAAGAAATAGATAAATAGACCAAAACCTCAAACAGATAGATTTATGAAATTTAAACGGTATATTCCTCATGTTGTGGCATTGTTAGCCTTTCTGATGCTTTCAATTGTTTATGTAAGTCCGGTGTTGGACGGGAAAAAATTAAAACAAGGTGATATTATTCAGTTTAAAGGCATGTCGAAAGAAATTGTTGATCACCGCGACAAGTATGGCGAAGAACCTTTGTGGACAAATGGAATGTTCAGCGGAATGCCTGCTTATCAGGTGTCGATGCGTTCAAATTCAAATTTGATGAACACCATTGATGATATTCTATCACTTGGGCTTCCGCATCCTGCTAATTTTATATTCCTGAATTTTATAGGCTTTTTCATCCTGCTATTGGTGCTGCGAACGAACCCTTGGATTAGTTTGATTGGTGCTGTCGCCTATAGTTTTTCTTCCTACTTCTTTATCGTGATTGGAGCGGGACATACGTCCAAGGCTCATGCCATGACTTACATGGGGCCGGTAGTTGCAGGGGTGATCCTTGCTTATCGAGGAAAGTACTTACCGGGAGCTGCTTTAACAGCTTTGGCTCTGGGGTTGGAAATTAGTTGTAACCACTTGCAAATCACCTATTATCTTGCTTTTATAATTGTGGCTATCGGAATAGCCGAACTGATCTATCATATTAAAGAAAAGCAGCTGCCGAAGTTTTTTAAAGCTTCGCTCATCCTTATTGTTGCAGCAGTCTTAGCCATTGGAACTAATGCAACATTGTTGTTGACCACAATGGAATATGCCGATCATAGCATCCGAGGCAAGTCTGAACTAACAACGGATGCAAACAAAACAAATGGTCTCGATCGTGATTATGTTACAACATGGAGCTATGGCAAACAAGAAACACTAACATTGTTAATTCCGAATGCAAAGGGTGGAGCTACCGGAGCAATTGGTATGGAAGCAACAGGCATTAATGATATTCAGCCGGAATTTCGTAAAATGGTTGCCGGAAATAATCACTATTGGGGCGATCAGCCCGGAACATCGGGCCCTGTTTATGTGGGGGCGTTGATCATGTTCTTGTTTTTCATAGGCTTATTTATTCTTGACGGACGCTTAAAGTGGGCTTTGTTGTTCGTTACAGTTTTGGCGATTTTTCTTTCTTGGGGTAAAAATATGATGTGGTTTACCAACCTGTTTTTGGATTATTTTCCGGCATATAATAAGTTTCGTACAGTGTCAATGATTCTTGTAATTGCTGAATTTACCATTCCGTTGATTGCAATTTTGGCTCTTGAAAAAATTGTTAGAAACCCACAGCTGCTTAAAGAGAAAAAGAGCCAAATCTTTGTGGCTTTGGGACTTACAGGTGGTGTTGCCTTGGTGCTTTATGCTTTGCCTCAACTATTTCTTAATTTTCTTAGTAACATGGAGTTACAGTCTTTTGAACAGCAAAAGGTTCAGTCGCCTGAATATGCTGCCCAAATAGATGTTTTTATGGATAATCTGGAATATGTTCGTGTGAAAATATTTAGAGCTGACGCGCTTCGTTCCTTGATCTTTATTTTGTTGGGAAGTGGCGCATTGCTGTTGTTTTCCAAAAATATTCTAAAAAAACCTGTATTCATTGCTGTTATTGGTTTGCTAATATTGGCGGATATGTGGAGTGTTGACAAGCGATACCTTTCAAATGAAAATTTTGTAAGAAAGTCAAAAATGGAACGTCCGTTTCCTATGACGAATGCTGATCGACAGATACTTCAAGATACAGATCCGAACTTTAGAGTTTTTAATTTGTCTGTAAATGCCTTTAGTGATGCCAGCACTTCATATTATCACAAAAGCATTGGAGGGTATCATGGTGCGAAGATGAAGCGTTATCAAGAACTTATAGATCAACATATTGCGAAAAATAATATTCGAGTTTTGGATATGTTGAATACAAAATATTTCATTATTCCGAATAACAATCGCTCCGATGTTGTTGCACAATTTAATCGTACAGCTTTGGGGAATGCTTGGTTTGTGAAAAATGTGAAGCTTGTCGAAAATGCCGATGCAGAGCTTGAAGCTTTGCACACTTTTGATCCCGCAACAGAGCTTATAGTCGATAAACGTTTTGAAAATCAACTGGCTGACTACAAGTCTGTAGATAGTATTTCCGGAGCTATTCAACTGACTTCGTACAAGGCGAATGAATTGGTGTATCAATCAAATTCAACGCAAGAGCAGTTAGCTGTTTTTAGTGAGATTTATTATCCCTATGGATGGAAAGTTACGATTGATGGTGAAGAGGTTGAGCATTTCAGAGCGAATTATGTGCTTCGCGCGATGGTAATTCCTGCCGGAGAACATGAGGTTGTGTTTACTTTTAATCCTTCGTCTTATGCCAATGGGGAGATCTTGACGTTAATGTCCGGAATCTTGATCTTACTTATGGTTGCCGGAGTGATAGTTTTTGAAATCAGAGCTCGTAAAGCTAAGAAAACGGAAAGTGACGCATAATGCCTAAAGCATTAATCATATCGTATTACTGGCCGCCCGCCGGAGGTGGAGGTGTTCAACGATGGTTGAAGTTTGTGAAGTACATGCGAACTTTCGGTTGGGAACCAATAGTATATACTCCGGAGAATGGAGAATTTCCTGAGGAAGATTTGTCTTTACTTCACGATGTTCCTAAAAATATTGAGGTGATAAAAACACCCATCGTTGAACCCTACAATGCGTACAAGAGCTTTATCGGTCAAAAAAAGGACGAAAAAATAAAAACAGCATTTATGAGTGAGAATAAAAAAAATTCTTTCACTGAAAATATTGCCGTTTGGATTCGTGGTAACTTTTTTATTCCCGACGCTCGAAAGTTTTGGGTAAAACCTTCTGTGAAATTCTTGAAAACATACCTGAAAGAAAATCCTGTTGATGTTATTATTACAACCGGACCGCCACATAGTATGCATTTAATCGGTCAGCAATTACGAAAAATAACTTCCATTCCTTGGCTTGCAGATTTTAGAGACCCTTGGACAAAAATTGATTTTTACGATGATTTAAAATTGACCAAGCTTGCAGATAAAAAGCATCATAGACTGGAGTATCAGGTGCTGAAAGATGCTGATCGTGTAATAACCATAGGATCAACCTTAGGGGTTGATTTTAAGACTATTGTAGATCGTGATTATGATATTATTACCAATGGTTATGATGATGCTGACTTTGATGAAACAAAAGATCGGCGGCATGAAACAACGGGTGGCTTTTCCATTGTCCATGTCGGCTCTCTTTCAAAATCAAGAAATCCGGAATTGTTGTGGAAAGTTTTAGCCGAAAAAGTAAGCCTTGACAATGCTTTTGCCGACAAGCTCGAAATACGTATTGTTGGCAAAGCTGACTATTCCGTTTTTGAAGCAATAAAAGAAAATAAACTTGAAAAATATTTGACTCGTGTAGGTTATTTGCCTCATGATAAAGTTGTTGGTGAGTTGAAGTCGGCGGCAATATTGTTGTTGCTGATTAATGATACTCCTTCATCGAAGATGATACTTACCGGTAAGTTTTTTGAATATTTGTCGGCAAAAAGACCAATACTTTGTATTGGTCCTGTGGATGGCGATGCTGCAAATATTCTAAAAGAAACACGATCGGGGCTTGTTAGCGATTTTAAAGATAAAGAAACGCTAAACAACCATATAGACACCTACTTTCAACAGTTTAAGAATAACAGCTTAAAGGTAGAATCATCCGACTATGAGAAATACAACCGAAAAAACCTTACCAAGCACTTGTGTCAAGTGCTTGATGAGTTGGTTGCTGATTCATAGTAATGCATTTTGCAGCTATTGGTATTTATAATTCAGAATCTTTGAAACAAAACCCGGAATATCGTAGCTGTCTTCGTTGAATACCTTATAAAGTTCATTAATAATATGGTAATCTGTCAGGGCTCGTGTTTGAGATATTTTTTCACAAAATACTTGTGTGGCAATTTGCCCTTCCAGTACGACATTCTCCGAAATACTTGAATTGAAGAATCCCTTCCCGATCAATAACCCTAAGGTTCTGTTTCGACTTAAATCGTTTAGGGCTGTCAAGGTAAAATCGCCCACGCCACAGTATTTGCTCGTGGTATCCTTGTCTCCCCCCGATTGAATTAGTAAATCTTGCATTTCCTTGTAGCAATTCGTTAGGACTAATGAACGCAAGTTGGGAGAGTCGAATTGGGCATCGACAATGCCAATCACAATAGCATAAATGTTTTTCAATAATGAAATTAACTCAACGCCCATCAAGTCCGTAGAAAAATCGACATAAATGTTCGTTTCCTTAAATAGCGTATCGAATATCGGAAATACTGTTTCATCCTTACATGCTAAGGTGAAGGCAGTTGGTTGGTTATTAATAAGTTCACGAGCAAACGAAGGTCCTTTTAATGCGCATACAGTCTGAGGGATGATTTTGTTTAATCGTTCACCCACAGTGCGTTTATTGTCGGCAAAGCCCTTGGCAAGGTTTACGACAATGGCATTTTCTTTGAGCAAATGCTTGTGATTTTCGATATACGACGGCGTAGGCGCAGAGGGTATTCCCATAAAAATAATGTCGGCTTGTTTTAATTGTTCGACATCTGTTGTGGCATACAGACTTTTTTCCAGTGCAATACGCGGAAAATATTTGTCATTCAGATGTTTTTCATTGATGCTTTGCACAACGTCCGCTTCTATCGAAAGTAAGCAAACGTCCAAATTTGCTTTTTTCGCAAGTGAATTACCAATTGCCGTGCCTATGGCTCCGGAACCTACTATTACTATATTTTGATCCATTATTTTCAATTTTTTTGTTTAGTGTTTCGTCCCCTAAGGTGTGACTTCTTTGTCGTATTTGTCTTTTACAAAAGTATTTTTGCTGTTTTTTTGGGGGACAAAAATCAACATCGGAAGTAAAAGTACAGAATTAATTGCAATTTTAAACAGACTTTGCCCATAAAGCCCGACTTCTCTTTAATTTTAGTAATGTTCGTTAAATAATCCCACTTTAAATGTTAAACTTTCTTCAGAAAATGTTATCTTGCATATCCTTAAAAGAAAAGAGTAAAACGGTTTATTAGCATTGTTAATAATCATGTTTTTTTGCTAAATGTATTAGGTATTCGCTTGATTATAAGATGATTTTGAGAATTAATAGCTTTAGGGCGATGGTTTTTCGAGTTTTTGATTGAATAATCTTTGGTGAAATAAAATCGGACTTTAATAATTTAATATTTGCAAATAACAAGGTTTTGAAATTTGCAAAGCGAACGTATAGCATTGATCATGTTGCGAACAAACATAGTGTTCGGAGTAGAACCTGAATACTTCGATTATTAGCGAAGCCCATAATTTTAAAGAGAAATGAATGCTGTAATAATAGATGATGAAAAAAGGTCTCGGCAATATTTAAGAAGCTTGATAGAAGATCAATATGGTGAAGTAACTATTGTTGGTGAAGCTGATGGGGTTGAGTCCGGGGTTAAGCTTATTGAGGAGCTTGATCCGGATTTACTCTTGCTGGATGTTCAAATGTTGGATGGGAGTGGTTTTGATTTATTGGCGAGAATCAATCTTTCGAAGTACCATGTGATTTTTGTGTCGGCTTATGATCGATTTGCGATTAGGGCTTTTAAGTTTAGTGCTATTGATTACCTTCTTAAGCCCGTGGATATAAATGAGTTGGGGGAGGCGTTGGATAAGGTGAAAAAAACAAAATTGAATGATGAAGTGCGCGCAAAACTTGATTTACTTCTGAATAATGTTTCCAAAATAGAGAAAATAGCTTTGGCTTCACTTAATGGTGTTGAATTTGTAAGAATAGATGAAATTGTTCGGTGTGAGTCGCATAATAATTATACTCGATTTTATTTACACTCAGGTGATGAGATTTTAGTTTCCAGAACCTTAAAAGATTTTGAAGATATGTTGGAATCAAAGAACTTCTTTAGAATCCATAAATCGCACATGATCAATCTCAGCTTTCTGAAAAAGTACATTAAAGGTGAAGGAGGGGTCGTTGTTATGGAAGACGGTTCGGAAATACCTGTTTCCCGAAGGCGTAAAGATGAATTTAAGGAGCTTTTCAATAATTTTTAATCGGAAAGCACTCGTTTTATTTAGCTTATACCTTTCGCAAGAAGATCAATAATGTGTAGGGTTTTTATTTCGAGGCTGTGTTTTTTGATGTATCCTTCAAGGTGCATTAGGCAAGAACTGTCTGCCGAAATAATATAGTCTGCTCCGGTGAGTATTGCATTCTCAATTTTTTTCTCTGCCATTGCTGCTGAAATATTGTGGTGTTTTACAGCAAAAGTACCTCCAAACCCACAACACTCATCCATAGCATTCATCTCTACGTATTCGACACCCTTTATCCCGTTAATCAATCGTATGACTTCGTCATGAAGTCCGTACCCCGACCCGGAAGAGCAAGAGTGATGATAAGTTACTTTAGCATTTAATTCGGCACCAATGTCTTCAACGTCTAAATGGTTTACCAAGTAGTCGCTAAACTCAATAATGTTTTTTCGTAGCTGTTGATATTTGTTGTGAAGTGCTGAATTATGAAATAAATTTCGATAGCCGTTTTTTACCATACTTGCACAGGAAGCCGAGGGGCTGACAACAATCCGATCATTGATTAAAAAATCATGAATGAATTTCTCTCCCAAAGATTTGGCATCATCCCAAAAGCCACTGTTGTACGCAATTTGACCACAACAACTTTGGTTTTCGTTGTAATAGACTCTGACTCCGAGATGTTCAAGAATTTTGATCATATTAAATCCTGTTTCCGGATACACCTGATCAATAAAACAAGGGATGAATATGTCTACTTCCTTTTTCATGTATGTTGCTTCAATTTTATCGTTGCAAAGATACGGAAAAGCCGATAAAGTGAAATATTAAAAATTAAGAGTTTGTGTTCGTGAGAAAACTTTTGATGTCTGGGAAGTTTTGTTGTGAGGGCAATTAGTAATAAAAGCTCACACAAAAACAGAGGGAAAGAAAACAATCATTCCCTCTGTTTGGTAATTAATTACTACAAAAGATGCTGAATCACTTCAGTCTACTATCTTTTGTGCAGCTTCTCATCAGAAACTGACAATCTTTTTCTTCCTTTTGAGCGTCTTCTAGCTAACACTTTACGACCATTAGCAGAAGCCATTCTGGCTCTGAAACCATGCTTATTTCTACGCTTTCTGTTCGATGGTTGAAATGTTCTTTTCATCTGTAATCGTTTTATTTATTGTTTCAAATGGAACTCGCTCTTTTATAACAACTCGATTAAGAGTTTCGTCAACGCTCGTTCATTTTTATTCTTTTTTAAGGATTGCAAAGGTAGTTATATTTTTTATTCCTACAAGTCTTATTTGTGAATTGTGATAATTATTTTAGAAATTATCTCTAAAGTCGCGTTTACGTTCTAATTTTAAGTCTTGTAAGAGTGCTGATTTTGCTTGAATTGTAAAGCTCCAACTTTTTTGTATTCCTGTAGGTATCCAGTTGAACTTCATTGACCAACAATGTAAGTCTCGGTATATATTCAATGAAGTGTAGGTGAAATCCTTAGCCTCAAAGTCGTAACCGGATTTTACTCCCACTTTCCATTTTTTTGTTATTTGTACGTCGCCGTTAAAATTCAGTGTTTGAATAAATTTTTGTTCAAAAGCTTTCAATGCTTGCGAATAGGCGTTGGTATATTTCAATGAATAATCAATACTCAAGCTCCACGGATTGTTCCAATCCAGATAATCGCCGGGGTTTTGATTAATTTGCTCTAGTTCTGCCTCACTTCCTTTGTCTGAGCTGAACAATTTTTTGACCTCCGTGGATTTGATGTTGTATGATAAATTTAAACCCCAATTTACGTTTTCTTTACGAAAAAGTCTTTTGTTCGCTGTCCATTCAAAGGTGTTGGTTTGTTTTCGTTTTGAGTTTAATACGTAGGGATCAAAAGATGCGGCATAACTCAATCGCAGTTTGTTTTTGAGAAAAGATGTACGTCCGCTTAATGTCAGTTTACTCCATTTCACAGAGTCTGCCGCCATGTTGTACGATGCTCTTACATTAAAACTTTCTATCAGCTTGATTTTTTTTACACCACCGTTTATGGTATCGTTTCGGTCTCGGATTTTTATTTCTAAATTGTTGCCAATATCGAAAGCGATTATTCCCGATTTGCCTTTTGGCGCATTGCCGTAGATGTTGTTGGCGTAGTAGGAGTACTCAACTACAGGGTTGTTGGTATCAGTAGTTATAATTTCATCATAATAGCCCCAAAAGTCGGTGCTGAAATCAGGTTGGTAATTGAAACTGATACTTGGTTTTACAACATGTCTTACGGCTCGCAAGTAGCCCTTCCTGAAATTTTTCTGTCCGTAGATAGTGGTATTTATGCTCGCTCTGGCACTAAAGTTTCTTACCTCATAAAATCCATAGGTTGTATCATCTATAATACGGGAGTTTGTGTTGTCAGGACCTCTGTGGTAGATGAAATCATTTTCAACTAAGGTGGGGTCTGTCGTTGAGGTAGAATCTTCAAACCAGTATTTTTCTATTCTTCGGGAGTACCACCTTTCGGTATATTTGGCTCCAATATTCATGTTCAGGTATTTTAAGAACTTGCTGTTGTGTTGAACAGAAATGTTGTGATTTAAACCGTTTTTGAAATCATCTATGAGACGGTTCATGTATTCTTCCCTAAACATGGAGTCTTGCGTAACCAGTTTATTGCTTATATTCATGGCATAATTCACCGAAATTTTTTCATACCAACGCTCTCCTCCAACTTGGTTTTTCCTTTTCAGAGGGTAGAAACGGGGTGCTGATATTGCAATTTCAGGAAGCGTAACATTTACGGTATGTGTTTTTGTGTTTTGGTTGTGTCCTGCCTTTGCCGTAAAATTAAGCGTATTAAAAAGCTTCGTTTGATAATTGATACTTGAACTGTAGGTGTTTGTCAAAAAATCCTGCGAAGAGGTGGGGTTCAATTCATTAAACTTACTACTTTTAATATTTACATTTGCACTGAACTTTGAGTTTGGGTGCGCTTTAGCATCTTGATTGTGTGACCAACTGATCGAAAAGTCTTTTTGTTTCTTATCATTTTTGTCAATATTCACAGCATAACTGAGTCCGAAGTTTCCGCTGAATTTATAGCGTAACTTATACCTGACGGATGGTTTTATCGCCCAACTGCCTCTGGTGTAGATGTCTCCTCGAATTTCTGCATCCAGATAGTCATTGATACCAAAATAATAGCCGCCGTTTTCGAAGAAAAAACCTCTTTCGGCAGATTCTCCATAGGTGGGAATCAATATTCCGGAACGCTGTCCCTTTTGTTTTGGAAGGTAAGCAAATGGAAGCCCTATGGGAATCGGAACATCTGCAATTACCGGATAGATAGGTCCTGTGATGAGCTTGGTCTTCGTGGTTTTTGCTTTGTTAAACTTAAACGCAAAGTGAGGATGATCTAAATTACAAGTCGTGTATTTCCCGTGTTTGATGTAATTAATTTCTTCATTTACTTTTTTTACACGTTCTCCATGCAAATAACCTTCACCTTCCTCCGTGATTACTTCTTTAATCAATCCTTTCTCACTTTTGAAGTTGTAGTTCATTTGTTTGGAACGAAATTCGGTTTCCCCATCTTTAAAGACCGGAGTTTCGCTTTCATTTCCCAGTGAGTCAGCAATTCCCATTGCGAAAAGCTCATTTTTCTTGAAATCAACCTCAACATAGCCTGATGTCATGTCAACAGTTTCGTATTTGAGGTTTGCATTTTTATAGAGATAAGCTTTTAATGTTTTCATGTTGAAGTAAATAGAGTCTGTGGTCGTTGTGTTTACTACCGAAGACAGGTAACTCTTTTTCTTTTTTGAGGGTTGTGATTTCTCGGTAGAATTGATAACAGGTGTTTCGATTTCTTTTTGCTTCACACTGTCTACCAATGAAATACGGGTGGAGTCATTTAAGATAATTGCCGTAGAGTCTTGTTTCTGAAATGTGGAGTCTTGTTTTTGAAATAGTGAATCACTTTGAGCAAATCCATTTGCATAATTTAAGAGTATGAACATACTCAATAAGCAAAAAACTAACGGATTTATGGTTTTGAAACGTTTCAATGTATTTATTTAAAAGTGATAAAATTACTATGTTCAAAGTTCGTTAAAAAAACAATTGCTAACTCCGGCGCGCAAAAATACTATTTCTTGTTGAAAAAAGTCATACTTTAGCTGTTTGAGTTCTTTTTCTGCATAAATTGCTGCAAATTTTTTGATGAAAATTGCAAAAATCGTGCAAAACGGTGTTACTTTTGTCTTTTATGGCATAATTTTATTTTTTTGGAACGTTTAGGCAATGAAATATTCATGGCTAAAGTTTATTAAACATACGGTAGCATGATGATTCAGGCGGTAGTTCGCAAAATTTTAATATATGGAATTAAGAATTAAGAATTTTTCTGTTGTCGGGGTGTCGATGTTGATGGTTGTTTTGTCGATTCTGCTTCATTTTAGCGGTTTTTCGCAGAACGATTATGTGAAAACTGTTGTTATTGATGCCGGGCATGGCGGTAAAGACTCCGGAGCTTTAGGGAGTAAACATAAGGAAAAAGATATAACTCTGGGAATTGCTTTAAAAACAGGAGAATACATAAAGAAGTATCTTCCTGATGTTAAGGTTCTTTACACCCGAAAGACTGATAAGTTTGTGAAATTGCGTGAGCGTGCGCAGATTGCAAATGATGCACATGCTGATTTATTTATTTCTATTCATTGTGATGCTTTTTCGAATAAAAAAACTCACGGTTCGTCTACTTACGTTATGGGACTGCATAAGTCGGCGGCAAATTTGAAGGTGGCAAAAAAGGAAAATGCTGCAATCCTGTTTGAGGACGATTATCAGGATAATTATGATGGTTTTGACCCAAACTCCTTGGAAGGGTATATTGCGCTGGCTATGTCGCAGGCAGGCTTTAGAGATCATAGCATTGAGTTTGCTAAGAATGTTCAAGATCAGATGCGCGAAAGAGTGGGGCGGAAAGATCGGAGTGTCAAAGAAGCCGGTTTTTTGGTTTTGTATATGACGTCTATGCCGGGAGTTCTTATAGAAACAGGGTTTATCACAAATACGAATGAAGAAGCTTTTCTTGCATCAAAAAAAGGACAAACGTACGTTGCTTCAGCAATTTACAGAGCTGTGAAGAGCTATAAAAAACAAGTGGAGAAGGCGAATGCCACCGGGATTTTTCCGAACAAAAAAAAGAAAAACCACAAGGTTGGAAAAGACGCAGAGAATACCTATTCCGGCAATGAATCATCAGGAAATAAGGCTGATAATCATGATTTTGTCGGACCGAAACATACTTCCGGCACGGAAACCTCCGAATCTTATGACGAGATACCGAGTCAGTATATTCCCATAAATGATGAAGTTGTTTTTGCTGTCCAAATAAAAACGCATACGCAACCAATTAAGGTTACCGACCTTCGTTTTAAAGGACGAAAAGATGTTTTCCGTTATCAACACAACGGGATTTATAAATATGCTTGTGGACGAACAACTTCTTATTCCGATGCTTTAAGGTTGATGCGAACTTTGAGGAAAACAGATTTTAAAGATGCTTTTATAATAGCTTTGCAAAATAATAATCGTATTTCTGTTGCTAAGGCGAAGAAATTGCTGAAAAAATAATATTAGAAATTTTAAAAAATAAATATTTTGAAAATATCACGAGAAGTAAAAATAGGCGTAGTATTTATTGTTACTATTGCAATGTTTATATGGGGATACAGTTACCTTAAAGGAGCAGATATCCTTAAAAAGCAGTTTAAAGTTTATGGCGTTTATTCAAATGTTGATGGTCTGCTTATGGCGAATCCTGTTGTGATTGGAGGTTTGAAAGTTGGTCAGGTTACTGATATTCAATTTATT
>PDWJ01006467.1_pt1 | contig 17275 bp, 16 predicted proteins | sample 1430881 | NCBI WGS metagenome assembly PDWJ01 (sample SAMN01162460, study PRJNA174530) | Oral metagenome, whole genome shotgun sequencing project. | biome: Marine environment; feature: Marine mammal; material: Swab sample of the gingival sulcus; isolation source: swab sample of gingival sulcus...
ACGTTCACAAGTTTGAAAAAAACATGTCGCAAGCTCAAAGTCTCTTTTTGGGATTATATTAAAGATCGATTATCCGGCTTGAATGAAATTCCTTTTCTGAGTGATCTCATCATCAACAAAGCTCTCGATTTGGCTGTTTAACTGCAACTGAATTTGGTTGACCTTTGTCTTTTTACCCGGACTTATTGAGAAGTTACGGCAAATGGAAAAAACAAAATCAAGCGGTTCTTCACTTGGCTGGCCGTGCAAAAGTATAAACAACTCGGCAATACCGGTAACAAATACTTCCCTAAATCCTGGGCCTATAACCGGCGTAGCTGTTTTCGCAGGCGACAGGGCCAAGCATTGGGGTGAAGAACAATGGCAATATCAGTCAAATTCATCGCCGGCCTGGTCCATTCGTTTGTATTGGACCGCCTCGAGAATATGGGGTTTAAGTATATCGGGTGCGTCTGCCAGATCAGCGATGGTCCTGGAAAGTTTTAATATGGAGGCATAGGCCCGGCCGGAGAGGTTAAACTGCGTCATGGCTTGTTCAACCACCCGTCGGCTCTGGGTCTCCAGAGTACAGAATCGCTGCAAAAGCTTAGGCCCCATATCTGCATTGGAAAAACATGTTATCCCGGCTTTTTTAAATCGGCGGGTCTGGATATCCCGGGCCTTCTCCACCCGTTTCCGGATGGATTTGGAAGCTTCCCGGTGTCCGTCTTCAGTCATTTCACTAAAGGACAACCGGGGGACCTCCACAAGGATGTCCATCCTGTCCATGAGCGGGCCTGAGATTTTGTTTTTGTAGTGTTCGATCTTTGCCGGGGTGCAGGTGCATTCCCTGTCCGGATTGGTGAGATTGCCGCATGGACAGGGATTCATGGCGCCTACCAGCATAAATCGGCATGGATAGATGGCCTTGGCGTTGGCCCGGGCCAGGGTGATAAAACCTTCTTCTATGGGCTGACGCAAAACCTCCAGCACACTGCGCCGGAATTCCGGCAATTCATCCAGAAACAGTACGCCGTTATGGGACAGCGTAATCTCCCCGGGCTTGGGCACGGTGCCGCCGCCCACAAGCCCGGCATCGGAAATGGAATGGTGGGGGGATCTGAAAGGCCTTGAGCCCAGGGGCTGCCCCGGTTCCCGGGACACCCCGGCCACCGAATAGACCTTGGCAATTTCCATGGCCTCTTCAAAGGACGGTTCCGGCATGATCCCGGGCAGGCATTTTGCCATCAGGCTTTTTCCGGAGCCTGCCGGACCGTTGAGCAGGATATGATGATGCCCTGCTGCTGCGACTTCCATGGCTCGTTTTACGTGGGTTTGGCCCCGGACATGAGAGAAATCGTTTTCCTTATCAGTATCATCGGTCTCCAGAAGCATGGACAGGTCCGGTTCTAAAGGCGAAATGTCTGCCTTTTCTGCCAGAAAATCCACCACCTGGGTCAGGTGATCCGGGGCCAGGACATCAATATCTTTAACAAGTGCTGCCTGGGCACCGTTCTCTTTGGGCAGGATAATACCCTTGAATCCATTGTCCCGGGCGGCCAGGGCAAAGGACAGTGCGGCCTTGACCGGCCGCAGATACCCATCCAGGGACAACTCCCCGGCAAACAGCCAGGATCCAGCTGACGATGCCTGGAATAACCCCTGGGCACAAAGAATACCCAACGCCACGGGAAGGTCCAGGCCTGTGCCCTCTTTTTTGAAATCCGCAGGCGCCAGGTTCACCACCACCCGGTCCATGGGGAAGGTGTATCCTGCATTCTGCAGGGCCGACCGGACCCTGTCCCGGCTTTCCCGAACAGCGGTTTCAGCCAGTCCCACCATATTAAATACCGGCAGCCCCAATGTGATGTCCACTTCAACATCCACAATCATGGCTTCAAATCCGTTTACTGCACAGGATTTCATTTTTGCGATCATAATATTTTCTCATTTGTTTTGCTTTGTATTTTCAAATCAGCTATATATACCACGTTTTATCGTATTCAGAACACGTTGGAACAGATAATGAACCGTTTTTATCATCAGCAAACCATTGCCGGCAAGGTGAGCCTTTCGGGGCCGGGGGTCCATTCGGGTAAAAAGACAAACCTGACCATCCGGCCGGCCCAGGAAAACCACGGCATTAAATTCCGGCGCCTTGATCTTCCCGGCACCTCTGACATCCCGGCCCTTTTCAAACTGGTGGTGGACACCAGCCTTGCAACGGTTATCGGGTACAATGGCGCCATTGTTTCCACCATTGAGCATTTAATGGCAAGTTTTGCAGGATTAGGTATCGACAACGCCCTGGTGGAGGTGGACGATTATGAGATCCCCATCATGGATGGATCAGCCAGGGAATTCACCCGGGCCATAACAGATGTCGGTGTGGTGGCCCAGGATAAACCCAGGCATCTTTTTATCGTGAATGACCCCATAGAAATTACACAAGGTGATAAATGGGTCCGGGTGGAACCGGAATCCTGTTTTAAAATTTCCTGCACCATTGATTTCGACCATCCCCTTATCGGCCTGCAGAAAATGGTCTTTGACCGGGCGGAAAATAACTTTGAGCAGGATATCTGCGGGGCCAGAACCTTTGGGTTTGTCAAAGATCTTGAACTGTTGAAAAGATTCAGCCTTGGCAGGGGCGGAAGCCTTGACAATGCCATTGTGATTGATAACGATAAAATTTTGAATAAAGGCGGGCTGCGGTACCCGGATGAGTTTGTCCGGCATAAGCTGATGGACTGCCTTGGGGATTTTTCCCTTCTGGGCATGCCCATCCAGGGGCATATTATCACTCATAAATCCGGGCATCACCTGAACCATCTGTTTATAAAAAAATTTCTTGAGGAAAGCCAGGCCTGGGAAACCGGTCCGGCAAAGCGATGATAAGGCCCATGGCCAAAATAAAATCTTTATGTGCAGTTATCTTTTTTATTACAGGCATTCTTTTCATTACCCCAGGGATGGCTTCTGCTCAGGATAATGCGACGCTATCCCATATCAAACTGGCCAACACCCGGGATGAGCTGTTTGCTTATTTCAAAGTGGAAAACGCCTTTAATGAAAAAAACACCCAAGCCATTGAGAATGGCATTGCCACCTCGTTTACCTTTTATGTCTCCTTGTTCAAAACCTCAGGCAATCTGTTTGACAAGAAGATCGTTGATATAAAAACCCGTGCAACCATAAAATACAATTCCATGAAGCAGGAATACACGGTTGTGTACCGGTGGAAGGATGGCCCTGGGTTTATTACAACATCCTTTGATGAGGCAAAGACCTTGATGACCGAAGTGGATAACCTGAAGGTGGTGCCCCTTGATCAGCTGGTAAAAGGGGAAAAGTATCAGATCCGGATTAAGGCTGAACTTGAAAAAGTGACCTTGCCCCTGTCGCTGCACTATATCTTTTTCTTTGTTTCTTACTGGGATTTTGGAACGGACTGGTATGTGATTAATTTCACGTATTAACCATCAGCCGGACAGGCATATATGACCCAGATACCCCAGAACATAAAACCCAAACGGTCCGGCCGGAAAAGAGAAGGTATTGCCATTATATGCCTTATTCTGGCCGTTGGGGTGCTCACGGTACTTGAAACCCGGATCACACCCTTTGACACGGGACTGCCCCTGTCTTCCACCGTGCTGATGTTCATTTTGATAAACATCAACCTGTTGCTGCTGCTTACCCTTCTGGTTCTGGTTTTCAGAAATCTTGCCAAACTCTACTATGAGAGAAAAAACAGTATCCTGGGTTCCAAAATAAAGACCCGCCTGACCGTTGCGTTTATCGTGCTGGCCCTTTTGCCCACCACCGTACTCTTTTTCTTTTCCATCCAGTTTATCTCCACCTCCATTGCCTTCTGGTTCAATGCGCCTGTGGAGCAGACCCTGGACGCGTCTTTGGCCGTGGGGCAGACCTTGTATGATTATATTGAGGAAAAAAATGCCTTTTTTGCCAAAAGGGGGGCGTTTCAAATTCATTCCCGGGATCTGCTTAAATCCAAAAACCAGGAGAAACTCACCCGGTATACCCAGGTGATCCAGCGGGCCTTTAACCGTCATGCTGTCGAGGTGTACACGCCGGGCGCCCAGCGGGTAAGTCTTTCTTTAGCCAGCGAACTGGAGAACATGCACTTTGGGCTGCTGACCACCAGGGAGCTGAGGGGCATCCCGGATGGCAGTACCAGCCATGCTGTTTACCAGACCATGGATCAGGGGGAATTTCTACGCACCGTAGCCACCATCCCCTTTGACATCGCGCCGGACAATGCGGCCGGATTTATTGTGGTCACCACCCTGATGGCCCCGGACCTGTCTGAGAATTTAAAATCCATTCTCAAAGGGGTGGAGGAGTACCATCAGCTCAAACTGACAAAGAGACCGGCCCAGATTTCCTATTACATTGCGTTATCCATTGTGGCGCTTCTTGTTGTGTTCTGTGCGGTGTGGTTTGGATTCCAGATCGCCAAATCCATCACCATTCCCATTATGAAATTTGCCGAGGGAACCCAGCGGATTATAGACGGAGATATGGACTATCAGATCGATTTCAAAACCGACGATGAGATCGGTACCCTGATAAAAAGTTTTAACTCTATGACCCGTCAGCTGGCCGAGGGGCGACGGCAGATCGCTTTGTCCGAAAGCATGCTTAAACAGCAGAATGTTGAGTTGAAAAAAAGCCGCCAGTACATTGAGATCGTTTTAAAAAACATCTCTGCCGGTGTTGTCTCCATGGACAATGAGGGAATCATCACCACCATGAACAAAGCTGCCGAGTCGATGCTGGATGTGAACAGCTATGATATTCTGAATAAAAATTTCAGGAACGTCCTGGCAGGAGAATACCTGACTTTGGCCAATAAGATAGTTGAGCAGGCAGCGCAGGGAGACACCCATTTCAAGATTCCCATCTCTGCTTCCGTGGCGGGCATACCCAGGCATTTTGCATTGACGTATACCACGCTCATGGACGATACCGGCCAGAACCTGGGGGCTGTATTGGTGTTTGATGATGTGACGGAACTTGAAAAGGCCCAGCGCCTGGTGGCCTGGCGGGAAGTGGCCCGCCGCATTGCCCATGAGGTAAAAAATCCGTTGACTCCCATTAAGCTGTCTGCCCAGCGCCTTAAACGCAAATACGGCAAAACCATTGATGATGAGGTATTCAGCAGGTGTACCGACACCATTGTGGAGCATGTTGATCTGATCCGGAACCTGGTCAATCAGTTTTCCACCTTTGCCAAATTTCCAGATACCAATTTTGCCAAAGCCCGCATTGAAAACATTATTCTTGAAACCGTTGCCCTGTATCAAGAAGGGTTGGCGCAGGTGGAGATCCAGACCCGGTTCAAGGACAATATTCCCACCCTGAAACTGGATCATCAGCATATGAAGCAGGCCTTTATCAACCTGATTGACAATGCGGTTTACGCCATGAACAAAAAAGGGACCATTGTGATTGAGCTGTCCTATGACGCCATTCTTAAAATCGTACGCATTGAAATCGCAGACAGTGGAAAGGGAATTTCAGACAAGGAAAAGACCAAGCTGTTTGAACCCTATTTTTCCACCAAGAAAACGGGCATGGGGCTTGGGCTTGCCATTGTAAACTCCATTATTTCAGATCATAATGGCGTGATCCGGGTCCAGGACAACCAACCTCAAGGCGCTAAGTTTATCATTGAACTGCCTGCCGAGCAGGCTTAAGGCTAATGGCAGTAGTGTTTGAACGTAAAACTCGTGTTTGGGTGGGTAACTCTTCGTCCAAACACTATATAGAAAGGAATTTTAAGTATGTACCCGGCAGTCCTGATTGTTGATGACGAAGCCACCATTATTGATTCCCTGGAAGGCATTCTTTCCGATGACGGATTCGAAGTTATTCATGCATTCAACGGTTACGAGGCTCTGAAAAGAATTGAATCCCATTCCCCGGACATTGTGCTGCTGGATATCTGGATGCCGGGTATGGACGGCATTGATACCCTCAAGGAGATCAAAGCGCATCATCCCAGCCTGCCGGTGGTCATGATCACAGGCCACGGTTCCATTGAATCTGCCGTGGAAGCTACTAAATCCGGGGCCTTTGACTTTCTGGAAAAGCCGTTATCCATTGACAAGGTGATACTGACCATCAACAATGCCCTGAATTTCAGAAAACTTGAGGAAGAGAACCGGTACCTGCGTAAAAAAAATATTGAAAAAAATTCCATTACCGGTACAAGCCAGGCCGTTCAGACGCTTTATGGCGAAATTATGGCGTCAGCACCCACAGATTCCACCATTTTGATTACCGGTGAAAACGGCACAGGCAAGGAGCTGGTGGCCCACACCATTCATCAACTCAGCAGCCGTCCCGAAGGCCCCTTTATCATTATCAATTGCGCGGCCATACCCGAAGAGCATCTGGAACCCGAATTGTTTGGTTATGAAAAAGGGGCCTTTGAAGGGGCCGCAGCAAAGAACAGAGGCAAGTTTGAACTGGCTGCCGGCGGGACCCTGTTTCTGGATGAAATAGGGGATATGCGTATCAGTACCCAGGCCAAAATGCTGCGGGCTCTGGAATCCAAAACCTTCCAGCGAATCGGTTCCAGCCGGACCCTGCACATGGACGTACGCGTGATCACCTCATCCAACAAAGATCTTGAAGCCGAAATCAAAGAAGGCCGATTCAGGGAAGACCTGTATTTCAGACTCAATGTGATCCCCATCCGTGTGCCGCCCCTCAGGGAACGAATCGACGACATCCCCATGCTGGTGGACATTTTTTTACGCCAACTGGCTGAAAAATTATCTGTGCCTGAAAAAACAATGTCCAAAAAGGCCCTTGGGCTCTTAAAACAATGGCATTGGAAGGGCAATGTCAGAGAACTTAAAAATTTGATGGAGCGCTTATCCATTATGGTGGAAAGTGAAGTGATCGGGAAAAATGATATCCCTGCACCCTATAATCCAGACATTAAAAGCTTGCCCGAAATAAGTGAAGAACGCAACCGAATTTTTACCATGGAAAAACTGGATCAGGCAAAGGAAGCCTTTGAGATGGAATTTATTCGTTCCAGGGTGGATCAGATGAATGGGGATCTTGAGGCTGCGGCCAAACAAATGGGCGCACGCCTGAACTTTGTGAAAAAAAGAGTGTCTGAAATTTGATGCGTATTATCAGTGGTGCCTGCCGGGGCAGGAAACTGGTTCAGATCCAGGGCAAAGATATTCGTCCCACCTCGGACCGGATCAAAGAAGCCTTGTTTAACATTCTTGGCCCAAGTATCCGAAACAAAAGGGTGCTGGACATGTTTGCCGGTACCGGAGCCTTAGGGCTTGAAGCCTTGAGCCGCGGGGCGCAATCTGCTGTGTTTGTGGATGCGGCCCAATCTTCCTGCAATGTGATAAAAAAAAATATTGAGATGTGCCGGATGGTAGATCAGGCCCGGATTATTTGTCATGATCTTATCCACGCGTCTTTACCGGTATTCCACCAGTCCTTTGATCTGATTTTCATGGACCCGCCATACAATAAAGGGTATCCGGAACAGGTGTCTGGAAAACATGGGTTTTCAGAACTGATTGCACCCGGGGCAATCATCGTTGTGGAACAGTCTGCCAAAGGACCCCTGAACACCCCCCTGAACAACCTTGACAAATACCTGGAAAAAAAATACTCAAGGACAACACTTACATTTTGGCGAAAATCCGCCACAGACCACAAGGACGCCTATGACTGCCCCTGAACGGAAAATTGCCATCTACCCCGGTTCCTTTGACCCCCTGACCAATGGGCATCTTGACGTTATCAGGCGCGCCCAGGAAATTTTTGATCATGTGATAGTGGGGGTGCTGAACAATACGTCTAAAAAAACACCATTGTTTTCCCCCCAGGAGCGTGTCTCCATCATCAGGGAATGTTTCCAAGACCCATCGGTAAAGGTTGATTCCTCTACGGTTGAGGTAGAGACCTTTGATGGGCTTCTGGTTGAATATGCCCGGATTAAAAAGGCTGTGGCCATTATCCGGGGCATGCGGGCGCTGTCTGATTTTGAAAATGAGTTTCAAATGGCGTTGATGAACAGAAAACTCAACAGGGAGGTCCAGTCCGTCTTTCTTATGACAGGATCTCGCTGGATTTTTACCTCATCGTCCATTATTAAGGAGGTCGCTCGGTTTGGCGGGGACATTTCCGATATGGTCCCCAAACCCGTGGAACGCAGGGTAAAGGAAAAATTTGATCGTATCGTCAAAAGTAAAAAATGGCAAGATCGCTATAACTAATAGCTTATCTGGTAATTGATGAATCGGCTGCAATCTCATGAAAATGGCCCCAATTCTCCCAAATTTTATGCGAATAGCCCGGCTATTCACAAAAAATTTGTAATAATTGGTTCTCATTTTCATGAGATTTCGCTTCGATCCCCTAATTACCAAACAAGCTCTAACGGTACACCAATTTCCGGATCACCTTTACATTCAGGAAAACATCATGATCACAAAGGCTCTGATGTGCCTCCCATTGATTAGTTTTTAAATATTTTTTTGGTAGTCATGTAAAATTATACTTGCATTTATTTATTCTTTTTTGTATCAGAATCAAATGATGGTATGAATAATTTTATCTGTTCGATAAGCCATTCCTGTTTTGAGCCTAATATGTTGAAATAATAACACCTTTATAAGCACCTTTTCGTAACATATTGGAATTTGATTTCAATAGGTTATCCTTTTTACGAGAAATCAGCTTATCTGTAAAACTTGTATCTGCTTATAATATCGTTAAAAGTAGCTTACGAAAAGGGTGTATTAAAAAATAGTTATATCCGCCCCTGGAGGGGTGTTTAATTTTGGAAGGACCAAAAACATTATGAATTGGGGAAATATAACCTTAAAGGCAAGATTGATTGGCGGATTTACCCTGGTAATTCTACTGCTGCTCACCATTGGCCTTATCTCTTTTTTCTCGGCCAGCGTGACGACCAGGGCGTTTTTTGACTACCAGAGCAGGTCAAAAGCCACAGACCTTATCAATGCGATTGAAGCAACCTTATTGAAAAACCGTTTTCATGCAATTCGATTTTATGGTTTCAATAAAAACGAAGAGGTGGAAGAATTTGGGGAACATAATCTGGAATTGAAAAAATTTCTGAAAGAAGCCTTGGCCCTGATTGATGACCCCGCCCTCAAAGCCAGGGTTACATCCATCCAGAACCAGCAATTGCCAAAGACGCCCTGCGGGACGGCCATAGCAAGGGTGCCTTTTATGCAGGAGAGGCTGTTGCAGGCTTCCTTCTGGGGCGGCTGTCTGTGGAAAAATTCGTTAAAAGCCGCAGCCAGAAAGATATTGACAATATCCGTGCAGGGTTTGAAGAGTGTAAAAAGAATCTTGATCTTATTCGTCCCATGGCTCCTGATTCCGATGTACTCAATGCTGTCAATCAGGCAGAAAAATTTCGGCAAGTCTATGCAGAGCATGTGGAAAAATTGATTGTCTATATTTTTGAAGCGGATAAAGCCGGTATAGATTGCGGAAAAGCCGGGACATTGGTGAACAATGAGTGTGACAAATTGAAGAGGGATTTTGAAGCAATTCGCAGAAAACTCAGCGCAAAAATCGAAAACAACAACCGCCGTTCCAGTATTCTTATTGGTGTTGTGTCCCTGATTGCGGTTCTTCTCGGTATTGGCGCAATGATTCTGATTCTGGGCAGCACTCTGGGGCAGCTCGGGGGAGAACCTGCCGAGATCGCACGGATTGCCGATGAAATCGCCAATGGCAATCTTGCAATGACATTTTCCAGGGAACCTTCTGAAATGAAGGGTATTTACAAGAGCATGTATGAAATGGCTGACAAGTTATCCAGGATGTTCCGAGATATCCTTGGCGGTGTGGAATCCCTGAAGGATTCTTCTTCTGATCTGTCTGCCCTGTCTAATCAGATGGATTCAGGAGCGGAAGATGCGGCCCATCGTTCTGCCAGTGTTGCCGCAGCCTCGGAAAAGATGACGGCAACCATGAATTCCCTTAGCCAATCCGCAGAGGAGACAACGAGCAAAATGCAGATGATTGTGGCAGCTGCTGAACAGATGGCCTCCACCATCAATGAGATTGCGGGAAATATGGCCAAGGGAAGCGAAACCACTTCCGAGGCTGTGGAAAAAGCGACCTATGTTTCTGAGAAGGTCGCCCTGCTCAGTCAGGCCGCTGTAGAGATTAATGAAGTGACTGAAGCCATTGCCAATATTTCCGAACAGACCAATTTGCTGGCCCTGAACGCCACCATTGAGGCGGCACGGGCAGGAGAGGCAGGCAAAGGTTTTGCCGTGGTCGCAGGAGAAATCAAGGAGCTGGCCCATCAGACAGCAGAAGCTACCGATGAAATCAGTAAGAGGATCGGCGGCGTACAAAAAAGTACCAGAGAATCCGTTGAAGCCATTGGGTCAATTGTTGATATGATAAATGAAATCAATAGGATAGTTGCTGTTGTTGCTGATGCTGTTGAAGAACAGTCTTCGGCCACCCAGGAAATTACCACAAACGTAACTCAGGCGGCTGGCAGTGCCCAAGAAGCCACCGAAGGAGTGATCCAGACCTCCGCTGTGGCGGGCGAGGTCAACGTGGACATCAACAATGTCAGCCAGACCGTGGAAGACGTAAAAACAGCTTCATCCAGGGTTGCCCGCAGGGCAGAAGACCTGTCCGTACTTGCAGGAAAGCTGGACGCCATGGTCAGTCAGTTTACCTTATAACGGCCGCGGTCCGACTGGGTATCTATTATTCTCCCAGGGTAACCGCATTTATATTTATCCGAGGGATTAAGAAAGCTGTGAGAGGAATATAAATACATTATTATTACAATATATTGTGAGTAGGAGGGGTCAATCTTCATCAGCATCAATTCCACTCAATCCAATTTTTTCAAATGGTATTCCGAATGCCTCCGCTTGTTGTTGCGTCAAATATACGATTCGATGAAAGCCTGCCATATATCCTACCGAAAAATCTGTTCCATTTTCAATGGCTTTCTTTTTAACTTCAAGCGCCATTTCCTTTATCAAGAATCCTAAATCTTTTAAGTAGGTTTGATATACCGTCGTACAAGTAGCCTCGTTTAGGTGAAGATTGTGGATGCTTTGTAGGCGGAACTTCACCATCCTGATAAAAAGCCTGATGATTGCGTTTGTATTCACAGGCCTTATGAAAAGTCCCAATACGCATCGAAATCTTTACAGGCCAAATTATCCGGGCTGTCAAAGACGGCGAACTGGAACTGGGTGTGGTGGGTACAAAAACCAGGGTTCCCTACATTGTCCAGGAGAAACTGGTTCAAGATGACATAAAACTGGTCGTGCCTGCAGACCATGAATGGGCGGACAGGGCAAGTGTGATCTGCAGGGCGTTGCTGTCCCAGCCATTTATTGCCAGGGAACAGGAGGCAGGTACATGGAAAACCGTTATCGCCGACATGGAAAAGGCAGGGGTGACGTATCTTGGATTAAGAGCCTGCTTGGTAATTAGGGGATCGAAGCGAAATCTCGTGAAAATGAGACGCAGTTTTTACAAATTTGCTGCTGATAGCCGGACTATTCATACAATTTGGGGGAATTGGGGTCATTTTTATGGCATTTCAGCCGATTCCTCAATTATCAAACAGGCCCTTAAAAGAACGGACCCTGCCCTGCATGTACCCTAAAACTTCATTGACAAGCTAGTCGATTTCTGACAAGCTTCTTGGATACCGTATATTTCGGCGCAACGCTTTATACCAAGGAAGACGCCATGATTTTAGGATTAGATGTCGGGGGCACACACACAGACGTTGTTGTTCTCAGCCGCAAAGGTGTTCAAAAGCATGTAAAGGTGCCCACCCAGCCGGACAATTTGTTTAAAAGCGTTCTTTCAGGGTTTACTCTGATCCTTGAAGACGTTGATCCCAGCCGCGTTGAGCGCGTTGTTATCTCCACGACCCTGACCACCAACGCCATTGTCCAGCAAACCGTGACACCGGTGGGTATGATTGTATCAGCCGGACCGGGCATAGATCCTGAAAATTTCAGGACCGGAGAACACTATTATACCGTGGGCGGTTCCATCAACCACCGTGGCCGGGAAATAGAGCCGATCAATGAGCTGGACATTCAGATTGTGGGGGAAAAGCTGAAAAAGGCGGGTATTGAATATGTGGGCGTTGTCAGTAAATTCTGTGTCAGAAATCCTGCCCATGAAATTTTGATCGAACGGATTTTAAGCACGCAGTTTAAACAGATTTTTCTGGGGCACCATGTTTCCGGCAATCTGAATTTTCCCCGGCGCATTGCCACCACCTATATGAACGCGGCGGTATATCCCCTTCATAAAGATTTTTTCCAGGCGGTTGAACAATCCCTTGAAGAGATGGGGCTTACCGTACCCATTCAGATCCTCAAGGCTGATGGGGGGACCATGACACTGGACGCATCAATGGATTTTCCGGCCCAGACGGTTTTATCAGGGCCTGCAGCCAGTATCATGGGGGCTATTCCCTATGCCCCCGAGGGTCACGATGCTGTGGTGCTTGATATCGGCGGAACCACCACGGATATTGCATTTATCGTGGACAAAGCCCCATTGCTTGAGCCCGTGGGCATCCAGCGCGGGGGGTATAAAAGTTTGATTCGGTCCCTGCAAACGGTTTCCAGAGGCATCGGCGGCGACTCGGCTTTAAGGGTCAATGAAGAGAAGGTACTCACGGTGGGACCTGACCGTGTGGGGCCGGCCATGGCCTTTGGCGGGTCTGTACCTACCCCCACGGATGCCCTGGTGGTTTTAGGGTTCATGGACGCTGGGGACCAGGACCAGGCACGGCAGGGTATAAAGTCCATTGCAGATCAGCTGGGCATGGCGGAAAAGGAGGCTGCGGAACATATATTTAAAATTTGTTGCAACATCATTGTGAAAAAAACCTTTGAGAAGATAGATAAGTTGAATGCCACGCCCGTCTATACGGTCCATGATTTTCTTGAAGGGTACACGTTCAGCCCGGACACGATTCTTCTCATGGGGGGGCCGGCCAGATTTTTCGCACAGAAAATCCAGGATATGTATCAGCTTGAAACTATTTCGGTTCCTTATGCTTCAGTTGCAAACGCCATTGGCGCAGCCCTTGCCAGGACCACCTGTGAAATCACGGTGAATGCAGACACAGAACAAGGGGTTGTCACCGCCCATGAAGAGGATTTTACTGAGCCTGTTTCCAAAGCCTTTTCCAAAGATGAGCTGATGAAAACCGCGTATCGCCTGCTTAAGGCCAAAGCGGAAAATGCAGGGGCAGACCCTAACAATCTCGACGAGATGGAAATCGTTGAATTCCAGGAGTTTAACATTGTGCGTAACTTTTCTCCCAAGGGGAAAATTTTCCGGACTAAAGTCCAGCTTAAACCCGGCCTGATACATGGGTATGAATCAATGCTTAACCGGCAGGCGCCGGACAATTAAAGGGGGATACCATGTTAAACGCATCTCATAAAACCGGTCTGGTCTTTTTTCCTGCATTTGACTGGGCCATTGACCCCACCCATCCTGAACGGGAGGAGCGGCTTTTATATACCCAGGACCAGGTTACTGAAGAAGGGATTTTTGATGTCCCCCAAATCATAGAGTATAAACCCGAGATTGTAACACCAGAGGATATTCAAAGAGCCCATTTTTGTGTGCCCGATGAAAAGACCGTTACAACCGAATCCCATCTGATCTCCGCAGGCGGTGCCAAAGCCATTGCCAATGCCGTTATGCTCAAAGAGGTAAAAAACGGCTTTGCACTGGTCAGGCCGCCGGGGCATCATGCCATGCGGGTGAGCCATGGGGGCCGGGGGTTCTGCCATATCAATATTGAAGCGATCATGGTGGAATATATTCGTTCCCAGTTTGGGGTCAAACGTATTGCCGTCATTGATACGGACTGTCACCACGGGGACGGCAGCGATGATATTTTCTGGCATGATCCTGATGTGCTCTTTATATCGCTGCACCAGGACGGCCGGACCATGTATCCGGGCACAGGCTTTCCCAAGGACCTGGGCGGCCCCAATGCCAAGGGGTCCAATTTGAATATTCCGCTTCCCCCGGGTACGTCCACGGAAGGGTATCTCTATGTTATTGAAAATTGTGTGTTACCGGTAATTGAGGCATTCAAACCTGATCTTGTGGTCAATTCCGCCGGACAGGACAACCACTACACAGACCCGTTGACCAATATGAATTTTTCGGCCCAGGGGTATGCGCGTCTGACCTCCATGCTGAAACCCGACATTGCGGTGCTTGAGGGGGGATACGCCATTGAAGGCGCCCTGCCTTATGTCAACTTGGGCATTATTCTTGCCATGGCAGGTATTGACTATTCCGGCGTGGTGGAGCCCGACTACAATCCGGAAAGGCTCAAGCAGTCTGTGAGTATTATGGAAAACATCAAAAGCACCTGCGATCAGATCATGACCTACTGGAACCAGCGGCATGAGATGAGGGAAGCTGTCGGCGAACCCGGTCAGATTATGGTTCGTCAGCGTGAGGTTTTTTATGACACGGACAATATTTTTGAACGCCAAAAAGAAAAAATCCGGGTGTGCAGGGATTGCGGGGGCAGTTTTGAGGTGGATTCCAATGCCACGTCAGGCCACCATATTCTGGGCGTTCACATCCCCATCAATGCCTGCAAGGCTTGCCGGGAGCAGGGTTATGAATTTTATGATCAGGCAGATACCACCAAGTACCACCGTATCTATCTCCAGGACCGGACAAAGGGCCTGTACGAAATCAAAAAATAGATCTTACCGGCAAAGCAAGGCAAGATGACGCGGTTCCAATTGCTGGAAAATCTTAAAAAAAGATCCCTTGTCATGGAATTGACAAGGGATTTTTTCCGTTCAATGGACTTTATCGAGGTGGAAACCCCGCTTCGGTGTCCATCAATCATTCCCGAAGCCCATATTGATCCGGTGACATCCCAGGGCGCATATCTGCAAGCCTCCCCGGAATTGTGTATGAAGCGGCTGTTGGCCAAGGGGGCAGACAAAATTTTTCAGATCTGCAAATGCTTTCGCCAGGGTGAGCGCGGCCAGCGTCATTTGCCTGAATTCACAATCCTTGAGTGGTATGCTGCAGACCAAACCTATGAAGATCTTATGGCCCAGTGCCAAGGCCTTTTGCGTTATATTGCACAAGGCGTGGGCACACCGGGACGCCTTGTCTATCAAGGCACTTGCCTGGACCTGGCAAGCCCCTTTGAGCGGCTCACGGTTGCCGGGGCATTTGAACGGTTTTCCGATCTTTCTTTGAACCAGACCCTTGAGACCGGACGATTTGATGAGATGATCAGCTTTGACATTGAGCCTCATTTAGGCAGATCCCGTCCCTGTTTCCTCTATGATTACCCCATATCCATGGCCAGTCTGTCGGCAGCCCATCCTGAAAAACCGGACATTGCCCAAAGGTTTGAGATGTATGCGGCAGGGATGGAATTGGCCAATGGATTCACGGAACTGACAGACCATGAACTCCAGAGAAAACGGTTTCAAACGGAAAATGAACTGCGCAGCCGCCAGGGTAAAGCAAAGCTGCCCCTGCCTGAAAAATTCTTAACCGACCTTGCCTTGATGCCGCCTGCCGCCGGCATTGCCCTTGGTCTGGACCGTTTGGTTATGCTGTTCTGCGATGCCCCGGATATTGGACAGGTTGTTGTGTTTCCCCCGGAGCTGTTATAAAATTTCTGATCATTATTAAATCTGCCACAGCTTCATCCAGCACCACACACAACAGGGTGGGGTGTTTTCATAAAGCGCTTGAATTGGTTCGGCAACACCCCCCTTGGGGATTGTTTTGTGATACCATTTTTAAATTCTGATATATGGTGGGCTGGATGTTAATTTTTCTTGATGTGTTGCATTGGCAGTTTTTGCAGTCCCCGGTGCATTGACGGCAACTTTGATGAAGCGTCCTATGTTCTATGGTGCAGCCTTCAGGTGCAATCCGGTCGGCCATGGCACCCCTGAAACACACACATTTTCGGCATGTTTTAGGCATTTTAGAAGACAAAACCGCTCTACCGAAAGGATAAACTTTTGAGATATCTTTGGTGTCCACATAGACACTATTCTTGTTATCGTAAATTTCCTTTTCAATTTTCTGGATCAGGGCAAAAGCGGATGCCCCGTCAAAGGTGCCTTTCATATCAATATGCAGGGCATTATCCTGTTTATGGGTTTCCATGGTAAAGTTCGTTTCCATTTTTTCCTCCACCTAAATAGTTGCAAGTAATCTTTGTTCTGAGCAAAGGTAACCATCTCAATCCAAGTCATAAAATTTGATGGGGGGAATTAAAGGTGCTTTTTGATTTTTAGCTGTCACCTGTCAGATGACGCACTAAGAGCGTGTTTGATGATTGATGAATCGGCTGCAATCCCATGAAAATGGCCCCAATTCCCCCAAATTTTATGTCAATAGTCCGACTATTAACAACAAAATTTGTGAAAATTGGTTCTCATTTTCATGGGATTTCGCTAACCCATTACAAGTTAGGTTGGACTAAAAAAAATAAATAAAAATACCCATTCTGTCAAGTCATATTTTTAAAACTTTTTGGGTAATCAGGGAATTTCAGCCCATTCATCACTTATCAAACAGGCGCTTAGCCCACCACCGTTATCAATATTGAGCGGATGAGGTAATCAAGAGCAAAGGTTGGGTTTAGCAAAGCACTTTATCTAAGGCCATGTTTACATGTCCTTCGATTCTGCCTTTCATGGCTTTAGCGAGTATGCCCAGGGTGATCTCCAGGTTAATTGAACGGTCTGTCAATTCAACGACACCTTTTTTCAATCCGGTCCCGGAAAGGTTTGCTGTGTTGCTTCACTGATCTCTAAACTGTGGGATTTGCTGATCGTAATATCGGCCATTTCCGGTCTCATTTGTTGAGAGCCTGTTTGATAATTGATGAATCGGCTGCAATCCCATGAAAATGGGAACCATTTTCATGGAATTTCGCTTCGATTCCCTGATTATCAAACAGGCTCTTAGTTTTGAAGTAAACCAGACGCTTGGTCTTGCTCCAGGCCATTTAGCTTCTTCTCTTTGATGCCTTGATGGGGTTCAACGCCTTACCCTTGGTCTGGCCGGTGTCGGTTTTGATCAGGTGTTTGTTCGCGTTGAATAACTGCAATGGGTCAAGGCCTAAATCCTCCAGGATTTGGTTGACCTCCTGCCTGGGTACCCCGTAGCGATTGACATCAGCCACCATCCGGTCTACGCGATCCTGGGTGGT
>PDWJ01003193.1_pt1 | contig 17270 bp, 15 predicted proteins | sample 1430881 | NCBI WGS metagenome assembly PDWJ01 (sample SAMN01162460, study PRJNA174530) | Oral metagenome, whole genome shotgun sequencing project. | biome: Marine environment; feature: Marine mammal; material: Swab sample of the gingival sulcus; isolation source: swab sample of gingival sulcus...
TTGTTTGTTAATTTTTTGAGTAGCACTGCTTACTCTTGCTCGAGCCTTTAAGGTACGCAACTCGTTTTCGTAGCGTGTTATTGTCGATTTCAACTTCTTTACATTGGCATCTAATTGTGTAATGTTAGTATCGAAACGAGTAACTTCCTCTTGAGCACGTGCCGCTGTTGCAGTTGCCTCTTCTTTTCGGCTTAATGCTTCAGTCGCTAAACGCTCAGCTTCAGCCACATCCATTTCGCCTTTTTCGGCTTTTTGCAATAACAAAATAGCTTTTTGCTCGTAGTTCTGAGCTCTTGATTTTTGCTCATTCAACTCTCGTTTACTGCGAATAGCCAATGCTTTCACTTCGGCTAATGCTTGTAAACTTTTATCTAAATCTTTCTTTAAATCTCTAATTCCTTGTTCAGTCATCTTAATTGGATCTTCCAATTTATCAATGGCTGCATTTGCTTCTGCTTTACCTACGGTAAATAATCTACTCAAAATTCCCATTTCTTATAATTTTAATCTTATTTTGAAAATTCAATTATCTTATCTGAATATTCTCCCAATAACAATTCTAAAGCGTTTAATGTACCCTCTAATTCATTTTCATCTAAATTTTCCAACTGTAATGTGTCTCTAAATATTAGTTGCTTTCCTGTTGCATCTAAACCAAAGCACCGTGAACAATTTCTCTGTTTTTCATTAATAATGATTTGTACACTTCTTTATCGTCTTTTGACAATTCACACAAAACTCCTTCAATAATTAAAATTGGAGCTTCGCAATCAATTACCAAATTCGATATTGTGCCTTGTGGATTTTCTACCACAAACAACTCCTCTTCAATATCTTCGTGAATAATATTGAATTCTAAATTTAATAGGTAATTTTTTACCCTATCGAAATAAATACTCATAATCTATCTGTTTTAATATTTAACAAAGTCTAAAGGTAAACATTTTTATTTAATGCATCAATAAATTAGGAACTAAAATTAACAAAATAAATTCAAATCTTATCTTATGCCACAAAAATACCCACAACTCACTAATAAACAATATACTACACACACAAACTACTAACATTACAGTTGCAAATATTTTTTTATATCAAATTATACATTCTTTTTTTGCGTTTTCGTTTTTTACTTCATCTATTTATTTATATATTTAACTTCGTTTTTTCAACAGAAAAAAAAGAAGAAGTAACGAAGTTTCACACAAACCGATAAACACTTCTTTCTCAATAGATTTAGAATAATAAAATAATGTATATAAATGACCTTACAAATAACACAATTTCACTTATTCACAAGGTCTAAATTCTTTAAAAATGAAAATACACGAATATCAAGCAAAAGAGATTCTTCGAGCATTTGGTGTTCCTGTTCCTGAAAGCAAGATTGCTTACACGGTAGCAGAAGCAGAGAAAGTGGCTCAAGAAATTGGACTTCCGGTGGTAGTTAAAGCACAAATACACGCAGGAGGTCGAGGTAAAGGCGGTGGTGTAAAATTTGCTCCCACTATGGACGAAGTGAAAAAATATGCCGACGACATTTTAGGCATGACCTTAATAACCCACCAAACAGGAGAGGAAGGTAAATTGGTAAAAAAGATACTAATTGAAAAAGCATCGAATATTGAGCGTGAGCTGTATGCCGGAGTTGTATTAGACAGAGCAACCTCATCGGTAACCTTTATGGTTTCTACCGAAGGAGGTATGGAAATTGAAAAAGTTGCCGAAGAAACTCCAGAAAAAATAGTAAAAGTTAGTGTAGATACCGCTGTTGGGTTACAAAGTTTTCAGGCTCGCCAAATGGCTTTTACATTAAACTTAACCGGCGACGCTTTTAAAAATGGTGTTCGCTTTTTTATGGCACTTTATAAAGCCTATGTAGGAACCGATGCTTCGCTTTTCGAAATTAACCCGCTGGTAGTTACCAAAGAGGGCGACGTTTTAGCATTAGATGCAAAAGCTAACTTCGACGACAATGCACTTTATCGCCATAAAAACATTGTGGAAATGCGCGATTTAGACGAAGAAGAACCTTTGGAAACCGAAGCCGATAAATTTGGTTTGAATTACATTAAATTAGACGGAAATATTGGCTGTATGGTAAACGGTGCCGGTTTGGCAATGGCTACAATGGATATTATTAAGCTGACCGGCGGAGAACCTGCTAATTTCCTGGATGTTGGCGGTAGTGCTTCTGCCGAAACGGTAGAAAACGGTTTTAGAATTATTTTATCGGATAAAAATGTAAAAGCTGTATTAATTAATATTTTCGGCGGTATTGTGCGTTGCGACAGAGTTGCCAACGGTGTTATTCAAGCCATTAAAAATATCGATACTAAAGTTCCTATTGTGGTACGCCTGCAGGGAACCAATGCCGAAGAGGGTAAAAAATTACTCGACGAATCGGGCATGAACGTTATTGCAGCTACCGAATTAAAAGATGCTGCCGAAAAAGTTGTTGCTACTTTAAAAAGATAATTATGAGTGTTTTAGTTAATAAAGATACACGATTGGTAGTTCAAGGAATTACCGGTTCAGAAGGGGCTTTCCACACCCAACAAATGATGGAATACGGAACCAATGTGGTTGCCGGAGTAACCCCCGGAAAAGGAGGACAACTTTTTGAAGAGAAAGTACCTATTTTCAATACAATGAAAGAGGCAGTGGCAGCAACCAAAGCCAATGCAAGTGCAATATTCGTACCGCCTGCATTTGCTGCCGATGCTATTATGGAAGCTGCCGATGCGAAAGTGGAGTTGATAGTTTGTATTACCGAAGGAATTCCTGCTTTGGATATGTTAAAAGTTCACGAATATTTAAAGAAACGTCCCGAAACCCGTTTAGTAGGACCTAACTGTCCGGGAGTTATCACTCCGGGAGAAGCCAAAATTGGTATTATGCCGGGATTTATTCACAAACCAGGAACTGTTGGAATTATTTCTCGTTCGGGAACATTAACCTACGAGGCGGTTCATCAACTTTGCGAAGCAGGATTGGGACAATCTACTGCCATAGGTATTGGAGGCGACCCAATTATTGGAACTCGCCATATTGATGCAGTAAAATTGTTTAACGAAGACCCAAACACCGAAGCCATTGTGTTAATCGGCGAAATTGGTGGTTCTGACGAAGAAACTGCTGCTGCTTATATTGCAGAAAATGTCAAAAAACCTGTTGTGGCATTTATCGCCGGACAAACTGCTCCTCCCGGAAAACGTATGGGACATGCCGGAGCAATTATTGCCGGAGGAAAAGGTACCGCTGCCGAAAAGATGAAAGCTTTAGAAGCTGCCGGCATTCATGTGGTAAAATCGCCTGCCGATATAGGTAAAAAAATGAAAGAAATATTGGGTAAATAATTCCAATATACAATATAAAAAATAGACTATTCATTTTAAGAGTAGTCTATTTTTTTACACTAAAGGCTGTCCGATGTATTTCGAACAGCCTTGCTTAAAAATAATTGCAATAAATATTTACTTATTTAAAAGTTCCTTTATTCCACCAATAGAACTTAAAATACCACTGGCTTCGTAAGGCAAGTAAATGGTTTTATTATCTTTACCCTCTACCATTTCTTTAAATGTTTCTAAATATTTCATAGCTACTAAATAGTTTACAGGATCACCATTTCGCTCTATGGCAGCTGTTACATTTTTAATGGCTTCAGCTTCAGCCAACGAACGTTTAATACGAGCTTCGGCATCACCTTCTGCCTGAAGAACAGCAGCCTGCTTCTCCCCTTCTGCTCTATTAATTTCCGATTCTTTAAAACCTTCAGCTTCTAATATCTGAGCCTTTTTTAGCCCTTCGGCTTCCAATATTTTCGCTCTTCGGTCACGCTCGGCACGCATCTGTTTTTCCATAGCATCGCGAATATCACGAGGAGGATTAATATCCTGCAACTCCACACGATTTACTTTTACTCCCCACTTGTTGGTGGCTTCATCTAAAATAACTCGCAACTTACTATTTATCGTATCACGAGAAGTTAAGGTTTCATCTAAATCTAATTCACCAATTACATTACGCAAAGTAGTTTGTGTTAATTTTTCGATGGCATTGGGCAGGTTACTAATTTCATAAACCGCTTTAATTGGATCCATTACTTGGAAATAAAGCAATGCGTTAATTTCAGTACTTACATTATCGCGAGTAATTACATTTTGGCGAGGAAAATCGTAAACTGTTTCACGTAAATCAATACGATCTTTATTACGGAAAGTTACTACTTTTCTACCGTCAAAATCTTCACGAACATATCGCCAAGTAATTTGTCGAGGACGATCGACAATTGGGATGATAATGTTAATTCCCGATGATAATGTTCGATGATACTTTCCCAAACGTTCAATAATTACAGTTTCCGACTGTTTAATAATTAAAATACCGGCTGATGCAAATACAATTACAAACAACACTAAAACTGCTAAAATAAAAATTGTTGCTCCCATTTTTTTTGATGTTTTTAATTTTTAATGATAACTTTATTTATAATTCTCTATTTTATTTCTAACTATTGGCTGTTAGCCTTTAGCTTTTTGGTCTTACTCCCAAATAATTTCTAAAAACTTTATAGCTCTCGTGCTTACTCTTTTTTAACGAAAACAGTTATACTTTTAAAGTCGACAATGGTTACAATTTCACCCTCTTCAATTATTTCGTTGTTTACATTTTGGGCTCTCCAAATGTCGCCGTCGATTTTAACTTCGCCACTATTTTTAAAATTATTTATAGTGGTAACCACTTCGCCTTTTCGACCAATAATTGCCAAATTGTTGGTTGGTCGATTATCCGATTTTCGATATACATATTTTAACGCAAGCGGACGAACGGTAAAGAAACTAACCAATGTCCCCATGCAAAATAGTATAATCTGCCATTCAACACCCATTCCCAATGCTGCAACTACGGTGGCTAGCAATGCTCCTATTCCAAAATTAAACGTTACAAAGAAAGGTGTTACAATCTCTAACATAAACAGCAATATAGCTGCTATTATCCAATAATGCCAAACATAAAATTCCATAATATTCGTTTTTTTTGTTTCCACAAATATAGCCACGATAAATAAGCCCAACCAAATAATTTTGTTCAATAATTACCCAAATGTAGCAAATATTTAGCTGAAATGTATAATTACATTCCGGTTTTCTATCAATAAAAAACAGTTTAACCGAAATGCAACAAATTGGTTTACAAATACAAACTTAAACCGAACAACAAAATTTTTATTATTTTATATTTTATTGCTTTTGACTGTTAGCTTTTAGCCCTTAGAACAATAAGTATTTTATTTATATCGCAAAACATACGTTGAACATTATTGTTATTACTCATTATTAATTGCTAATTGGAATAGTCTTCGGTCTAATTGTCACATTGTCTCATTATCACATTATCACATTACTAAATTCCCAATTGGAAGTTTCAACCTTTTTACTTGATTAAATAATTTTATTTTTCTATTTTGTGGCAGTAATAGAAACTCTGACCACATGAATAAAAATAACTACTGCGTAATTATGGCAGGAGGCATTGGTTCTCGCTTTTGGCCATTAAGCAAAGCAAACACACCCAAACAATTTTTAGATATATTGGGTACCGGAAAATCGTTAATTCGCCAAACCTTTGAACGTTTTAAGCATATATGTTCCGTTGAAAATTTTTTGGTTGTAACCAATCACGAATACAAATCATTGGTATTGGAACAACTTCCCGAACTAACCGAAGCACAAATCCTGTTGGAGCCTTTTGGCAGAAATACAGCACCTTGTATTGCCTATGCCAATCAAAAAATAGTTGCACAAAATAGCAATGCTCGTGTGGTGGTAACACCTGCCGACCACATGATTACCAACGAGGTGGAATTTTGCAAAGTTGTTAAATCAGGGTTAGAATTTATTGCAAAGAATTCTAATCTTTTAACTCTTGGAATAAAACCCACTCGTGCCGAAACAGGATATGGCTATATTCAAATACAAGACAGTAATCTTTGTGTAAGCGGCAAAATCTGTAAAGCAAAAACCTTTACAGAGAAGCCCAATATTGATATGGCAGAGATGTTTATTGAATCGGGCGATTTTCTTTGGAATTCAGGAATTTTTATTTGGTCGATAGATACCATTATGTCGGCTTTTAAAAAATATCAACCCGACCTACATACTTTATTTACAGGCATAGCTTCAGAAATTAACACGCCTAAAGAAACAGAAGCAATAAACGATGTATATTCGCAATGCGATAATTTGTCTATTGATAATGCTGTTTTAGAAAAGGCTGATAATGTTTGTGTTTACTGCTCTGATTTTGGGTGGTCTGATTTGGGAACTTGGGGTTCGTTATACGATCATCTGCCTAAAGATATTAACAACAATGCCACTGATAAAAAAGAGAAAGTATTATTTTACGAATCGAAAAATTGTATTGTAAAAAACAATTCCGATAAATTAATCGCCATACAAGGTTTAAAAGATTATATAGTAGTGGAAACCGACGATACTCTTTTAATTTGCCGCAGAAAAGACGAACAAGAAATAAGACGAATAGCCAATGATGTAAAAGTTGCTCAAAACAGCAACAAATAATTAGATACTATAAAAGAACGACTGTCTGATATTTTTCGAACAGCCGTTTTTTATAATTCAAAATCAAGTAATACATAAATCGGATATTGGTATTACACCAATGTATCTACAATAAAACCTTTGGGTTTTTCTCGCATCGATTTGGGAATATTTCGCAAAATAGTTCTCATTAATGCTTCTGCCTGTCGTTTTTTAGTTTCCATTTCCGTTGTAACCATACTTATTTCACGCAAAGGAGAATTTCCTGCAATAGGTTTAATTAAATCTTCCAAATCGGCAGGAATATCAATCGTTGCCAGTTCAGGAACAAAGGTAATTCCATTTTTTGTTTCAACAATTCGGCGTAGCGACTCTATGGAGTTGGAACGATATACCAAATGCTGTTTTTTATCGGTTTGTGCCGAAAGTTGACAAATAGAATTAATCTGATTCTGAAAACAATTCCCCTCCTGCAAATACCATAATTCATTTAAATTTATATCCTCAACTTCCACTTCTTCTTTTTCATATAAAGGGTGCTTATCGGAAACGTACAAATAAAATTTTTCATAAAACAGCGGACGCTTTAACAGTGTTTTATTTTTTATGGGAGTTGCCAATATACCACAATCAATATCTCCGCGTTTCAACTGACGAATTATTTCATCGGTTTTCAATTCAATAATATCAAGATGAAGTTTTGGGTAAGTTTTCAACAGCGTGTTAATAAAAAGAGGAACCAAATAAGGGGCAACGGTTGGAATTATTCCCACACGCAAATATCCCGATACCTCTTCGGCAGTTTCAATTGCCAAATTATGAAGCTCGTCCATTAAATTTACAATTTTACATGCTCGTTCTAAAAATAGTTCCCCCTCGGTAGTAAGACTAAAAGGTTTTTTATTTCTATTAAGCAGCTTATACTCCAGCTCTTCTTCTAATTTCTGCATTTGCAACGATAAAGCCGGTTGCGTAATATTTAACTCTTCGGCAGCTTTAGAAAAACTTCTGTGTTTCTCTAAAGCGATAAAATATACTAATTGATTGATTTGCATAGAATTTAATTTTGCATTAATACATTATTACGAATTGTTCATTGAATTTTCGTATTAACAAATTATCACTCTAAATAGTTATTATAAGCGATACTAATATAGCTATAAAAAATATAAATACCAACCGTCGTATATTTGCAGTGTCAAAATAAAAGAAATAGTAACAAATAAAAATGATAACAAAATGAAAAATACAGAAAGAAATCAAGAAACAGTAAAAGAGTTAAATCAATTATTAGCAGATTATCAAATCTTTTATCAAAACCTTAGAGGTTTGCATTGGAATGTAAGAGGTCGTTTATTTTTCAGCTTGCATGGTATGTATGAGAAACTTTATACCGAGGCAGCAGATGTGATTGATGAAATAGCCGAAAGAATATTAATGTTAGACGGAACGCCGCTGCACACTTTTGCCGATTATTTGGAAACAGCAAAATTAGAAGCTGTAACCAATGTGGCTGATGGCGATAAAGGCGTACAAATAACTTTGGAAAACACACAATATCTGTTAAATAAATTCAGAGCTATTTTAACTCTTGTTTCCGATAACGGCGACGAAGGAACAGCAGCATTAATAAGCGATTTAATTGTTGCTGCCGAGAAAAGAGAATGGATGCTAAAAGCAACACTTAACAAGTAAAAAATAATAACAATTATAATATTTTATATCATGGAAAATAATTTGGAAAACAAAGTAGTAAGCATGCCAAGAATAGGCGATGCAGCACCGGAATTTAAAGCAGTAACAACTCAAGGAGAAATCAATTTTCCTGCCGATTATAAAGGTAACTGGGTTATTTTATTCAGTCATCCTGCCGATTTCACACCGGTTTGTACCTCTGAGTTTATGACTTTTGCTACTATGGCAGAAAAGTTTGAAAAAGCAAATACCAAATTGGTAGGTTTATCGGTTGACGGTTTATATAGCCACATTGCTTGGCTACGCACCATTAAAGAGAAAATTGAATATCGAGGAATGAAAAATGTGGAGGTAAAATTCCCATTAATCGAAGATATTACAATGGAAGTAGCAAAGAAATACGGTATGATTCAGCCCAACGAAGATAGTACCAAAGCTGTTCGTGCGGTATTCTTTATCGACCCCAAAGGAGTTATTCGCAGTATGATTTACTATCCGCTAAGTTTAGGACGTAACTTCGATGAACTTTATCGTGTGATTATTGCCTTACAGACTGCCGACGAATTTGGCGTGGCAACTCCTGCAGATTGGTATCCCGGCGATGATGTAATTGTGGGACCTGCCGGCTCGTGCGGAACAGCTCAAGAGCGTATGGATGATGAAGAGTTAGACTGTAAAGATTGGTTCTTCTGCACAAAAAAAATGGATAAAGAAAAAGTACTAAATGCTATTTTGAAAAAGTAAATTGTATAAAATACATATTCAATTTTTCTTATGCGGACTGTCTGATATTTTTTCGGACAGTCCGCTGTTTCAATATAAAAAGAAGCAATTTTCTAAAATAAAATGAGTCAAAAGTAAGTTTAGAAGTCCCGTTAAAAATATTATCTTTGCGGCTACAAAAAGTAAAAAATTATGGGGTTTATAAGATTTATACTCATTGTTGTATTGGTTTATTATGTATTAAAATTTTTGGTGCGATGGCTATTCCCTTTGTGGATAACCAGAATGGCAAACAAAATGCAAGACAGAATGAATAATCAACAATATCAGCAAAGAGAGTATCAACAAAAGCAAGAAGGAAAAATAACCATTGATAAATCAAATATTGAAAAATCGACACCACAGGAGAAAAAAGATGATGTGGGCGAATATATCGACTTTGAAGAAATAGAATAAAAACAAATAAACAAATAAAAAATGGCTCAAGAAGACAACTTTAAAAAATTGGTTGCACACTGCAAAGAGTATGGATATGTATTTCAATCTTCGGAAATTTACGACGGATTAAGTGCCGTGTACGACTACGGACAAATGGGAGTTGAACTAAAAAATAATATCAAAAAATATTGGTGGGATTCAATGGTTATGTTGCACGAAAATGTGGTGGGTATTGATTCTGCTATTTTTATGCACCCTACAATTTGGAAAGCATCGGGACACGTTGATGCTTTTAACGACCCATTGATTGACAACAAAGATTCCAAAAAACGATACAGAGCCGATGTACTAATTGAAGACTTAATGGCAAAATTCGAAGCCAAAATCGATAAAGAAATTGCCAAAGCCAAAAAACGATTCGGCGAAAGTTTCGATGAGGAGCAGTTTAGAGCAACCAATCCTCGCGTAAAAGCCAACCAAGATAAAATAGATGCCATTCATCAACGTTTTGTCGATGCTTTGGAAGCGAATGATTTAGATGAGTTAAAACAAATTATTATAGATAACGATGTGGCTTGTCCCATATCGGGCAGTAAAAACTGGACAGATGTTCGTCAATTTAATTTGATGTTCTCTACCGAAATGGGTTCAACTTCAGAGGGAAGCAACACTATTTATTTACGTCCCGAAACCGCACAGGGTATTTTTGTAAACTATTTGAATGTGCAGAAAACCGGACGGATGAAAATTCCGTTTGGTATAGCACAAATTGGTAAGGCTTTTAGAAACGAGATTGTTGCCCGCCAATTTATTTTCCGTATGCGTGAATTTGAGCAGATGGAAATGCAATTTTTTGTGCGTCCGGGTGAAGAAATGGAATGGTTTAACAAGTGGAAAGAAACACGTATGAGCTGGCACAAGGCACTTGGTTTTGCCGAAGAAAAATACCGCTTCCACGACCACGATAAGTTGGCACACTATGCCAATGCCGCTACCGATGTGGAGTTTAAATTCCCATTCGGATTTAAAGAGGTAGAGGGAATTCACTCTCGTACCGATTTCGATTTAAGCCAACACCAAGAATTTTCGGGCAAGAAAATACAATACTTCGACCCTGAATTGAACAAAAGCTATGTCCCTTATGTAATTGAAACATCAATTGGTGTGGACAGAATGTTCTTGCAAGTTATTTCAGAGGCTTATACCGAAGAGAAAATAGAAAAAGAAGATGGCAAAACAGATGAACGTGTGGTATTAAAATTGCCTGCTGCTTTGGCTCCGGTAAAATTAGCCGTAATGCCATTGGTAAAAAAAGACGGACTACCTGAAAAAGCTCGTGAAATTATCAACGAATTAAAATTAGATTTCTATTGTCAATACGACGAAAAAGACTCTATTGGTAAGCGTTATCGCCGACAAGATGCCATTGGTACGCCATTCTGCGTTACCGTTGATCATCAGTCGTTAGAAGACAATACGGTAACCATTCGCTACCGCGATACCATGGAACAAGAACGTGTTGCAATAGCTCAATTGTACGATATTTTGAAAAAAGAAGTTAGCTTTAGAGAGCTGTTTAAGAAATTAAAATAACAAAAACAGTTAATCTGCTGATTATAAACCTTCCCAGCGTGAATGGGAAGGTTTCGGCAATCACCGAAAGCATGCCAGTGTGGCTGGGAAGGTTTCGGCAAACACCGAAAGCGTGCCAGCGTGGCTGGGAAGGTTTCGGCAACCGCCGAAAGCGTGCCAGCGTGGCTGGGAAGATTTCGGCAATCACCGAAAACGTGCCAGCGTGGCTGGGAAGGTTTCGGCAATCACCGAAATGTTCCTCCCCACGGCAGGAAGATTTCTGCAAACACAAAAAATTACTAATTAACGAATATAAAACCCAATACCTAACACCTAATATATAGAAAAATGAAATTAAATAAAAAAACAGGCATTGTAACTTTATTGGTTGCTATTGTTTTAGGAAGCACCATATTTTTCGGGTTTAACGACGATAAACGTAATTTTGCCATTAGCAAAAATCTAAATATTTACTATACGTTGTTTCGGGAATTAAACCTTTTTTATGTAGATGAAATTGAACCGGGAGATTTAGTAAAAAAGAGTATCGATGCCATGTTAAAATCGCTCGACCCTTATACCACTTATATTCCCGAAAGCGATATAGAAGATTTTAAGTTGATGACCACCGGCGAATATGCCGGAATTGGTGCTGTTATATCAAAACACAAAGACGATGTAATTATTGCCGAGCCATACAAAGGCTTTCCTGCCTACGAATCGGGATTAAAAATAGGAGATATTTTTGTAGAAATTAACGGTGTAAAAACAAAAGGAAAAAGTGTAGAAGATGTTAGTAATTTGCTAAAAGGACAAGCCAATGCACCTATCGAAATAAAAGTAAAGCGTCCGGGAAAGAATAAAATAATTACGAAGAAAATGGTTCGTAAACAAATTCAACTAAAATCGGTTCCTTATTATGGTATGGTGTCTAACAATATAGGTTATATTCATTTAACGCAATTTACCAACAAGGCAGCAGGAGATGTACAAGCCGCACTAAAAGATTTAAAAGCAAAAAATGCCAAAGCATTGGTATTTGACTTACGCGGAAATACCGGCGGATTGCTCGACCAAGCCATTAAAATTGTAAATTTGTTCGTACCTAAAAACGAAGTCATTGTAACCACTAAAGGAAAAGTAAGCCAGTGGGATAAAACCTACAAAGCACCAACCGATGCTTTCGATGCTTCTATTCCTGTTGTAGTTTTGGTAAATAGTCTTTCGGCGTCGGCATCGGAAATTGTGTCGGGAGCATTGCAAGATTTAGACCGAGGAGTAATTTTAGGTACTCGCACCTTTGGAAAAGGACTGGTACAAACCACCCGCAATTTAAGTTATAACTCAAAATTAAAAGTTACAACTGCAAAATATTATATTCCAAGCGGAAGATGTATTCAGGCATTAGATTATACGCATCGTAACAAAGATGGCAGTGTTGGAAAAATTCCCGATTCGTTAATTACCGAGTATCATACCAAAAACGGTCGTTCGGTTTACGATGGAGGCGGTATTCTTCCCGATATAAAAGTCAAGCCCGATTTATTAAGCGGCTTAACCGTTCATTTAATTCGCGATTTTATGATATTCGATTATGCAACAGAATACGCCAACAAGCACGATAAAATTGCAGATGTAGAACATTTTCAATTTAGCGATACCGACTTTGCCGATTTTAAGAACTACCTGCTAAAACACCAGTTTAAATATAAAACGGCTACCGTAAAAATGTTAGATTCGCTACAAAATTTGGCAAAAAAAGAGAAATTCTACGACATCTCGAAAGACGAATTTACTGCGTTGAAAACAAAATTACAACCAAGTTTAGACCGCGATTTAAAACGTTTCAACAAGGAGATAAAAGAGTTGTTATCCTACGAAATAATAAAACGTTATTACAACCGAAAAGGAGCATTTATTTATAGCTTGAAAAACGATAATATATTAAACAAAGCTATCGACATATTAAATAATCCGAAAGAGTATAACGCCATTCTCGAGGGGAAAAAAGGAACTCACGCATTTAAAAAGTAGTCTTCGGAAAGAAAAACCTTTTGGAAAAAAGAACTAAAAGTAGGTTGTTTTATAAAACAATCTACTTTTTTTGTTCCTGCTTGTAACTAATTCGGGGTTTTGTTCGTCTTATCATCAAAATAGAACCATTCGTATATAACAAAAATGAAATAATGATGAAAAAATTTTTATTCCTTATTACAGCTTTATTGGTAGTATCGGCGGTAAAATCACAAACACAAGACACTACGAAAAATACTCCTCGGAAGAAAACGATTATTATCGAAGATACGTGGAATAAATCAAAATCCGCACCTCAAAAAACGATAAAAAAAACAACGCTAAAAACCGATACCGTAAAACCCAAAATAGAAATTATTGGCGGTTGGAGAAGTTCTAAACGAATCATCGAAAGAGAGAACAATGCCTCGGTCATTTACAACTACAACAAAAAACAACGATTTTACGGACATTGGGCTGGATTAGAATTTGGTTTTAACACTTTTGTAAACCCCGATTATAGCATGTACGATGCAAAATACGACGTTTTTATGGAATTAAACCAGCTTCGTTCATTTGTATTGAATCTTAACTTTTGGGAATTTAGCATCGGTCTGCAAGAAAAAAGAAACACCATTGGTTTAGTTACAGGTTTGGGAGTAGAGTGGAACAATTACCGATTCGACAAAAAATACACCATTCAAACCGATGACAAAGGCGTTATTCAACCCATTGAATTCGATGAAGATTGGAGTATTCGAAAATCACGATTATCTTCACTGTATTTAAATATGCCGCTTTTAATGGAATTTCAGATTCCCTCCTGTGATTATAACAGAGCTCATATTGCTATTGGTGCAGTAGCCGGATTGCGTCTTTTATCTTACACCAGAACCAAATATCAATTAGAAAAAGATTCCCGAAGAAGAAAAAAATCCGATAGATTTAGCTTAAATAATATCAGATATTCTGCAATGTTACGCATTGGCTATGGAAGTTTCGATTTTTATGCTACTTACGATATTTCCCAACTTTTTGAAAAAGGTAAAGGACCTAAACTTACACCTTTTACCATTGGAGTTACCTTAATTAGTTTTTAAATTTATATTGTAACAAATCAGTATAGTTATACGTCTTATTACCAAAAAGAAAATATTATTATTTTTTTTTAATCCGGAAGAGCTAACAGCCAACGGCTTAAACCTAACACCTAAAATATCAACAATGAAAAAGTTTTTATTAATAGCAGTTGCACTATTAACAGTAATAGCAGCAAAATCGCAAAAAAGAGATACCTTAAAAAATAATCCTAAAAGGAAAACCATTATTATTGACGATACGTGGAAAAATAAAAAAGAACCGCAACGCAAACCGATTAAACCCGATGTTGTTCGATATTATAGAAGAAGTACCGGCGATACATTAAATATTTTAAATACGGTAAAAGTGGAAGAAACAAGCGGAGATGTAAAGGTAAGAGTTGGGCAACTTGGCGTAGAAACCAAACCGGGAGGTGCTACCAACATACGCCTTTGGAAGCGTGATATTAGCATTAACGATAATTGGGGAACTCCTAAAATAAAAATAGAAAGGGTAAATTCTTGGGACGATAACAATGAATTTTATGGACGTCATAAAAAGAAATTCGATGGACATTGGTCAGGGTTCGAAATGGGTTTAAATACCTTTGTCAATACCGATTACAGCATGTATCCTGCCAATATTGACGGATTTATGGATTTGTATCAACCAAAATCCATTGCCGTAAACTTAAACTTTATCGAATGGAATATAGGTCTGCAAAAACAAAGAAATACGCTTGGCATTGTTACCGGACTGGGATTGGAGTGGAACAATTATCGCTTCGATAAACGCATTACCATTGTCGAAGACAATAACGGTATAATTCAACCCGTAGAATTAAGCGATAACTGGCACATAAAGAAATCGAAATTGACCTCTTTGTACTTGAATGTTCCGCTTTTTGTGGAGTTGCAAATTCCTACCGATAAGAAAAACAGGGCACATATTGCACTTGGAGTGGTGGGCGGATTGCGAATTTCTTCTCATACCAAAATAAAATATAAAGTAAATGGCGAAACCGAAAAGGATAAAAATCACGATAATTTTAACCTAAACACCATTCGATGTAACGCTATGGCACGTATTGGTTATCGTTCATTTAACTTTTATGCAACCTATGGTATTACCAATTTATTCGAGAAGAATAAAGGACCTCAACTTACGCCTTTTACCGTGGGAATTACATTGGTTAGCTTCTAATTAATTTGACAATGTGTTAATGTGGCAATGTGACAATTAGACCGAAAACCTAATAACGAAAAATTAATAACTAAAAATAAACAAAATGAAAACAAGACTATTACTAATCGCGGGGTTACTATTAACAGCCCATATCGGTTTCAGCCAAAGAATGGCTACAAAAAGTTACGATATAAAAAACTACAAAGCCATTAGTGTTGGAAATGCGTTAGATGTAAAACTAATCCCCGACGGAAAAGAGGGCATTACAGTAAAATGTGATGAACGACTAATTCCGGCAATCGACATCTATAAAAAAGGAAATTTGATAGATATTAGTTTAAATTGGAAAGCAATAGATAAAATATGCGGCAAACGTCTTTTTGGCAGAAATAACAGAAATATTTCCATTGGTAAAAATAGAGTTAAAATTAATGGCAAAACCTTTATGGGAGGTATTGAAATAACAGCTCATGTCAAACATCTTAAAAGATTATCGGTTCGTTCTTCGGGCAATATCACTTGGAATGGCGATTTGGTTGCAAAAAGCATGATTTTAGATATTTGGTCTTCGGGCGATATAAGATGGGGTGGCACACTGCAAGCCGATAATTTGGAAATTAACTGTTCCTCATCGGGCAATGTGGTAGGTAATTGCCATTGCAAAAGTGTAAATATCAGTTTGGGCAGTTCGGGCGATTTTGTAGGCGATATTACTGCAAATGATGTAATGGTACGATTATCAAGTTCGGGAGACTTTAAAGGGGAAGTAAATGCAGAAACAGCTCAATTCGATTTAAGCTCCTCTTCCGATGCCAGAGTAAGCGGTAAAATTCGCCACTTAACAGTAAATGCAAGCAGTTCGGCTAATTTTTTCGGAAAAAGAGTTATTTACGATAAAGCAGAAATTAAAACCGGCTCATCGGCAGACATCTACCTTTCTAAATCGGGAGAAGTTATCGACCGAACTCCACGACGTACCGGAGTACACTTCGATTAAGATTTAAACGGAATATTTAACATTCTTTTAAACAAATCTTTTTTTCATAGAAACGAAAATGCCGACATTCGATTTGTCGGCATTTTTTATGCTTTTATACCAGTTGTGATTTGAAGTAGAAAGGGAAATAGGACTTTTTAATTGGGTAAATTTGGATTACAAATGGTATTACATAAAGCAACACCATTTCGGGAATTGCTGAAACCTTGCCAGCCACGCCAGCACACTTTCGGTTATCGCCGAAATCTTCCCAGCCACGCTGGCACACTTTCGGTAACTGCCGAAACTTTCCCAGCCACGCTGGCACGCTTTCGGTAACCGCCGAAACCTTCCCAGCCACGCTGGCACGCTTTCGGCAACTGCCGAAACCCTCCCGCGGAACTACGGGAAACTTCACAATCAACACTTTAGCGATTTTATCTGCAAAATTACATTATCTACATCATTATTCTGTAATTTCGTTGAATAGCATCGTGACTTGAGGTTACACAAATGGTATTTGTATGTTTCCTTATGATTTTCCGGCACGTTTTCGGTCTATTTCCGAAAGTAAAATCTTTCTTAAACGAATATGATTTGGAGTTACCTCAACGTACTCGTCATTCTGAATATATTCCAACGCCTCTTCTAACGAGAAGATAACCGGAGGAGCTAATTTTACTTTATCATCGGCTCCGGCAGAACGCATATTGGTTAGCTTTTTAGTTTTGGTAACATTCAATACCAAATCGCCGGCACGAGTGTTTTCTCCCACAACCTGACCTTCGTAAATTTCGGTTTGTGGTGGTACAAAAAAGCGACCTCTGTCTTGTAATTTATTTAGTGCGTAGGCAAAAGTTGTTCCCGTTTCCATAGCAATTAACGAACCGTTAATACGTCCGGGAATTTCGCCTTTATAGGGCTGATATTCGTGGAAACGGTGCGACATTACCGCTTCGCCGGCAGTGGCTGTCAATATCTGATTACGCAACCCGATAATTCCTCGAGACGGAATATAAAAC
>PDWJ01003165.1_pt1 | contig 17269 bp, 11 predicted proteins | sample 1430881 | NCBI WGS metagenome assembly PDWJ01 (sample SAMN01162460, study PRJNA174530) | Oral metagenome, whole genome shotgun sequencing project. | biome: Marine environment; feature: Marine mammal; material: Swab sample of the gingival sulcus; isolation source: swab sample of gingival sulcus...
TGCTGATTATAAGCAATTTAAAGACAAAATATTTGATAATCTTGTAAAAAATAATCCGCAGTACGACAAACTTACACTTTTTAAAAAATCGCAAAAACTCCTCGACCGTTTTTTGTTTATTTTCTTTGCCGAAGATTGTGGATTAATTCCGCCAAATGCCGTAAGCAAAATCATAGAACAGTGGAAAACTTTACAAGAACTTGATGAATACAAACCACTTTACAGTCGTTTTCAGAAGCTGTTTATGCACTTAGACAAAGGGCATACATACAAAAAATGGGGCGAAATTCCCGCATACAATGGTGGTCTTTTCCGAAACGATGAGGTTTTAGATAATTCGGGTCTCAAAATTAACGACGAAGTACTTGAAAATGATAGTCTTAAACTCTCAAAATACGATTTCAACACAGAGGTTGACGTAAATATTTTGGGGCATATTTTTGAGCATTCATTAAACGAAATAGAGGAAATAACAGCCGAATTATCTTCACTTCTTCTTCCTCCAATGGGTTTAAACCCATTGGATAAACAAATTTCCAAACGCAAAAAAGACGGTATTTTTTACACGCCCAAATACATTACAAAATACATTATTGAAAATACCGTTGGCAAACTTTGCGACGAGAAAAAATCTGAGTTACAAATAGAAAATTTATCTATTGACGACACTTATCGCAAAAAAGACAAAAAAATAAACGCAAAAGGAAAAAAACTTTTCAACACTCTGAATACTTACAAAGATTGGTTATTTTCGTTAAAAATTCTTGACCCTGCTTGCGGAAGCGGTGCATTTTTAAACCAAGCTCTCGACTTCTTAATCGCTGAGCATAAGCAAATTGACGATATTATAGCCGAATTCGCTCATTGACGACCCCGAAATTGCGGGCGATAAGGCTTTCGATTGGCATATTGAATTTCCGCAGGTATTTAAAGAAAAGAAACTTTCACAAGTTGATTCTTCGCATATTTCAGGTTTAAAACCTGATGAGAAAGTTGATTACGTAAAACTTATTAAACAAAAATCAAAGCAGGCAAAGGAAAAATCCGAACAAGCATCAAAATTGTATCATCGGGCTGCGAAATTGTCTGATGAGGCAAGCAAAATAACGGCAAAAATTTATGAATATGCTGAAAAATTAGATGTTGTACATGAACCGAATGCGCAGTATAATACTCTTGCGGACGGCTTTGATGTAGTTATTGGTAATCCGCCGTATGTAATTGTTTTTGAACATGATACAAAAAAATTATTAGAAAAAAATTACAAGGTTTTCAAGAGAAATAACGACTTATACACTGCTTTTTTTGACAGAGGAATTCAAATTTTAAAGAAAAAAGGAATATTAGGATTTATAACTCCAAATAGTTTTATACAACTTATTTTTGAAGATGCAAATGTTTATTCTGCTATAACTATAATAAACAAGGTAGAAGCACAAAAAGAATGGCTATTAAAATCTAATTTAGAGAATAAAATTGGAGTGATTAAACCACATACCATAGAATTTATACACAAAAACGAAATACAACTTAAAGTTAATAAATATGATTGTTTTGATGATTATTTTTTAGTTAAGGATGTCGGGTTTAATTATTGGTCTGTTGGTCGAGGAAAAGTTAGAGGTAATTCAATAGGTAGTAGAGTTTTTTACTCAGGCAACAAAAAATCTCATAAAGACATTTTATATATAAAAGGAAGTGGTTTTAATAGATATTCTAAAATAGTCTGTGAGAACTATTTGAAACATAACTATAAAGAATTTTTAAATGAAAATGACATTTTTAGGTTTACCACTGAAATTTTAGAAGTAAAACCTAAAATAATTTATCGTCAAACCTCAAGTTTTTTAGCTGGAACAATCGATGATAATGGACTATATACCGATAAAACAGTTCATTCTATAATAAATAGAGAAAATTATAATTTTAATTTGAAATATGTTTTATTGTTATTTAATAGTCGTTTTTTAAACTATTTATACAAACTATCGACAGCAGAAACAGGACGAGCATTTGCACAAGTGAAAACAGTAAATGTTAAAAAATTGCCTTTTATACCTATTTCCGAATTAGCCCAACAACCCTTCATTGCCAAAGCCGACCAAATGCTTACATTGCACAAAAACCTACAAGAAAAATCCGAAAAGTTCATAAAACGCATAAAATCTAACTTTGAAAATTTAAGAATTACCAAAAATTTAGAAAATTTTTATAATTTCGGCTTCAGTATTTTTATAAAAGAACTAAAAAAACAAAAAATTAAACTCTCATTACACAAACAAGACGAATGGGAAGATTATTTTGAAAAGTACAAAACAGAAATTAATCAAATTCAAACCCAAATAAATCAAACAGATAGAGAAATTGACACTATGATTTATGAATTGTATGAACTTACGCCGCAAGAAATTGAAATTATAGAAAAGTCATAGCAAGACAGCATGCTGCCTTGTTAAAAAAATTAAGAACGACAAAGCCCGCATGTAAGTAATTAAAAATTACAAATGGTTAAGGTTTTGTATAGAGGTTTTAAAACACAGGCAATCAGATAAGCGTAGCTATACAATAACATAACGCTTTGATTACTAACCACTTACATAAAGTCGCGATTTATTATTTATTGAAATTTAACTAAATTTACACATTAGAATATCTTTGTAAGCATTATGGATTTCGAACTTAAAAATTATTTAGATTTACCCAATATCAACAATTTTAAATATTCTAAACTGCATCGCAAGCAGATGTTGTTTCTAAACACAGCAGCAACCGACAAGAAAATAAAAACAATAAATCAAGCTAACTACAAAGTTGCAATATTGGGCGTACCCGAAGACAGAAACTCATCAAACAAAGGAGCATGCACAGCTCCCGATAAAATTAGAGAGAAATTATACAGTCTCTACCTTCCTAATGAAGACTTTAAAATTATAGACCTTGGAAATCTAAAAAAAGGTAAAAAAGTAAAAGACACATATATAGCACTTGCCGAAATATACGAATATCTGCAACAAATAGGTATTATACCCTTAATAATAGGTGGTACACAAGACCTAATATTGCCCATATTTGATTATTATGACAAAAAAAAGCAGCCATTTAACATAACAAATATAGATGCCCGAGTAGACCTTGGCGAAGTAGACACATTACTCGATAATCATACGTTTTTAAATAGATTAATACACGAAGGAAGTTCATTTTTGTTTGATTACACTCACTTAGCATACCAAGGATATTATGTTGCCCCGCAAGATATTGATTTACTTAACGATCTGTGGTTCAACTGTGTACGATTAGGACATATACAAGCAGACATAAGAGAAGCTGAACCATTTTTACGAGATACTGATTTTGCTTGTTTTGACATTGGAGCTGTCAGACAATCCGATGCGCCGGGCGTTAGTCCCACCGCAACCAATGGGCTTTTCGGACAAGAAGCTTGTCAAATAAGCAGATACGCCGGCATGAGCGACAGACTTACAGGCTTTGGAATTTTTGAAACTAATCCTACTCTCGACATTAACGAACAAACAACAGAACTTACCGCACAAATAGCATGGCATTTTATACAAGGTGTACTGATGAGAAAACACGACTTCCCTATTCGTCCGATTAAAGATTACGAAAAATACATAGTTACAACTCAGATATTAGACAATGAACTCTTCTTTTATAAAAGTCCGAGTACAGAACGCTGGTGGGTTGAAATTCCATACTTGGAAAAGAAAAAAGAGAAAAAAATAATAATTTCTTGTTCCGAAAAAGATTATCAACTGGCAGAAAATGGCGACCTTCCCAATCGATGGCTACGTTATTACAAAAAATTAAGTAGCGCCGCATCAAGATACAAATAAGTAGAGATTTGGTTTTTACATCGGTTTCTAAACGAAAGCGAAGCGCCGACATTGGTAAATCCCCAATGTCGGCGTTAATAAAAATTGAAACAAGTAAGTGCTTTTTTGCAAAAAGTGATATTTTATTATAACTTAATCATGCTTTTTCTGTCGGGTCCGGTTGAAAGCAAATAAATTTTCACTTGTGTTATTTTTTCTATTTCTGAAATATAATTGAGAAGTTGCTTAGGTAATTCAGAGGAATTTTTACACGATGAAATGTCTTCTTTCCAACCATCAATATCTTTATAAATAGGCTTGACATTTTCAATTTCTGAGGGGAAATAGTCAATCAATTCATTTTCATATTCATATTGAACAGCCATTTTTAATTTATCCAAACCCGACAGCACGTCTGATTTTGTGAGTATGAGTTTTGTTACTCCATTTATTCGGCAAGCATAGCTTAGGGCTACCATATCAAGCCATCCGCAACGCCTGTCGCGTCCGGTGGTAGCTCCTACTTCATTGCCTTTTACTCGTATGTATTCCCCTGTTTGGTCATGTAGCTCGGTAGGAAAAGGACCGTTGCCTACTCTGGTAGTGTATGCTTTACTTATACCGTATACATCACCTATTTGCGAAGGTGCAATTCCCAGTCCGGCACATACTCCGGCAACTGTTGTGGTAGATGAAGTAACAAAAGGATAGGTGCCAAGGTCAATATCTAACAGGCTGCCTTGAGCGCCTTCTGCCAATATTTTTTTGCCTTCGGCTAAAGATTTTTGGAAATAGTTTTCTCCGCTGATAAACTTATATTTTTTTAACACTTCTAAGCTTTCAAACCATTTTTTTTCTTCTTCTTCAAAGTTAAAATCAAGCGAAGCACCTAAAGATATTGCAATGTTTATGTGTCGGTCTTTTAACCTATAATAGTTTTTTTGAAAATCAGGCTTTAGTAAATTAAACATTTTTAATCCTATACGGGCTGTTTTATCGGTGTAGGCAGGTCCTATACCTTTTAGCGTTGAGCCTATTTTGTTTTTCCCTTTGTTTTTTTCATTTGAAGCATCAAGCAGGCGATGTCCGGGGGTTATTAAATTTGCTTTTTCATCGATATATAACCTATCCCTTAAATCGATACCGGCTTCTTCCAGTTTTTTTATTTCTTCGGCAAATATTATAGGGTCGAGTACTACGCCGCGTCCTATAACGTTTTTGGTGTTTTCTCTAAATACTCCTGAGGGTATTAAGTGCAGAACATATTTTTTCCCGTCGAATTTTAGTGTATGTCCTGCGTTTGCGCCGCCTTGAAAGCGTGCTATTATATCATATTCAGGTGTTAGTACGTCTACAATTTTTCCTTTTCCTTCATCGCCCCACTGTAAACCTAATAATACGTCTAATTTCATAAATCTATTTTTTTTATTTAAGGGGTTAAAATTAAAAATTAAAATTAAAGTTTTGATATTTTTATAAAAGATTTTTCTTGGCTTCTGAAATTTTATATGCAAAGTAAATGATATTCAACTTATTTAACTCAATAATATTTTGTTAAATTACAAATCTTCAATTACGAATGACGAATTACAAATTACGAATGGCAAAGCCCTCATGATAGTAATAAAGTTGCTGATAATAAGTGAATTATAATACGTGCATGACTACCAAGTTAACGAAATAATTATAAGATATTTATAATAAAAAATAACGAACTATTAGTTATAAATAACTTATTATAAAACTCTTATATCGTATTTTTATCCATGCAATAAAGTCATTACAAATTATGAATTCCTCTATGATATTCAAACAGTTACAAAGTGCGTATTGGCTTTATGCAACTTACTGTTTGTCAGCGCGTTACAGATAGCATTTGTAGTCTCTTATGGTAAAACTTTAAATTCTACTCTTCGATTTTTAGCCCTGCCTTCTTCGGTATTGTTGTCGGCTTTCGGACGATTTGCGCCATAGCCTTTAACCGTTATTGATTTTTTAGGGAAGCCTGCATTTGTTATATAATCGGCTATGGTGGTGGCTCGTTTCTGCGAGAGTTCAATGTTGTATTGTTCAGAGCCTTGGTTGTCGGTGTGTCCGCCAATTTCTATTTTTATATCTTTATGTTTTTGTAAGAAAATAACTAATCGTTTTAGTTCGGGTTGCGATTCTTTTTTTAGGGTATAACTGTCATATTCAAAGAAAATATTTTCGAGCGGTATGGCTTTTTCGCCTTGTATGATTTTATTTATGGAAGTAAGTATGAAATTTTTTTCTTTATCTTGCATTATTTTCACTTTCGTTAAATCTATATTGCCCGAAACAGGATAATAGCCAGGGGTTTCTACATAGAACCCGTAATTTTTGCCATTGGGCAAGTTTATTATGTATTGTCCGTTTTCGGGGTCGCTGTTTGAATGCCCTATTTTCTTACCGGAAGTGAGGTCTTCCCAAACTATTTGTCCTTCCAAAATTTCGTTTTCCGTATTTGTAAGTATGCCCGAAATACGAGTTGTTGTTTCCGGACGAAACTCTTTAGGTAAGGTTGTCTCATATATATTGAAAGTGTTATCCTCAAAACGAGAAAAGTATGCTTTTATTCCATCACCGGATATTTTGTAGCCCCATTCATCTCCTTGAGTATTAATGCTTTTGCCAAGATTTACGGGTTCGCTCCATTGTGTCCAAGAGGTATCGTTCAGGCGTTTGCTCATGAAAACATCTTTTGCGCCCAAGCCTACATGTCCGTCAGAACTGAAATATAATGTTTTCATGTCGGGGTGCAGAAAAGGACTTCGCTCGGCGTATGGAGTATTTATTGTTTTGCCTATGTTTATGGGTTCTGACCATTGGTCATTTTTTTTCACCGATACATATATGTCGGTATTGCCAGCCATGCCTCCGTGATATTTTTTGCCGAAACGCACATGTGGATTTTGTCCATATTCTCTATCGGAAATAAAAAAGACAGCATTCCCGTCAGCGGTAAGCATTGCATCGGCTTCCCAAGCTTCGTGTTTATTTATTTTAGGGAAAATTCTTTTTTGCCCCCAACCTTGTGCTGTTTTATTTGAAATGAAAATATTTCCTTCGGAAAAAATTAACATCTGTGTACCGTCTGCGCTTATAAAAAGAGGTGCTTCGTTAAGAGTTTTTGTGTTTAGCTCATCTATGGGGGTTGCTTTTTCCCATGTACCTTGGCTATTTTTTCGAGCATAAAAAATATCTTCCAAACCTTTTGCTAAATTATCATCTCGCGAGCGTCCGCAAAATACAATTTGTTTGTCGTCGGCAGTTACCGATGCCGAATATTCCCAGCCCGAAGTATTTACTAAACCGGGTAGTAGTTTAGGTTTTTCGAAATTTTTAATAGGCGTTTGGAGTAGTTTTTTGAATTTATTTACAGCTTCCGGTTTTTGTGAAAAATATACTTCATATTTCAATAAAGTATCAATTGCTTGCTCATAATTTCTTGTTTTAATATCTTGATTTACAATTGATTGTAGTATGGCGAAAGCAATATCCTTAGGGGCAGCATCTTTTATAAATTTTTGATATTTAGGATGCAATTCAGGTATATATCCTGATGCAAGATTAAGGTTCATACCGCGTTGTGCAATAATTTTATGCTTGCTCGAATATTCTGAATAATATGGGAAGTTTGGGTATTGATATTCAAATTCCTCAAGCGGTATTAATTCGCCCGATTGCAAAATATTTTCGTATTTTTGTCGCCATAGTTTATCTATTTGTTGCAGGGCTTCGGGTACTTGTTTGGCTTTGGGGTATTTTCGCACAAAAGTTTTATAAACATTGAAATCATTGCTTTGTAGAACATTTGAGTAAACTATACTGTCGCGTTTTTTAGTAATATCTTCTATAATGTTGCTTTGAGAAAAAATAATGATATATTCGTTTAAGTTATTTATGTTGTTTTTATCAGGCATTTCAGCGTAGGCATTTCGGGCTATTTGGTTTTGCAAATCGGATAATATTTTTTTGTTGATATTATATTTTTTTTGCAAAGGTTCTTTACTTTTTAATAATTCAAATCTTTTGAGTGCATATTTGGTATGTCGATATGCTCGCGCCGGATTGTATTGTTTAAAATCGGGATGCGAAAAAATAAGCGCATTGCCGTAATGATAAACTACGGGGGATTTTTTTTTGCTTTTAGTTAATATTTTTATTGCTTTCTCGAAGTCTTTATTTTCAATATTTTCAAAAGCAGTTTTATATTTTTGTCCGAATAAATTAAAAGTAAGAACTGTAAAAAGTAATAAGAATACGTAACGCATAATGAGTTTAATATTTGATTATTTTCATAGCAAGCTGTCTCAGTACAAGACACAATACAGCCATTGCTTTCTTTTCCTACTGTAAATCAATATCTTCCGGATGAATTATTTTTTTAATAATAGCATAAGCTGTCATTCCGGAGGCAGTACGAATATCTATTTTTTTTGTAATATTTTTTCTATGAGAAATTACGGTATGTATACTTATAAAAAGTTTATCGGCAATTTCTTTGTTGGTGTAGCCCAGCGCAACGAGTTTCAACACGTCGCGTTCGCGTTCCGAAAGTTCCGACTTTTGTTTTTTATTTTTCGGCAGATTATCAATCAGTGTAGCTATTTTTTTTATTATAGATTCTTTTTTTTCTGAAATACAGATATGGTCGTCAAAAAACAAAAAATTTTCGTTGCAATGTTTTTTACCTGTAAGTAATATATATTTTGTTTTTATTGTTTTTTTAAAATTGTTTGAGATATTTTGGTCTAAAGCTTTAAACATTTGAAAGCTCATTATAAGGAAATCAGGATTTGTTTTATTTACTGTTGCAACTATTTGGTCTTTGTCATATACAAACTCCACTATTTCCGTACCTTGGAATCTACTTATTATTTTTTCTAATCCTGAATTTATTATATATGATTCGCAAACAATTACAAATGAAATATTGCTCATTTTATTTAATTTTATTTTGTTCTATTAAATTCAATAAATTACTTTCAAGTATTTTTACTTTAGGCACAAGAAGGTTCTCCTCTATGCGAGCGTGGTCTTTCAAATCTCTTTCTAATTTGAATATTTCAATGAGTAATCTGTTTGCTTTTATTTGGTCTAAAGGTGATGGTAAAAACTTTATAATCAGGTTTTTAAGATCAAGTAATGCTTCGTCTATGTCGCTGTGATTTGCTTTGTAATTTTCTATGGGGTATTTCTTTATTTTTTCTAACAAACCGTCGGATACATGCTCTGACTTCAATGCCTCATCCAGTTCAAAGACATAAGGGAATATCTCTTTTTCTTCGTGTCCGGTATGTACAAATACTTCTTTTTTATACTCTTCAAAAAAGTTTTTCAAAACTGATTTGTTTTTCAAATTATCATCTCCGTTCCAAGATAATTGAAGTAGCAGCTCTTCTATATAAGGTATCTTTACATTTCTGTAATAGTTATGCGATTTTAACAAATAATCAATTATATCTTTGTGAGAAAATTGGTCAAAGTTGTCATTCTCATCATATTCCGGTTCTTGGAAAGTTCTAAGTATTTTTAAAAACAGGTGTAAATTTATGTTGTTAGTTTTGCATACTTGTTCAATACTTGCATCGCCAAAGCCAAATTTAATTCCAAAACGTGTTATTATAGTGATAAAATTATGGTCTGTCAGTATTACATCAGCCAATTTTGTATTTTTACCGAAACGAATTATTTTTTCCATTTAGTTATAATTTTTATGTCAATAAATTAACTTATTAAATTTGACATATATTTTTTGTCAATTTATGATTAGAAAATGTTTTATACAATATTATAGTCTAAATCTCGGATAACCAAAGTTTATGCCCAAAAAGATTTTTTTTATATCTAAAACTTGTTCTGTTTTTAAATTGTGTGGAAATATAATGTGTTTGTTTATAAGGAGTTGGGGTGTTCGCTTTTAAATTAAACCGAATTTTAAGACTTTTTTTAAAGAAAAACTAAATTGTTAGATAAAAGTTATTATTTGTTTAGATAAATTTTACTTTTGGCGGAACGCAAAAATAGATTAGTTGAAAAAAATATTAACTTTGCAGAAAAGATAAAGTGTGTAAGATGACAAATAAACCCGAGCTTTTTGGTATAAATAATTCAGATAGAGATTTTAGCAGCGTATGACAATTGGAAACTTCAAAATGGAACCAAAATAAATATATTTGTACAATAATTTTCAAAACCTCCTTTAAAGACGGTTTTTCTTTTTATATTATATTCAAATAATTTGTTAAGTTGTAAATTTAAAACATTGATAATCAAACAGTTAGAAAGAATTATGCTAATAACAATATAACCTCATAGTTATCAGATATTTATAAAAAAAACGAACTATTGATTTATGGTAAAGCGTATAAAAAAAGTACAATCCGAAAAACAAACCACAAAGCCTAAAACCCAAACGGTTAAGACTGAAAATAAAAGCTCTCAAGAAATAAAAATACCTGCTTTTATAAAGAAATACCCTTTTCTAACTTTTAGTATATTGCTAATAATCACGCTGCTAATTGTATTTAAAGACTATATTTTCATGAGCAAATTATTTCTGTTTAAAGACATAGGCAGCGATACACTAAATACATTTTACCCCACTTATGTATTAGCAAGAGATGCTATTAAAGAAGGTATCTCTTATTCTTTCAGAAACGGAATGGGCGGGGCAACAGGTATTGGCAGTTCAAGTTTTGATTTCAACATAGTTAATTTTTTAATAAATCCTTTCGCGAATATTTTATTTCTGTGGGAAGGCAAAAATATAGCTTGGGGACTGGGCATAATAGAAGTTTTAAAAATATTTACTGCCGGCATAATCTTTTTTGCCTATTTGCGCACAATGAAACTTAAGCAACTTACAGCCACTGTTGGAGCTTTCCTTTTTGCTTTTTCAGGCTTCATGATTGGCGGAAGCTGTTGGTATCAGCATACATATTTGTTGTTGTATGCAGCATTGTTGTTGCTTGGATTTGAACAAGCTCTAATGAAATCTCGAAACTGGGTACTTTTAATAGTAGTATTAGCAACATTTAGCGCTATAAACCTATTTTATGTTTATGTATTCGGCACTTTTATAGCGGTGTATTCCCTGCTGAGAGTAATTATTGAAAAAGATAAATTTAAGGATATACTAATTTTTTATGCCAAAATTATAACAATAGTCGTTTTGGTAATTTTAGTAAACCTTAGCCTTTTAATTGTCCAAATAGAAAGTATATTGAACAGTCCTCGTGTGTCGGGCAATCTGAGTAAATCCGAACAAATGCAAAGCATATCAATATTTGCAGGCGGTGGTTTTTTGCATAATGTAACGGCTATATTACGGTTTTTTTCAAACGATATTTTAGGAAGCGGACGTGTACAAGAACAATTCATAAACGGACAACGCTTACTAATATCCGACTACAAAGGCTATTTCAACTATTATGAAGCCCCTATGTTCTACATAGGTAGCTTTTCGTTGTTGCTGTTTCCGCAATTTTTAGTTTTAAAAAGAAAAAAAGAAAGCATACTTTACGGAATATTCTTTCTCTTTTGGCTTATTCCGGTAGTTTTTCCTTACTTCCGAAGAGCTTACTTCCTGTTTTTTGGCGATTATTATAGAATTTTCTCATTCTTTCTGCCTTTTACTATACTACTACCGGCATTGCATGTTTTTGACAAATTATTAAAAGAAAATAAAATAAACCTGTATCTCTTGTGGGCTTCGTCAGTATTTCTATTGTTGTTGCTGTTTTATCCTTATTTTTCAGAAGAATATATTACAAAATTCGGCTGGCAACAATCACCAATTGTAAATTCAATAAGGCTTATTGTTGTTATGTGTATCTTGCTGTATACCATAGCTTTAAGTATGCAAATAAAGTTCCCTCAAAAAAAGAATTACAGCCTTGCCGTATTAATGATATTCATAATTTTTGAACCTGTTTATATGGCAAACAAAACCATAAACGACAGAGATATGGTAAGCAAAAAAGAATTTCTCTCGAAAGATGCCTACAATGACTACACCATAGAAGCCGTAAAATACCTTAAATCAACAGATAGCGGCTTTTTCAGAACAGAAAAAGACTATTCCTCAAGCAATGCGGTACATGGCAGCATCAACGATGCCAAGATACAAGGATATTTCGGTACGTCCTCGTATTCTTCTAATCAAAACATACATTACATAAATTTTCTACAAACTTCAGGCGTTATACCGCCGGGCGACGAAACAGCAGCACGCTGGGCACCGGGCGTACATTCACGGGCTTTACTTGCCGTTATGGTAAATGTAAAATACATGTTGTCTAAAACGGCGCAACCTTATTTTACGGCATTCGGCTATAAAGCCATAAAAAAATTCGGCGATGTAACAGTGTATAAAAACGATTTTTCTTTGCCGCTCGGATATTCTTACGATAAGAAAATAAAACAAAGTGATTTCGAGCAACTGTCTGTATTGCAAAAAGATATATGTTTTATGCGAGCAGCTGTATTACCCGACACCTTATTTGATAAATACACAGAATTAGAAAAATATGAAGCGCCGCAAGACAGCATATACAGCAAAGAAATGTTAAAAGCCGATATTACTAAACTTTCGGAAGAAAGCATGCAAACACTATCATTTAAAGAAGACAAAATAACAGGTAAAATAAATTTAAGTAAGCCGCGTATGGTGTTCTTTTCTTTTTTGTATGATACGAACTGGAAAATATATGCCAATGAAAAATTACAAAAAAACATTTTGACAAATATAGGTTTTACAGGTGTTTTGTTACCTGCCGGTAAATATGAACTTGAATTGCGTTATGAACCAAATTTCAAAGTAAATAATTGGCAAATATTCCGAAACATAGTATTGTTAGTTGTGTTTCTGGGAGGAATTATTTGGGAAATTCGCCGAATGAGATTAGCCCGAAATAAGAAGTAGAAGCTCTATTGTATGACATAGGATGAGGGAAGACGGAGGACGGGAGACGGAAGACGGAAGTGGGACTTGTCATACAAGAGGGAGCGAGACTTTTGTTGTAATAAAATCTTTGCGTAGTGATGTTAAGCCGTTGATAGTCAGAGATTTACGCAAAATACATTACTGCTTGCAATTAACTGATTACTAAGGTTTTATAGGAAACCAATAATTTATTTTATCTTAAAAAAAATAGAAATATTGGTACAATATCATTATTTTTAACAATTAACAGAAATAAATAAGCTCTAAGTTTTTTTTAAATCAATTTTTTTATAAATTTGCAGGCTCAAATATTTTATTAACACCTTTATATTATAACATTTATGATGAATCAATACGAAACCGTTTTCATTGTAACTCCCGTTTTATCTGATGCACAGGTAAAGGAGACGGTAGATAAATTCAAAAAAATTCTTACCGACAATGGTGCAGAAATAGTACATGAAGAAGATTGGGGATTAACTAAATTGGCATATCCCATTCAAAACAAAACAACAGGTTTTTATAATTTGTTAGAGTTCAAAGCACCCGGCGCTATCATTGAAAAACTCGAAACCGAATTTAGACGCGACGAGCGAATAATTCGCTTCCTTACTTTCCGTATGGACAAATATGCAGTTGAATATGCAGAGAAAAAAAGAAGATTAAAAAAAGAAGAACAAGAAAAAAACTAATATATCATGGCAAAAGAAGTAAGATACCTAACACCGATTTCCGTTGATACAGCGAAAGATAAATATTGTCGATTTAAAAAATACGGCATCAAATACATTGATTACAAAGATCCTAAATTTTTGAAACAATTTTTAAATGAACAAGGTAAAATAATACCTCGCCGAATTACAGGCACCTCTCTAAAATACCAAAGAAAGGTAGCACAAGCCGTAAAACGTGCACGCCATTTAGCATTGTTGCCTTATGTAACAGACTTGATGAAGTAAACAAGAATTGACTTATTAATCGAAAAACAAAACACAATGGAAATCATATTAAAACAAGATGTTGCCAATGTAGGTTTTACAGGTGATATTGTAGAAGTAAAAAATGGTTACGCTTTAAACTATTTAATTCCGCAAGGATTTGCAATTACTGCTACAGAATCGGCAAAAAAAGTTCACGCAGAAAACCAAAAACAACGCGCACATAAAGAAGCTCGACTAAAACAAGAAGCAGAAGCAATTGCTGAACAATTACTGAAGAAAAAAATCAGTGTTGGAGCAAAAACAAGTTCAAAAGGTACTATTTTTGGCTCTGTGAACACTATACAATTGGCAGAAGCCATCAACAAAAAAGGCTTTGAAATAGACCGCAAAAAAATAAAAATAAAAGAAGACCCTATAAAAGAAGTAGGCTCATATACTGCTATAATTTCACTTTATCGTGGAGTTAGTGTGGAACTTCCTTTCGAGGTTGTTTCAGAATAAATTTTATGATTCATTTTTTTGAAATTTTGACACACCCCTAAGTAGTTTATCTTTAAATTATTAGGGGTGTTTTTTTATACTAAAACTCTAACTCAGCGCATTCAGAAAATATCAATATCCCAATAATTAATAAATTACAATGCATTTTTGACCTAAAAACCCCGTTTTTTGCCAAAAACATCAAAAAACGGGGTTTCCTGTACGTAACCGTACTGTATATTTCTTCAGGAACTCAAAATTAGCGTCCAAATAACCTCTTGTAATTCCAATATTTCACTTTTTCAAGGGGGAATACGAACTTTTTAAACAGAGGATGCCTTGTACTTTCTGAATGCGCATGCGTAATTTAGATTAAAATCCAACATAAAAGCCAAGTCTTATGCCAAATCGTGGTGCATTTTCATTGTGCAAATGTGAAAAACGCCATACCGCATCTACTCTAAAAAAGTTAAATATATTTTCTACTCCCACACCACCTTCTATGTATGGCTTAGTCACGTCATTCAAATAGCCGGGGAATTGATATTCTGTTCTATTTTCATTTTTAAGAGTTCCTAAGGCGGCTCTTACAAAAGCAACTTCTCGCCATTTTAATCTTCTCATAAGTGGAATTCGGTTTAAGAAAAGCCCTTGAAAATGGTGTACCACAAATAATGATACATATTGGTCGGCAGCAAATTCATAAATGTTCATTAAGTTAAATGCTTGTCGGCGTAACATATAGCTTTCATTTCCGTTAAATAATTTTAATAAAGGAAATGGAACTTTTCCAAATATTTTTCCTGCTTCTATATCGTATTTGAATTTTCCAAAAGGTCCTAAATAAAATCTATGAGATAAGAAAAAATTAAATTTATGATATTGATATGAATTGTCAAATGTTCGTAATCCTGTGGTATATGTAATTTCAGTAATCGGATATAATGAATTTAATGACATTCTCGAAAATATGCCTTCAACATATTCTTCATTAAACCCAAAATGTAGAGTTAGACCTGTTTCAAGGGCATATAATGAATTTACAGTAGTATTGTTTTCTGTAATAAAAGGCACGCTGGCAGATGGGAAAATTTCTTTATAATCGGCAAATAATGTAACCGAAATACCTCTAAATAAGTCTCTTTCAATGTTTGCGGTAAGGTTGTTTTGCATGAGTAGGTTGTCATTGGGAGTACGCGCCAAGACTGAGGAAAAAACATTTTCGGAATAATTCATGAAACTCATTCCGAGTGGTATCATATCATGATTGTAGCCTATTTGAGCCATAGTCCATGGGCGTTTTCGGATTTTGTATTTAACCAGTCCGCCATATTTTATCCTTTGGTCTTTAAACCCAAAAGCTACATGGGCTTTAAGTCTTATTTTTTCGCTAAATTTTTTAGAAGTTCGCATTCCTGCTTGTATTCTGCTGCCTTCGGTTTGGTTATGGGTGTATATTTCGTATATCGACCCTATTTCTATTTTTTCTAAAGGGACATAGCCCGTAATAAAGCCTTTGGTAAAACGCTCTATGTTTTTATATATCCTTAGATTTTTTACGGAATCAGTCATTATGTACACTTGTTTTTCTTTCTCCTCAAGGGGTACATGTCTTGCCGAATCCCAAAATGTTTTACTTTTATTACGTGCCTCTTCCTCCGGACTTATATCGTGAGCATATCCCGATGAGAAAAAATTATCGGGATATTTGGGATTAACTTTTATGTTTTTTCTATTAGTAACTTTTCTACCAAAAAATCCGGTTGTTTGTTCTGTAAGGTTTACGTCTGCAAAGAAATCTTCGTGTTGAAGAAAAAATACACTGTCGTTTACTTGTTCAAATGATTGCTTTACTATGAGTTCATGCACAAAATCGACATTAGCCGTACGCGAAATTCTTGCATATATTTGTTTCAATGCGTTTGTTTTATCTTCTATCCAGAAGTTTCCTTCAAAAGTGTATTCGTGTTTACGCCTTGGTCTAAATCTTATTTTTCTACACCACACTCCGTCTATATAGGTTGAATCTGTGAGGTAATATTTATAAACCATAAGTCCGTTGAATGCCAAAGGACTTACAAATTGTTTTTGAAATAATGACATGTAATTCTCGTAAAAATTAATTTTTGTATACATTTCTCCTGTATATCTTGATAAACTTTCATTCTCTATGCCTGAAACTTTTACAGCTTTTATAATTTCTCTTTTTCTTTTCGGTCGTCTTTGATAATAGAAATCGCTTATGTTTTCACTAATCAATAAAGGCATGTATACTTTACCGTTTTGGGCTGTATCCATACCATCAAAAACTATTGAAAGCTTTTTCATGTATTTTTTTTTGGCTAAATTCGGGTCGAAATTGTTTATATCGAGTTGTATTTTTGTATATCCTTCATACGAAAATCCGTCAAGTTTGTAAGGGTTATTACGTTTTTTTGATTTAATTACTTTTCGCAACAAAATATGTGCGGGGTTTTCGCCGGGTGTAACAACTACTTCGTCTATTCCGTACGATTTTTGTGAAATATTGAATTCGACTTCATTGAATTTCCCTGCTTCTACTCTGAATGTATCAGGTTCATATCCAAGACATTGTACTACTATAGTATCGGTTTCAGGACGAATGTAGTTTATAAAAAATTCGCCTTTGTCATCGGTTATAGTACCTACGGTGGTGTGATAAAAGCCTACTCCGGCATAGGGTACCGGTTTTTTTGTAACACTGTCAATTACTTTACCTTTCACTTGTGTTTGTACTTGTGCAAACATAAACTGTATATTGCTTATTAGCAACACTATAAATAATATCTTTTTCATTTTTTGAAATTTATTTGTTACACTACTTTATAAGTTACTTGTAATCATTTAATACAATAGTTAATAATAAGCATGTTACTTGGTTCTATTTCAATCTGTACTTGTTATAGAAGTACAATAAATATTATACCCCACAAAACCAAAAATAAACTCCCACATAAACAACTAATTTACAACTCATTAGCTCCAAAAAAGCAAAAAAACACATTTTTTTCAATGTTAAT
>PDWJ01003051.1_pt1 | contig 17263 bp, 17 predicted proteins | sample 1430881 | NCBI WGS metagenome assembly PDWJ01 (sample SAMN01162460, study PRJNA174530) | Oral metagenome, whole genome shotgun sequencing project. | biome: Marine environment; feature: Marine mammal; material: Swab sample of the gingival sulcus; isolation source: swab sample of gingival sulcus...
ACGACGGTTTTCTTCCGCCATCGCTTTCATCTCTGAAACCATCGACGCATCCATCCCGCCGAACTTTGCGCGCCATTTGTAGAAACTGGCGCTGCTCATACTATGCTCACGGCACAGCTCCGAAACCGGCACGCCGTTCTCTGCCTGGCGCAAAATCGCCATGATCTGAGCGTCGCTGAATTTTGCGTTCTTCATCCGAATTCTCCTCGGCCATAGTGCCGGAAAAATTCTACTTCTGAACACCACTATTTTTCGGGGGGATTACCGACACGCAGCATGTGATCATGGATGCGGCCTATGATGCGGATTATTTGCGGGCTTTCATCGCCGACGATCTGGGCGCAATTGCGCATATCAAACGCAGTCCAACGCGTCGCGAGGACCGCCCCATCGACTGGGCGCTCTACAAAGAGCGCCATCTTGTTGAATGTTTTTTTCAACAGGATCAAGCGTTTCCGTAGAATTGCCCTGCGCTGTGAGAAGACTTTCAGCTCATTCAAAGCCTTCGTCGATCTCGCTTGCGCCATGGCTTGGATCGGTTAAATGCAGACGCCGCCTAGGGTCCAAACCCAATCAAGGTATTGATTGACGGTGTTATCTCTGATTCTTTCGTGCAGAAGCGAACAGGAGTAGAGAGATGGCGGGAGAGTATTGGCTATCGGATCAGGCGTGGGCGGCGATCGAGCCACTGTTGCCGAAGAACCAACCGGGGGCGCGGCGTGTGGTTCGACCACGGTCTACAACCGGTTCAACCGGTGGAGCCGCAAAGGGCTATGGACGCGGATATTCACAGCGCTTTCGGCGGGATCCGACTGGCCCGACGATCTCTGCATCGACAGTACAGCCGTTCGGGCCCACCGTTCGACCCATGGCGGAAAAGGGGGGCGAAGGTTCAGGGCATCGGGCGTTCGCGCGGCGGGCGACAACAAAAATCCACGCCTTGACAGACACTTGCGGACGGGCCGTCGCATTTATCCTGAGCCCGGGGAACCTGGCGGATATCTCGCTCGCGCCGGCTCTGCTCAGCCTTCTGCCCGCGCCGAACAGGCTGTTGGCCGATAAGGGGTATGACGCCAACAGCCTGCGACGCAGTCTGGCCGAGACGGCGACCGAAGCGGTCATCCCCTCGAAACGATCCCGAAAGGCCCCGCTCCCCTACGATGCAACCGCCTACCGCGACCGCAACAAGATCGAACGCGCGTTCTGCCGCCTCAAGAACTGGCGCCGTATCGCTACGCGCTACGACAAGCTCGCCGAAAACTTTGCCTCCGCAGTTGCCATCGCCGCGACCATCATATGGTGGACCTGATTGAGTCTCGACCCTAACCCCCATCATAGATCATCGCCCGAAACCCCTCCCTCAGAGCCACTGCCTCCAGCTCCGCTAACGGGACCTCATCCGTGATTGCCTGCGCCAATCCCGGCCAGACCTCCAACAACTCGCTAACCACTTGACGCCCCACCCGACCGGTGTCGTGGCACCGCGCGCAGCCCTCCCCGCCGCAGGACTCGCAGCGTACAGGCATCAGCCGTTGTGACAGCACCCCACGCAGGGTGGCGGCCAGAAGGAAGCCTGGAACGCCCAAGTCCAAAAGGCGAGTAACGGCTGAAACGCTGTCGTTGGTGTGAATCGTTGACAGTACCATGCGCCCCATCAGCGCTGCGCGTACAGCAATCTCGGCGGTTTCCTGGTCACGGATTTCGCCTACCATGACCACATCTGGGTCTTGGCGCAGGATTGCGCGCAGAGCTCGGGCGAAACTCATGTCGATATGGGGTTCCACCTGCACTTGGTTGATCCCGGGCAGAGAGTATTCGATCGGGTCTTCCACGGTGACGATCTTACGCGCTTCGGCGTTGAGTCCGGTCAGAGCAGTGTAAAGCGTGGTGGTCTTGCCGCTGCCGGTGGGGCCAGCGACTAGGAAGATGCCATTGGGTGCGGCGACCAGCCGTTCGATCGCTGCGGCTCTATCGGGCGGATAGCCCAGGGTGTCCCAACTCAGCGCTAGGCGGGCGCGGTCCAGCACCCGCATCACAAGGCTTTCTCCGAACTGCGTTGGCAAGGTCGATAGGCGAATGTCGATGCGCCGCCCGCGTACTGGCAGCTGGATGCGCCCGTCCTGCGGCAGGCGTTTTTCCGAGATGTTGAGCCGTGCCATGACCTTCAGGCGGGAGGCAACGGCTACTACCTGGTCCGGTGCGATCCGTCGAATGCAACGCAACGCACCATCAATGCGGAATCGCACCCGTGCCCCAACCTCCTCGGCCTCAATATGAATGTCAGACGCACCTATCGCCACTGCCTGGGCGATGATATCGCTGACCAGTTTGATCACCGGTCCGTCATGGGCCAGCGCCTCCAGCTGTTCGATATCAGCCTCGGCTACGCCATCGCCAGCGGTTTGTTCGGGCTGCAACCGGGCTAGGGCGGCGCGAATGGCCCCGGGCGTGGTGAGGCCGAGGCGCACTGGGCGAGACAGGTGAAAGGCCACCGCTTCGGCCACCTCGCCCGTGCGCGGGTTGCTCCCAGCAAGCCACAGCTCGTCGCCCTCGCTGCGCACCGGCACCACTTCCGTGCGTTCCAGAAAGGCGGGTGATAGGTCCAAAGACTCGATCAGGTCGGGCGCCAGTTCGTCGGCGGTAAAAAAGGTCATTCCGGTTGCTTCGGCTAGATGGCGAAACACTGGTTCCTCCTCGGCCAAGCCCAACTCAAGCACAATGCGCTCCGGCCCGGCTCCGCTGCGTTGATGGGCCGCATGCACCCGCTCGGCATCCGCCGTATCCAAAAGCCCCTTGTCCACCAGTGTTGCAAGAAATCTACCGTTATCCACCATCGCGCAAGCTCTACTAAGGAATTTGTTAACCAACTCTTTGCACACTTCCGGTTGTGCTGTAAGGTCCTGCGAAAAAGAAAACCAATTGAGCGGGCAGTGCAATGGTGGGGAGTTATCCCAAACGTTTCGCGTTATGGACGAACAGGTTGCTTGAACTGGCCCTGCCGGGTTGGATGGTGAGCGCGTTTCTAGCCTGTCCGCGCGCGCGTGCTCTGCATCTGCACAGTGCTCAACCTGATCAGGATGTGCTTTCCCTGCCCGTCACGTTGCTTGACCAGCCACCCAACCCGGTCGCCAGCCGTCTGACCCCCGTGGATCTGCATATCCCCGCAAACCGCCTGTTGAAACGCCGTATTACGGCGCCAGCCGCAGCCCGCGGCGACCTAGTAAACGTGGCGCAGCTGGACCTGCAACGCGCTACGCCATTTGCCATGGATGAAGTCACGTGGGCCCTCTCGCCCACCCGTGTCGATGGGGACCAGGCGGTAGCAACCCAATGGGTAGCGCGCAACAGCGACATGACCCGCTGGCGTGCAGCACTGGCTGGCGAAGGCTATACCCCGCGTCTAATCTGGGTCGAAGGTGAAGCGACCATCTGCCCGTTGGCTGACTTCACCGCGACCTTGGCCCCGAAGGCGCGGCTCTGGCGGCGCCTGAACGTCTTTCTGCTTCTCGTAACCCTGTTGGGCGCGCTCGTGGCCTGGCTCGCCCCGGCTTGGCAGGCGGATCGTGCCGCGCAGGCACTGGAGACCGACCGCACCCGGCTGCAGAGCCGCGCTATCGCCCTGCGTCAGGAGCTTGACACGCTGCGTGCCGCCGAACAGGAGCGCGCGCAGTTGATCGACCATGTGCTCAATCGCCCACTTCTATCCGAGACCCTGCGTGAGGTGACTGTGGCCCTACCGGATGACACTTGGGTCTCGGCAATTGGATATCGACCCGACCAGTTGAGCCTATCGGGTGAGACCAGTAGTGTGGCTGCCGAACTTGTACTCTCACTGACCGAGGAAGGGCGCTTGGGTAATCCGCAGCTCTCCGGCCCGGTCTCGCGCACTGCCAGCGGCGGCGAGCGCTTCGACCTGCTCATCGATCTGGGCAAGGGGGGTGGATCATGAGCGTTCCATCCTTGTCTTTCTTCCTTCGCCCCACCACGCCGGCCATGGCTCGGCTGATCCTGCTGGCTCTCGGCGCGGTATTTTCCCTGCTCCTCTGGCTCGGCGCCCTTGCACCCCTTGCCACTTGGAAAGCCGACCGCCTATCGACCCTGCAGCAGGAAAGATCTGCTTTGGCCGGACTAGAACAACGAGTCACCGCCATGGCCCGCGAAAGCGCCGCCCTATCCTCGCGCGAGGATCTCGGCATCGCCTGGCAGGCTGACCGCAGGGGCGCCGCCACCGCACGGGTGCAATCCGAGTTGAACCGCTTGGCTACCACCCATGGCGTTACCCTGCGCGCCATTGCCCCAGTGCGCGTGCGCGCGCTGCCCGGGCTGGATAGTGCAGGCTTTCGGATCGAGGGCGAGGCGCCGCTCGACCGGCTGGTGCCCTTCCTGGTCACACTCGACCATCACGGTCCGGCGCTCATGATCGAGAAAGCCACCTTGCGCCGTCTGACCCGCCCCGGCGCACCGACCGCGCAACCGGTTTTGTTCGTGCAGATGGACCTGCTGGTCCCCATGCGTCTAAGTCTGGATACGGAGGGTGGAGAATGAGCAAGCGTCTTCTGCCGCTCCTCGCCAGCTTGCTGCTCTTCCTACTTGCAGTGGGAGCAATATTGACCGCTTTTCAGGTGATCACCACTCCGGCGCAACTCCATGTCGCTTCGTCGGGTGTGGCAACAGGTGCCGATCTTCAGGCCGACCGGATCCCTGCCCCACAATACACAGCTCGTCCGCCGCAGTCCGAAAGCTATTACGCGGCAATTACCGACCGACCCCTGTTCGCCCCGTTTAGGCGTCCAATCAAACCAGAAGCACAAGAACCGAAACCTGAATCCACCCGCGCCCCCGAACCGGAACCAACCCCTGAACCTGAGCCTGTGCATATCGCGCCGCCACCCCAGCCACGCCTTCTGGGCGTGATGCAAGCGGGGTTCGAGGCTAAGGCACTTTTGTCCGATCCTTCCGGCGAGATGTCTTGGGTCACCTCCGGCACAACGTTCTCTGGATGGAAAATCAACAAGATAACATCTGAGTGGATCGAAATCCGCCATCACGAGCAAACCCTCCGCGTGGAGCTGTACAGGCAATGAGCATTATGACCACCCCCCTTTCCCGACGGCCCCGCATTCTGGCAGTAGCCCTGACTCTGGTCCTGGCTCTTACTGCATGCAGCGATAGACCCGGTCAACGCGGCCGATCGCCTCTGTTGGCAAACGAGCCTGCCACGCGCGCCAGCGGCGGCGGGACTTCGATCTACGACCGTTTCGACGCCGCCCTGAATGGCCCGGCGCCGGAGCGTCGCGTGACCGGTAGTGATCGTTTCTTAGGCGAAGGCGGGGGAAATCGCCCGCTGATTGAGGCTTCGGACAACGGCAGCTACACGCTCAACCTGGTAAATGTGCCGATCGACCAAGCCGCCCGTGCGGTGCTAGCTGAAGCACTGGGGCGGACCTATACGATTCAGCCCAGTGTCGAGGGGCTGGTCACATTGCAAACCTCGCGACCGCTGACCGAAAAGGCCCTGCTGGAGACTTTCCAGACCGTTCTGGAACTGAACGGCGCCACACTCCAAGCCGCTGGAGACGTGATCACCATCGTGCCTGCCCGCGGGGTGGCACGCCGAATCGTGCGTGAGGGCGACACCGCAGTCATCGGTGCCCGTCTGGTTGCTGTGCCGCTGGAGCATATCGGGACCGCTGAGATGATCCGTCTGTTGCAACCGATCACTGGCGACACGGTCGAGTTGCAACCGATCCCCAAGCGCAATATCCTGCTGATCGCTGGTCCCAGAGCCGAGATTAATGCGGCCATTGATGCGGTAAACTTATTTGACGTGGACGTGCTGGCAGGCAAATCCGTTGGCCTCTTCCGCCTCAAGGCTGCCGAACCGGAAGCAGTGGTAGAAGAGCTCAAGTTCATCTTTGAGACCGAAGAGGGTGGCAGCCTGCAGAACGTACTCTCTTTCGTGCCCTCGCAGCGGCTGAACGCTGTGTTGGTAGTTTCTACCCGCTCGGCCTACCTCGCCAAGGCTGAACGCTGGATTCGCGATCTGGACCGCACTGCCGGCGGGGCTCGCCGCCGCCCGGTAGTCTATGACCTGCAACACCGCTCCGCTGTGGACCTGCAACCGATCCTCTCGGAAATGCTCCAGGACGTCGCCGCCGCTGAGGGCGAAATCGTCACCGGTGCGCCGCGCGTGGTGGCCGATGACGCCAAGAACACGATCATCGTCTGGGGCAACGACAGTGAACAGGAGGCCCTATCACGCCTGATCCAGACTCTCGACACCACACCTGTGCAGGTGCTTCTGGAGGCAACAATCGCCGAGGTGTCCCTGCGTGATGAACTAGACTTCGGCGTGCGTTGGTTCTTTGAAAGCGGGCGGTTGAACGGCGCCTTCTCGGATGCTTCTAATGGCGCCGTTGCCTCGACCTTCCCTGGCCTCAGTTTTCTATTCCAAGGGCCGTCTGCTCAGGTCGCGTTGAACGCGCTTTCTTCGGTAACGGATGTGAACGTGGTCAGTTCTCCAAGTCTGGTGGTGCTGGACAACCAGGAGGCTCGGTTGCAGATCGGCGACGAGGTGCCCATCGCCACCCAACAGGTCCAGGACACCGGCGATGCCACTGCGCCCATTGTCAACACGATCTCCTTCCGCGACACTGGCATCCTTCTGACTGTAAAACCCCGCGTATCGCGATCAGGTCAGGTCATTCTGGATATCGAGCAGGAAGTGTCTTCGGTGACCGAAACCACCACCTCGGGCATTGACAGTCCGACCATTTCACAGCGCAGGATTGAAACCTCGGTCGTCGTTTCGGATGGCCAGACCTTGGCTCTGGGCGGATTGATTGAGGAAAGTCACACCCGCTCGGACGCCCGTGTCCCGGGTGTGGGTGATGTGCCAATCCTAGGCGCGCTATTTCGCAACCGGGGCGACAGGGTCGGTAAGACCGAGCTTCTGATCCTGATCACTCCGCGAGTCATTCGAACGGGCGGCGAATCTCGTGCGGTAACCGAAGAGCTGCGTGGACGCATGAACCGTGCTGACGGGCTGGTCACCACCGGCATTGGTACGCCAGAAGACGGGCATCGTGTCATTGACTGAGAGGACAGGATAAAACCATGCCGCGTTTTGCCTATCGCGCCTTCGGGCCAGATGGCCGGGTAGAGACCGGAGATATCGAGGCCGACAGCGCCTCAGCTGCGCTGGACCGGCTGGCGCGGCGCAGCCTTACCCCGACTACCTTGACTGAAGGGCGCGACAGCGGCCCTTGGTATCAGCGCGACATCGCCCTTCCCGGCAGCCGGAAGGGGCTGAAATCGCGGGAATTACAGCGCTTCTTCACCACACTCTCGACGCTGCTGACTGCGCGCCTGCCCCTGCCCCGCGCATTGGGATTCTGCGTTGAGCAGACCAACGACGCCCCGACCCGTCGCTGCCTCACCCGCCTGCGCGAGGCGGTCGAGAATGGCGCCAGTCTGGGCACTGCGATGGAGGGCGAGCCCAACGCCATTCCCACTCGTTTTGCTACTCTGATCCGGGTGGGCGAGGCCGCTAACCGATTGGAACCTGTGACGTCCCGCATCGCCGCCACGTTGGAGGCCGAGGCCACCCTGCAGCGGGAACTGACCGGCGCGCTGATCTATCCGCTGATCCTGCTCGTCATGTCCTTACTAGTGCTGGGTCTGATCATCTTCTACCTCGCCCCCACGCTGGTACCAGTCTTCGACACCGCAGGCGCCCCGCCCCCGGCCCTATTGGCCACCATGACCGAACTGCGCGCGGTGCTTCTGACCGGATGGCCGCTCGTTCTGGCCGGGCTTGGCGCAGGTATTGTGGCGCTCTGGATGCTCCGAGCCCCCCTCAAGATCGCACTGCGGCGACTAGGCCTCACCCTGCCCCTCCTTGGTCCCTATCTGCGCCAGCGTGGCGCATTGGCGCTTTGCGAGCCGCTACAACTGATGCTATCGGGTGGCGCGAACCTGCCGGAGGCTCTGCGCGCGGCGCGCGAAACCGTACCGGACCCGCGCCTGGCCGATCTGATTGCCCGGACCGAGCAGGCAGTAACTGATGGCAAGTCCCTCGCGCCCAGCCTCGAAGGCTCCCCCCTGCTCGACCCAATGACCGTGGCGATTATCCGAGCGGGCGAAGAGGCCAATCGCCTGCCTGCCGCGCTGGAGAGCGTGACCCGCGACCTACGTCAACGCACCGGCGCAAGTCTTGCCCAAGGTGTTAAGTTGCTCACCCCCGTGCTGACCTTGGTGATCGGTATTCTGGTGGGTGGGCTGATCCTGTCGACTATTAGCGCGATCCTAGACCTCAATGATCTGGCGTTCTGAACAGCCCCGTCTGCCCTCGGGAGCGCCATCTGCTGGGCTCAGCCTGTTTGAGACGCTTATGGCCCTGACCATCCTAGCCTTGGTGGTAGGCGTGGCCGCTGCGGGTATGCGCGGCCCTTCCCCAGCCCTGGAACTGCGCCGTCACGCCGCCGGTCTGATCCGTCAGGTGGCCGCAGCCCGACTGCAAGCGGTGCGCGATAGCCACACCGTCTGGATCGACCTCAACGGCTTGCCCTGCGACCCGGCGGCGGCGCCGCGCGCGGATCTTTTCGCCGATGGCACTGGGCAAGCGCCGGATCTCTGCCTTACTCATCCAGATGCGCCCACCCTACGGCTGCGCATGGACCCATTGACCGGGCGGCTGCATGAGGTAGGCCAATGAAACAGTCGCGCGCCGGATATTCCCTGTTTGAAGTTCTGATTGCCTTCGCAATCCTTGCTATTGTCCTGTCGATCCTGATCCCCGGTCAGGCTCGTTATCTGACCCGCGCGAAATCGAGCCAAGAAAGGTTTCTGGCCATGGACTACGCCCAGTCTGTCTTGGAACGCAGCGGCCTCTCGGACCCGCTTGACAGTGCGGATGAGCGTTTCACCTATCGCAACTGGCAGATCACCCGACAGGTAGAGCCTCTACCGGGCTCGCCGTCACAGCTGCGCGTTATGGTCGAGGTGCGGAATGCCGCCGGCAAAGCACTCGCTACGCTTAATACGGTGAGACCGGCTCCATGATTCGCCGTGGCCCTGCCCTGCTGGCCTCCGCCCGCGCGGGGCTGAGCCTGTTTGAACTTCTGATCTCTTTGGCTCTTCTAGCACTGATCGCTGCCGCTTTATCCGGTAGCCTCTCTCTGGGCCTGCGCCTCTATGAGCGCGCCGATCGAAACGTGCCCGGACTTGACGCCCTGACCCTGCGCCTACAGCTGCGCCATTGGCTTGACCGCGCAGCCCCTCCGCATCTGCTGACACCCTTCCCGGCCGGGTTCGACGGCGGGCCGGAGCAGTTGACCTTTACCACCCTAGCAGAGACCCCCTTTGCCCCAAACGCGGCCGCCCTGCGGGTCAAGCTGACCTTGCAGGAAAGCACTATGCTCCTGACTGCCACTGCACTTGATCACGGTGGAAAGAGTTTGGGCAGCTGGACCCGCGATCTTGCCACCGAAGCCACGGGACTGAATATCCGCTACTACCAACCCGACGACCTCAAAGGTCAATGGCTGAGCACTTGGCTTCCAGGCACGGGCCTGCCTGCCCTGGTACGCATCGAATTGGACCCGGGCAGCACACCGGACTGGCCAGAGTTCACGCAACGCCTGCGCTATGCCGATCGGTAGGCCTAGTTGCTGAGGTCAGCGTCCTCGCCGCTGCCTCCCCGTGTGCCATCACGCCCGAGTGAAATGATGGCGAAATGCCCATCCGTTCCCGGCTCGCCATAGACATAGTCGCGCCCCCAGGGGTCCACGAGCCCTTCCGCCTTTTCCAGATAGGGGCCCTGCCAATCACTCGTGCCTGCTGGCGCAGAGATCAGCACTGCCAGCCCTTCGGATCCGCTCGGGTAACGCCCCATGTCGATATAGAAGAGCTGCACCGCATTGGACAGCTGGTTGATCTGCAATTGCGCGGTCTCAGACTTGGCACGGCCCAGATAACCCACCACCCTTGGTCCGACTACGGCGGCAATCATCGCAATGACCGACAGGACCACCAGAACCTCAAGGATCGTTGCTCCCCGCTGCCGATGCCAATGCACACTCCCTAGTCGGATCATTCTGAAACTCCTGTAACGAACACGGCCCATGCAGAAAGACAGAGGAACGGGCCAAAGGCAATGGCCGATTGGCCCAAATCCGCAATAGACGACCGGCGAAGCACCGTTACAACCAGCATCACCACCATGCCCGCGAGCGCCGCCGCTAAAACCACGTCCACCGTTGCAGAAAACCCGCACCACAAACCAATCCCGGCCATCAGTTTCACGTCGCCCAGCCCGAGCCCGTGCTGTCCCCTCTGACGCCGATAGAACCCTGCCACCAGCCAGAATAGCGCAGGCCATCCCAGCCCGCCGATTAGATGCTCCCACAAGAGGTCACGTGGCAACACCAGGACCAGATGCGCAAGACCGCCCCCCACTAGGCCGACAACCGCTGGATCCGGCACTTCGAAGTGCTCGATATCCACCACGCTGACCCAGATCAGCAGGGCAGCGAAGGCACCCATCCATGGGTCCAGCCCGCCGGCCAAGGCCGCCACGCCGCCATAGGCTCCCAAGTGCAATGCTATCAGACCAAGCTTTTTGCGCCCTTCCCTCACACGCGTCCTCATCGTAACATGCACCCATGTATAAGCTGTCAGACAAATTGCACAATTCCAAAGGTTTCGCCCTGATCATCGTGCTGGGTGGGTTGGCGATCCTGACCACACTATTTGCTGTGATCATGACCCGCAGCCAAGCCGACCTCTCGGAGCTCGTTACCCTCACCGCCCTGTCCGACCGGCAGCGCGCCGACCTCGCCGCGTTGGAACATGCCCTGCAGATGGGGGAGATAGACGGATCGATCATAACCGGTCAGACCCTGCATCTCGAAGACCTGGGTGGGCGGGTGGACCTGAACACCGCCACACCCGCGCTGATCCAGGCGCTGCTCGATCACATGGAGGCCGACGGCGAAGCGCTTATCCGGTGGCGCGCCTGGCGCCGTGCGCCGCATCGGTTCCTGCGTGTGTCCGACTTTCTGAGTGTAACTGGGGTGGATTCGAGCCATAGAGAATGGCTTCGTCAGGTGGCCACGGTGCATTCCGGAAGGCGGGGCCTAGCCCCGAGCCATGTGCCCCCGGCTCTGCTGGTGGCCTTTCCTGGCAGCGTGGTGCCCTCTGAGTTGCATGACATGCCAAACGGACGCAACTTCGCGGTGATCCTTGTGGAAGAGACAGGGGAGCGGCAAGTCGGTGTAATCTCTCGACGTCCAGGAGGTGGTGGGCGCATCCTCGAATGATCCCGATGATATCACTGGTGATGGTGGTAATAACACGATGGGTCTTGCCTATCTGAGTGACTGATTTCTGTCACAAAGCTGTGAAAAAGCATGCAAAACAAATACTCCTTCCGTTCACGCATTTCCGAGGCCAAAATCCGCGCAATTGTGCGCTGTTTCTCAGCCGATCTCACAGCCCTCCAAACTGCCGAACTGACCGGTACAAACCGCAACACAATCAACCGGATTTACCTCGGCCTGCGCCAGCGCATCCTGATCGCATGCGAAGAAGCGCGGCCCATGTTCGGCGTTATGAAGGTGGACGAGAGCCTCTTCGGCGCGCGCCGCGCGAACGCCCACTGGTTCCTGCCGCTATCAGATGCTTGTGAAAAGACGGAAACTCTAGCCTTGGGTGGTGGAAGGTTGGATATCAGAGCAATTAGACCCGCAGACTCTCGTTGTGAGCGAGGGAGCTTCAGGGGCAGGTCGCTGACTACAAGCGCGCCATGTTCGGGGCCAATCCAATCAGTAGGAAGGGAGAGTAGCTTAATATATGCCGGAAACTGTCAAAACCTTAGGGACGGTCTCACCAGTAGGCCCGGAGTGGTTAAGTACTGGTTGTAGCTTTTGGAAGATTGGTATGGTATGAAGCAGCTGTTGATTGTTTCTATAGGGGATTAGATGCGTATTATATTTGTTCTGGTTGCGGCATTGCTTTGGGCTCCAATGGCGTCTGCCGAGATTGTCAGCCACAAGACTCAATTCCACACATTGGTTCTGCGCGATACTCCTGAGGAAGCGTGCAGAGACGTCGGCGTTACCGTCATCCCGGGTTTGTACTACGATGGTGAGTATTTTAGTGGCCTGGAGCCGATACCCAACACAAAATACCGGTGGTTTTGTGTTGACAGCTACGGAAACACAGCACCGGTGGTACAGATCTGTTCGGCCTTTGATGAGAACAACAATCGTATCGCGAGCAAAAGCTTCCTGGGGCCATGCCCGACTCCGCAATGCGTGAACTGCTGTGGCCCATCGGGCGGAAGCGGTTATTCTAGTGGAGGAGCAGCGGGACCACGCACTTCTGCTGGCAATCCGATCGAAATACGCACCGGCGTGAAACATGAAGAGGCTTTAGACTGGGTTTCTCCAAAGGACAACCGTTTCAGAATTGCGCGTTATTACCGTTCCAACGGCGATCAGGGCCTTGGCTTCAATCGTAAGTATGTCAGCCGCGCAATGCATGGGGGCGTTTGGCGTTCGCTGTTTAACGATGCGATTAAGCCGGAGGTATGGTCGAGTAAGCAGGTCTATTATCGCCATGACGGGTCGCGCATCTACTTTGATGGTGAACGTCCAGTAAGCAGTGGGCCGGGACTGGATTTGACCCTTACCAAATATGGCACGGGAGACTCTCGTCGGAAGGTCGTGAGCATGGCCAATGGCGTTGTACACCAGTTTGACGCTCGATACGGTAGTGGTGGTATAAGCGTATTGTCCGAAATGTATTTCCCTGATGGGTATGAAATTACCATCACCCGAAACTCCAAGCGTATCGTGACAATTGAAGACAACAAGGGCCAAAGAGCTCAATTCACTTGGGTCATGTTCGAGTCTGGAGCCCAGAATGTGGATGTTGTGAGCCGAATTGAAATTGATACGGACTATGACGGATCGGATTTTAATCCCCAGATTGCTTTGGACTATGTGTACGAAGGCAGCACAGTTGCTCCAGAGTACCCTGTTCTGATTGAGGTCATGCGTACAGATATCGTCGCAGATCATTCTTATCAGATCTTCGCGTATGCTTATGCGACTGAAGGTCTGGAGATCACTGGCAACAATCTGATGACCTTCCCGCGACTGCTGACCTCAATTCGAGATGGACGGTTGGATGATCAAGGACAGCCCTTCGACTATGCCACTTTCGAATACAGTCCACCGGGAACCGTGCATCGAATTGGGAGCAGTGGCGGTTGGGAGTATGTGACATATCGCCCCGCAACACTGTCGACGCATTTCGGTGGAGCAGACCAACATGTCTTTAACTTGAACACTGCAAACCTGGGGCAAGTCACAGGGCCTTTAGGACGAACCGAAGCGCAAAGCTATTCCCAAGAAGGTGCGCAGACTTTGACTTCTTCGGTCGCCGGATTAGTCACGCCAAATTGTTTGCCAACGACCCAGACTTACGACTACACACCAAATGCTGGAGCACCGGAGGGTTTTGTCTATGCCCGGACTGAACGCAACGGTGCGCGAACGGTATTCGAACGTGACGCCAAGGGGCGCATTCTGACAACGACTGAAGATGCAGACGGGTTGGCGCCGCGAGTGACAAGCTACACTTGGCATGCCGATCTGCACCTGCTTTTGACACGCACCACAAGTCAGTTGTCTGAGGCATTTACCTATACACCAGAAGGATTGTTGCAAAGTTACAGCCAGACGGATGTGTTGGTTGGTAGTCCAGACAATGGCAAGGTCCGGACTTGGTCTTACGTCTATACAACCTTGGCTTCCGGCGTGGCGGTGCTGACATCAATTGATGGACCGGGCCTGCTGGCAGATGGGGTCAATGACGTGACCACCTATGCTTATGATGAAAAGGGCAATTTGACCTCGATTACTGATCCGAACGGACATCAGACACAGTTCCTGTCCCACAATGCGGCGGGGCAACCAACATTGCTACGAAACTCGGACACAACGGAACGAGGCTTTTCCTATGACGTTATGGGGCGAGTGACAGAAGCCGTCTTCGACCCGAATGGAGCAAGCCCCAAATCCGCCACCTATGTCTATGATGTAGTTGGACAGCTGACATCCTATACTAGTTTCCGTGGCAAGACTTGGAGTTTCAAATATAATGAGGCCCGCCGTCTGGTACAGGCAATCAGCCCCACTGGCGATGTTGCTTCCTATCAGCATGATGCTATGGGCAATGTGACAAAGGTCACGTATTCGGATGGCATTGCTGCCGCTACCTTCTGGCAGGATGCGGAATTCGATGAACTTGGGCGTCTCCTGAAGACTTTGGGAGCCGAAGGACAGGTCTGGCAGTTCTCTCATGATGTCGAGGACAATCTGGAAACAACCATGGACCCTCTGGCTTTGCAGACGACCAACAGTTTCGATGCGCTGAATCGGTTGGTCAAAACCGTCGACAGAGCCGGTTACAGCACTCTCACCGATCATGACGAAGCCGACCGGGTGACCGAATACACCGACCCGCGCCAAATTGACACCGGGTTCACCTATAACGGTTTTGGGGATTTGATCCGCGAGGCAAGTGCGGATCGCGGTACGATTTCCATGACCTACAGCAACCGCGGCTTGGTTGCTTCGATGACTGATGGGCGCGGGGTAGTCTCCAACTACAGCTATGATGACGGTGGACGGCTGACCGCGAGACGATTCCCCTCGGACCCGCAACAGGATCAGACCTTTATCTATGATTTGCCTTACAACTCCGGTCAGGGATATGATAAGATTGGTGAAGTTCGTGGCTCGGCAGGAGCTACCGAATACCGCTATAAACACAATGGTTTTCTGGAAAGGCTGCGTCAGGGAATCGGGTCGTTTTCCTATGATGTAAAACTCGCATTCAATCGCGAGGGCATGATCACCAAGGTAACCACACCGGCCCGACTGGAAATCAAGTTCAACTACAATAGTGACGGCAAGCTGTCCCAGATCACTGCCCAGAGACGGGTTATAGATCCGGTGACCAATCAGTACCCGCCCAAGGTCACGATTGCCGGCAATTTCCACTATCTGCCCAATGGTCCCATGACCTCGGTTTCGCTGTTGGATGGGTCTACACATACGGCCACCTATGACAACTCCTACCGCCTGACACGGCTGACTGATACGCTAGGCACGACAACCCTGCGGGATGTCTCCTATGGGTGGAGCGCACGGGACAATCTGGAACTGGTCACGGACCACTTGAATCCGGCAAAGAGCGAAAGCTATGGCTACACCCCTCGCGGGTTCCTGAACTCGGCCGATGGCCCGTGGGATGAACTGGACTTCACCTACGATGCCGTCGGCAACCGGTTGAGCCGCACAGCGACTGTGGGCGGGGTGACCGCAACCGACAGCTACAGCTATCCGGCCATTTCGAATCGCCTTGCCGCCATCGCAGGCCCCACGGCGCGCACGTTCACCCATGACGCGGCGGGCAACGTGACCTATGACGACCGCACGGGTGTGGGCTATGGCTATGACTACGACACCGCCGGTCGGATGGAGAGCTTCTCCATCAACGGGGTGATTCAGGCCGAGTATGGATACAATCCTCAGGGCCAGCAGGTGCTGCGCCGCCTGACACAGACGGGTCAGACTTTCCATGTGATTTTTGACGCCGACGGTAACCGCTTGGCGGAATATGAGGTGGACGAGCTGGAGGGCACCCACACACTGTTGCGCGAATATATCTGGATGGGGGATGTCCCGATTGCAGTGGTTGAGAACGATCAGTTCTATTTGATCCGCACCGACCACATCGGCCGCCCGGTGTTTGCGACGGATGTGAGCGGGGCGAAGGTCTGGGAGGCCACCTACCTCCCCTTCGGTGGGGTGCATGCAAGCACCGGCGACCCTATCAAACTGCGCTTCCCCGGCCAATGGTTCCAGTCCGAGTCGGGCCTCCACCAGAACTGGATGCGCGACTACGATCCGACGACCGGACGCTACATGCAAGCCGACCCGCTCGGGCTGGTGGACGGGGCCAGTGTGTATGGGTATGCTCGCCAGAACCCGGGAAGGTATGTGGACCCGAGGGGGGAGGACACAATTGTTGTTATTTCAACCCCCAAAAGTCTTGGGTTTGGGCATGCGAGCATTATCCTGCCGGATATGATCTATGACCCTAATGGAAGCTGCTGGTGTGAATACGATGATAACGGGTTCGGGCCACATTCTCCAGGTTCGGGAGACGTCTACTATGATCCAACCGACAAAACAATTACGGAATGGTGGAATTTTCAGCGTGATCCCGAATACAATTTGTATGCACACCGATTTTCAACGTCTCATGCGCAAGAAAGTGCCATCCGCGCAAGAATTGAAGGCCAAGGTGGGGGAGGTATAGTGGGATGCGCCATTTCGGTTTCTTCGGCCCTAACCGGAATCGGACCCTTTCGCGACCTGAAAGCAACTTGGTGGCCGACTAGGCTCAATAGCGCCCTTCACGAAATAGGGCAGGGTCAGTAAGGAGGTTATGGATCATGGTGGTAAATGGTGGCCCAAAATACTATCGAAACACGCTTCAATACTTGATCGGAGGTGCGATGACCTTGGCTGGAGGTGCGGTCTGGATAATGGTTGTATCGTGGCTTGCGCCTCTGTCCAATATTGAATGGAATTTGATTTTTTCATTTTTGGCTCTTTATTTAGCCACTATGCCGGTATTGAAGAAAGGCTATCTTGTGATACTCTTGGTTTTGGTAATATGTTCTCCTTTGGCTGTAAATGGAGAGTTACTCGCGAGATGGGTTGTTTCTAAGAATGGCTATTCTTTGCTTAGATACTTTGAGCAATACTTAGGTCATATCGCCCTCTACACAGCATTTGGAGCTTGGATTCCGCCATTCTTCGGCGCTATCGCTGTGAAGCGTTTTTCTGCACTCGCAAACTAAAATATATGAAATCAAAACTGTGTTAACGTGAGATTGGCGGATTGAGATTGGCGGATCGGGTATTTGTGAGGTCACCCACCTCCCCTTCGGCGGGGTGCATGCCTCCACCGGCGACCCCATCACCTCCTCAGGGCTCCGCCCGTTCACGGCTGAAACGCCCCACCGGGGCGTTTCCGGGTTACCGTCCGGTCTCCCCGCTCTGCCGGAGTGCGCTATGAGCAGATACTGTCCAGTTAGAGATAATGGACAGTAACGAGGTAAGGCATGGGCAAGAAGCGGCGTCGGCGGAATTGGTCGGACGACGAGAAGCGGATGATC
>PDWJ01005027.1_pt1 | contig 17260 bp, 12 predicted proteins | sample 1430881 | NCBI WGS metagenome assembly PDWJ01 (sample SAMN01162460, study PRJNA174530) | Oral metagenome, whole genome shotgun sequencing project. | biome: Marine environment; feature: Marine mammal; material: Swab sample of the gingival sulcus; isolation source: swab sample of gingival sulcus...
ATAAAAGTATCAGGAATATCGTAATACTTGCAAAAATCAGTTACTGCAATTAATTTTTCGTCTGCCATACTATTAATTTAATGTAGAAAGCTCTTTAAATAAATCTTTCTCTTTTTGACTTAGATTCTTTGGAATTTTAACTTGATAGGTAAGAATTAAATCACCAAAACTGCCCTCTTTTTTGTATTTTGGAAAACCTTTACCTTTCAATTTCACTTTAGTACCATTCTGCGTTTCGGGTTTAACTTTTAATTTCACTTTTCCGTGAAGCGTATTTACGATTATCTCTCCACCCAAAACAGCTGTATATAAATCTATCTCCTGTGTCAGGTGTAAATTCTCTTTATGACGTTTAAAATTGGTGTTATTGTTAACAGAAAATGTAATATATAAATCGCCATTAGGCCCACCGTTTACGCCTTTGCCGCCATGGCCTTTAATTCTAATGGTCTGTCCGTTTTCAATACCTGCCGGAATAGTTATCCTTATTTTTTTGTCGTTTACCGTAAGGGTTTGTTTATGAGATTTAAAAACATCCGTGAGGTTTAGCCTTAATTCGGCATTATAATCCTGACCTTTGAATTTTACATTTCTTCCGGTTTGGTCACCGGTAGATTGACCAAACGGCGAACCACCACCGCCAAACATGGACTCAAAAAAGTCAGAAAAATCATCTTGAGTAAACCCACCGCTGTATGTCCTACGGCTTTCACCGGCTTGCTGGTATTGACGCTGTTGCTGTTGCTTTGCTTTTTCAAATGCCTCTGCATGCTGCCAGTCTTTGCCGTATTGGTCATATTTTTTTCGATTTTCAGGATTACTCAAAACCTCGTTCGCCTCATTTATCTCTTTAAATTTATGTTCTGCCGTTTTATCATTAGGATTTACATCCGGATGATATTTTCTGGCCAATTTTCTGTAGGCTTTTTTTATCTCAGCCGCTGTGGCACTTTTATTAACACCTAGCACTTTATAATAATCTATATAACTCATAGTTTTATTCTGTCTATTTTTAGAATATCAGATGGTATTTCTACAATCAATATTTTTTTCATCTTTTAAGGCAATGGGTTGTTTTATAATCTTAGTTTTTTTTCATAGTCGTGAGCAAATCATAGGTGGCGGAATCTATACGGTTAAATTTTATATAAAAATCAAGATGCCCACTATTCACTAAATCTTTAACTTCTACACCCAATTTATAGGCCAACTGCACCAACTGTGTTTCGGCAAGTTTGGTTTGTAATTCGTGCATTACAGTAGCGGAACAAAAAATAATAATACCAAGCCTAAAATCTCCACAGCCTCCTGAGCCAAAACTTGTTTCTATTATGCTAAATTATAAAAAATGCCAGTCAAAACAAGTTTCATCAGACAAAATATAGGCACTTCAAAATGTACATGCAACCCATTATTGCTTATAAACTTGTGCCAATGGTTCGGTATTTTACATTCTGCGATTTATTTTTAACTGTAATTCCAATTCTCCTCCGGTCATAAACGGAGGAGTAAATGTGCCGGTAAAAACTCTAAACAAATTTTATCTCATTTTCAGTTAAAAACAAAAAGTGAAGATGAGTTCATAGTAAATAATGCATTATTTCTTACTTTTGGCCAACTAAAATTAAAACAAAAATATGTCTTTGCAAAACAGGTTAGCCACTGCCGTAAAAACAGCCTTTAAAAAATTATACAATGCTGAGATACAGCAAGTAGAGTTCCAAGCTACGAGGAGTGACTTTAAAGGTGATATAACCATTGTAGTATTTCCTTTTTTAAAGGTAGTAAGAGGAAATCCTGTGGAAATTGGTAATAAACTGGGAGCATATTTACAAGAGAATCTACCAGAAATTATTGATTTTGAAGTTGTAAAAGGGTTTTTAAATCTGAGTCTTAGCGATGATTATTTTTTAGAATCTTTTTACAAAATTTATAAAACCGAAAACTTTGGATTGGAAAAAGCACCAACATCACATAAGGCTGTAATGGTGGAATACTCCTCACCAAACACCAATAAACCGCTGCATTTGGGCCATATTAGAAATAATTTATTGGGTTATTCCGTTTCAGAAATTTTAAAAGCTGCCGGTAAAAAAGTGTACAAAACTCAGATTATCAATGACCGTGGTATTCACATCTGTAAAAGTATGTTGGCTTGGAAAAAATGGGGCAATGGCGAAACCCCCAAAAGTACCGGCTTAAAAGGGGATAAGTTAGTAGGCAATTACTATGTAAAATTTAATCAGGAATACAAAAAAGAAACCTTAGAATTAGCAGCAGAGGGAATGGCTGAGGAAGAAGCTAAGAAACAGGCTCCACTCTTATTAGAAGCTCAAAAAATGTTGCAAAAATGGGAAAGCGGAGATAGCGATACCGTAGCCCTATGGAAAAAAATGAACCAATGGGTTTATGACGGATTTGAAGAAACTTATACGGCATTAGGCGTAGATTTTGACAAGAATTATTACGAGAGTAATACTTACCTTTTGGGTAAGGATGTAGTGGAGAAAGGATTGAAAAAAGGCATATTTTTCAAAAAAGGAGATGGCTCTGTATGGATAGACCTTACAGATGAAGGACTGGATGAAAAAATTGTACTGCGGGCAGACGGTACCGCAGTTTATATGACACAAGACATAGGTACTGCCATTCAACGGATTAAAGACTATCCTAATGTAAATAGTCTGGTTTATACCGTAGGCAATGAACAGGATTACCATTTTAAAGTACTGTTTCTCATCCTAAAAAAACTGGGCTATAGCTGGGCAGAAAATTTATACCACCTGAGCTATGGAATGGTAGATTTGCCTTCCGGAAAAATGAAAAGCCGGGAAGGAACAGTGGTAGATGCAGATGACCTCATTGCCGAAATGGCCAAAACAGCACGAGAAATTTCTGAAGAATTGGGCAAACTGGATGGCTATACAGAAATTGAAAAAGAGGAATTGTACAAAATAATTGGATTAGGTGCATTAAAATATCATATCCTAAAAGTTGACCCAAAAAAAAGAATTTTATTCAATCCTGCAGAGTCTATTGATTTCCAAGGGAATACAGGGCCTTTTATACAATACACCTATGCGAGAATTCAGTCTATCTTACGGAGAGTAGATTTTAACCTGCAAGGTTTTACCTATGACAAAGGACTCCTTGTAGGACTAAATTCTGAAACGGCGAAACTACCAAGCCTAAAAGACAAAGAAAAATCAGTACTGAAACAATTGGTACTTTTCCCTGAAACCATACAGCAGGCTGCAAAAAACTACAGCCCTGCATTAATTGCCAATTACGTATATGACCTTGTAAAGGAATACAATTCTTTTTACCAAAGTGTTCCCATTTTGGGAGCCGAAGATGAAGCCGAAAAAATATTTAGAACCCAGTTATCCAAAAAAGTGGCAGAAGTAATAAAAAATGCTTGCAGACTGTTAGGTATTAATGTACCAAAGCGGATGTAAGCAAAAAATTAAATCCGCCAGTGGGCGAACAGGTATAAAATTTAAAAATATGAAGTTTTTTCTGCCCTCAAATCATGGGGAATAAAAAGATTAAAATCCAGAGTTCCCAATTTTTGATTAGTTTAATGATTATAGTACTTAACAATATAATGACTCAATAACCATCAAGAAATGAAAAGCAAATTTTTTACCCTATTAATGATAATTAGTATGTTTTTTAAAACCAACGCCCAAGACTGGCCCAACCTCAATAGATACAAAAAGACAAATATCACCGTAGTTAACAATAAAGAACCGGTAAAAGCGGTATTTATGGGTAATTCCATCACAGAAGGCTGGATGAAATATGATTCGGCTTTCTTTAAAGACAATCATTATGTAAATCGTGGAATTAGCGGGCAGACCTCGCCACAGATGTTGCTGCGTTTTACACAAGACGTATTGGACTTACAACCGAAAGTTGTTGTAATCCTTGCCGGTACCAATGACATTGCTGAAAATACAGGGCCAATAACAGATAAAGAAATATTAGACAATATAAAAGCAATGGCTGCATTAGCAAAAGCAAATAATATAAAAATAATACTGTGTTCCATTTTACCGGCTTCGTATTTTCCATGGCGAAAAGGCCTACATCCTGACAAAAGAATTCCACGGGTAAATACTTTAATTCAAAATTATGCAAAAGATAATCACCTAGGCTATGTAGATTATTTTTCAGCTATGGCCAATAAGAAAAACGGCTTGATAGAGGAATATGGCAATGACGCCGTACATCCCAATGAAAAAGGGTATCAAATCATGGCTCCTCTGGTTAAATCTGCCATTGAAAAAATATTGAAATAACAACCGTTTCTTACAAATTTCTATTTAGACATAACGTTCATTACCTAAAAACCGGTATCTATCGAAAAAATTGGGATAATCTTATCTTTTATTTTACTTTTAGCCTACCAAAATATTAACATCATGTCAAATAATATATTTTTCTCTTTAGGTATAGCATTAGTATTATCATTAACTGTATTTTCCTGTAAAAAACAAATACCTCCCAAGCCAAAAGACTTATTAAAAGAAAGCATTATTCCGCTTCCTTCGGAAATAAATGCCACCAACAGCTCATTTACTATAGATGAAGCAACCGGACTTTTTTATACGAGTGAATCTGAGCAATTGGCAAAACTTTCGGATTATTTTTCTAATTGGTTAAAAAACGGGTCAGGTTTAAATTTAAAGGTCAGTGCTACTAAAAACTTACCGATTTCTAATTATATCTATTTGGCTTTAGCCGACAGCATTGCGGGTGAAGAAGCCTACCAAATTGTAACTGATGAAAAAGGTATAAAAATTATAGCCGGACAACCTCATGGTATATTTAACGGCTTACAAACTTTAAAACAATTGTTGCCTGCTCATTTACATAAGGGGCCTAAAGAAAATGACACCTTGCGAATAGCCACCGGAACCATAAAAGATGCTCCGGAATACGGATACAGAGGAGTAATGCTGGATGTTTCCCGTCACTTTTTTGGGGTAGATGTTATTAAAAAATTTATCGACTATCTGGCCCTGTACAAAATAAACCGTTTACACCTTCATTTATCAGATGACCAAGGCTGGCGGATAGAAATCAAATCATGGCCTAAACTCACCGAAATAGGCGGCCAGACCCAGGTAGGCGGTGGCAAAGGCGGTTTTTACACTCAGGAACAATACAAGGAGATAGTGCAATATGCCGCAGACCGATTTATCACCATAGTCCCGGAAATAGATATGCCCGGACATACCAATGCCGCTTTGGTTTCCTATCCGGAACTAAACTGCGACGGAAAAGCCCGAAAACCTTATACCGGCACCAATGTAGGCTTTAGCACCTTGTGTACAGATAAAGAGATAACGTATAAGTTTATTGATGATGTGATAAGAGAATTGGCTGCTCTTACGCCCGGAGAATACATTCACATAGGTGGTGATGAATCAAATGTTACACCAATGAAAGATTATATTCCGTTTATAAATCGTACCCAGAAAATAGTAGAAAAACACGGAAAAAAAGTTATAGGTTGGGACGAAATAGCCCATGCTGATTTATTACCAAACACCATAGTACAATATTGGTCAAAAGGCGAAAATGCACTCAAAGGCATAGCACAAGGATCCAAAGTACTGATGTCTCCGGCAAAAAAGGCCTATCTGGATATGAAATACGATTCTATATCAAGAATTGGATTGCATTGGGCGGCTTTTATTCCTGTTGACGTTGGCTATAAATGGGATTTGGAAACCTACGAAGAAGGAATTTCCAAAGCAGATATTATAGGCATAGAAGCTCCTTTATGGACTGAAACTGTTGAAACACCCGAAGATATAGAATATTTAGTCTTTCCCCGGCTGCTCGGTATTTCCGAAATTGGCTGGACACCAACAGCAAAACGAAATTGGGAAGAATACAAAGTGCGTCTGGCAAATCACGGCCATAGATTAAAAGCCATGGACATTGGTTTTTACGCTTCAAAAACAGTCCCTTGGAAAGAATAAATACATTTAGTTACACCATAAATATTTAAAGATTCCGAGCGGCCTTCAAGGTTTTAAAACCTTGAAGGCCGCTCGAATTCCCAAAGAAAACCCCATTAATACCAGTTCTGCTTTAAAAATACTCAAAAGATAAAATGATGAATTTTTGTGATAGATAAGGCGTAAAAATTAAGTATAGCCGTAGCTATAGTTTATTTGTGGAAATGGTATAAAAAGATTAAGAGGATTTACTCCTCCCCTTTCTTGCTATTATAAATAGCTTTTTTAAAGACTTTCCAGCTTTCTTCGGTCATTCTTTCCGGTGTAAATAGGCAAATACCGGCAGCTCCATTTTCCATAGAGGCTGTTATGGCATCATCCAGCTCGTCCGGAGCTAAGCCGTGGTCTTCAGGATCGGGGCGGTTGGCCTTTTCACCGGGATATGGCGTAATGAACAGGCCACTGTAAATAGGTTTATTGTTATTTACCGCAGTCACTTCTTCGGCTACCATTTTACCCACCCACTTAGCATCTTCCAGATAAAAATCATTGTAGTTCATAGGGTAAATGGCATCTAAATCCCATTTGTTCCACTCTTGCCTCACCAATTTTTTAGCAATTGCAGGCCCCGGAAAAACGGCAGAAGATATTGTTTTCCCGGTTTTATGGACATCCTCAGCCAATCTATTTACCATTCCGGTAATCAGGTCGTATCTATATTGTTTCCACTCTTGTACCTGGCTCGGGTCTTCTACTTCTTTAATGTCTATACCCGTTTTTTCTTTAAAGTTTTCGGTACATATATCACAATAGCAATAGTCGTATTTAGGATATTCTTTATCCATGGTCAACCCATATTTTTCCCAGAGCCCGGGAGCCAAAATCACATCCGGAAAACGGATATAATCTAAGTGGATACCATCTACCTGAGGCACATTAGCAACATTGGTGTATAATTCCGACAAAAACTCATATACCTCTTCCCTACTGGGACACAGTATCTTATAATGTTCTACATACACGGGCTTGTCAAATGCAGATTCTCCAAGACGGTTCACTACATACCATTCAGGTTTTAGTTTGGGGTTCGGTTGCTGAATCATGGTAGGAATCCAAGTGTGAAATTCCAAACCGGCATCTTTCGCCAATTGGCCTATACGTTCATATGTTTTTGGATTGTGCCCTCCATTATACATAAGGCCGTCAATACCTTTATTTTTAAAGTCTTTAAATTTTTCGACAATTTCCTTATCCGTTGCCTCTCCCGGACCGGAAGTCCATGCCATTACAGTAATTTTGTTTTTTTCGCCACAAGAAATGAGTAATAATAAAAGTGCAAACAAGGCTGAAATTTTTTTCATGGTATAATGTTATTTTTAATTGATAAAGATAGGTGTTTTGGTAAAATTACAGACTATTATAAACTACCTTTTACCTTAGGCAGATTCAACAAGCAAATACAGCTTTTGTGTTTTTTTTAGAAAAGATAGTTTTTTTATAGATACTTGGTAACCCTTTCCAAGGCCATTCCTCTGGAGCCTTTTATAAGAATGGTAGCTCCTGCATTTTTTAGTGATTCAAAAACCTCAATGGCCTTTTCAAAAGAAGAATATTTTTCTATTTTTTCGGATAACACCAAACATTGATTAAACAATTCCCCGATTATAAATACTTTATCAATTTCCACTTCTTGGCAAACATCTACAATTCTCTGATGCTCCTCTAATGCACTATCACCCAGTTCAAACATATCTCCTAAAATGGCAATTTTTTTTTCAACCTTTAATCCAGCTAAATTCTCCAAGGCTGCCAGCATACTGGTAGGATTGGCATTATAGGCATCTAAAATCAGTTGGTTATGCGAGGTGTTGATTAATTGAGAACGGCTGTTTTGCGGCGTATAGTTTTCTATTGCTGTTTTTATATTTTTTGCATTAACCTTGAAGTAATGGCCTATGGCAATAGCCGCCGCAATATTGTTAAAATTATAAGAACCGATAAGCCAGCTGTTCATTTCCAACCCTTTGTACATTACAGAAACAAAAGGAGAAACCGTATGTAAAACAACAGGAATTTCCGTTTGCTGGCCGCCAAAAGTTATACGGTTTATACCCTTAGACACGGCCATTTGTTTTGGTATGGCATCGTTTACAAAAACTGTTTTACCATGGGCTTTCAAATATCTATATAGTTCTGTTTTACCTTTTACTACACCTTCTAAACTACCAAACCCTTCCAAATGAGCCTTGCCAAAATTTGTAATATAGCCGTAATCGGGTTGGGCAATCTGAGACAGAAAAGCAATCTCACCTAAATGATTTGCCCCCATTTCTACAATACCAAATTCCGTAGTAGTATCCATAGAAAGTAAAGTCAGTGGTACTCCGATATGATTGTTTAAATTACCTTTAGTAGCCACCGTATTATATTTTTGAGATAAAACAGCGTTTATTAGTTCTTTGGTAGTGGTTTTTCCGTTGCTACCCGTAATAGCAAGAATAGGAAGCCCCAATTGATTGCGGTGATAGGCCGCCAATTGTTGTAGCGTAGATAACACATCTTCTACCAAAATAATTTTTGTATCATCGGCATCTGCCGTTTCATCTACCACAGCATACGAGGCTCCTTTTTTTAAGGCTTCTTTGGCAAATGTATTACCATTAAAATTATCTCCTTTTAAGGCAAAAAACAAACCGTTTTGCACCATTTTTCTGGTATCCGTAATAATGTGCGGATGTTTTTTAAAGAGAGTATAAAGCGTGGGTATATCCATGGCATAAATCTATAAAAAAACTCAATACAGTGCGTATTGAGTTTTTTATCTATAATTTAATAATTGTTACTTTTCTATTTTCTTGTCGGTTCTTTTCTCCTACGCTTGTAGGTCATGTCGCCCAATTTATCTGTGGCACACCTAAACCCGATATAATTTGTAGCCATATACTCCGGTAAATACCTACGCTGTGATGGGTCTAACCAATATTCACGGTCTCTCCACGAACCACCTTTATAAACTCTGGACTGGTTAGAGATTAATGTATTTCGCTTTTTAGTATCATACTGCTGGATGATTAGGCCACTTTCTCCAATTTGTTTTGGGGTTTGTGGCGAGTTATACATCCTTGGTTGACTTTCCATATCCTCATCATCCTGATAATAATATTTTGTAGAACCTAAGTCACCATCATTTAAGTCTCTGTTATCAGCCTTTTCATAATTAGGCCTCATAAAGGCATCACGCTTTGTTATAGGTACATACTTCACACTTCCTGGCAAATCTTTAGGAACTATTTTACCATTATCCAAGGTGTCAAATTCTATAGTGCTGTAATCCACTACTACTACCTTACCTTCTTCATCAATCAATGGTTTTTTAAAGACGTTTCCTCTAAAGTAGTTGAAATCATTAGCATCATTATCCACTATAGGCCTATAAACATCTGCTACCCACTCCGCTACGTTACCGGACATATCGTATAATCCAAAGGCATTGGGGTCATAAGACTTAATTTTTATGGTGATGTCTGCACCGTCATTACTCCATCCGGCAAGACCGCTATAATCACCTTTTCCTTGCTTAAAGTTGGCCAACTGATCGCCGGCTCTTCCTTTAGATTGGTCTCTGGTGTATCTTCCGTTCCAGGAATATTTCTTTCTACCTCTAATTGTATTGTACTCTCTGTTTTCTATTAAAGCTTTAGCAGCATACTCCCATTCTGCCTCAGTAGGCAACCTAAAACGCTGGGTTAAAATACCGTCGGAAGTTTTTACGTGCCTTCCTACAAAGCCATCATCAGATTTTCTGGATTTTCTTCTTCTTCGTTTCTTTTTGTTGTCATCTCCATCATCATCAGTATCAGCTACGGCATCATCTACATCAGAATTCCCTTTGTTCTTTTTCTTCTTAGTATTGGAATAATCCGGCAAGCCTTTTCCGTAAATATCTTCATTTCCATCAAACAATAAATCGGGATTAGCCAAATATGTCTGAGTATCAAATCGGTTTTTGCCTTCTACAGTAACTGAATCCATCTCAAAGAGTGATTTTAAAACTCCTCTTTCCATTAATATTTTTTCATTTACCCTGTCTGTTCTCCATTTACAATATTCTGTGGCTTGCAGCCAAGACACTCCTACTACAGGATAATCTGCATAAGACGGGTGTCTTAAATAGGTTTCTGTAAGCAATTCATTAAAACCAAGGGCATCTCGCCAAACTAGGGTATCGGGCAATGCAGCCTGATAGACTTTTCTATAATTGTCATCACTAGGCGGAAAAACTCTTTCTAAGTATTGTAAATAAAATAGATATTCCAAATTGGTCACCTCAGCCTCATCCATAAAAAAGGATCGTACTTGTTGACGTGTAGGCGTAGTATTCCAATCAAACATTACATCATCCTGTACACTACCCATGGTAAATGTACCACCTTCTATCAGCACCATTCCGGGAGGAACTTTCTGGCCTTGATAATTGGTATTAGCCGTAAAACCGCCATAGGTAGGATCATTAAATTTCCAACCGGTCAATTCAGATCTCGTTCTGTTGCTCTTATTACAGCTAATTAATGTTGCAGTGGCTAAAACTGCTAACAAAATTTTACTAAAATTGTACCTTTTCATGTGTTAATACTTATATTATTAATTTTAGGTTAAGGTTCTGTTAATATATACTATGGCATTTACACGCCTATCGTCAATTATAACGACAGTTTTTTTTCTTTATTATACCTCATTCAATAAAAATTAAACAAAGTATGACTAAATTGCATCCCGAAATTTAAAGCCAATGCAAAACAAATTTTTCCAAAACCTGTTTTTATTACTATTTCTTACAATAACAAGTGCTCAAACGAATAATTTTCAGAAAAATTATAACTATAAACATTCTTCTGTAAAAAATTCTGCTTTGGCTACCGGCACTTGGTATAAATTTGCCATTGATACCACCGGAATCTATAAAATAGACAAAGCTTTTCTAAAAAAATTGGGGGTTAACACCAACAACTTAAATCCGGACAATATAAGGATATTAGGCAATGGCGGAGCATTATTACCTACTCTAAACCGTGATTTCAGACATGATGGGCTTCAGGAAAATTCTTTATATATAACAGGTGCTGAAGATGGTGTTTTTAACGATAATGATTATATCTTATTTTACGGAAAAGGCCCTGAAAGTTGGGACACCAACATCGTAGAACCTATAAACACCAGACACATCAATAATATATACGAAGACAAAGCATATTATTTTTTATCCGTGGATAGCGGCAATGGAAAAAGAATTGAAAATGCTAATGAAATATTGGGCAACCCACTGGAGACCATCTCAACTTATGATGATTACCATATTTATGAAGAAGACCTAAAGAATCTATTTGCCAATGGCCAACAGTGGTTTGGAAAAGAATTGAGTTTTGACCATACGGCAACGGTAAACTTTAACTTTGAAAAAATAAATCCCAATGCCCCTTTATTTGTAAGGGTTCGCGGGGCAGCTATTTCTTCCACTTCCTCCCAGATGGTGATTGCTTTAAACGGACAGGAACTCACTAAAATTACCTTTACACCCTTAAGTAATTTAAATGCACTTACCTTAGCCAGATCCGGAGAAGCCGTAAAATCAACGCAAATTAATACCTCTTCAATTGAAATATCGGTAACTTTTCAAAATAACGGTAACCCATCGGCAAAAGCCTACCTAGACTACATTGAGGTTATTGGATCAAAATTACTGGAAGTCGATACAAAAACTTTTTCATTCCGCAGTTTTAAAGCTGCAAATTACTCCACTGAAGATGTGCTGCGATACGAAATATCAAATTCGCAAAACTTAGAAATGGTATGGAATGTAACCAACCACCTCAACCCTACTCTTATTACCAATAAAGCAGGAGGTAATGTTTTTAGTTTTAATGCCAATGGCGGCAACCGGGAATTTATAGCTATTGCCAATAACAGCTACTTACAACCAACTCTTTTAGACAAAAGTATTGTAGAAAATCAAAACCTACACAGTTTACAAAATATTGATTACCTGATAGTAACCAGAGATTTTCTTATGCCGCAAGCAGAACGGCTGGCCGAATTTCACCGACAAAACAGCAATTTAACCTGTAAAGTAGTAAATTTAGAACATATTTATAATGAATTTAGTTCCGGATCAGCAGACTTAACCGCTATTCGAGATTTTGTAAGGCATCTTTACCTAAATGCTTCAGAACCCAACAGACGTATAAAATATCTATGCCTCTTTGGCGATGCCTCATTCGACTTTAAAGACAGAATTAATCAGAATAATAATATAGTTCCTGCCGTACAATCTTTTGAAAGTTTTAACCTGGCCAGATCCTATGTAACTGATGACTACTATGGCATGATGGATGATACCGATGGAAATTTAAACACAGCAGACACACAGGAAGTTGCCACCGGCCGATACCTTGTAACCAGTGTACAACAGGCTAAAGATATGGTAGATAAAACACTGAGCTACTATCAGGAAAACGCGTTTGGAGCATGGCGAAACCGCATCACTTTTGTGGCAGACGACCCAGATGCTATCGATGAATTTGTATTACAGCAAACGGTAGAAAACTTAGCCGACTCGCTAGCTGCCAAAAGGCCGGTTTTTAACCTTACAAAAATTTATGCCGATGCTTATACACAAGAAATATCACCGGGAGGAGAACGCTATCCAAAGGTTAATGATGCCATAGACAATGCTTTTGAAACCGGCAGCCTGGTAGTAAACTATTTTGGACACGGCGGAGAGGCCGGATGGGCATTGGAACGCATATTGGAAGTACAACAGATAAACAATTGGTACCATCCTAATAACCTTCCACTATTGATTACCATAACTTGTGAATTTTCAAGATTTGACAATCCGTTAAGGGTTACTGCCGGCGAGGATACTTTCTTAAACACCAGTGGAGGTGCTGTAGCCATGATTACCACCACACGCGAAGTATTTATTAGTGTAGGCCAACGATATAACAAAATATTATTTGAAAAACTATTTGGTTACAACGGCGAGGATTACACCATGGCAGAAGCCCTGATGCAAATGAAAAATGACGAACGGATTCCCAATTCCAACCAACGTTTTTTTGTGTATTTTTTAGGTGACCCTGCTATGAAACTGGCATTGCCACAGCCCAATATTCAACTTTTAAAAATTAACGATAGTAATATTACCCAGCAAACAGATACCTTAAAAGCCCTTTCAAAAATAAACTTAAAAGGAAAAATAACCGATGCAGACAATAACGTATTAGACAATTACAACGGCACCTTAGAAACCGTAATCTATGACAAACCTCTTGTAAAAACCACGTTAGACAACAACAATTTTGGCAAAAAAATGGATTTTGATGCTATAGAAAGTAAAATTTTTACCGGAAAAGCTACCGTACAAAACGGCGAGTTTTCTTTTGATTTTATTGTTCCTAAAGATATTAGAGTAGCGTACGGAAAAGCTAAAATTAGTTTATACGCCTCTAATAAAAACTCGGACAAAGCCGGATATAACAACACCCTAACCATAGGTGGTATAAATAACAATGCCCCCGAAGATAACACAGGACCCACCATAAAATTGTACATGGATGACGAATCTTTTATGAACGGAGGAAATACCAGTGAGTCACCCACACTTTTAGCTATATTAGAGGACGAATCAGGGATAAATACTTCTATCACTGCTGTTGACCATGATATTATTGCCATATTAGACGGCGACCAAGCCAATCCTGTTATTCTTAATGATTTCTACGAAACAGAACTGGATAACTTTACAAAAGGCAAAGTTTCTTATCCTTTTCGCAATTTAGAACCCGGTTTACACACCCTTACATTTAAATGCTGGGACACATACAATAATTCTTCAGAAGCTACGTTAGATTTTGTTGTAGTAGATAACAGTGATTTGGTGTTGAGTAATGTATTGAATTACCCCAATCCGTTCATTAATTATACAGAATTTTGGTTTAATCACAATAAGCCCAACGAACCCTTATCAGTTCAGGTTCAAATATTTACAGTTTCGGGCAAATTGATTAAAACAATTCATAAAACGGTGCAATCAGCCAGTCTATCGCGTTCTGTAACATGGAACGGCTTAGATGATTTTGGTAATAAAATCGGGAAAGGGGTTTATATATACAAACTCAAAGTTGAATCTACCCTTTCTAACTCAAAAAATGAAAAAGTTGAGAAATTGGTTATCCTACAATAAATTTTTAACGCGTTAACTATATACACTTAAAATTATCACTTGTGAAAAAATCCCTTTTACTTTTATGTGCTTTGCTATGCATAATAAAACTGTATGCTCAGGAAGAAGACAATGCAATTTCAACTGCACTACCCTATTTACTCATTGCCCCTGATGCCCGCTCGGGCGGAATGGGAGACGTAGGGGTAGCTACTTCGTCTGATGTAAATTCCCAACACTTTAATCCAGCAAAATATGCATTTGCCATTTCAGAACACGCTATTGGCGTAAACTATTCACCTTGGCTTAGAAATTTAACCGATGATATTTTTGTAGGAACACTAGTATATGCCCGCCGGCTTAACGAGCGAAGTGCCGCTGCCACAAGTTTTAAATACTTTTCACTTGGTACAATCCCTCTGACTGACGGAGTCGGAAATGAACTGGGCGTTGAAAACTTAAATGAACTGGCTTTTGATGTATCCTATGCTTTAAAACTCAACAACACTTTTGCTATGTCTGTAGCTGCCAGATATTTAAGAACAGACTATTCGTTAAACGTAAATAATTCCGAAATTAATACCATTAACACCTTTGCAGTAGATGTGGCCGGTTACTATCAATCAAGAGAAAAGAATTATGGTACCTTTAACGGCAGATGGAGAGGTGGTTTTAACATAGAAAATATAGGCCCAAAAGTATCCTACACAGATAGCGGACAAGAAAGTTTTATCCCCACAAATCTAAGGTTAGGCGGAGGTTTTGACTTTATTTTAGATGATTTAAATACGATAAGTGCCACTGCAGAATTCACTAAACTATTAGTTCCTACCCCACCAATCAGAGATAACCAAACAGGTGAAATTTTAAAAGGAAAGAACGATGACATAAACTTTATTTCGGGTATTTTCCAGTCTTTTGGAGATGCTCCGGACGGATTTAGTGAAGAACTTAAAGAAGTAACCTGGGCGTTGGGTGCGGAGTATATTTACGACCAAACTATGGCTTTACGAGCCGGTTTTTTTAACGAAAACGAATTTAAAGGAAAGAGAAAATTCTTTACGCTGGGAGCCGGATTCAAATATAAAATGATGAATATAGATATGTCCTATTTGATTAATGCATCAGATGTTAACAATCCACTTGAAAACACTTTGCGTTTTTCACTTACTTTTAACTTTGGAGATATTTATGAAGATTTCTTGAATTAAAACTTAAGATTTTTATATTTTTAACTCATACAACTCCCAAAAAGAGTTTAAAAATACTTTTTGGGGGTTAAAAGTTAAATACTGTTCCCCTATGCAAGAAAAAGAATTTTCCACGGCTTTCATCGTTTTCAATTCTATTTCAGAATTACCCCATGATGCAAAATCTTTAATGGAACAGGCTATAAATGCAAGAAAAAAGGCTTATGCCCCGTATTCTAAATTTATGGTAGGAGCAGCAATATTGTTAGCAAACGGCAGAATAGTTACCGGAAACAATCAAGAAAATGCCGCTTTCCCCTCCGGAATGTGTGCAGAACGCGTAGCCATATATCAGGCCGGATCCCGATATCCAAATGAAAAAATTCTTCAGATAGCCATATCTGCTGCAAATTCAACGAATAACCTTACAACGCCTATTGCCCCTTGCGGAGCCTGCCGCCAAGCTATTGCAGAATATGAACAAAAACAGAAAACACCCATCTACATATTTTTTATGGGCGAAACCGGCAACATAATACAAGTAAAAAGTTTAGAAGCCCTTTTACCATTTGGGTTTGGAGGGCAATATTTGTACTAAATTATAGGATTATACCAAATCTAATATATCATTATACATTAGATTTGGTATTATTTGTTTTGTAATTTAGAACTCGTTTAAACTTTTTTGTGTCTTTTTTACTTTGAGTTCATCTTAATTTTTGTTTTTAACCAAAAATGAGATAAAAATTTTAATGTTAACAACATTTGTTTGTGCTGTTTTTCAAATCACATTTTTACTGTAAATTTGTTCTTTCTAAAACCCAAAAATCATGTCTGAAAAAGTTGAAAGAATAAAATGCCTCATCATAGGTTCAGGGCCGGCCGGATATACAGCGGCTATCTATGCTGCCAGAGCAGATTTACACCCCGTAGTCTATACCGGATTAGAGCCCGGAGGCCAGCTAACCACCACCACAGAAATAGATAATTACCCCGGATATCCTAATGGCGTGGACGGTACGCAAATGATGGAAGAATTTAAAAAACAAGCTGAACGTTTTGATGCCGACATACGTTTTGGGATGGCCACTGATGTGAAATTTTCTGACAAACCCGGAGGTATTCACAAGGTAACCATAGATAATAAAACAGAAATAGAAGCCGAAACTGTAATTATATCCACCGGAGCTACCGCAAAATATCTGGGCTTGGAAAGTGAACAACGCCTAATTGGTGGAGGTGTATCAGCCTGTGCTACTTGTGATGGTTTTTTCTACAAAGGACAAGACGTTGTAGTAATTGGCGGTGGTGATACAGCCGCTGAGGAATCTACTTATCTGGCAAAATTGTGTAAAACTGTAACTGTATTAGTCCGTCGAGGCGAAATGCGTGCCTCAAAGGCCATGCAACACCGGGTTTTTAACACTAAAAACTTAAAAGTGATGTTCCATACAGAATTGGACGAAGTATTGGGCGACCAAACGGTAGAAGGCGTTCGCGTTGTAAACAACCAAACCGGCAAAAAACAAAAACTTAACGTAACCGGTGTATTCATTGCCATCGGCCATAAGCCCAACACAGAACTCTTTAAAGGAAAACTAAAAATGGATGATACCGGCTACCTGATTACCAAAGGCAAAACTACAAAGACTGATATTCCCGGTGTGTTTGCTGCCGGTGACGTACAAGACAAAGAATACCGCCAGGCAGTTACTGCAGCAGGCACCGGTTGTATGGCAGCTTTAGATGCAGAAAGATATTTAGCCACATTGGAAGTATAGAATCTACTGGCTTAACCCAAATTATTTATATGGAATTGAGCCAGTTTTCCTTATTTTGATGATATTCAGCTACTTAAAATTAGCTCACATTAT
>PDWJ01005876.1_pt1 | contig 17253 bp, 13 predicted proteins | sample 1430881 | NCBI WGS metagenome assembly PDWJ01 (sample SAMN01162460, study PRJNA174530) | Oral metagenome, whole genome shotgun sequencing project. | biome: Marine environment; feature: Marine mammal; material: Swab sample of the gingival sulcus; isolation source: swab sample of gingival sulcus...
CCTCCTACCTCAACGAGGGATTCGGCCATGGTCATCTTTTTCCACGGAGGGGCAAGGTTGACCTCAGTGCCCTGGTAGCTGATTTTCGTGGAACCGTTTACCTGCTCACAAACAGAGGAAATCATTTTTTCCGTCAATACAATGAGATCTTCGTAGGTTGCATAGGCCTGATAGAATTCGAGCATGGTGAATTCAGGATTATGGCGGGTAGACAGACCTTCGTTTCTGAAATTTCGGTTAATTTCGAAAACCCGCTCAAAGCCGCCGACCAACAGGCGTTTCAGATAAAGTTCCGGCGCAATTCTCAGGTAGAGATCCATATTCAGAGCATTATGAAATGTCTGAAACGGTCTTGCTGTTGCTCCACCCGGAACTGGCTGCATCATTGGGGTTTCAACTTCCATGAAAGAATGACTGTTCAGATACTCCCGGATAAGGCGAATAATTTCCACGCGTTTTCTGAAGGTTTCCCTGCTCTCAGGAGTAACAATAAGATCAACGTAACGCTGACGATAACGCGTCTCAACATCACTGAGACCGTGCCATTTTTCAGGGAGAGGGCGAAGGGATTTGGAGATCATTTTTATCTCTCGTGCCTGAAGGGACAGTTCCCCAACCTTGGTTTTAAAAAGGATGCCGCTGACACCTGCGATGTCGCCAATGTCCCATTTCTTAAAGGTCTCAAAGACCGCGTCGCCAACGATGTCTTTTTTTACATAGACCTGGAGCTGGCCTGTTTTATCGGCAATGGTGCAGAACGCCGCCTTGCCGAATTTACGCATGGCCATAATGCGGCCCGCTATTGAGTAACTGGTTTCCGGTTCTTCTTTTTCCTGGGGGCCGAGAAGCTCTCCTTTGGGCAGGAGTTCTACCGTGCTGTTTTGTGGGGTAAACTGGTTGGAATAGAGGGTAACCCCCAGGGCCGCAAGTGCTTCAGCTTTTTCTTTTCTTTGGGACAGTGTTTGATTTTCTTCAGTCATAAAGCAATTTTTGTGGTTTGGGAAGACTATAAAAAAACGACAGAAAATTATCGCATAAATATTATTTTATACAAGCGTGTAGGACTTACTTAAGAATAGGCAATCTGTCAAACCTTTTCAAAAAAAACAGGGCGAAACAATTTTTTAGTGTGGTATGTGATAAAACAACAACTGTAATTGTGAAGGGCATAATCTGGAGATCATAAAAAAACCGAAAAGGAGTTCGTGCTATGGAAACAGTCATTTTTGCCAACGGTCCATGTGCCAGTTATGAAAAGGCGTTGCAGGTTATACCACGGTGCACCCTGTCTATTGCAGCAGATGGCGGGCTTTATCATTGCAGGAACTGTGATCTTGTCCCGGACATTCTGATTGGTGATTTTGATTCCATTCCGGTTGAAATGCTGGAAGACTATCGCAGGAGGCAGTGTACGGTTTTTGAATTCCCGGTGGACAAGGATGCTACGGATCTTGAACTGGCTGTGAATACGGCGATAGAAAGAGGCAGCAGCGCAATCCATCTTTTTGGTGTCCTTGGTGGCCGTTGGGATATGAGCCTGGCTAATATCCTGCTTTTAAGCCATGAGAAATACAAAAAACAAAAAATAATCATCTATGATACAGATACTGCCATCCAGATATTTCATCCGGGGAAATACAGGTTTGTCGAAAGAAAGGATCGCCGGATTTCCTTCCTGCCCGTATCGGCCAGGGTCTCCGGGGTTAGTTTAACAGGTTTTAAATACCCACTGGATAAGGGTGAGGTTGAAAGAGGGAGTACCTTGGGGATCAGCAATGTGATCAATTCGGAGCTGGCGACCGTTGAGTTTTCGGGAGGTATTCTCGCCTGCATTTTTCAGGGTGGTGAACTATAAGCTTAAAGGATTACAATCACTTGCGCCCAAAAAAATAAACAAGATGCAGCTTGCAGAAGTAACTTGTTTATTATACGGAAGACTAGTTAGGGTTGAAAAAAAATAGGACAATAGGTGATTCTCAATGGAGGTGAATAAATTACCCACTCATTTCTCATAAGAGCCACACAAAAAAGGAGTCGCCACTGCTCTGGGACCTGGTGACTTATCTTGATTTTTTTGTCAATCCAAAATTCAATTTTGAATTGACAAAAAATGTGCTTGCAGCTATACTTTCCCATTATGTATATAAGGAAAGCAGAAAAATATATCGGTCATATTCAATCCAGATATCGTTGCATTACCATTATGGGGCCGAGGCAATCCGGGAAAACAACGGTGAGTAAAAAACTGTTTCCGGATTTTGACTATTTTAGCTTTGAGTCGCCGGAGCTTCGTTCCCGCGTGCTGCTGGATCCAAAATCGTTTCTGAAATCCATCTCATCCTCTGTTTTTGATGAGGTGCAAAAAGTCCCGGAAATTTTGTCCTATCTTCAGGAGATACTCGACGATCCTCAAGATGCAAGAAAATTTGTTCTGACCGGTTCCAATAATTTATTGCTGTATGAAAAAATTTCCCAGTCACTGGCGGGAAGAACGCGGATTATCGAGCTGTTTCCGCTGGAAAGAGAGGAGCTTCCCCCTGATGAACAGCCCGAAGATCTATATACCGCCTTGTTTTTTGGCGGTTATCCAAGGATATTTGATGAAAAACTACATCCCACCGAATGGCTGGAGGACTACTACCGTACCTATGTGGAACGCGATGTCCGTATGCTTCTGAATATTGGTGATCTTGCCACATTTGACCGTTTTGTCCGGCTTTGTGCTGGCAGGGTGGGGCAGTTAATCAATTACGATAGTCTGGCCTCGGATACCGGTATTTCACAACCCACGGCAAAATCATGGCTCAGTGTCTTACAGGCATCCTATATCTGCTTCCTTCTGGAACCTCACTACAAAAATTTTAACAAACGGATCATCAAATCCCCAAAACTGTATTTTACGGACACGGGGTTGCTGTGTTATCTCTTGCGAATCACTTCACCAGATCAGCTTGTCACCTATCCCCTGATCGGTTCCATCTTTGAAAACTGGGTGATTGCAGAACTGAAAAAAAGGTTTCATCATCATGGCAGGCAAGCTCCCCTCTATTTCTGGCGAGACCAGCATGGTCATGAGGTCGATCTGATTGTGGATAGAGGGACCTCTCTGCTTCCCATTGAAATCAAAAGCGGGCAGACATTCCATAAAAATTTTATCCAGACCGTAATCTGGCTGAACAAGCTGCAAAACAGCTCTGATGGCGCATGCGTATACGGCGGCGATGATAATTTTTGCATCAATGACATCACCATTTGCTCCTGGAAAAACCTGACCGATCCTTCCCTGAGTATTGCGTGAATGGTGAGGAAAATAAGGAAATTAACTGACAGCCGCTATTCTCACACCTTTCAGCGAAAATGGCGTTCAGTTGAGTTTGTAATGAGGAAAGCTCATGAGCGTTATGCTGGTTACGGGTTTTCACAATAGATTTTAATCTTGTGAAAACCTTGCAGATAAATACAAAAAGCCGCCGTAATCCTCAGTAGATTACGGCGGCCTACCTTCTTCTTGTTACAGTCAGAATGTCAGTAATTATCCTGAACTACAACCGGCAGTTTGCATAATAGGTTACAGTTGCTGGCCAGTCGGAGAATATGCCCAGGATACCAACGTCTTTGGCGAGTACTTCCAGAACAACCATCATGTCACCATCGTTGTTGATCGCATCTTTAATGGTGTTGTAATACCAGCCGCCGCCGTTTTTGAGAAGCCCGGAGCGTTCCAGAGTCCAGGTAATAATCTCAAGCCCGGCTTCCCTGGCTTTTTTGGCGTAAATAGAAGGTACAATTTCTCCCTTGTCGTTAACAGCAAGGAGCATCCATAGCGGAGGCGCAATAATGCGAACGTTTTGCGCAAAAAGTTCTTCCATGGAGGGAGACCAGGTTTCCGGTTTGGTTACATCGAAGGTTTCCACATCGTAACGATCGTCAAGATAAACACCCTGTTTCCCGAATTGAGGTTCATTCTTTAACCAATAGGCAATATCCTGAAGATTAAAAGACTGTGGGAAAACATTCTCGGGTGAAACGCCTGCCGCCTTGTATTCATCAATCATGGCCTGAGCGTATTTTTCCTGGGTGTAATCTCCATCAAAAGGCATGGCAACACTTGGAGCTTTAAGCTCCGGGGTCATCTTCATGCCAAGTTTTTTGAAAAGCTCGATGCTTTCTGCGTGGGTCATCAGAGTACCGTGGGCGGTATAGAGATCGGTTCTCCAGCCAGGGGTCGCATCAATATATTCTTCTACAGTGGTTGCCATAGTATTTCCGGCATCCATTTTCCCTTTAAGAGTTTTGAATTCTGCAAGTGTGATATCGCTGGTACAGCATTTGGCTGACGCTGGTTTTGTCATTTTTCCGTCAGCATCAAATTCAGCGGGAGAAAAAGGTTCGGAACATTTTGCAGCTAATTCGGGAATGGCAAGGATGTTGGTTGTGGTGTGAAGATCACACTGGGAGTGGCGACATACCAGTTCTCGATCCTTGGTAAAGGTAACATCACACTCACAAATTCCTGCGCCCATAGCAGCTGCAGCTTCATAAGATTCTTTGGTATGTTCGGGAAACTGCATCGCAGCGCCCCGGTGACCGATAGTAAAATCGGTTCTGTAAAAAGGGCCGGCAGAACAGGATTCAAGCGCCTCTTTCAGTGGGCTTTCGTCCATGTCCTGAACCAGATAGAGTGGGCGAACTCCAACCTGTGCAGGTACAGGCGTATTTGCCGCATTTGCCAGAGAAACAGACACAGCACATAATAATCCAGATAGAACCAGTGATGCAGCACGGTTTGTCTTACGCATACTTTTACTCCCCCTTAATTAAGTTAATAAAATATAAAAGCAGGGTGATTTTACTTCTGGCACATCAGGTAATCAAGTGAAATTATCCGCCCACAGGTTTATATTTATCTTATGTTACTCTCATTGGAAAACCGGCAATTGTTTGTAAGGCTTCCGGTTCTCGGTGAGATGTGGTTGTCTTCCCCCTTGATCCTGTATGTAGACACGAAAATTGTCGTTACAACAAAATCGGAGTGGAATATGGAACAGCTTCTCAATATTCAGCTGGAAACCACCAGCCGCTGCCGGCTTTTCTGCAAAACCTGCCTGAAACCTGTTTGCAGGAAAGATTGGCTGGAAGTCGATATGAGCCGACAGTTATTTGAAAAGATCGTCTGCCAACTCCCCGAAAAATGTATTATTCATCTTCAGGGATGGGGGGATCCGCTCTGTCATCCTGACCTTGTGTGTCAGATAAAATACCTTAGGGAAAGATCACACCCGGTAACCTTTACAACCTGCGGTTCCCGCTTGAGCCATGCTACGGCGGTCCGACTAATAGAGGCCGGAGTTAATGGGGTAACATTTTCCTTTGCGGGTATAACTGCAGAAACTCAGGATAAATTGCGAGGTAAGGGTAGTTTTGAAAATGCGCTACAGAGCCTCAATGATTTTCTGGATGTAAAACAGAAGCTCGCCAGCGAAGTAAAAACGGCCATCAGTTATCTTTTGACACCAGAAACAATAGTCGAGTTGCCGAAAGCTGTTTTACTGGCAAGGCGCTTGGGAGTGGATGCGTTGAGTGGTGTTCATCTTACCCAGGTCGGCGGTATTGTTCAGAGAAATTTGCAATTGATGGTAAAAGAGCTGAGTAGCAAAAAATACCAAAACATATATCGAAAAGCACATTTGGCAGCCCTGTTTTCCAAACTAAAACTCATCTTGCCGCCATTGAGTAAAATGCTTACCCCGGTGTGCGATAAAAACCCTCTCCAGTCTCTTTTTATTACTTCCAGAGGTGAGGTCAGCCCGTGTGTCTTTTTAGCCCCGCCACTCTCACAAGATAACAATACTGTCAGTTGGATGCGAAACGAGCAGATATTTCAACAGCCTGTAACAATAATGGGCGATTTGACCAGGACCAGTCTCCCTGAAATTTGGGAAAACAGGGGTTATAAAAAATTTCGGGAAATTTACAGGAAACGACTCACTTACCACGATCAGCTTCTTTCCCGGGTAAGTTATTCGTTAGCTGGTAGTAAACAGTTGGAATACAGCGTGGAAAAAATCAAGCAATATTTTCGGCAGAACCCGCCTCCAGAGATGTGTCGGGGATGTTACAAGGTGGATGGCTATTGACCAGCATGGCTGGAGCAAATGCCTCAGCCACAACAAGAAATGAAAATCGGAACTTCGGGAAGTTACCATCTACCTTAAGGTCGATTTTCGGATAAAATTATGAGAAGACAATGCCTCCTGACGTAAATTCCACAAGATCAGCCTTGCACTCTTCAAGAATATTAACCGGCAGAATTACCGAGAAGGTAACGCTGGCTTCATATTTTGTATCCAGGAGAGCTATATTCATTTTTTCAAGATAATTTCGGATTTGTCTTTCAAAATGGTAGGCGAAGGTAAGGTGGAGGGTCTCCTTCAGGATGAAGGGCACAAGTTCAACCTCCAGCAATGCATCTTGAACCGCTTTGGAATAGGCCCTCACAAGTCCGCCTGTTCCCAATTTTACCCCGCCAAAATAACGGGTGACCACGGCAACAACATTGCCCACATTTTTATATTCCAGGATCGCATGCATCGGCTTTCCGGCGGTGCCTGATGGTTCTCCGTCGTCATTATAATGAATTTCCTCAGGACTTTTGGGGTTGCCAATAATGAAGGCGGAACAGTGGTGAGTAGCCGTTGGGTGTTTTTCTTTTAGAAAGTTGATAAAGTCAATGGCCTCGCTTCGGGAGGCTGCCTGGCACAGGTTGCAGATAAAGCGGCTTTTTTTCTCAAAGAATTCAACTTCGATGGGTGCTTGCGGAGTGTAATACATATTTTTATGGCGAAAAAGAATCCACGGTTATCTCCTGAAATGATATGCCGCAGCGTTTAATTTAATAATTTGCAATTATTAAAGATATCTCGACTAAATAGTTTTTTGGAATTGTTGTTCTGTCGTTTTATTTAGTCCTGAATTATCTCATGGTCAAGCTCAATTAACATAAGAAGTCTCTATGGTATATGGAGCGGGAATATGGAACGGTTGAGAGCCGGACTTTCAGCAGTATACAGGCTGAGCGTCTGCGCTGTTCTCATCACCTATGTTTTAGCGAGAGAAGTAATATTCTGTATAATTTTTGGAATGTTCCATTAATACCAGTCTGGACTATATTATTTTCTTTGGTGTTTTGACAATAAATACAAAGTGTTGCATTGTAATTCTCTGCTGATTTTGCAAAGACATTTGATCTTGCCTTGCTTGAATCGATCAAATATTCAAGTAGAAAATGTTGTAATCTTTTGTGATATGAGTAAGATCGCTGGGGTAATTTTAGTAACAGATGACCAAGGAGGTTATATGGCAGGAAAAACGTTGTATGATAAACTATGGGAGAGCCACGTTGTCGAGAATCGAGATGATGGGACGGCGCTTCTCTACATTGACAGACAGTTGCTTCATGAGGTGACTTCGCCGAGCCAGAATATTCTGCAGTTTGCAATGTCTGATGTGCGTCAGGGGATTGTCCACGTTGTTGGTCCTGAGCAGGGAATAACCCAGCCTGGAATGACTATGGTCTGCGGTGATTCCCATACGTCCACTCATGGAGCCTTTGCTGCTTTGGCTCAAGGTATAGGTACTTCAGAGGTTGAGCATGTGCTGACTACGCAATGTCTTGTCCAGAAAAAAATGAAGAATATGCTCATCAAGATAGATGGCTCGTTATGCCCTGGAGTTACCGCTAAAGACCTTGTCCTCTACGTCATAGGCAAGATCGGAACCGCAGGTGGAACCGGGTATACCATTGAATTTGCGGGTTCTGCCATTAGAGAGCTCTCCATTGAAGGACGGATGACAGTTTGCAATATGGCGATTGAGGCCGGTGCCCGTGCCGGGCTTATTGGGGTTGATCAGAAGACAATTGATTATATCAAGGGCAGACCATTTGCTCCTGATGGTGAGAATTGGGATAGGGCGGTGAAGTACTGGAAGCAGTTTGTCTCTGATACTGATGCCTCCTTTGATAAAATTGTTGAGATTGCAGCGGAAGATATTGAACCGCAAGTTACCTGGGGAACCTCTCCCGAGATGGTAGTTGGCGTGAGTGAAAGGATCCCTTCTTCAAAAATGCTGAAGACGGAGACGGAAAAAGAATCTCTTCAGCTGGCCCTTAACTATATGGGATTAGAAGAAGACACACCAATTGTTGATATTACCCTTGATCAGATTTTTATCGGTTCTTGTACCAATTCCCGAATAGAAGATCTGCGCATTGCAGCAGAAGTGGTTCAGGGGCAGAAAGTGGCGGATACTATCAAACGGGCAATTGTGGTGCCCGGCTCCGGGCTTGTGAAACAGCAGGCGGAAAAGGAAGGGTTGGATAAAATTTTTATTGAAGCTGGTTTTGAATGGCGTGAACCTGGTTGCTCCATGTGTCTTGCCATGAATGCTGATAAGCTGGGAGAGGGCGAACACTGTGCTTCCACCTCAAACCGAAACTTTGAAGGGCGTCAGGGCTTTGGGGGGAGAACGCATCTGGTGAGTCCGCAGATGGCCGCCGCTGCCGCAATTGCTGGACATTTTGTTGATATCAGAAAATGGAGGTGCAATGATGCAGCCATTTGATACCCATAGCGGGATTGTCGTACCACTGGATCGAGCCAATGTTGATACCGATCTTATTATCCCCAAACAGTTTTTAAAGTCTGTAAAGAGAACTGGGTTTGGGCCGAACTTGTTTGACCAGCTCCGTTATAAAGATGAAGGGCAGCCTGGAATGGATAATTCAAGCCGCCCTCTGAAAGCGGATTTTGTTCTCAATCAGCCACGGTTCAAGGACGGTTCTATTCTCCTTGCCAGGGAAAATTTTGGCTGTGGGTCAAGCCGCGAACATGCTCCATGGGCTCTTTATGACTATGGGTTCCGGGTGTTAATTGCCCCCAGTTTTGCTGATATCTTCTATAATAACTGTACTAAAAACGGGATTCTGCCCGTAGTTCTTGGAAGTAAGATCATCGACCAACTCTTTGAGCTTGTTGATAGTACCGAAGCGTTCTCTCTTACTGTAGATTTGGAAAAACAAACTATAGAAGATGGAAGTGGTGTTTTTAAAACGTCTTTTGATATAGATAGTTTTCGCCGGGAATGCCTCTTGAAAGGCTTGGATGATATAGGTTTAACCCTTGAAAAAAAAGGACTTATTGAAGCTTTTGAGAAGAAGAAAAAAGAGCAGTGCCCCTGGTTATTTTAGGGTACTGAGCATATAGATTCCGCTTGCTGTTGAACAACAGAGAATAATAATCCCCGCCCCGACAAGGCCTGTGGAAAGGGTGGATGTCTCAGCCATCCACCCGATTGCAGGGCCAAGAGCTGCAAAGCCAAAGCGAATAATTAAGCTGCGGATGGAAAAGATTGTTGCTCGTACCGACGAGTTGCAATGCTGGTTCGTGAGATTTTTCAGAACCGGTGTCGCATAGCCGCGAACCATGTAGAAAAGATAAAGGCTTATTATAGCCGGGATGGTTGGTAGTAGTCCCAAAAGGATATAGGTCAGCGGCACATAAAAAATAATAACTAATAATGACAGCCTCTCTCCCAGGAGTTTTTGGGTATTCGTGGCGTAAGCAGAAATAACGCCCACTGTCAGGTTAAGAATCACCCATAACGGAGTGATAATTGCCTCATCAAAATTTTTTGAAACAAAAAATATCTGACAGGTCCAGGCCATGCAGAGAGTTGCTGTTCCTGTGACAGAGGACTGATAAATGGCTGATGCTAATTTCCTGTTTTCGTAGAGGGCGTGTTTGCAGATGCGCAGGATGTGCCGTAATCCAGGCTGTCCTATTCTTTCTCCCTCGGGAGGCTCTACTAAAAGTAAGGACGCTGGAATTGCGATGGATGCTATTGCTGTCTGCGCAATATATACTGAGCGATACCCCATATAGGCGGCAATGATACCGCCGCAGACTGCCGCTATTGTTTCTGCAAAATTTCCCATTGAGGTAATCCGACCCTCAAAGTGAAGATATAACTCCCGCTCTCCCATTGCATCCAGGGAGTCAAAGAGCATAGCTGTATCCGCCCCGGAAATGAAGCTGCCGCCGAGACCAAGAATAATCTCCGCTAACAGGAAACCCTCAAAGCTGTTTGACATGGAATATATGGCAAAGCCAAGGGTCCCGAGTAATGCGCCCAGAACCAGAGTCTTTTTTCTTCCCACTATATCTGCGAGATAGCCGGAGGGAATTTCCATACAGGCAACGCTTGCCGAGTATACTGCCTGAAGGATAAAGATATTCAACTCACTGAGCCCGTTTTCATTATAAAAAAGGGCAACCACCGGCATTATCAGCATTAACCATTTAGAAAACTTGATAATATACAGCAGGGAAATGTTGTTGCGGTAGCGCTGGTGAGTATTCATTGGGCTTTGAGCAAGATGCCTCGTTTTGTTGTTAACAGAGGCATCCTTGTGTCTTGATCTTCAGGAAATTTACAGAATAATTTTTCTCAGAAATGGGGATCAGAACAGATGCTCCAGGCCGGGTGCGGGGAAGTTTTTGCAAAGTTCTGCCACTTCCATTGCGGTTTTCTCAAGCATGGTTGTGTCGTGCGGATCGCTGATTACTCTATCCATCAATTCGCCGACCATAAGCATTTCTTGTTCCTTGAACCCTCGTGAGGTGAGGGAGAGGGTTCCCAGTCTGATACCGCTTGGATCAAAAGGCTTTCTCTTGTCGTTGGGAACAGAGTTACAGTTCAGGACAATTCCAGCTTTATCAAGAGCCTGTGCTGCGACTTTACCGGTAATTTCTTTGTTGCTTAAGTCTATAAGCAGGAGGTGGTTGTCGGTTCCACCGGTAACGAGAAAATATCCCTTTTTATGTAATGTCTCTGCAAGGGTCTTCGCATTTTTGACAACCTGCTGTCCGTATGCCTTGAACTCATCTGTTGCAGCTTCTTTCAAAGAAACCGCAATAGCTGCTGTCGTGTGATTGTGAGGACCGCCTTGAAGCCCTGGGAATACTGCTTTATCTATTGCGGTAGCATGTTGTTTCTTGCAAAGAATCATAGCCCCCCGTGGTCCTCTTAGAGACTTATGAGTTGTTGTAGTAACAATGTCTGCATAAGGAACCGGGGACGGGTGAACGCCGGCAGCCACAAGGCCAGAGATATGTGCCATATCCGCCATGAATATGGCGCCAACCTCATCAGCAATCTCCCTGAATTTTTTGAAATCCAGGATCCTTGGGTAGGCAGAATGTCCGGCAATAAGGATCTTGGGCTTTATTGCCAGGGCCTTGCTGCGGATGGTATCATAATTTAGCTCTCCGGTTTCCGGGTCCAGTCCGTAGGAGTGGGCATTAAAATATTTTCCAGAGATAGATACAGGGGACCCGTGGGTAAGGTGGCCGCCGTGGGGGAGGGCCATGCCCAGTATCGTGTCGCCCGGCTTGATAAATGCGAGGTATACCGCAAGGTTAGCCGGCGAGCCGGAATAGGTTTGGACATTGACATGCTCTGCACCAAAAACCTCCTTGGCACGATTGATAGCCAGGAGTTCAATCTGGTCGATGAGTTGCTGGCCCTCATAATAACGTTTTCCTGGGTACCCTTCAGAGTATTTGTTGGTCAAAACTGAGCCCGTAGCCTCAAGTACTGCTTTGGAAACATAGTTTTCAGAGGCAATCATACGAATCTTTTGAGCCTGTCGTTGCTCCTCCTGATGTATGAGTGTATAGAGCTCGTGGTCAAATTCTTGAATGTTTTTCATGGTAATTTTTCGATATAAAAAGGAGTTAACCTGACACAGGAACATCTCTGAGAGAGGTTGTTTTACCTGCAGCAGTTCCCTGATAGATGTCTGGTCTGGTTTGTAAGAAAACGACAAAAAAACTCCACTGAAATGTAAGAGTCTGCTGTAATCAACGCGCCACAAATATAATAGAAACAAAAAAAAAAGCACTTAAAAATCAAGTATGATTAATGCAGTTTTCAGCTTTTCTGAAAATAAATACTCTATCTCGATAATTCTGAATTTACTGAATTTTATGAGAGCTTTACTTGCAACCCCGAACTAAAAAAAACCTCCATTACACACATTATCTTGCAGTTAGTAGCGTTCTTTATTAGAAATCTATTTCCTTGGTGAAAAAACAGTGGTTGCATTTCAAATATAAGGCAGTTTCAGCTATCAGTTTCGTTATCTATGAACATTCGAAGTGTCTCTTTACCTAAAATTCGGTTTGCAATTCTTTTATTTTTGCAGCTGGTTTCACTGTGCCTGTGTTGCACAGTCGGCGCTGCTCAAAAAGAAAAGTATAATATAGTCTATTTGCTCTCAAGAGATCTGGAACGAGTTCTCGACTACAAGGATGAGCTTGACGGTGTTTTTGATCCAAAGCTTCTGAGGAAAATTAAAGTGATGGGTTGCGGAGATGAGTATGCACTGGTGTACGATGGCAACGATTCCGCTGCCACTGTTTCGAAAACATTAATTGAACATGGCAGCCTTCTTAACGAGGCAGGCTTTGATGAGCCGTACGCGACAAAGGAACTGGATTTTCATCTTCTCTATAATGTAAGTTATGGGATTGGTCCCAATCTGGAGCCTTTGAAAAAGAGGTATGATTTGCTCTACAACCTGTTTGGCGGTGATATTCATAGCAATTTGTTTATAGAAAAGACTGATTATGGCAATTATGTTCTCGTCTATCGCTACAGAGGCAGTAAGAAAGAGGCTGCGAAAATTGCTAAAAAGCACTCAAGAATTCTGCGCAAAAAGAAGATCTCTGCCTCTTTGACTACCGAAAATAACAACGTTATCGTTTATGGAGAATCAAGTCTGATAAATGATGAAACGCTTCACATGGCAGTTGCTGAAAAAAAGACAAAATATGCGCCAGCTGCCAAAAAACAGGAGGACTTGAAAAGAGAGACGAAAAAGGGAGCTGGAGATACTGTAAAGTATATTAGAGCTATTGCGAAAGTAAAAAAAACTGGCGCTCCCAGACCCTCTGTCAGAAAGGCTGCACTCGATTATACACAGCTTGAGAACGATATTGAAGATTATATCGGTACGTTACGTCGTAAAAGCCAAATATCGCGGGATGAATCTACAGGATGGGCTGTTTATGATCTTGTGAAAAATCAGATGGTTGTCGATATTAATGCCGGCAGAGCCTTTCAGGCTGCGAGCATGATCAAGCCTTTTGTTGCCCTTGCATTTTTTCACCAGGTTAAAGCAGGCAAGTTTAAATATGGTCCAAAAAGTCGGAGGAAGATGGCAGCAATGATCCAGCGCAGCAGTAACAGTGCGACAAACTGGGTCATGAGGCAGGTAGGAGGCCCCAGGGTATGTGATGCTATCCTGAAAAAATATTACAGTCACATCTTTCAAAACACTCAAATAAAGGAGTATATACCACCCGGCGGCAAAACCTATCTGAACAGTGCAAGTCCTTCGGATTATGTTCGCTTTTTGAGAAAACTTTGGAATAAAAAACTCCCCTACAGCCGTGAGATACGACGATTGATGGCGCTTCCTGGACGTGACAGGATCTATAACGGAACACCAATCCCCAAGGGAACCCTTGTGTATAACAAGACTGGTTCCACTGCTCATCTTTGCGGTGATATGGGGATTCTGGTACCAAGAACGAAGGGGGGAGGGCGTTATCCCTACATTATTGTTGGGGTTGTTGAACGACGTTCCCGCCCCTCAAATTACGGACGTTGGATGGATTCCCGGGGAAAGATTATCCGGGAGGTTTCTACCATGGTATACAAGGGAATGAAGAAGACCCATCTTCTGCGTTGACCTGCAGGGACGTTTTTTTTACGTCCCTTGTGAGGCGGATTATTTAATACATCTTTCTTTTACCCAGCCCGTTGCCAATAACATTAAAACTGTTTTCTACAATGAAGAGGGCGTCGGGATCAATAGTAAACACCTTATCTTCCAGACGTTTTACCTGTAGATTGTTGGTAATTGTCATAAGCATGTGTTTTTTCTGCCCTGAGTAGGCTCCCTTTGCATCGAGCAGCGTTGCTCCCATCTGGAGTTCTTTGGTGATTGTGCGGGTTATAGTTTCATATTGGTCGCTGAGGATGTAGACAACCTTTCTTTGGTTGAATAAGTTGAGGACATTTTCAAGGGCAATTGTTGAGATGAATGTCAAGATGATTGATGCAATAACAAGATCTGGATCGTTCTGGGTTATAAGTAGACCAAATAATCCGACGTTGAAAATCATGTAGAATTTTCCAATCCCGAGATTAAATTTTCTGTTGAGGATTATCGCTATAGGGTCCAACCCCCCACTGGAACCTCGGGATCTGAGCATCGTGCCCGAGCCGATACCGCAAATGGCACCACCGGCAATGGCTGCATAAAGCTGGTTATTAATCGGAAACTGGATATTCAGAATCTCGGTAAAAACTGTCAGGATAATAACCCCATAGATACTGTAGAAAACGAATCTTTTGCTGAGGTAAATCCAACCAATTGCCAGGAGGGGTATATTTAGTATAAAGTACCATATTCCCGGGGTGAGGAGCTGGGTTTGGTAGTAAAGCAGGAGACTTGCACCATATAAGCCACCAGTGATAAAATGGTGATGTATCAGTATTGCCTCCACCCCTAAAGCGTAAATAAATGAGCCCAGGGTTATGAGGAATATGTCCCATAACACGGGGAATAATGTCTTCTTGTCCATGATAACCTCAGTCGATTTGTTGCGTGTCTTTTGGTAGTTATAAATGAATTTTATGCTTTCTGATATGATTAAATGCAGGTTACCTGCATTGATTGGAGTAACCTGTTTCCAAAAGGCTGGAAAAAATATATTGTTTATGGTTTTTCGCAATAAAAATATGGACTACAATGAAAAATATCGGATGCACATGCCTATGTGTTTGATATGATTAAGAAGATTGATTTTGTGTGATAATTTAACTCAGGGAAAGGGGAAAATTATGAAAGTTATTATGGATTTATGTGTTGTTCCAATGGGGGTTGGAGTTTCTGTTTCTGAATATGTCGCGGGATGTCATGAAGTATTGAAAGAGGCGGGATTGAAGACTCAGCTTCATGCTTACGGTACCAATATTGAGGGAGAGTGGGATGATGTCATGGAGGCCGTAAGGAAATGCCACGAAAAAGTTCATGGGATGGGGGCTCCACGAATTACCACTTCTATAAAACTGGGTACTCGTGTTGACAGGCGGCAGACCATGGAAGATAAAATTTCCAGTGTGGTAGATAAAACGCAGTAATAAATCAAATCTGTTTACTGTTTAAAGCAATTCAATAGATTGGGTAAGAAGTGCTTTTCTTAGTTTATTAAGGGCGCTCCGTTCTTTCTGGTAAATACTGCTTCTGGTAACTCCGTAGCGATTACTGATATCTATAATTGATTGTTCCTGTTGTGTGTATGGAGGGAGGCCAAATCTTCGTTTGATTATGTCGGCTTTTTGAGGATCCAGCTTTGTGTCGATAAGCCTTGTAAGTATCTTTGCTCGTTCTTTTTGTTCTATGAGCTGTTCTTGTTGAGAGGGAAAAAGAGGTTGGGTAGTGCTGGTTTCTGTGCAGTGGTATGCTTCTGTGTTTGAAGTCAGGACACAACTATGAAGCTGCTTTGTAAGCATTTGTTTTTCGTTTCCGGCAGTCTCGTTTCTTTCCAGTTTCTGGAGTTGGTCGAATTTATTTGCAGAAAACGACATGAGTTTACCAGCTAGTGCTTGTCGCTGGATTTCTTTTTGTACCCATTTGGAGCTATAGGTTGAAAAGCGGACTCTCATAGAGCTGTGAAAACGATACGCAGCTCTGGCGATACCTATGGTACCGACTTGCACCCTGTCCTCATAACTGAGGCTTTGATTGTAGATCTGGTTAGTGTGAGCCGCAAGTTTGTGAACCAGCCCCAGGCTCATAGAGACATAGATATTTCTTATGGTGTTTAATGATTCAACGATAGCATGTAGTTGTTGAAACTCCGTTGTTCTTTGCAGGGTGCTGGAGGCGTGTGAAATAATGCGATACCAGATTCGGGCAAGAATGAGATGCTGGAAAGAATCTTCAAGCGGCACTGAGTTGTTCGATTGATCTGTCAAATAGGCAATTGCACGTTGTCTGTCCGCCTCTGTTGAGTTACCTGAAGAACCAAAGAATATTCGTCTGTTCTGAAACAGGTATATGTTTTGAATGACGGTTAGCGCCGCCTGCTGAAATGTTTTATGTCGAAAGATTTGGTTGGTAAATTTATGACGCAAGATGAGGGTCTCTGTGGAAAGCTCTCCTTCTTCTTCTGCTGTTAAAGTTGTACAGGGTGATTTTTGATGGTCAAGTTTATTATGGGTATGTAGTACAGAATGTATTTTTCGGGATAGTTTGTCAGATAGCTGAAGCTCTGTCAGGCGGCTTTCCATGCCTCTTGCAGAGATTAGGGTCGGAAGCAGATCAATCACTTCAGGGGAATTTGTAGCTGGGAATTTTTTTGTTTTATTGGTTTTGTTCAGCTTGATACTCATAAATAACTGATAGCAAGTGGCTGTCGATGTTTGAAAAGTAGCGGTTATATAAAACAGGGTATCACAACTGTCGGGAGAAATGAAATTCATCTCTCAGGATTATTGAGATATGGTTAAGTCTTTCTTGATTGTTTAATTTACAACGAAAACATCGTATCGTTTCATCGGGTAACGAAATCAGAGGCAGTGTTTATGCGTATTAAAAAAAAATCTTTTACAAAAGGTTGTTTCTTTTTAGTCCTTTCCTTTTTGTTTTGTTTTTCTGTAACTCGGAGTGTTGCTGAAACTTTAATTCCTCTCCATGTTGTGAAAGGTACGAGTCTTATTCAGTTAACCAGGAAATATTGTACCTCAGAGTATCATTGGAAGGAGTTAGCTAAAATCAACGGATTGAAAAAGCCCTATACCTTATACCCGGGTGATATTGTGAATGCTCCAATAGAGTTATTGCGAACCGAAAAGGTTGCTGCGACTGTTGCTTCCGTGATTGGAGGCGTTTTTATTCTGCAGAATGGCAAACAGCTCAAGAGGGTAATGAAAGGGGATAGTATTTTTCCTGGGCAAACGTTGGTGACGGAGCATGACGGCTTTGCTCATCTTGTTTTTCCTGATCACAAGTACACTCGTATTGCCAGTGATTCAAAATTTACCCTCACCTATCTGGTTCGTCTGGTTGATGATAGTTTAAAAGCGGATTTCTTTTTGGACAGGGGACGTATTACCCAT
>PDWJ01006473.1_pt1 | contig 17252 bp, 14 predicted proteins | sample 1430881 | NCBI WGS metagenome assembly PDWJ01 (sample SAMN01162460, study PRJNA174530) | Oral metagenome, whole genome shotgun sequencing project. | biome: Marine environment; feature: Marine mammal; material: Swab sample of the gingival sulcus; isolation source: swab sample of gingival sulcus...
CGAGCCATCTGACTCGATCTTTTGGTTACTATTCTGAAAATTCCGGCGGTACTGCCGGCGTATGGCGTTTATGCTCACTGCGCTTGTGCATGCCTTCGATAATTGCCAAATCTTTTGCCGGAATAGGCTCACCTCTCAAATGGGCGTCGATATAATCATAGGTCGTGCCCATTTCACCTTCATCGGTCTGACCCGGCCAGAGGCCGGCTGAAGGCTCACGCTTTAAAATGCGCTCGGGCACATTTAACTGCGCCCCCCACTGGTAAACTTCGGCTTTTGAAAGATGTGCCAAGGGCAAGATATCGGCGCCGCCATCACCATATTTGGTAAAATAGCCGGTATATAACTCGGCGGCATTGTCGGTACCAACCACAAGGTAGTTTTTTAAATTGGCAATTGTGTAAATTGTGCTCATGCGCAGGCGCGCCCTTAAGTTGGCATCAGACAAACGTTTTTTATCATCTGAAAAATCAACTGTATCAGTAATCTGCTGGAACATCGCTTGATGAACATCTGACCAGTCAAATATTACATAATTAATGCCAATTGCCTCTGCTAGAGCGATGGCATCAGTCTGGTCGGCCTGATTGCTTTTAATCGGTAAAATAACACCGAGGGCGTTTTGACCGGCAGCCTTAACCATCAAGGCTGCACACACCGAAGAATCAATGCCACCCGATAGGCCAACGACCAGACCATCACAATGCGCCTCTGCCAATTTTTGCCTTAGCCAATTAACGACGTGATCAATTTTTTTTTGCACTGTCATTTTCATTTCCTTTACTATTTGGCCGGTAACATTTTGGCAATCCAGTCGGCAAATGACATCGGATTACGCGTCTGAATATAAACTTTACCCGGACCGGTAAAACGACAAACCAAGCCCTCACCTGATGTTATTGACGAAATCCAACCTTTGGAAGCCTTTTCAATTTTGTAATTAACCGATTCTGACCATGCAACCAAATGGCCGTTATCGATGATTACCTCTTTACCGGCTGGAATATCAATTTCGTGAACGGCACCATAAGAGCTAACAAAGACAACGCCGTTGCCATGTACTTTCAAAATGAAAAAACCTTCACCTGATACTAAACCCTTTGAAAGATTTTGCATTTTGGTATCGATGTTTATGCCGTTAGACGCCGCTAAAAATCCGTCCTTTTGAACATTATAAGCACCGCCATCAAGCCTTAGCGGTACGATGCCGCCAACTGTGGTTGGCGCCAATGTCGCCGTACCGGCTCCTCTGTTGGCAACCAATGTTTGAAAGAAAAAACTCTCGCCGGCCAACATGCGACCAAACCCTTTAAGAATACCTCCTTCGGCCTTGCCTTCAACGTCAATTGTGCTATCCATTGTCACCATGGCGCCTGATTCGGCTTTGACACATTCGCCTTGTTCTAACTGTACTTGCAACAACGAAAATGTGTCTTTGTAAAGAATACTGTACTTCATAATGCCTCCTTCTAGATTAACTAATCATATATTGGAATTATAGCAATCGACAACCATTTCACGCATTGGTCGATTTAGCCCTTCATAAACGCTTCAATTTGGTCGGGTGATTTAATGATATCGGCCGATAATACTTCATTGCCCTCGGCCGTTATTAGCACGTCATCTTCAATGCGAATGCCAATACCTTCTTCGGCAATGTATAAACCCGGTTCTAAAGTGATCACCATACCCGGTTCAAGCGGCCTTGTGCGATCGGAAATGTCATGTACATCCAAACCCAAATGATGACCGACACCGTGATAATAATATTTACCTAATTCCTCATCACTCGAAATCAGACCAATCTCTTTTAGAGCCTTAGTTAAATAGGCGATGCAGGTTTTATTTAAATCGGCAAAAGGCGTGCCCGGCACCATTTTTGCGCGCACCGCCTCTTGTGCGCCCAATACGATCTGATAAAGCTGCTTTTGTCTAGCGCTAAATTTACCATTAACCGGATAAGTGCGCGAAATATCAGAAGCGTAATTGTTTTCTAATGCACCTAAATCGAGCAATACCAAATCGCCGTCTACTAATTTTTGACTATTTTCAACATAGTGCAAAATAACGGCATTTTCACCACCGGCGGCAATTGTCGGAAACGAGTTGCCGGCCGAGCCCTCATCGGTAATGCTATGGGTAAAGAGCGAGTTTAATTGATACTCATAGAGGCCAGGCTTTAGAATACGTAGCACCTTTTCCAGACCCGTCTTGGTATAGGCAATGGCTCGCCTAATCTGCTCAATTTCATAATCCGTTTTAATCATGCGCGCAGCAATCATAAAAGGCTGTAAGTTTTCAATTTTAATATGTGGAAAGCGCGCCCCAAAATCTTTGACCCACTTATGCTGTATCATATCCGGTTCTGACCAACTGAGTCGATCAAAATCGCTGTAAATGTGGTCGACATTTTTATTGGCGTAGCCGATTATCGCCTTTTCAAAATCTTCGACATAACTAACTTTGGCAATGCCACTAATTGCGGTCGCCTGTTCTTTTTTCATTTTGCGACCAACCCATTTTTCTACGTCGTAATCCGGCTTTTCGATAAATAGTTCGGTCGTTTGCTTATCTTCTAAATTTGTCATTAGCAATATAAAATTTTCGCGTTCTAAGCCGGTCAAATAGAAAAAATTGTGATTGACGACAAAAGGATACTGCGCATCTGCCGAACTGCGCAGGCTCTTGCCGGAAAAGACAACGGCGATACTATTTGGCTTTAGATTAGCCATTATGCTCTGGCGATTTTTAGTGTGAAACGCTTTCAAACTTACCTCCTTAACGCTCGATTAATGCAATGATTTGCTCTAAGCGTACAAAGTCATTTTTTATAATATCAGTCGGCAAAGACTGTGGATTGAGCTGCATCTTTTCGCCATAATATGGCACACGCGGCATTACAAACACTTCATTGAGGCGTGCAATGCTAAGACGGCGATGCTTTTTATGCTGGTATTGTCTTTCGATTGTGGCGACCACTTTCATGGCCTGCTCTAAACAAGTTTTAGAAAAATGTGCCGCTGCTCGACGATTGATACCGTCACTTGAAAAATACATATACGGCAGCACCTTATTGACCGATGGTAAAATATCCTGTGGGTGGTCATCACCGCTGTTATAGGCATCGCCACCGATAAAGGGATACAGTTGACTTTCCGAATACCAAGCGCGCATATTGGGCACATAGTAACCGCCAATAATACGATAACCTTGTTTTTCGGCACGCGTCTTGCCCTGTCCCGATAAAATAGCGACGACAACTGCTCTAATCGGTACCGCTAAATCCCTAAAATACGGTTCTAAAGCGTGTAAGCGCAGCCCCTTATCGACCAAGTCATCAATTAACAAAACACTGCGCCGAAAGGCTTTGACAATGGCAACCTGCTGTTCAATCGGCAAATAATGCGGGCTGTTTTTGACTTCAAAATAGCGCAACCGTCGATCGTATTCGCGTTCGGTATGCAGTGCCTTAGTCACCACATTGGGCAGTAGCCAACGCTTATAAATATCGCCAAATGGCACACACATTAATTGGCCGGTTTGCTCAGTCGCTGCTTCAGCCAATTGCTGTTCGACAATTTGATTAATTTTATTGTATACCATGCTGCGTTCAAAAGTCAATATTACAGAATGGCTATGTCTCGTCACCATGGCGCGCAGTAATTTTTCGCGCGATTTAGCAATTGCCAAGCGAATGTCACTGTCGCGACGGTACTCGTTTTTTAGCATCGACTGTGCATCGAGCAACAGTACAACCGGCGCTTTAATCGAGGCCAATAAAAAGTCTTGACCTTTGATTGGCCGGTAACCAACTGCTGTCAAATAGCGCAATACCGGCTGATTGGCCTGCCGAATGACCGGTCGATAAATGCTGTAATCATAGCCGCGATTAATCGCCTCAACAATCATTTCACTGTGTAGTATCAACAAATGATTGTGCAGTGGCTGCGCCGTACTGGCGGCCAGCAGATCGATTACAATGGTATTGGCTCTGTACAACTCGACATGATCGGTCATAATGGTCTGATCATCTTTGATGTCGTCAAACTCTGCTTGCGACAATTCGCGATAAATGCCAATGCTGTTAATTGCGTTGTTTTGTGATTCTCTAATCAACAAAATATTGGCACGCTTGACATCAATATTGGCGAGATAGTCAGTTAAATCGATTTGCAGCGCTTGCTTGACTTCCGCCAAAAGCGCTTCATCTAACTGATCATAGGCGATCGTCGCCGTCGAAATGGTTTCGACATTAGACTTATAAGTCGGCTCGTTGCGATACATATTATATTTTTTGATCTGTTCAGCCGCCAATTGGTCAACCATATCGTCTATGCTCCACTGCAGATCAATTGCATAGCGAATTTTATCGTTATTGATAGCACTCAGTTCATCATCTATCACGATTTTTTCGGCACTTTTTAGCGATGCCAAAATGCGTTGCCTGGCCGCTGAATCAGGCGTTTCAACATCATCTGTTCGCTTAATGAGCAAATGGTCAAATGCTCGAATTGCGGCGTCTTTCTGCACATAACAGCGTCGCTGCGCAACGCGGTCTTCACCGGTCACGATATAGATCTGACAGTCGGCAAATAACGCTTTCAAACGTTCACAATCATCATTAAACTTAAGATCTAAAGCCGGCAACAAGGGCATTGTGTAAACATGGGCTTGATCGGCAATGGTCATCTCGATTAAACGACGGCGTAACTCAAGCGGTTGCGTGCGGCGCTGCCAATTGAAATTGTCAATTGCCAAATAAACCTCAAAGCCACGCGCCACCAAATCAGCAGCAACCTTTTTTTGTCCCAAGTTAAACGGATCAAATGTGCCGGAAAAATAGGCGATTTTTTGCAGATATGGTAAATTAAGCGGCCCATTTTGCTGATTATAATCACTTAAAAAGACATATAACTTATTATAACCATACGCATAATTAACGCTGGCCGGCCGCTCTGACAAAGCGATATTATGAACGACCGATAACAACTTTTTAGCAACCCTGGCAAATAATTGATGCTTCTGTTGTAAGGTTAAAAGCGCTGTTCCCAAAATATGAATGGTTAAACCGTTAAAGGCGATGATATGACACATCTCTTCACTTTGTACCAAGCCCTTAAAGACGATGCGAATCAACTCATTGCGCAATAGTTCATTTTGGCCGCCGGCAGTCGCTGCAATAATCGCATGCGTCGCCGTCTCAACTACGGTCAACTTTAGGTTTTCTGAGCCACGTCTAATTTTAACTGCCAAATCAGCGTTTACTTCACGCCATTCTACTAAGGGCAATTTGACAATTAAGCGCCCTAATATCGGCGGTATATTTTTGGTAAATTGATAGTTTTCAATTTCTAAACCGCGCAATAATTCGATAACCACCTCGTTTAGTTTTTCGGCAGATAGGTGATCGGCCAATTTTAATAAGGCGTCGCCGGCAATTAAGCGAATATCATAATGCTCACTATTTTTAATTAGATTACAGAGGTGAACGGCAAAATAAAAACGCGCCGCATCATCATGCTTTATCATGTAATCTGTTAGAAACTCAATATTTAGTAATTTAACGACCTGTGGTGTAACGCTCTTTAGATTCTCTAAATAAAGCGCGTTAAACTGCTCCGGCAACACCAGCAATTGAGGCTCGGCTGCCTGATCGAGCTGTAGGCTAATCGTGTATTTTAAATAATTAAAGTGAAATTGACTACTGTCGCATACCAGCAAGCTTTCGGCCAGTTTGACAATCTTTGGATCAGCTGTCGGCAATAACCGTCGAATACAAAGTGCCGCATAGAGCACCTCGCCTTCATCACCACTGTTTAACGACTTTTCTAACGCCTCGCTGAGCGCCGCCAAATGCGTCTTTTTTAAGTGATAGAGCGGTAGATGCAACAACGCCGCCAGCAGATAAATGCGCCGTTTGCCGTGCAATATGCTAAACTGTTCGAGCATTAAATCTATCGTATGGGTTGGCATTTTGGCGTCTTGTAAGACAATTCTAAACAAATCTGACAATGCCGTGCCAATCCAATGATTTTTTTGACTGGAACGACTACGCTCCGGATTTAAAAAGCGATTGATAAATTGTCGCAGAATTTTTGACTTGGATAATTTGTAAATATCGGTTTCAACCGATGGCGGTAGATATTTGCTGTAAGGGTCGTCAAACGAAATGATAATTTGCCCCATGATTTCCGCTGCCTGACGACGCAAATCTTCCTCGTGTAAAATTAACATATCAAACAGAAAATCGAGTACAATTATTTTTTGTTCCGGCGTTAAATATTTACTAAATTGCGCTAAAATACTCATTTTGCGTCGCATTGGCGACAACTCAACGGTATTTTTAATGTCATCTAAATAGCTGCGCAGTGCCGTTTCATTACGCAGTTCGTACATCAGGGCCAAGCTGTGTGAAATCGATAAATTTTTATAGTATTTAACGATGTCATCACCGCGTAATAATGCCGGATCCAGCGATTTTTCTTTGCGCGGTGGCTGCTCGGAAAAACTGGTAGCAATGCCTTGACTGCGCAAAAATGCCTTGAAGTCAGCCAATTTGTTATAAACCTTTTGATAGCGCTTAGTCTTGGCCTCGTCGACATTATCGAGCTTGGCCAAGATGACGTCAAATGATTGTTCCAGTGAAAAAAACTTCATCGCATAGCGCTCTGTCGGGTCATCGTGCTGCTTTACTCTAAAATCTGAAAAAATCAGTATCAATGATTCGATCGATAAGCTCTCCAGCTCTAAATCCCAAGTCGAATGATTGACCGCAATATTCCTAATATATTGGATACCCTTGCGATAAAACCATTCTTCGGTGTAATAGTAATGATAATAGGCCACTTTATGGCTCTCTTCCGGGCGACAGCCGAACTTGCCAATATCGTGCAATGCCGCGGCTCCGGAAACGATGCCCAAATCTACCGGTATACCGGCCGCTTTAACTTGACGGGCAATAAACATTGCCAAATAATGTACGCCTGTAATATGTTCTAATGTCGTATAGGGAAAAAGTTCGCTACTGAGTTTCATCAATTCGTAAATATAGTCATAGCGAAAAGCAGCCAGCACGATTTGATACTCGCCGGCATCCTCTAATTGTTCAATTTCTTCAGTTGATAACAGTTCAAATGGATAGTCATAGACAAAACTACCTTTGGCGCGAGATTTTTCCAATTGGCAGATTAGGCGGTATAGCTCTAAAAACACATAACTGTTAGCGGTGACATTCGGATAGTCTGGTATCGCTGCATTGCTCGGGTAAGTTAAGCTAAGTGTAAACTGATAGATGGCGTCAAGCCAATTGGACGCACTATAAGTCGACTTGGTTTGCTGCACAAAAATTTCTAATAAAGCTTTCGCGCTATAGTCAGCCGCCGCAAGTTGCCGCTGCAACTCTTCTTGAAATGATTGCTCAGCCAATTGCTGTAGCCAAGCATTATCAGACTTTACAACACCTAGTGCGTTGATGCCCTCAACCGCACTGTCAATTAATGCTTTTATTTGGATCATCGCGTCATCCTTATCTAACTAAAAAAGTCGGTAGTGTATAAACGTCGTGAATACCGGACAAAATCGCTTTTTTGCCGGCGCGTGAATAAATGCCATAGGCTTTTTCATTGTAGACGTAAATACCAGTAATATTGCAATACTGATCGACAACCAAGTGGTCATCGACTAAATCGATATTTTGTGTTAACGCCTTTGGACAGTAGCGTTGAATAATATAGGGTTTATCGATATGCTGAATAATGATTTCTCGCCAAGTTTTTGCATCGTATTCACAACCGGCAAAGACGCCCTTTGAGCCGTAGTAGTCGACCGGCTTTAAAATATAATCGTTGCGTTCGGCAACAATGCGCTCAATATGTTGCTTAAGATAAGTCATATCGCGTGTTTCCGGAATATGGGCATCGATAAAATCCAATGTAGTTTTATCAAAATGCCGTCTAATATCGTCATCGTAAAGCAACTTAAAAAATAACTTGGTATGAACGATTTGCGAACGAATATTGCCAACGATAATCGTTTTATCGTCGAGGCAGGCCTGTTCCATGGCCGGAATTTCGTCAATGCGCTCCATCATATCACGTGTTACCAAACGGCGATAAACCAAATCGATTTTTTGTTCGCCATAATAAAGCCCGTCGCGATAGCTTAAATCGCGCGGGTCGACAATATAGGCCTTAAAACCGTACTTTTTAAAACGCTCCAAAAATTCTTCAAATTCAATTGAACTGGCTTTTTCAATAAAATCGACGATCGCAACAACCGGTTTTTCGGCCTTGCCGGTGGCCTCACTATATATATTTTGTAATTCATGCACCCAACTATCAAATAGTTCAAAAGACGTAATATCATAAAGCTGTGCCATCTTAACCACGCTGCCTGCACTACTAAAGATACTGGCTAATACCATATCTTCATTCATCGCCGATGAGCCGTCAGTATTTAGTTCACAAAACATATAATCGTCATCATCATAATAAAAAAAATCAAAACGCGCCATCGGTATATAGCTGTGATAAGGTGTTTCTTGTAATATCAGTTTTTCAAGTCGCTCGCCAAAAGCGTATTTTTGACGCACTGTTTCATCACTAAAATACAAGTCGATCATCTGACGACAAAGTGCCATCATTTGATCGACAATCATCTGAAAATGCTGTACATCTTGTGCAGTATAAAACTTTGGCATATACAATACGCCGCAAGGCTTACCTAAATAAACGGCATTGGACACCGCTACGGCGCGCTTAAGGCGTTTAAAATCGGCAATCGTTTCAGCCGAATCGGTTAAAGCGCAGTCAATAAATGCTTTATCGAGTTCTTTTCTTTTCATGGTCATCCCCTCTAAAGCACTTTATACCCAACTCAAAAAATGATATGCGATTTTAATAAAAAAAAAGCCCAATTAATGGGCTTCATCGTCCTTATTCAACTTCAACGACCTGTTTGCCTTTATAGTAACCACAAGATGCACACACCCTATGCGGTACATTTGGCTCGTGGCACTGCGGGCACTCTATCAGATTAGGCGCTTTCATTTTAATATTAGACGCACGTCTTTTATCTCTTCTCGCCTTTGAAGTTTTTCGCTTTGGTACAGCCATTTTAACACCTCCTCCAGACTAGTTAAACAAATTTTTTAGACTGGCTAGCCTAGGATCAACCGCTTCGCTTTTACACTGGAAGTCGTCGGCAACCGCCGCCGCCAAGTCAATTTGATCGCGCTCAATCAGCAACCATTCCACATCGAATTCATCACGGCTTGACAACTGTCTTTTAAACTGTCCGCGTAGCGGATAGTCAAAGGGCTGCAAGCACCTGTCACATACGAACTGTACCATACCGACGTATGTTAGATTAATCCACAGTGCATCATCAACGCGATAAACCTTACCACTCACCTCAATCGATGAGGCCGCGGCACTGTGATTAATACGTGCCAAGGCAGCGTCAATTGTAAATGAATCGGTAAAACTAATTTCTCTCTTTCGCCCTGAAACGACTTCGGCAATATTATATTTCATACTACCTCTTTCATACTAAAGCGCTTAAGCGCTATACTAGGGCAGAACAACACTACAATTATACTCGCAGTGTGCCGATTTGTCAACCAAATAAGTGGCTTAACCGACTAATTCTTTGGTATCGCGCGCAATCATCAATTCCTCGTTGGTTGGTATCACCATTACGCTAACCTTGGAATTATCCTTTGAAACCACGGCATCTTTACCGCGCACGTTATTTTTTTCTTCATCGACAGCAATACCCATAAAGGACAGGCCTTCACAAATATCTTTTCTGTTGGCAGCCGAATTTTCACCAAGGCCGGCTGTAAAGATAACGCCATCGACGCCACCTAAGACGGCAGCGTAGGCTGCGATGTATTTTTTGACGCGACGGTTAAAGACATCAAGCGCCAACTGGGCACGCGCATTGCCTTCTTTGGCGGCACCCTCGATATCTCTAAAGTCAGAGCTGACGCCGGAAACGCCTAAAACGCCGGATTTTTTGTTCATTACATTGTCGAGTTCTTTGAGATCAAGGCCCTCTTTTTCCATCAAGAACGTGGTGATTGCCGGATCCATATCGCCACAACGCGTACCCATAACAAGTCCTTCTAATGGCGTAAAGCCCATCGATGTATCGATTACTTTACCACCGTCAACCGCGGCAACAGACGCGCCGTTGCCGAGGTGGCAAGAAATTAATTTTAGATCTTTTATATCCTTATTCATCATTTGAGCGGCGCGCTGCACGACATAGCGATGCGATGTACCGTGAAAGCCATAGCGACGAATGCGATGCTTTTCGTAATACTCGTACGGCAAGGCGTAAACATAAGCCTCAGCCGGCATCGTTTGGTGAAATGCGGTATCAAACACGGCAACCATCGGCAACGCCGGCAATAACTCGCGCATCGCTTTAATACCGGTTAAGTTTGGTGGATTATGTAGCGGTGCCAACGGAATACAAGCCTCTAATGCAGCGATGACGTCATCATCAATTTTTACCGATTCAGCGTACATTTCTCCGGCATGGACAACGCGGTGGCCGACGGCATTGATGGCATCAAGCGATTTGATGGCGCCGTGTTCGGCATGCGTTAGGGCATCGAGCACTTGGTGTAACGCTTCTTTGTGGTCTTTCATCGGCACTTCGATGGTTACTTTATCATCGTCATGCGCCTGATGCTTAAGGCAAGAGCCGGCGATACCGATGCGTTCGACCAAGCCATTTGCTAAAACGCGCTCATCAGTCATATCGAGTAATTGATACTTTAACGATGAACTGCCACAGTTGATTACTAAGATGTTCATAAATTCCTCCACTTTTAACCTTTCCAAACTATTGCAAACATAAATTTTCGTAACTATTCGGCCATAGATTAATATTAATCAAGCGATTGTCAGCGACGCCGCCCGTATCTTCGGGTAATTCAGCCGCGTTTCAAGCGCTAAACGACCGAACAATTACAGCACTTCTTTATTATAAAATACTGTGCAAAAAATACAAGTAAAATTGCTATTTTTTGTCAATTAATTGCCCTTTTTACTTCAACCGGCGGCTGGCGATAATCAGCCCGCAGTGGGACAGCGCGATTAACTTGGCTATAAATGCCGGTTGCCTTGATGTCGAGTTCGAGCAGCGCGTTGTGCCGGCGGTATTTTTTAAGGTCGCGTCCCAGATTGTTAAACAGTGTTATTTCACTATTTTTCTTAATAGATTTCAGCACTTTGCGCCCCTGCTCATTAAAGGCCAGCACGCGCGCATAGTCAAAATCTTTGGCGAGAGTTGCATCAGGTAAATTAGTAATGCCGAGCAATATGTTGATCAGCAAGCGCCTGATGCGCGTCTTGGGATAGCGTTTGGCAGCGGTCAAAGCGACCAGATCGTCAAGCGATATAACATTTGACAAATTGGCAATTAGCCGATTTTCCAGCCCCTCCGAAACGCCTCTAATTTGACGCAGCTGTTTTGCCCCGGCGCGAATAACGGCGGCATTAAGCATTGCTTTAAAGTCATTTAACTGCGGGTAAAAATGACTGTTATACAGCAGTTCAAAACTGCTTGTTGGCAGCGCCGTTTTTAACGTTTGCCAGTCGATATTGCGCCGAGTTAGTTGGCGGCGAATTGCGCTGGCCGACGATAACTGCCCCTGCATTGCGCTACTGTTATAAGCACTGCCCAGTCTTTTTATCGTCAACAGCTCGGCTGTAGCGTTTAGTCGATAGGCAGCCTTTAAGTATTCGACCGCCAAAATATTATTGGCACTAAATGAAAAATCAATTGCATACGCGCTGTGTAGCGCCTCTGCAACCGCGCTGTGATAGGCTTGCCCGTTGTCCAAAAAATGGCGCAACTGATTTTGGTAGTCATCATTTTGTTCGACTAACAATTTAGCAACTTTACTTAGCGCTGCCATATCGCCACTTTCTGAACCAAAGCAAATGCTGTCAACCCCCAACTTAGTCAATAAACTGACTGCGCCATAGGCAAACTGTTCAGCACTGGCAGTTGCAAAATAAGTCGGCAGCTCAATCACCAAGTCGACGCCACTGTGTACCGCCATTGCGGCGCGGGTCCATTTGTCGGCGATAGCCGGTTCGCCGCGCTGCAAAAAGTGGCCGCTCATCACAGCCACTGTTGCATCGGCAGCACTATTTTTTTTACTCTCAGTTAAATGATAGCGATGCCCCTTATGAAAAGGATTATACTCGGCAATTAAACCACAAATCTTCAAACTGCTACTCCAAACTACCGGCAAGTCGACGGATCGCCTGCTCGGCATCGCGCATAATCGTCGTAACGATTTGCTGACACGATAGAATTTCTCTAATCGGTGTTAAAGATTGGCCGGCTTGCACCAAGCCCCAGTCGATATCGCCATCTAAAGGCGCCTTTTTAGTTGTACCGGTAACCAATTGGCTTAATTCTTGTGGCGTTGCACCTTCTGCTACCATCTCGTGATAGCGCGCTGTTAACGCATTTTTAATGCCGCGTACTTCATGACCGCGTTGTCCGGTCGTTTCGCTGTCGACATCGATGGCATCGACAATTACCTGCTTAGCATTTTGATGCGCCGTGCATTCCTTTGAAGCATAAAAACGCGTACCCATCTGAACGCCGGCGGCGCCCATCAAAAGCGCAGCGGCGAGTCCTCTACCGTCGACGATGCCACCAGCAATTATGACCGGAATTTCGACTTCCGGTAAAACTTGACTCATCAAGGCCATCGTCGTCAGCTTGCCAATGTGACCACCGGCTTCGAGACCCTCGACTACAATGGCGTCGGCGCCGGCCGCGGCAACCCGCTTAGCCAATTTTAAATTGGGTACCACTGGCATAATCTTAATGCCGGCGGCGTGAAAGTCGGCAATATGCGGCACTGGATTGCCGGCACCGGTTGCCACGTAAGCAACGCCTTCTTCTAAGATAACGGCTTTTTTTTGATCGATGTTGCTATCCTGCAACACCAAATTGACGCCAAACGGCTTAGTTGTTAAGCTCTTTGCCTTTCTAATTTGTTGACGCACCCAATCGACGTCTCTACCACCACTGGCAATGCTGCCAATTGCCCCCGCCTCAGCGACGGCAGCAACCAGCTCGGCATCGCTCACCCAAGCCATGCCGCCCTGTACAATTGGGTATTTAATATTAAATAGTTCAGTTAATTGTGTTTTCATATTACTCCTTTGGCCAATGCATTTCGATATACTGATATTCGACATTGTTTTGATCCGGTGCGACAAATTGTTTGGTATAGGGCATCAGTTCAGTTAAATCGATTTGATTTTTTTCAGGCGTATACTCGTAATAACCGTATTCATCATCGGCCAAACCAAGCATTTCGCGCCATTTTTCATCAGTTAAGCGCTCATTGTTATAAAAGCTAACCGCTGAGTAGACAACGCCCTTTGTGATAACCGGTTGACCATTGATCTCGACCAATGCATAGATTTGATGGGGAATGCCAATGCCAACCTCCAGATAACCGAGCTCTAAAATTGTTGCAATATCAGTGATTAGCGCCGATGTTTTTTCAACTTCGTATTCTCCGCCCAATAAATTGGTTATATAGGCGTTATATTGGACAAGCAGGCCATCGACAATGCCGCCCAGCGTACCAATTTCAATTAATTCCTGCTGCGTAATCGTATCACCGGTCAACTCTTTTTGCGATACTTTTATCAGCAACTCTAAGCATTCAGCCATTCGGTCAAGTGGCTTATTAATGGCGTCATCTTGATAAGATGAACTATTTTGTTGCGCCATGCGAACGACATCTAACAGCGTCTGATATAGCTCGACATTGGGCTCGACATAGTGCAAAGGCCGACCGCGCTCGTCATCGCCTCCACCCATCTCGGCCATCATCTGCTTAGAATAAAGTACATTGTCGTGTTTTAGTTCAGCAAAACTGCCGAGCGCCGTATTAACGCGTTTATAGGCATATGCCTCTGTCGACATAAAATAGGGTATCTTGCCGTCAAACACTTCATTTAAAGCCAAATCAATCGCCCTTAGCCAACCCATATACAAGTCTTTAAGCGGTTTCTTTTTATAGTCGTTATATTCGGCTTTTACCTCGTCGAGACGGGCGGGATATTCCGGCCATTTAAGGTCCGGTTCATAGTATTCATAAAGTAATGCTTCAGCCTGTTGATTGCCCATTGCAGCAAAGACGTCAAAGGCCGAAATATTAAGCCTTTCCGGCGACTTGGTTAGGCGCGTCATCGCATAGCTGTCAAAGCTAAAGCGCTGACCCATCAGGCGATATTGATGAGTATAATCGAGATCGGCAAACTTATAATCGCCATTTACCACCGGCTTAATAAGCGGTTCCGGCAAGTCGGCAATTGCGGCCTCTAACTGGGCATCATAGCTGCTATCTAATAGCTTTAAAGCATCAAAATCGCCACCGTAAACAGCCGCTGTCAAAGCACTGATGTCTTTGTGATTTAGATCGTCGCTGGCACCGGAATAAAAAGCGGTTAGCGAATAGACATTATTCCACAATTCGGCTAATGCCTCATTTTGATTAAAAATCTGTGCTAATAGCTGGGTTAATACCAGATTATCGCGATCTTCCATGCTGATATCAAAGCCGGACAACGAATACCACATCATGCCCTTAAAGAAATTGGACAATAGCTTGCTTTGCATATAGTGTCCACGAACGATAAATTGCGTCGCATCAAGTCTTTTACCCAGTATCTGCGACTCGATAAGGCCGGGATTTTGGATTGACACGGTGGCATCGGTACCCATTATCGATTGGTAATCGGCATCGACCAACTGCATCACTTCAGCCGGCACGGCGGCGATTAGCTCGCCCCAAGCTGCACTGTTATTATTAAATTTATCCTTTATCGCTTTTTGGCTGGCCTCATCGTACTCGCTGATCTCGCTGAATTCTACCGGTTCATCATGTAAAAATTTACCGGCCAAAACAGCATAAGCATAAAGGCGTTGATAGTACGGTTTTAACTGTTCATCGGCTTGCTTGTATTCAATATCAATCTGGCCGATTAAGCCATTGGTCAATGCCACCATATCATTGTAATAATAGGCGGTCTCTAAGGCTTTGAGGCTGCCGCTATAGTAGACATGAAACATATTGAGTACGACATCGGTCGTAATAAAAACCGACTGATCGCCATAATCGGCGTGTTCATACAATTGGTGCATAAATAGATAGGGGAATTTCTGCTCCGGTTTTAACACGACAAAACCATTGTCATTGAGCATTTTCAGTTGAATGTCGCTAAAGCCGGTGTACATTTCCTTGTTAATCGCCTGATCATAGCTAAGTTTAGCGGCGACATTTGCACTATCAAGCTGATCGGTTTCGGTTGTCGTTTCAGTAGTCTGGCTACTGGCAACCGTTGTTGTCGCAGCCATTGCAGTGGTCGTTTCGCCTGCACTAGATGAATCTTGCGTTACATCGTTTGATACCGTTTGATTGCTACAGGCGCTAAAAACTAATAAAACTACTAATAGTAAGACAGATAGACGTTTACTCATTTTTCCCTCCTGTTTATTCTATTGTCAGACGATAAGGCATAAAGCCATAAAGACGATAATAGGCGACCTCACTATACGCCGTCGCGGTACTCTAAAAAATAGGGGCGTGTCTCAGCCGGAAAACAAAGCGTTGCGCGAAAGGCGCCGACAAACACCTCTATATGTTCATCGTCATCGCTTTGTCCTACTGTAATCAACCAAGGATGCGCGCCGGCCATTTCATTTTGATAGAGCAATGTCAGCTTGCGGCCCATCAGCTGCGTTGGCCTAATCGGACGCTGATCGAGCGCAAACTTATGTCCATCAACTCGGTAAACTCTAATCGTCGTACCATTGTCCAGATAAGTTTCTAAATGTTCAGAATAGACCGGTTCGTTGGTGCCCTCAATTGTAAAAAGCAACTGCTGATCGGCATAATTGATTACATCGCAGGCAATCACGCTATCAACGAGGTCAGATTGGCTGCTAGTGATTGATATCAGCACGATCAAAAATGCAAAAACCAAAACCACTAAAGCCATTATATAGCGCCTATTCACCACACTGCCTATTGATTGCCTTTGGACTGATAAGACTCTAACTCAGCGCGATTCTTATTGATTGACTCGCTGATGCGCGCGATATTACCTTGGATTTTCTGCATGATCTCATCGGCATAGCGATAGGCACCCTGTCTAATTTGTTCGGCCTGCTGATTGGCTTGTAAGATGATTTCTTCCGATTTTTGTTCGGCTAATTTGGTGACCTCATCCTTTTGAACCAATTTTTCGACGCGTTGATGGGTTTCTGCGATCAGCGCATTGGCATCACTTTCAGCTACTTTTTGAATACGTACTGCTTCTGACTCCGCATCTTCTATAATTTTAGTACGCTCTTCAGTAATCCACTGTGCTTGTTTAATTTCATCGGGTATGACAAGACGCATGTCTTTTAATATCGCTAATACCTCTTCACGATTGACCATCGTCTTACCGGTTAGTGGTACAGCTGATGCGTTTTCGACTAAGTCTTCCAATTGATCCATTAATTCTAAAACTTTCATTTACGACCTCTCTTTTTTAACATTTCTCGCAAGACAACATCGGGTACATATTCGGATATATCGCCATGATAGCGATCGACTTCCTTGACAATTGAAGAACTCAAAAAAGCGTAATCGACACAGGTCATTAAAAACATCGTTTCGACCGTATTATCGATATCGCGGTTCATCAGTGCCATTTGAAATTCGGCTTCAAAGTCGGATAGTGCACGCAAGCCTTTAACGATGACGGCATTGCCTAAACGGCTAACGTAATCGACCAATAGACCGTCGAGCACGGCGACGCGCACATTATCAAAATCGGCCACCACTCTTTTTATCATCGCACAGCGTTCTTCTAAACTAAACATTGGCGATTTGCTACTGTTGACCGAAACCAACACAATCAGTTCATCAAATATTTTAGCGGCCCGTTCGATTAGATCGAGATGACCGTTGGTTAAGGGATCAAAGCTCCCCGGGTAGACTGCTGTTTTCATATACCTCCCCTATAGACCGTCAAGTGCGTAATGCCGTAGCGCTTGTCCTTAATGCGCCGATAGGCACCATAAGCTGTTGCCAATTCAACGGCATTATTATGCTCTACCACTATTATAGCGTTTTTGTTTAAATTGTCACCATTTATTAACCAATTTATTGACTTTTCAACGTAATTTTTAGCATATGGCGGATCTAA
>PDWJ01006246.1_pt1 | contig 17247 bp, 14 predicted proteins | sample 1430881 | NCBI WGS metagenome assembly PDWJ01 (sample SAMN01162460, study PRJNA174530) | Oral metagenome, whole genome shotgun sequencing project. | biome: Marine environment; feature: Marine mammal; material: Swab sample of the gingival sulcus; isolation source: swab sample of gingival sulcus...
GAGCGCACCAACATCACCGGGTCGGCCAGGTTCAAACGGCTCATCAAGGAGGAGGACTACCCGCAGGCGTTGTCGGTGGCGTTGCAGCAGGTGGAATCGGGCGCGCAGATCATCGACATCAACATGGACGAGGGCATGATCGACGGCGTCGCGGCGATGGACCGGTTCACCAAGCTGGTTGCCAGCGAACCGGATATCTGCCGGGTTCCGGTGATGATCGATTCCTCCAAGTGGGCGGTGATCGAGACCGGGCTGCGCACCGTGCAGGGCAAGCCGATCATCAACTCCATCTCCATGAAGGAGGGCCTGGAACCGTTCGTGGAGCACGCCCGGCTGGCCCGCAAATACGGCGCGGCCGTGGTCGTGATGGCCTTCGACGAGCAGGGCCAGGCCGACACCTACCAGCGGCGGATCGAGGTGTGCCAGGAGGCTTACCGGATCCTCACCGAGCAGGTGGGTTTCCCGGCCGAGGACATCATCTTCGACCCGAACGTGTTCGCGGTGGCCACCGGCATCGAGGAACACGCCGACTACGGAAACGACTTCATCGAGGCCACCCGGTGGATCAAGCAGAACCTGCCGGGCGCGCTGGTGTCCGGCGGGGTGTCCAACGTGTCTTTCTCCTTCCGCGGCAACAATCCTGTCCGCGAGGCCATCCACTCGGTGTTCCTCTACCACGCCATCAAGGCGGGCATGGACATGGGCATCGTCAATGCCGGTCAGCTGGTGGTCTACGACGAGATCGACCCGCCGCTGCGGGAACGGGTCGAGGACGTGGTGCGCAATCGCCGCCCGGACGCCACCGAGCGGTTGCTGGCGGTCGCCGCCGACTACAACACCGGCGGCGAGCAGGCGCCGGAGGCCGTGCAGGAGTGGCGATCCTTGGCGGTGGCCGAACGGATCACGCACGCCCTGGTCAAGGGCATCGACGCGCACATCGAGATGGACACCGAAGAGCTGCGAGCCGAGATCGATGCCCGCGGCGGGCGGCCCATCGAGGTCATCGAAGGCCCGCTGATGGCCGGCATGAACGTGGTCGGCGAGTTGTTCGGCGACGGCAAGATGTTCCTGCCACAGGTTGTCAAGTCCGCCCGGGTGATGAAGAAGGCGGTCGGGTACCTGATCCCGTTCATCGAGGCGGAGCAGCAACCGGGCGATGCGGCCCGCAGCAACGGACGCATCGTCATGGCCTGATCACCCCCTCGCTGGAGGAGATGGTCGGCTTCGCGGGTGAGTTGCAACGGTTGGGCTCCACCACCCCGCTCATGCTGGGCGGGGCGACCACGTCCAAGGCGCACACGGCGGTGAAGGTGGTGCCGGCGTACGACGGCCCGGTGGTGTGGGTGAAGGACGCGTCCCGGTCGGTACCGGTGGCGGCCTCGCTACTGTCGGAGCAGCGGCACGAGTTCACCGCCGGTATCAAAGCCGAATACGACGAGCTACGCACCCGGCATGCCGGCAAGTCCAGTGAACGAAAACTGCTCCTACACTCCCCCACGGCCCCGGATGCTGGCCGGCAGCGGGTCGTTCACCAGGTTGTTCGACGGCTATCCGCTGGAGGAGTTGCGCGACTACATCGACTGGACACCGTTCTTCACCACCTGGGAGATGAAGGGCCGGTACCCGGACATCCTCAACAGCCCATCCGCGGGCACCGAGGCCCGCCGGTTGTTCGACGACGCGAACGACATGCTGGACCTGCTGGTCAAGGAGAACTGGCTGACCGCACGTGCGGTCATCGGGCTGTTCCCGGCGAACACCTGCGGTGACGACACCCTCATCTACACCGACGAGTCTCGCTCGCAAGTGCGCACCACGCTGCATCACCTGCGCCAGCAGGGAGCCCACCGGGAAGGCGTGGCCAACAAGTCCGTCGCGGATTTCGTCGCCCCGGTGGATACCGGGTTGGCCGACTACGTGGGCGCTTTCGCGGTCACCACGGGCATCGGCATCGCCGGCAAACTCGAGCAGTTCCGGGCCGAACACGACGACTATTCGGCGATTCTGCTGGAATCGCTGGCCGACCGGCTGGCCGAGTCGTTCGCCGAACGGATGCACCAGCGGGTCCGCACGGAGTTCTGGGGGTACGCGGCACGCGAGCAGTTGGACAACGACGAGCTGATCGCCGAACGCTATACCGGCATCCGCCCGGCACCGGGTTACCCGGCGAGCCCGGACCACACCGAGAAACTCACCTTGTGGCAGCTGCTGGACGTGCAGGACAACATAGGCATCACGCTGACCGAATCGATGGCCATGTGGCCGGGTGCCTCGGTATCCGGCTGGTACTTCTCCCATCCCCAGGCCCAGTACTTCGTGGTGGGCCGTATCGGACGGGACCAGGTCGCCGACTACGCGGCACGCAAGGGCTGGGACGACAAAACGGCGCACTCATGGCTGGCCCCTAACCTGGCCTACGACCCGGACTGATCGGTGCTACCAGGCCCCCGCCCATGCTGGAGCCAGCCCACGGTCGCACACCTCCAGCAACAGGTCACCCAGCGAATGCTGCGGGCTGGCCGCCAGCAATCGTTGCGCGATGTCGCGGCATTGCGCGCCGTCGCCCAGCCACCAGTGCACGGCCGCCAGAAGTGCCCACACGTTGGGCTCGGCCGCCGGATCGCACACCCGCGCCACCTGCCGCAACAGGCCCGCCGCCCGGTGGGCCGCGGCGGTAGGACGGTTGACGGGGTCGAACACCGACTCGGCGAAATCCAGACACAGGTTTTCGTCGGCGACGACCGCGTCGACGACCTCCGCCAAGGCTCCGCCGGTGACGATCTCCACCAGTAGTGCGTCGCGGACCGAGACGTCGCGAACCGCGAGCGCCACCCACGCGGCCTGATCGTCGTTGACCTCTGCCGGCGCGTGCGGGGCCTCGGTTCTCACCAGATCCCGCCAGATGTGCATGGCCCAGGTACCGGCCGGCATCGGCCCGCGGGCCCGGGCACCGGCGGGGGCGGAACCGGACGTGTCCCGGTCGGGGGCCGGGGTGCGGACCGGCCGTGCCGCGAGGGCCGCGATCCGTTCGGCGACCCGGTGGCGGTGTTCCGGATCGCCGTCCAGGTCGGCGGTGATCGACTGCCGGCTGGGCCGGACGGACCGGCCGGCCAGCACCATAGCCGCAGATGCCGTCGACCCAGCCAGTTCGGACACCGGCCGCCCGGGTGAGGAACAACACTCCTCCTCGCAGAACAGCATCCGCCAGTGCCCGGAACCCACCTGGCCCACCCCCAGCACGCTGATACCTTGCGCGTCGAGGCCTTCGAGCATTGCCTTGACCAGCAGCGAGTGTTCCCAGTCCTGATCGCTGTAACAGGCCAGGAACACCGCGCCGGGAGCGAGATGACCTAGCCGCCAGAGCACTTCACCGGCGATGCCGATGTGAGTGCCGGTCGGGCCGGAGTCCACGCACTCGGCGTGGGCAGGCAGATCGACCCGCAGCATCGGCCCGGCCGCCGGCGGTTGCGCGTCCCCGACACAGACCACGACCAGCGAGTCCGTGGGGTGGAAGCCGATCGCGTACGGGATCCAGGCGAGTAGATCCTGGGCGGTGCGAACCCGCAGTACGTCGTCACCGTTTCCCCGCGGGTGCGGCGGACCGATGGGTAGGGGCTGGGAGTGGGGCATCGTCGTCACGGCCCCAGACTGGTGGCGGGCGGCCGCGACCGGTCAGGTATCCACAGGTAGCGTGCATCGAAAACCGGAAGTCCGGACTGTGGAAAAGCTGGTGCGCCGGCCGCGACGCGTCAGCAGAGCACTGCTGCGCCGCGGACCCGGGCGCACCGGTTACGTCCTAGCCGTCTGCTCCCAGGCGAGGAACTTCTCCGATTCGTCCACCAAAGCCCCTGCGGCCCAGCCGAGCACGACGATGTCGTCGACCAGTCCCAGTACCGGCAAGAGCGCCTCGGGAATGAGGTCGACCGGTAGTGCGGCGTACGCGACGGCCGCGGCGACAGCCGCCGCCTTCGCGTTGCTGAGCCCGTCATACTCCCCTTTCAGGCGTGCCCGGACCATCCTGGGCACGGCGGCGGCGAGGTCGGTCAGCGGCGGTGAGCCCTCGCCGCGACGCGAGTTCACCGCCCGTACGACGCTGCTGGCTGCGGCGGCGCCGCGCATGAGGCCTCGGACTCTGGCCACGGGCTACTCCTTCGGTTTCTCCTCGTGCGGATAGAACTCGACTTTGGTCTCGAACTCGGTGCGAGCGTTGTTCAGCATCTCCCGCAGCAGCCAGGTGTCAGCACCGGCGCCGACCACTCCACCCACCAGCGGGACGCCGCGACCGAGCACGCGGCTGATCCGCTGCTTCCCGGCCTGGGACAACAGGTGGAACCCGACGCCCTTGTTCAGGAACATCAAGGTGGCCGGTGGCAACCCGTCGGCGGCCGCGTCGGCCAGTTTGCCGGTCACGGTGACCCCCTGCACCTTGCCGAGCAGCCCTTTGGCGTCCGATCCCATGAGGGTCAGCATGATCGCGGTGCGCACTTGGGGGTCGGACAGGTCGTGGCCTCGCAGGTGGGCGATGGCGCCGATGGCCCGGGTCGCCAGGGTGAAGAAGCCTGCGACGTTGGCCGGCAGGGCGACCGGTAGTGTGACGAAACCACCGATGCCAGTGGCGAAGCCCTGTGCGGCGACCAGCTTGTAGTGACTGGAAACGATGGTGTCGATCGCTTTCTCCCGGTCGCCGCCGGCTTCCTGCAACGCCTCAGCGGCGACCTCCTGCACCGAGTCGAGCGGCCCGAGCCCGGAGATCCCGAACGCGATGAGCCGGTTGACCAGGGCGGTGGCAGCCGAATCCAGCACACCTCTAGCACCGGCCAGATCGGCTTCGGGCTGGGCCCGGTGGGCAGCCTTGCCGGCGTCAGTCTTGTTGTCGGGCACGTTCGTCCTCCACTCGCCTGGCCCTCACGGTGTGCTGTCCCATTTTGACACGTCTGCCTGCCCGGTCTCACCGCGGCCACCGTCCGGTGCCGGACCGGAAGTGCTCGCGCGCATCCGGGGGTGCTGCGGCCAGGGCGCGTCGGCCGGGCGTAGCGTATCCCAGTTCCGTTGCCGGGCAGCCCAGGCGGCCAGCAGGCCGGCAACGGCCGTGGGGCTGCCCAACCTGCCGGCGAGCACCGCATTCACGGCATCGGACAACGGCACCCATACCACCGGCATCCCCTGCTCCTCGTGGGTGCGCTGGTGGCGCTCGGCGGGTGGGACCGCTCCCAGCCCGCGGGCCAGGAAGAGCCGGAACGCCTCCTGGGAACCGCCGGGGCTGTTCCACCAGTCCGCCAGCACCCACCACTGCTCGGCGGTCAGGTCGGCCTCCTCCGCCAGTTCCCGGGCCGCGCAGGCTTGCGGCGGTTCGCCGGTGACGTCCAGCAGCCCGGCGGGTAGTTCCCACAGGTGAAAGCCCACCGGGTGCCGGTACTGGCGCAACAGCAGGACGTTGTCGTGCTGATCCATGGCCAGGATTCCCACTGCACCAGTGTGTTCCAGGAACTCCCGGCGCACCGTGCCGGCCGGGCCGAGGTCCGCTTCCTCCGCCACCAGATTCCAGACCATCCCGGTGTGCAGCAGCTGTCTGTCCTGTACAGGTGCGGGCTGTAGCACATCGGCCAGCATGTGTGCCGGTACGTACCGGCCCGGCAATCCGTCGTCTCGCAGCGCGCCGGAATCCTGCCCCACCACCAGCTCCCCTCTGTGTCGGTCCGGTGTCGGTGCTACCCGGAATCGCTTGACTCATCGACGTTTCGGCCCTCATGGGTTCCGGGCAGCTGGTCGTCGGTCACCACGTGCAGGTCGACCCTGGGCACGTCGACCCCGGCCAGCCGCTCCTCCTGCTGACGGTGCAACGCCGCCTCGATCAGGCCGCGGAACAGCGGATGCGCCCTGGTGGGACGCGATTTGAACTCAGGGTGTGCCTGGGTGGCCACGTAGTACGGATGCACGTCGGCGGGCAGCTCGACGAACTCGACCAGGGTGCCGTGCGGCGAGGTGCCACTGACCAGCAGCCCGGCCTGCTCCAGCCGGTCACGGTAGGCGTTGTTGACCTCGTAACGGTGCCGGTGCCGCTCGGTCACCTCCGTGGTCCCGTACGCTTTGGCGACGATGGAGTCTCCTACCAGGTGGGCCGGGTAGGAACCCAGCCGCATGGTGCCGCCCAGGTCTGCGTCCCCGGCCACGACGTCGCGCTGTTCGGCCATCGTGGCGATCACCGGATGCTTTGTGCCGGAGTCGAATTCGCTGGAAGAAGCACCGGGCATGGCGGCCACGTTGCGGGCGTACTCGATCACCATGCATTGCAGCCCCAGACACAGTCCGAGGGTGGGGATCTGGTTCTCCCTGGCCCATCTGAGGGAACCGAGCTTGCCTTCGATGCCCCGCACCCCGAAACCGCCGGGCACGCAGACCGCGTCCACTCCACGCAGGTGCTGACGAGCGCCGGCCGGGGTGTCGCAGAGGTCGGAAGGAACCCAGCGGATGCGCACGTCGCAGTCCGTGGCGACCCCACCGGCTTTCAACGCCTCGGTGACCGACAAGTAGGCGTCCGGCAGGTCGATGTATTTGCCGACCAGGGCGACCTCGACCTTCTCGGCCGGTTGGTGCACCCGCCGCAGCAGGTTGTCCCACTCGGTCCATTCCACGTCCCGGAACGGCAGCCGCAGCCTGCGGATCACATACGCGTCCAGTCCTTCTCGGTGCAACACCTTCGGGATGTCGTAGATCGACGGGGCGTCGGCCGCGGTCGCCACCGCATCCAGATCGACGTCGCAGGAGTTTGCGATCTTCGTTTTGATGGACTCGGTCAGTTCCCGGTCGCAGCGCAGCACGATGGCATCCGGTTGGATGCCGATGCTGCGCAGCGCGGCCACCGAGTGCTGGGTGGGTTTCGTCTTCAGCTCTCCGGAGGGGCCGATGTAAGGCACCAGCGACACGTGCACGAAGAACACGTTGTCGCGCCCGATGTCCTGGCGCACCTGGCGGGCCGCCTCCAGGAACGGCAACGACTCGATATCCCCGACGGTGCCACCGATCTCGGTGATCACCACGTCCGGGGCGGGTTCGGCATCGGCTTGGGCCCGCATCCGGCGCTTAATCTCGTCGGTCACGTGCGGGATCACCTGGACGGTGTCACCGAGGTATTCGCCCCGGCGTTCCTTGGCGATGACCTCCGAATACACCTGTCCGGTGGTGACATTAGCTGCCGCGTCGAGGTCCTCGTCCAGGAAGCGCTCGTAGTGACCGATGTCCAGGTCGGTCTCCGCGCCGTCCTCGGTGACGAAGACCTCGCCGTGCTGGAAGGGGTTCATCGTGCCGGGGTCGACGTTGATGTAGGGATCGAGCTTCTGCATCGATACGGCCAGCCCGCGGGCCCGCAGCAACCGGCCCAGACTGGAAGCGGTCAGCCCCTTGCCCAGCGAGGACGCCACCCCGCCGGTGACAAAAATGTGCTTGGTGAGGAATACCCCGGACTGTCGCGTCGCGCGTACGCGTTGATGGTGCACCACGGACTTTGACGGTAGCACGTTTCCGTACCGCCGACGCCCTTTCCCGCCGCCGCCCGGTCCTACCGGACCAGGTCGCGGTAGCGCAACACCAGTTGCTGGATCATCTGTTCCTGGGTGGGTAGTTCACCGGCCCGGATCCTGGCCCGGTGTCTCAGGTCGGACAGCCGTCCCGGCGTGGTCACGACATCGGCGATCGCGGTGGCCAGAGCCGGGGCGGAATCCGGCGGGACCAGTAGCGCCGCGTCGCCCGCCACCGCGGCCGTTCCGCCCACGTCGGTGGCCACCACGGCTGCTCCGGCATGCAGCGCCTCCTGCATCACCAGGGGCTGCCCTTCCCAGTGCGAGGGCAGCACCACCACATCAGCGGCGCGCAGCAACGCGGGGACGTCGTCGCGGGCACCGAGCAGTACCGCCGGCGCGCCCACCGCGTCCGCCTGATGCACCAGTGCTGGCCCAAGCGGGCCGTCCCCGGCGATCACACAGATGACGGCTCGCCCATCGGAGGCCAGCTGCCGGCGTAACAGGGCGGTGGCCTCGATCAACCGTTCCAGGCCTTTCTGCCGGGCGAGCCGGGCCACGGTCACCAGGACAACGACGTCGCCGGTGGGGTCTTCGGCGTAGCTGAGCAGTTCCGAGCGGACGCGCCACACCTCGTCCAGGTCCGGCGGATCGGCCACCGGGGCGGGCACCAGAGCGGTGGCCACCTGGCGGGCGCCTGCGGTAGATGCGGCGTCGACCAGATCCGCGGATACGCCCAGTACCAGGTCGGCCCGGGTGACGATCAGGGTGAGCAGTCCGGCTGCAATGGTGCGCGTCCGCGGATCGCCCATCGGCAGGTTGTGCAGCGTGACGACGAACCGCACTCCGCGTGAGCGCTTGCGAATCGCCCCGTCACGGGTGCTGGACAGGGCCAGCGCGGTCACGGCTCCGGCGCGCAGCCCGTGCGCGTGCGCCACATCGGCGCCGCGCACCAGCCGGCGCAACGTCGCCACCGCCTTGGCGTCGGCCGCGCCCCGTGGCCGGTCGGCGATGTCGACGGGCACGAAGCCCGGTTCACCGTGCGGTCCGGGATGCGGATGGGTGGCGCCGATGACGGCAAGCCGGTCAGCCGCGTCCGGCGGCGCGGCAACGATCACCGTGTGGCCGGCCCGGGCTATTCCTGCAGCCACCTCGGCCACATGCCGGCCCACTCCTCCGGTGGAGCTGCCGTGTACCAGAAGCACCTTCATTGCGGCATCCTTCGTGTCCCCGCCTGTTCTACCGTTCCGTCCGGGTCAGCGCACACCGGGGACCCCGGTGCGCCGCACGATGCGCCGAACGGTTGCCCACAGTGCGGGTTCCACCCGGGCGAGCACAGCGGCGGTCACGCCGCCGGCGATGACCGCCGCGCAGGCCGCGGCGCCCGCCGCGCGCAACCAACCCACGCCCGGCGCGGCCACGGCTGTCCCGGCGGCCGGCACCGGTACGGGTTGCCCCATGACCAGGATGCCAGCCACGGCCCCTGCCACGGCCGCCGTCACCGCGCCTGCTCCCCCGGCGCCCAGCACTCGGACCACCCCACGGGTGCCGTCCACCCCGGTGTGGCGACGCAGCATCATCACGGCCAACACCCAGCCGGCCGCCATCCCGGCGGTGGTCCCCAGCCCGGCCCACAGCAAGATCCGCGACGAGCCGAACACGCCGGCCAGCAGCACCGCCACCAGGCTCACCAGCCCCCAGCCGGTAGCGGCGCAATACGCTGCCGCTCGCGGCCGGTCGGCAGCCTGCAAGGCACGGGTGGCGTGCGTGAGGCCCGCGGTCGCCGGCACCGCACCGGCCAGCGCCACCAAAGCCGCCGCCATCCCACCGGCTCCGCGTCCGGAGGCGTCCAGGTCGGCGAAGAACGACTGCGCCGGGAGGGCTACCGCGACCAGCACCGAGCCACCCAACAACCCGGCCGCCAGCACGCTGCGCTGCGTGCGGGCACACTGCGCAGCGAAATCGCTTGTGGCTGCGGCCAACCGGGGAAAGGCCGCGGTCACGATCGGCTGCGCCAGTACGGCCACGGGCAGCAGGAAAACGGCTTGGGTGTACTGCCATAGCGCGAGTGCGCCGACCGGGGCCGAAGGCAGGCCGCTGAGGACGAGGATGGTCACGACACTGAGCTGCTGGGCGAGCAGCGCGGCCAGCCCACCGAGGGCTTGGGCCCGGATGCGGGCACCGATGCCGGCCGGGAACCGCAAGGTCAGCCGCGGCCGCACACCGACCCCCCGGATCATCAGCACCAGCACCGGCAGGCTGAGGGCAGCCACCCCGGCGGTGGTGCCCCAGGCCAGCCACCAGCGGGCCGGCGCGGGGAACCGGGCCGGGTCGTCGATCATCCCGCCGGCCAGCCGGCCGGTGAGCAGATAGGTAAGGATCACCACCACACTGGACAGGCTCGGGGCTAGTGCCGCCAGCACGAACCGGTGATGGGCCTGGACCACTCCGATGGCCACCACCCCGAGCCCGTACAACACGATCTGCACGGCGAACACCGCGATGAAGAACTCCGCGAGGGGGTCGGCGCCGGGACACTGGTCAGGGGTCAGCGGACCGGCCAGCCGGGGTGCCGAAGCCCACAACAGCCCCGCGGCGGGAACGGTGAGCAGGAGCACCCAGGTCAGCAGCGCGCCGACCGTGTCGCGGACCTGCCCGCGAGGCTGCCCCGCAGTGCTGCCGCCGGACGAGCCCACCATGGGCGCAATCGCCGGCACGACGGCGGCCACCAGGGCGCCGCCAACGGCGACCTCGTACACCACGTTCGGCAGCTGGTTGGCGGCGGCGTAGACCTGAGCCACACACCCTCGCCCGAGGGTTGCGGACTGCACCACCCAGCGCCCGAAACCGGTCACCCTGGCGACCACGGTCAGCACCGCAATGCTCGCGGCGGCAGCCGCGAGGGTGGGCGCCGCCCGGTTCAGTTCCGGCCCCACGCGTCAAGTTCGCGCAGCACCGGCGTCGATTCGATGACGGCGGTGAAGCTGACCTTCTCGCTGGCCAGGATGGCAGCCGTCAGCAGCGCGAGGGTGGCCGCCCGCGGGGCCCGGGCGGCGGGGGCCGGGCGCATGGCCACGATGGCGGTCACCCCGAGCACGGCTCCCAGCGCGTTGGCGCCGGCGTCGCCGAGCATGCCTTCCTCCGCCAGGTCGGTGCCCAGCAGGGCGAGGCTGGCGCCGGCGGCGGCGCCGGCGCCCGCCAGGGTCTGCCGGTCACCCGGGTGCGAACACCTTCAGCAGGCCGGTGGTCACTTCGCCTCGGGCCAGCGCCCCGACATGGCCATGGATCCCCTTGGCCGAGTGACGGTCACCCAGGTCGTCGATGACGCCGAAGGTAGCCGCACCGGCCAGCCCGGCCAGCGCCCCGGCCCGGTGGCGACCGCCGAGACCGGGCGCGCAGGCGAGCCCGGCGGCGGCACCTGCCGCCCAGGCCACTCCCTCGCCCAGGTGCACGGTGCGTTGCCGATGGTTCACCCTGACCCACCGGGTCTGCTCGCGCAGGCCCGGGATGCGGCCGCGGTGTCGCCAGACGGCGCGAGCGGCCGCGCCGGCGACCACGGCGGGGACGGCGCCGGCCGGCGCGGCGCGCATCATGGCGTGTCCCGCGGGCCGGGCCGGGTGGTCGGCACCGGCGGGAACGGCGCGTCCGCGTCTGCGCCGCTGCCGTACTGGCCGGTCTCACCGATGCCTTGCTCGGCCAGCGCGAACACCACCGCGATCGGCCCGACCGCTGTGTCGGCGTCGCCGACCCCGCTGATCACGCTGCCGGCCTGGTCGTCCCGGCGCAGGCTTTCCAGCAGATTCGTCGTGTCCTCATCGCGTTCCGGGGCAGCGAGCACGCCACCGCGCCCCTTGGCGCACAACTGCCGCAACAGTGCAAGGTATCGCTCGTCCAGCTGCGCGCGAGCGGGCGTCCGCTCGACGGCACGGTTGCCGTCGACGGCCACCATCATGGTCGCGCGCTGCTGCGGCGACCCGCTGACCGTGAGCAGGCCGGCGGATTCCAGGGCCTTCAGGACCTGCGGACCGTGCAAGGACTGGGTTGCGGACTCACGCTGGCTGGTGGCCGTCACCGCGGCCGCCAGCTGCCGGTCGAGGTATTCGTTCACCTCGGCGGCCCCCGGCGCCCGGTCACCGGTGATCGCAACGATCCGCTCGACCGCGTCGGCGCGTTTGCGAGCCTGTCCTGGCTCGGCCCAGGCAGGGTCGATGTCGACCTGGCCGCTGACGGTGCCGCCAGCGCGCTGGAGGGCGTCCTCGATACCGGTGACCGCCTCGTCCGGCGCGTCGGGCAGCCGCACCACCACCACCTGTCGGCCGGCGAGCTGGCCGGCCACGATCGTGGCGGTGAGTTCGGCGAGGACCTGGTCCCGGCTTTCCAGGCTGCTGCGATCGGCCAGGGACTGCGCGCGCAGCTGGTCCGTCTCGGCACGCAGGTGCTCTACCTGGTTGTTCAAGGTGACGCCGATCTGGTCCTGCAGCGGACCGGCGCCCAGCACGATCCCGATGGCCAGGGCCATGAACACCGATACCAGGGAGACCAGGTGGTATTTGAAATCGATCACAGGAGTCTCCGGAAAAAGCCTTGGATGCCGTTCCACACATCCTGCACCGACTGCACCAGCAGCCCGACGAAGACCTGCCCGGACGCGGTGGATTGCAGAGCCATGAGCAGCGCGAAGAAGCCGGCACACAGCAGCAACGCCAGCTGCCAGTTGGCGATCCGTTGCCGGTACAGCCGGGAGACCCCCTTGGCATCGACCAGTTTCCCGCCCACCCGTAGCCTGGTCAGGAAGGTGCTGGCCATGCCGGCCCGGCCCTTGTCCAGGAACTCCTCCAACGTCGCATGAGTGCCGACGGCCACGATGAGGCTGGCGCCCTGGTGATCGGCCAGCAGCATGGCCACGTCCTCGCTGGTGCCGGCGGCGGGAAAGACGACGGGGTCGACTCCCAGCGCGTTCACTCGTTCCAGGCCCGGTGCGGTCCCGTCCCGGTAGGCGTGTACGACGATCTCGGCCCCGCACGTCAGTGCCTCATCGGACACCGAGTCCATGTCGCCCACGATCAGGTGCAGGCCGTAGCCGGCGGCCAGGATCGCGTCGGCACCGCCGTCCACCCCGATCATGATCGGCCGGTACTCCCGAATGTAGGGGCCGAGCGTGACCAGGTCCTCCTGGTAGTGGTGCCCCCGCACGACGATGAGGACCTGTCTGCCGTCCAGGTCGGTGCGCAGCGGCGGGACGCCGACCCCGTCGATCAGCAGGTCGCGTTCCTTCACCAGATAGCGCATCGTGTTCTCGGCGAATGCCGCCAACTGCTCGGAAATGTCTTGCCTGGCCGCCTCCATGGCGGCGTCGACGGCGTCCCTGGTCAGCGGGGTGCCGGTGGCCACGCACTGGCCGTCGACGAGCAACCGGTCCTGGTCCAGTTGCCCCTGGGCGCCCTCCTGCACATCCTCGATCACCTGGGACCCGACGTTGTCCAGCACCGGGATTCCGGCCTCGATGAGGACCAGCGGACCCGCGTTCGGGTACCGGCCAGAGATGCTGGCCGCGGCGTTGACCACCGCCGCCGGGGAGCAAGCCACCAACCCGTCCGCGGAAACCCGGTCCAGGTCCTCGTGGTCGATGACGGCGATGTCACCACCCTGCAGCCGCTTGACCAAGTTCTTGGTCCGCCGGTCCACCCGGACGACGCCCCCGATCGTGCCGGCCCCGCCGCTACGGGTACCCAGGGACAGTGGCGGGAGTTTCACTGTCGCAGTTTCCCACGGCCGGCGGCAGCCAGTTCGAGCAGTTCCGCCGCATGAGCGCGCGCGGAGCGAGACGACTCCTGGCCGGCCAGCATCCTGGCCAGTTCGTTCACCCGGTCCGCGTCCGCCACCCGCCGAACCGCGCTGGAGGTGATCGCCCCGTCCTCGCTCTTGCGCACTACCAAGTGGTGGTCGGCGAAGGCGGCCACCTGCGGTAGGTGGGTGACGACGAGCACTTGCGCGCAGGTAGCCAGCCGGGCCAGCCGGCGACCGATCTCGACCGCGGCCTTGCCGCCGACTCCGGCGTCGACTTCATCGAAGACGAAGGTGACGACCTGGTCGGCTTGGCTGGCCAGGCACACCTCGAGCGCCAGCATCACCCGGGACAGTTCTCCGCCGGAGGCACCTTTGGCGATCCGGCGCGGCGGCGCGCCGGGGTGCGGGCGTAGCAGGAAGCTCACCTCGTCGGCACCGTGCGGGCCGGGTTCGGCCGGGCGGACCTCGATACTCAGTTCCGCGTTCGGCATCGCCAGGGCCGTCAGTTCGGCGGTGGCCGCGCTCGCCAACCGGTCCGCGGCGGCGCTGCGCAGGCCGCTCAACTCTGATGCGGCGCCGGCCAGCTGCTGCGCCAGCCCTGTCTGTTCGTCCTGCAGCTGACCGATCCGGGCGTCGTCGCCGTCCAGGTCGAGCAACCGGGCGGATGCGGTTTTCGCCCAGTCCAGGACGTCGTCCACGGTCTCTGCCGCCGGAACGCGACGCACGAGGGCGGCCAGGTCGGCGCGGCGCTGCTGGATCGTGGCCAAAGCCGCCGGATCCACGTCGATGCCGGCGCGATAGGAGGCCAGGTCGGCGGCCAGGTCGGCCAGTTGGACACCGAGGCCGGCCAGGCGCTGGGCGGGCTCGGCCAGCTGCTCGTCGTGGGCGACCGCGGGCTGCAGGCTGCGGCGGGCCGATTCGAGCGCGCCGATGGCCCCGGGCGAGGTCTGCGGGTCCTCCGCGCCCGCGACCGCCTCGTAGGCCTGCGTGGCCGCCCTGGCCAGTTCTTCCACGTTTTCCAGGCGCATCGCCGACGTCCGCAGCCGATGGTCCTCTCCCGGTTGCGGATCGGCGGACTCCACCTGGGCGAGCAGGTCGGTCAGAACGCCGGCCTCGGCCCGCCGGGCAGTGGCCTGACCGCGCAGGTCGGACAGTTCCCGGCTGACCCGGCTGTGTGCGGCGTACAGCTGTGCGTACCGGGTGTACGCCTCCCGCAGGTCCGCCCCACCGGAATCGTCCAGCGCCTGCCGCTGCCGGGCGGGGGACCGCAGCAGGATCTGCTCGGACTGACCGTGGGCGCTGACGAGCAGATCGGCCAGTTCGGCCAGCGTCGTCACCGGGACGGCCCGCCCCCCGACGTGCGCGCGGCCGCGGCCGGCGGCGGCGACCGACCGGGCGGTGAGCAGTTCGCGTTCATCGTTTCCGGCCGGGTCCAGGTCGGCGCCGGCGTCCCCTGCCCGGGCCGCGGCCGCGCCGTCGGCCCGGACCAGAAACGCGCCTTCCACCACGGCCCGCCGGGCCCCCTGCCGCACCAGGTCGGAGTCGGCTCTGGCTCCCAGCAGAAGCCCGAGCGCGGTGACCACCATCGTCTTGCCCGCACCGGTCTCGCCGGTGAGCACGTTGAGGCCGCATCCGAACTCCAGATCGGCCTCGGCGATCACCCCGAGATCACGAATGCGTAAGTCGGTCAGCATGCGTGCAGAGTATCCAGGGGACCAACAGTATCCAGCCGAACACAGCACCGCGGCGTCGAAGCCGGGCTGATGCCGGACGGGTTGACACCGGAGGATATGGCCCATGCCGGCGGCGGGACCGCAGCCGACGACGGTGCCGGTCGACAGGTGGCTACGCCCACCGGTCGTGCTGCCCCCACGATGTGCGCATGATGTCCGTCACTCGGCCGCCTTCTCCCTAAAGATCAACGAAAAGTAATCGCTCGAACACGCTGGCGGAAAAATGTAGCCCCATTCCGTAGCAAAGAGTACGCATACCGTCGCAACCGGTCATATGTCACAGTCAGATTGCTGATTCCTGACGATCCTTCACTAGTATCTGGCCAGCGCAGTGGGATGAGTCGCCCAGCCGGGCTCGAACATCCCTGTCCCGCTGCCCGGACCGAGGCCAGTGCGAGCAGGGGAGCTTGTGGATCTTTTCCAGAGCATCGTGGTGTTGGCTGCCTCGCTCGTGCTCGGCGGCACCGCGCTTCTGACACTGCGCTGGATGTTGTACGCCTGGAAGACCGAGGAACACTACCTGCGGACCACGTTCACGCGTGATCGCACGCTGCCGGTTGAACCGCTGGTTTTCTCGCTCATCGTGCCGGCCCGCCACGAGGACGCTGTGCTCGGGCACACGCTGGACAAGCTGGCCAGCAGCGAACACCCGCGGCTGGAGATTATCTGCGTCGTGGGCCACGACGACCCTGGCACCGCGGCGGTCGCGCAAGCCGCCGCGGCACGCCACCCCAACCTGATCCGGGTCGTCACCGATCACAGCGAGCCGAAGAACAAACCAAAAGCACTGAACACCGCGCTGGAATACGTTCGCGGTGACGTGGTCGGAGTTTTCGACGCCGAAGACGATGTCGATCCTCGGCTGCTGCCCGCGATCGAGCGATGCTTCTTCCACGACCAGGCGGATGTGGTTCAAGGCGGCGTCCAACTGATGAACATTCACTCATCATGGTGGTCGTTGCGTAACTGCCTGGAATACTTCTTCTGGTTCCGGTCCAGGCTGCATTTCCATGCCGACTCCGACTTCATCCCGCTGGGCGGAAACACCGTCTTCGTCCGGACGGCGCTGCTGCGCAACGTGGGCGGCTGGGACCCGGAATGCCTGGCCGAGGACTGCGAGCTCGGCGTCCGGCTGAGCGCGCTCGGTGCCTGGGTCAGCGTGGCCTACGAGCCGGAGCTGGCCACCAGGGAGGAGACACCGGGCACCATCGCGCAGCTAGTGCGCCAGCGGACCCGGTGGGACCAGGGTTTTCTCCAGGTGTACAAGAAGGGAATCTGGCGCGAACTGTCCACCCGGCGCCGCTGGCTGGCCCAACTGACCCTGCTCACCCCGTTCCTCCAGGCGGTCACCGGCCTGTTCATTCCGCTGTCCATCCTGTTGATGATCTTCGGCAACACTCCCGTGCTGGTGTCCATGATCGGATTCGTCCCAGCGATGATCATGGTCGCCAACGTCACCATGGAGATCCTGGGACTGTACGAGTTCGGCAAGATGTACCGGGTCAAGGTGCGGTTGCGCGACTACATCTACCTGGTCGTGGGCACCGTGCCCTATCAATGGCTGCTGGCCTATGCCGCGGCCCGATCGGTGTACCGGGAGCTGCGCAGCGAGCGGGGCTGGGAGAAGACCGCCCACACCGGCGCGCACCGGGACGCCCCCGCAACGCCTCTCCCTTCGGCACCCGCCCCGTCAACGTCGGCGCCTTCGGCACCCGCCCCGTCACCGTCCGCACCTTCGGCACCCGCTCCCGCGGCGGCATCTGCCGCCGGGCCGGCCAGCCCCCCGGTGCCGCCGGACCTGGTCGCCAGCGACACCCGCAGTCCCGCAAGCGAGCCGGACCTGCCCACCCAGGCACGGCCACAACCGGCCGGCCGGCCGCGCCGCAAGGCCAAGCCCAGCGCCCCGGGGGCTGGCCTGCGTTGGACCGGCAACGCCCGCGACTGGCACGCTCAATTCCTGGAGCGCGAAGAGCAGGATCAGCCGGCAGCCGATCCGGATCCGACCAAGCTGCCACTTCCCGGAACCAACGCCAACGGCCAGCAAGAGCACATCAGCATCGACGTGCTCCAAGACATCATCCTCGACCTGCGCGACGGGGCCGCGGTGTATCACCCTGAGGTTGTCCTGACCGCCGAGAACGACGGGCAAAGCAGATGAGCACCAGTAGTCCACAGTTGCGCACCAGCACGCTGCCGCAACGGACCGCCCGACC
>PDWJ01002886.1_pt1 | contig 17233 bp, 20 predicted proteins | sample 1430881 | NCBI WGS metagenome assembly PDWJ01 (sample SAMN01162460, study PRJNA174530) | Oral metagenome, whole genome shotgun sequencing project. | biome: Marine environment; feature: Marine mammal; material: Swab sample of the gingival sulcus; isolation source: swab sample of gingival sulcus...
CCCCTCCTCTATTATATAATTTTACCCGTTGTGACATCACTTTTATTTTTTATAGTCTCTAAAAACAAGACTAAGTATATAGCTTTATTTGTTCAAATATTTATGCTTATTGAAATTGTTGCTAGGTTATTTTATCGAGGTGGAGCTGTCCATATTGAAGCTTTGAGTACCCATGTTTTTCCAATAGCTATGAAGCTGAGGTGGGATAGTTTTTCTGGAATTATGCTACTTTTAGGTGGTATTTTGTTTCCACTTGCCCACCTATATGGTATAAGGCGAAAACATGTAGAAAACTTATACACATTCCTCTTTTTGTCGCTTCAGGGCTTTATAAACGGGGTGTTTCTAAGTGCAGATTTCTTCAATGTGTACCTATTTATTGAAATATCTAGCATCATAGTAAGTATGCTCATAATGTATAAAAAAGACGCAATAGCTTTATATGACGGTATGCTTTACCTTATGGTAAACCTTGTTGCCATGGTATTTTTCATATTTGGCGTCGGCTATATGTACAAGATTTTTGGTACCTTTGATATGATTGTCATAGAAGGCTTAATCGTAGAACTAAAGGACCCTGGGATTTTGATTTTGCCGTTTGCCTTTCTCATTACGGGGGCGGCTTTAAAGTCTGCCCTTATGCCCTTATTCAGTTGGCTTCCAAAGGCTCACGCCACACCTAGCGCACCTTCTCAGGTATCTTCAATCCTCTCTGGTCTATTTGTAAAGAGTGGGGTTTATATGCTTATAAGACTGGTATCGCTATTTTCTGTTAGGTTGGATATGGGGTTTATATTTGTTATATTAGGTGTTTTTACAGCCGTAGCGGGAGCCGTATTCGCCTTTAGTCAAACGGATATTAAACTACTTTTATCTTACCACACCATTTCTCAGGTTGGGTTAATAGTTTTAGCCTTTTCACTAGGGACCAAATACGCTTACTATGGCGCTCTAATGCATATATTTACCCATGGAATTTTTAAAGCCCTTTTGATAATGGCAGCAGATGCTGCGGTGTCTCACTTTGAAACCAGAAATATTAAAAAAATGTACGGAATCTGGTATTCTAATAAAACCTTAGCCATACTATTTTTAGTGGGAATATTGGGGATTACGGGCTCTCCCTTTATGAATGGTGGTTTTTCAAAGGCGCTTATAGGAAAGGATATGCACGTAGGGTTATTAGAGCCCCTATACGTTATTATAACAATGCTTACAATGATATCGTTCTCAAAGTTTTTCCCATTTTTATTTGCAAAAAGAGGGGAAATCAGACCGCTAAAATTGCGAATTGAGAAGCTGATTTCACTATCTAGCTATGCCATTATAGTAGTCGTAACGGGGGTATTTGGACCGGTTTTCTTGAGGTTTTTAATGAATAGCGAAGTTGGATATGCCGTTCATTATCCTCCCTCTAAGTTTGTTATTTACACAGTGGAATTTATAATTTCGTACTTTTTGTTCACCCTACTCTATAAAAAGCAAGAACTTTTGAACAGGATAAAATCTATAGAGCTGGACTTTAATAACATTATATTGACTATGTGTGTGTTTTTTGTGGTTACGTTGGTTTACTTAGAATACATCAACTAATTTAGGCGCCCAGAATGTCGAAAACCCCTAATTTCTTTAGGAATACGCAAAATTAAGTCTCTTATGTACGTCTTTGGTACACTGCGAGCCTTAATTTTGCTAGTTCCTAGAACTAAGGCGTTTTCGACATCCTGTATATAATTGACTTCGATGGTTTCTCTAAGCCGTTCTAGGCTTCCTAAATGCTTAACAAAGTTTTTGATTGTGTAAAAATGACTTTGGACATGAATGATTTAATTAAATTCTTTACATTCTGGGTTGTTTTCGATTTCTTTTAACATTTCTAAGTCCCATTCATCGGGTTCTTCTTCTGGAATATCTCCCCAATCTTTAAATTTTATAGTATAAGATTGTTTAATGTTATCTAATAATAAACTTAATTGTTCTTCATTCATAAAGTCAAGTACGGTTATTATTTGTTCCTTCACACTCATTTTATACCTCTCTTTTTATTTTTCTTGTTATACGATTTTCCTCTATTATCTATAACATTTATATAAATATTATCATTTTGTTTATTAAAAAATATTCTAAAATCGCCAATTCTAAGTCTGTAATAATCGTATCCAGTCATTTTTATAATATCACCTTTTGGTATTTGATTTATAGCATCATATAGGCGTTCTTTAGTTGTTTTATCTTGCTTTTTAATAAACTTTTTAGCGTGTTTACTATAAATTATCGTCATTATACCCCCTAACTACACCAACTACAACCCCGACTAGATAGCTAATTTGACTAGTGAGAAAACAAATCGCTATGGCTCCCTGTTCTAGTTAAGTACAATATTAACTTATTTTCTTCTAATTCATATATCAGAAGCCAATCTGGTGTTATATGGCATTCTCTACAATTTTTGAACCTTCCAGCTAATGCGTAATCTTTGTTTTTTCTAGTAAGTTCTTCTCCGTTAGCTAGTTTTTTTATTATTTTTTTCAATAAAGAAATATCATATCCCCTTTTGTAAATCTTTTTTAGATCTTTTTTGAACCTTGCAGAAGGTTGTACTTTATACTTCATGAGAGGATTTCCTCAAACATTAAATCAATGTCAGTGTAGGTTTTTGTTTTAATTTTCCCAGACTTCATTTTTTCAACTTCTTCAATAGCTTTTATTGTTTCTAAGTTAGGTTCTTCATTTTTGATAACATCAAGCATATGTCTTATAAGATTTCCCTTCACATATTCTCCATTACTAGAGACTATACTTTTATAAGCGTTGTATATATCCTTGTTAACCTTAAAAGAACAGGTAATAGTTTTTTCTGAACTCATTTTATCCCTCCTAATACGTCCTTAGCTCACTTGATGAATTGATGAGAATGTTTAGCGCTATGAACTAAGTTTACTTAGTAAAATAAGTATATGTTTTTTTTTGTTCTTTGTCAATTTATTTTAGAAATGTTGGAGAATAATCTAAAGTCTCAGCCAATGAGTTGACGAAAAAGGAAAGCAACATTATTGACGTACGTAATTGCGTGCGTTATAATGTTCTTTGAAAGGAAGTGATAAAATGCCAGTAATTAATGCTACTAATGCTAGAAAAAAACTATATAAACTGATTGCTGATGTCAATGAATCTCCTGAGCCAATTACGATTGTCAACAACAATGGTAAAAACGCTGTGCTAATTTCCGAAGATGATTGGGAAGCAATTCAAGAGACGGTTTATCTTAATCAAATACCTGATCTGGCAAAAAGTATTATTGATGGTGCAAACGAGCCGCTGTCTGAATGCACAGTTTATGAGGAAGACGAAGCATGGTAAAATACACAATTTATTTTACAAAAGATGCTATCAAAGACAAAAAACGTTTAAAGCAAGCGGGGTTAGAAAACAAGGCTAAACACTTGCTAAATATACTTAAGGAAAAACCTTATCAAACTCCACCTTCCTATAAAAAATTAGTTGGTAATTTGGCGGGCTTCTATTCACGTAGAATTAGTATCCAGCATCGCTTGGTTTATTTAGTTGATGAAGATAAAAAAGTGGTAAAAGTCCTAAGAATGTGGTCGCATTATGAGTAATTTGCCAAAAAGAGGAGTTTCTTTTTTCGTCAAAACGCCTAATCTTTTAGACCTGAATGGGGCATAAATTCTTTTGGGACAAAAAAGCCGTCATGTAAAAATGGCGGCTCTAGTTTTTATAAGTAAGTATATCAAATCCAAATTACGCAGGAATTTTGAGAATTTCACAAACTTTTCAGAACTGTTTCGCTGAGGAAAATTGCTTAGATATGCTCGTTTACTAGGGGCGCGACCTGAGTAAGCGTAGTAAAAACCTACGTGGCGAAGGCAAGTCTCCGTATAAACGAGCATGGGTGAGTAATTTTACCAGCGAAAAAGGAATTAACTATATAGCCTCAATCTCCATTCTCACAACATCTAAAATTCCCTCTAAAACATCTTTGGGTGCCTTTTCAACAAGTTTATATCCTCTATTTTCTAAATCTAATGTCTTTATATGCTCGCAAAGAACCACACCCGTAGTTTTTGTCCTATTTTCAAGTTTATAATGTAATGGAAAGTTATTATTTGTATTTGATATAGGGCAAACAATTGCTAGCCTAGTTTTTTTATTAAATAGGTTATTACTTATGACTATAGCCGGTCTATAACCTGCTTGTTCATGCCCCTTTGTCGGATTTAGATTAACCTTTATAATATCACCTTGCTCTACCATATTTCGTCACCCATAGGTTCGCCCCAATCAATTTCTTGCGTTTTATATTCGCCTTCATAATTTGCAAATAATTCAACAATGCTCTTCCGTTTGTGATTTTTAGACTTTTTTATTATAAGTTTATCTTTTTCTATAGATAAATCAATTAAGTCTGAAGTTTTTAAGTCTAGTTTTTGCAAGATTTGCTTAGGAATCCTTATCCCTTGGCTATTACCCCATTTTTTTATTTGTGTTTGCATAACGACCTCTCTTATTGTTAAAAAAAGTATATACAAAGTATATACTTTTTGTTCATGTTATTCAAGTTACACCATGTTATTCAAGTTTAACAAAGGTGATTTCTTATTTGGTCCAAGTTTGTGTAGGTTTTATTATGTTAAATCCAAATTACGCAGGTATTTTGAGGAAGGCGAGTGCCATTAGTATAAATTCTTTTATCTTTATTTTTTATCGTAAACCCATTTTCGCTGAGGAAAATTGCTTAGATATGCTCGTTTACTAGGGGCGCGACCTGAGTAAGCGTAGTAAGAACCTACGTGGCGAAGGCAAGTCCCCGTATAAACGAGCATAGGTGAGTAATTTTACCAGCGAAAATTAGAGTTCTTTTATTGAAGATATTATACCCCCCAAACTCTGTATTTCAGAAGGGATTATTATCTTAGTAGCTTGACCTTCTGCCACCTTTTTCATAGTTTCAAAGCTCTTTAGTGCGATTGCGCCTTTTTGAGGATTGGCTTCATTTATTTTCTGTAATCCGTAAGCTTCTGCTTCTTGGGTTATCTTTATAGCCTGCGCCTTACCTTCTGCTATGCGTATCGCAGCTTCTCTTTTACCTTCTGCATCTAGTATGGCTGCTTGTTTTTCACCTTCTGCTTTTAAGATTCTGGCTTCTCTTTCACCCTCAGCTTGGAGAACGGCAGATTTCTTTTGACCTTCAGCTTCTAGAATAGCCCTACGTCTTTCACGTTCTGCCCTCATCTGTTTTTCCATAGCCTCTTGTATATCAGCTGGAGGAAGTATGTTTTTAACTTCTACTCTGTTTACTTTTATTCCCCATGGGTCTGTAGCTTCGTCTAAGATTATTCTCATCTGCCCGTTTATGTGGTCTCTAGATGTGAGGGATTCGTCTAGTTCAAGTTGACCTATTATATTTCTTAGTGTAGTGGCTGTTAGGTTCTCTATAGCCATTAGAGGCCTTTGTACTCCGTAGGCATAAGCCTTTGGATCAGTTACTTGGTAATAGACTATGGTATCTATGTTCATAGATACGTTGTCCTTTGTTATAACTGGTTGTGGTGGAAAGTCAACAACCCTTTCTTTTAGAGAAACTTTCACCCTAACTACGTCTATAAATGGCACCTTTAAGTGTAGTCCAACGCTCCAAGTGGTTAGGTATCCACCCAATCTTTCTATTACAAAAGCGTTTGCCTGTGGAACTATCTTTATGTTTCCAATTACTAAACTTATGATGATTATTGCTATGACGAGTATAGCTATTAGTCCTTCCATGAGAACACCTCCAAAATTATTTTTTAACTATTAGTTTTACGCCTGAAACAGACTCTATTGTAACACTTTCTCCTACTTCTATCGGTCCTGAAGTATCCGTTATTGAAGCGGTCCAGGTTTGACCTTTTACTTGGACCTGTCCGTATTCGTGTTCGGATATTCTTTTAACTACAACGGCTTTTTTTCCAAGAAGAGAATCTACATTTGTTTTAGTGGAGTCTTTGTTTTTATCTAGCATTTTTTTTGCCATTGGTCTAGTAAATGCTAGTAGGATTATAGACGCCGATAAAAACACTCCGATTTGAATTGGAACCCCTAGACCAATAAATGCTGTTATAGCAGATAAAAGTGCTCCTATGGCAAACCATATTGTAAGTAAGGCATTGTTTGCCAATTCTACTATTACGAATATTGCAAATAAGGCGGTCCAAACCCATTCAAGTGGAATATTGCCCATATATTACCTCCTTCAATCGCTAATATACACCAGCATTAGTTTTAGGTCAAATATTAAAAAAAAATGTTATAAAAGAATATTACAAAGAACATTATAAGGAATATATTAAATTTAAAAAATTTAAATCCATAACAAAAAGAAAAACGCTTTAAAATGCTAACAAAATAAGATATTATGACGATAACTTATTTGAGGTGTAGATTGCAAAACGGAGGGTTATATGCTTAGAGGTTTATACACTGTATCTACAGCGCTAGAACAACACACTAGAGGCTTGGATGTAGTGTCGAACAATCTCGCTAACATCAACACCACGGGATATAAGTCAGATATGTCCATGTACGAAGAATTTAAGAGTCAGCTTATGTACAGGATGGGCGGCAGTCCTATGCCGGATGTTCCGGGCGAGATTGAAGTAAAGGCTCAAAAGGATGGAGAGCAGTACACACTTGAAACCACGGATGGTTATTTTAGAATAAATGCTGTCAATGGGATTTCTTATAACAAATCTATAGCGCTAAGGCGCGACATCGATGGTTATCTAAAAACTTTTTATAGAAATTCAAACGGATCCATAATAGAGGGCAAGGGCTATAATGTTCTAGGTCAGAATGGACCTATTAAGGTGCCTGAAGGTTCTGAGATAGACTTTGATAAAAAGGGAAACCTACTGATAGATGGTGAGGTTGCAGATACTTTGGTTACTCAAAGACCTTTGGGAGTTATAGGCACTATGTCTGGAGGCATAAAGCTTATGAGAACCAGTGTTGACTTTAGGCAAGGCGATTTCATCACGACTCACAATCCCTTAGACCTGGCAATTTCTGGCAAGGGCTTCTTTACTGTTATGACTCCAGCTGGGCTTAGATACACTAGGGATGGTCAGTTTAAACTAGATGAGAATGGAACCTTAAAGACAAACTCTGGATACGAAGTGCAGGGTATGAATGGCAAGATAATAGGCTTAAAGGGAAACATCGGAGTAAATGAATTTGGTGAAATTATAAGTGATGGATCAATTGTAGATAAGATAAAGGTAATAGACCCAAAACGAGATGAATTTTTAAAAAAGGTAGGAGACAACCTATACCGATATGAAACTGAACTTAAGGAAGATGAACTTCAAGTAGGTGGCACAATAAAACAAGGCGTTTTAGAGGGCTCTAACGTAAATCCAGTTAAGGAAATGATAAAGATGATAGAGATTTACAGGGCTTATGAATCAGCTCAGAGAGTTGTTAAAGCGTATGATACCAATCTTGCTAAGGCAGTTACTGAAATAGGAAGACTTTAATAGTTTATATATTTAAAGGAGATAAAATATGAGAGCACTTTGGACCGCCGCAACAGGTATGAAAAATTTGCAACTTTCCATTGATACTATATCCAACAACCTCGCAAATGTTAATACAAACAGCTATAAAAAGCAGAGGATGGAATTTAAGGACCTTCTATACGAAAGGCTCTCTTACAGAGATAATTCAGATGAACTCGGAGTGCCTGTAAACCTAGAAGTTGGTCACGGGGTTCAGTCTTCAGCTATAACGAGGAGCTTTTCAATGGGGTCATTCCAATCTACTGATAACCCCCTAGATATAGCGATAGAAGGAGACGGCTTCTTTGTGATAAAAAACGCCAAAGGTGAAGAAGTTCTCAGTAAGGACGGAGCTTTCAAAATGGGAATGACCGAAGCAGGCAGAAGCCTTGTCACATCAGAAGGATACCTAGTTATGGGGGAAGATGGTCCTATAATATTTGAAGGGGAAGTTAGTGAAATAAAGGTTGATTTTGACGGCACTATTGGGGTTAGAAGACCTGGAGAAGATGCCAACCTCTTTGAAACTATAGGAAAGATAAAAATCAGACAGGTGCCAAACCCTGCGGGATTAATAAGTGAGGGTGAAAACCTATTTAAACCTACCCCTGCATCGGGAGCTCCCTTTGAGGCAGAAGGCGATAGAAATAAGCTGATGCAGTACTATATAGAGCGTTCAAATGTTCAGGTTGTTGATGAGATGGTAAATCTTATAACTGCTCAGAGGGCTTATGAAATAAACTCTAAGGCAATACAAACTGCTGATCAAATGCTAGAAGTTGCAAACAGTTTAAAGAGATAATTTATAGTTAAGGAATAAATTTATATGGATACCACAAGGATTAATACTAACATCTCAGAGGGTTTCTTAGCTGAGAAGATAAGGTCTGATAAAAAGGAAATAGAGAGCTTTGCACCCAAGTTTCAGGAGCTTTTAAAAGAGGGGGATAAGGACGCCTTAAAAGAGGTTGCGGCTGATTTTGAAGAATTATTTGTAAACCTCATCTTAAAGACCATGCGATCTAGTATTCCCAAAAGTTCATTTGCTCAAAGCTCTTATCAAAAAGAGATGTTTGAAGGGATGCTTGATGAATCCTATGCAAAGGAGATAGCTGATTCAGGAGGGTTTGGAATAGCTGATATGATTATGAATAGCTTTGAACCCTATTTAAAAGATGATAAAGAAGAGCTGGGTAGGAGGTTTGATTTTAAAGGATAGCTCAGACTGCCTGTAAACACCTGATTTCTTTAATAATACACAAAACTTAGATAAAAAAAAATGGGGCAAAACCCCGTTTTTTTATCTACAAATGTTTTCTTGCAGACTATCTTCTTACTGCTTCTAATTCGTTCAGTCTATCTAGCGACATCCCAGTTCCTAGAGCCACACATTCTAGCGCCCTATCTGCAACTCTACAAGGAACCAGTATCTTATCTGCAATAATTTGGTCCATTCCCTTTATAAGTGCTCCGCCTCCTGTTAGAACTATGCCATTATAGGCAATGTCGGCAGCTATTTCAGGTGGGGTGTTTTCAAAGACCAGGTGTATAGCGCTTATTATTTGATTAACTGGGTCCTTTAGGGCCTCTATAACGTCATAACTAGTAACTATGACGTTGTCAGGTAGTCCTGTCCAGACCTGCCTTCCCCTACACTCCATTTGTAGAGGGATGCCATCTTCTTTTATTGCGCCTATTGTAAGCTTTATATCTTCAGCGGTTCGTTCACCTATCATTAGACCGTGTTTTTCTTTTACGTGTTTTTGTATCGCTTCGTTAAAGGCATCTCCTGCTACCTTTATTGATGTTGAAGAGACGGTTCCGCCTAGAGACATAATTGCTATATCTGTCGTTCCTCCGCCTATGTCTATAACCATGTGACCTTCAGCTTCGAACACGTCTACCCCCGCTCCTATAGCTGCTGCCATAGGCTCATCTATAAGGTATACCCTTGAACCTCCAGCTTCCATTGAGGCATCTACTACAGCTTTTTTTTCTACCTCTGTTACTCCGCTCGGAACACATACCATTATCCTGGGTCTAAAAAATATTCTCTTACCGCAGGTCTCGTTTATAAAATGTCTGATCATCTTTAGAGTGTTGTGATAATCAGAAATAACCCCATCTTTTAGGGGTCTTATTACCTCTATATCTTCAGAAGCTCTACCTAGCATAGTTTTTGCTCTTCTACCCACTGCGAGCAACTTACCTGTGCTTTTTTGTATTGATACCACGGACGGCTCGTTTAGAACTATACCCTTGTTTTTTATAAAGATGACTACGTTTGCCGTCCCTAGGTCAATACCTATGTCGGTTCCAAAATGGAACATACAATCTCCCCTATTCAATGATTCTGGTTATGTGTATCCCCAAGTTTCCTAGTTTTTCTTCCAGTTTATTATAGCCCCTATCTATGTGATAGATGTCGTGAACAGTTGTTGCGCCCTCAGCTGAAAGTGCTGCGAGAATAAGAGCGGCGCCAGCCCTAAGGTCTGTAGCCTTTACGTCTGCGCTTTGCAGGTTTTCAATCCCTTGTATAAGAGCGCTGTGCCCCTCTATTTTTATCTTAGCACCCATTCTGTTTAGTTCGCTTACATGGGCAAACCTGTTTTCAAAGATTGTTTCCATTATTGTGCTATTTCCATTCACCTTTGAAAGGAGTGCCATAAAAGGAGCTTGTAAATCTGTTGGGAAACCTGGGTACGGTAAGGTTGTGATATCAACAGCCTTTAGTTTTCCACTGCTGACAACCCTTAGGTCATCTCCCTCTTCAGTTATATCTACACCGCATTCAATAAGTTTAGCTATTACAGGTTTTAAGTGGCTTGGAACTACGTTTTTGACTAATAGGTCGCTGTCGTGCATTGCACCCATTATTAAGAATGTTCCAGCCTCTATTCTGTCTGGAAGAACTGTGTGCTCGCAGCCTGTAAGTTTTTCAACACCAGTTATCCTTATTGTATCTGTTCCAGATCCACTTATCTTTGCGCCCATTTTATTTAAAAATATAGCTAGATCTACTACTTCAGGCTCTTTTGCAGCATTTTCAATGGTTGTAACGCCCTCAGCCATAGTAGCAGCCATCATTATGTTCTTAGTTGCGCCTACACTAGGGAAGTCCAGGTATATTGAAGCTCCAACTAGCTTTTCGGCCCTAGCTTCTACAAAACCATGGCCAATCTCAACTGTGGCACCCAAGGCTTTAAACCCCTTTATGTGTAGATCTATAGGTCTTTCTCCTATAGCGCATCCACCAGGTAGTGGAACTCTAGCAACACCAGTCCTAGTTAGTAGCGGACCCATTACGTCAAAGGACGATCTCATTTGACTTACGTACTCGTATGGAGCTTCAGTCCTCTTGATTTCGTCTACTTCAACCCTCATATCAGAGCCTTTTCTTTCAACTTTAGCACCCAATACCCTTATTATTTCAACCATGACGCTCACGTCTTTTAGTGAAGGAACATCATGAATAATGCACGGTTCTGTGCTGAGAAGAGTGGCTGCCATTATAGGTAACACCCCGTTTTTAGCGCCACTTACAGTTATTTCGCCCCTTAGTTTATTAATGGGTTCTATTAAATATTTAGCCAAATTTGCCTCCTTTTTCTTCTTTGAGAGAATTATACCATACTGTTTATTAGAATAGAACACCTATCGCACTTATATTGACTTATATCAAAGGTATATTTGCATTGATATGGTCTGATGAAGTATAATTGTAGCTGTATGTAGATGTGTTGTGCTTGCTATATTGTTGAAGTTTGTGGTGGATTTTGATGAAGAATATTAGAATTGCTATACTCATTATATATGTATTGATTTTAGCTATCTTTAGCTCTTCTTGTTCTTTTTCAATAACAGCCCCCGCTGAGTTGATAAAGCGTCCTGGCTTAAGTATAGATGACAGGGTGGCATATGAAGTTATCCACGACAATCTTCCAAATATGGCAGAGCTAGTAAGACCTTTAAGACCAGGCAACTTAACGGCTGTTGGATACTTTAACTGGAATGATGATGGTGAAGAAGAAGTCTACGCTTTTTATAAAAATGAACAAGCTAGTCTAGCTGGTGTAGTCCTACTAAAACTTGAAGATGGAGTATGGAAGCTGATATCAAAGATAGAGGTTCCGGGAACAGACGTTGCCTACGCAAAATTTATAGACTTAAATTCAGATGGTATAAGTGACCTTTTGATTGGAACAGAGGGGCGAGAAGGCGTATACCATGTGATAGACGCCTATGTATGGGATGAGGGCGAATACAATGAAGTCTGGCACGATGTATTTACCGAACTTTTAGCTACGGACCTAGATATGGACGGTTCTGTGGAGCTAGTTAATGTAAAACTCGATAGGGCAAACTATTCTACGGTTTCGGTTTTTAGGTATGTTGAAGACAAGTTTGAGCTATTGGATGAGATAAACCTAGATATGTATATAAGTGGTTATTATAATGTCGTTCCTTACCAGATTAAGGACGGAGTTAATTCAGTAGTAATGGATTTTAGCTTGGGCTCTAGGACAGCCACGAACGTCATCGTATTTGCTGATGGGAAGCTTAGTACTATAATAGACCCCTTCCAAGCCTCGCAAAATTATGATGAGACCAGTAAGCTTAGTACGGTTAAAAGTCGGGATATAGATGGTGATGGTATAATTGAGATAGCTAAGAGTTTTCAGTTAAAGTACTATGAAGATAGGAATATTGACCGCAGAGATGTATATGCTTGGCAAAACTTTGTAGGGAATGTTGGAACTAATGAAGATTCTGAACTTCCTGAGCATAGGTTTGAAATAAGTGCTCTAAGTTATGTTGATCCAATGAACTACTTTGAGTTTATCTTTCCGGATAAGTGGACTAGGGCTGCATTGAATGGGGATTTAATATTGGTTAAGAGTTCTGAAAACCAAAGTCGCAACTTTGTCAGTTTTTTCTGTCTGGCAAAGGATGACAACCCTGTACCCCTAATCACCTTGGAGGTTTTTGATCTAGAATCTTATGATGAGTGGATGGAAAATGGAATAAATAAGTCTTACAAGGTTGTAGAGCTGGCGGGAGGTGTAGATTTTAGGATTATAGCTTATTATGTTGATGAAGGAAAACACGTTAGAGATATGGATATACAGAAGTATAGGTCTATGATGATAGATGATGACGACATTAGGGTTGGTTTTTCATTGATTAGGTAGGAGAATTGTATGTCAAAGATTTTGATAGTTGAGGATGAGCACTCTATACGAAGCGTTATAAGGATAAACCTAAAGCGAAATGGGTTTGACGTTGTAGAGGCTGAGAGCGCAGAGGTCGCTATTGAAAAATTAAAGAATGAACCAGACATAAGGATTGCTATTTTAGATATTATGCTTCCTGGTATGGACGGCTTAAACCTAGCTGAAAAGATTAGAGAACTTGTGTCAAATATAGGCATAATAATGCTTACTGCAAAGGTTCAAGAGGCTGATAAAATTGCTGGTTTAGAACGTGGTGCAGATGACTATTTGACCAAGCCTTTTTCACCAGCTGAGCTAGTAGCTAGAATAAATGCTCTGAGCAGAAGAATAGAGAGCGTAGAAAAAAACTTTATAGAGGAAATCCTTGAGAGCGGTGAATTTTCGTTGAACGTAAGCACTAGAAGATGCTATAAAAATGACGAAGAGATTATATTGACCCCGACAGAATTTATGATAGTCAAGCTGTTTTTTGAAACGGAGGGAAGAACCCTCAGTAGAAATGAACTCTTGAATCAGATTTGGGGAGAAAATTTCTTTGGTGATATGAAGATTGTAGATGTAAACATAAGAAGGCTTAGACGAAAGTTAGAAGACGATCCATCCAAACCAGCTCATATTAAGACGGTTTGGGGCAAGGGATATCTTTGGTCATCTGAGAAGAATTAGAATAAGGACGTGTGATTCGGGTGAAGGTTGGAGCGAGACTCAAGCGGCGACTTACCCTAACTTATATGTTAGTGGTACTTATCATAGTCATTATTTTTGAGGTTAGCTTTGTGCTCGGAATACGATCGTATTACTACGGGAACATCGAACAACTTCTTAGGCATGGTATAAGTTCCGCCTTAGACGTTTACGATGCTCAGTTAGGGGAAAAGCCCCTTGCAGACAAGGCTAAGTTTTTGATTGAAAACAAGCTTATTCCAGATTATGTAGATGCGCAGATAATATCTGTTGACGGGAAATTACTGGAATCAAGTTCTAGGTTTGGGGTCTCTACCTCAGTAGATACGCCGGATTTTAAGTCTGCGCTCAAGGGAAAAACAGTTATGTGGAGTGGGGTTAATGATCCCACAGGCGAAAATGTTATGGCCGTGTCTGCACCTATTATAAAAAAACGTAGCGTTGGAGGTGTAATTAGGTTTATAACTTCACTAGAAGATGTCGATACTATACTTATAGGATACTATATAGCAGGTGGATCTGCGGGAATAATTGTCATAGGTTTTGCTTTTTTGATAAGTTATTTCCTGGCGAGCAAGGTGGCAGAGCCTGTAGTTCACCTAAAGGTTGTAGCGGATAGATTTGCCTTAGGCGATTTTGATAAGAGGGCAACTAGGTTTTCAGATGACGAGCTAGGAGAACTCTCTGACGCCTTTAATTATATGGCTGAAGAAATACAGAGGGCAGAACAGATAAAGAACGACTTTATATCCTCTATATCTCACGAGATAAGAACTCCCTTGACATCCATTATGGGTTGGAGTGAAACCCTTTTAGAAGGAGGAGATGAAGAAGAACAGACCATGGGGCTTGAAATAATATCTAAGGAATCTGAAAGGCTTACCGGGCTTGTAGAAGACCTCCTTGATTTTTCAAAACTCGAAGCAAAAAGGGTAAAAATAGATCCATCGCCCTTTGACATAAAAACCTTAGTAGATAGGACAGCTAGTCAATTTTTGCAAATGGCTAAAAAGAGGTCTATAGAAATTTCTGTAGAATCGTACCAGGCAAAGATAATTTATCTTGGTGATTCTAGGAGGTTAAAGCAGGTGCTGATAAATATCTTAGATAACGCAATTAAGCACGGTAAATTTGGTGGAAATATAGATATAAAATTGTATAAAAAGGAAGAATCCCCTTTTAAAGGAGGCAGAACACTTAGTTATCTATGTATTGATATAGAAGATGATGGAGAGGGAATACCTGAACATCAGTTAGACAATGTAACAAAGATGTTTTTTAAAGGGAATGAGAAAAAACCAGGAAGCGGGATAGGACTTGCTATTTCCAATAAGATAATCGAGCTTCACGGTGGAGAACTAAAATTTTCAAGGCGTAACCCCTTTGGTACTCTTGTCAGCATTGTTTTGCCATTTAATTTGGATCAAGAGGAAAACCTTGGGGGAAGTTTTGAAAATGTAGTCAGTTAGGGAGGTTTATGTGAGAGAGATTAAGTTCAGAATTTGGGATAAAGATAAAAATATTATGAGGTATTTAGATTCAGACCCATTTGATTCCACTGATTTTATTAAAGCAAATAAGGATGGTAGGCTAATGATAGATACCGGAATTAAGGATATTGAAGGCAGGCTTATCTACGAAGGGGACTATGTTAGTGTTTACAATACGTATAAAGAAGCGTATTATAAAGGTAAGATAAAATATATTTCGTCTCGTTGTGAATTTGCAATTGAGAGTTCTTCTCTTACAACTCACAAGCGTTGGATAAACTATGAGTTGAAGGTATTGGGAAATATTTTTGAGAACCCAGGGTTTTTAGTCTCAGAAACGTAGAAACGAGGTTTTAAATATGAAAAACATTCGAATTGAGAATCTCGCTGAAAATATGATGACTGCCGAAGCTGTCTATGATAGAGGCGGCGATATTGAGCTCTTAAAAGCGGGCACAAGATTGACCCAGCGCCATATTCAGCTGCTTACAAATTTGAGGATTACGGAGATTCGCATACTTGAAAAAACTGATCCTGAATATGCTGAATACGTTGAGGAAACAATAGCAAGAAAATCTGAATCCTCGTTTGATCCTTCTATCTTAGAAACGAGAGAAGAACTTATTGAAGATTTGGCAGAAATAGATTCTGAACCTTATTTTGAAGTTATAAATAGTGTTTATAATAGGAATATGGAGATAAAGGTATTAACCGGTGAGGCTAATACCCCTATTGACGTTAAATACGAGAAGGAAATTGGAGAAGTAAAAAATATATTCAACGCAGTAAGAGAAACTGATGAAGTTGAAGTTGATGAGATAAGAACTAGGGTAAAAGAGATGCTCCCCGCAATGACTAACAACAATGACGTCTTGATGAGGTTGAGGCAGCTTAAGGAGACAGACGACTACCTCTTTGACCACAGTTTTAGGGTTAGTGTAATGGCGGCAAATACAGCTAAGTGGCTAAATTACAGCAAGGGCGACATAGAAAATATAGCTCTAGCCTCTTTGCTATACGAAATAGGTAATTTAAAGCTTCCCCAACAAATATTGAAGAAACCAGGTTCTCTTACAATGGCGGAAACTGCACTTATAGAAAAACACCCTCAGCTTGCGTACCACATACTTCTAAGGACTGCAGGTGTAAATCAAGATATAAAATTTGTTGCGCTCCAACACCATGAAAGATTAGACGGTTCTGGGTACCCCTTAAGGGTAAGAGGTCCTCAGATACACGAATTTTCTAAGATAGTTATGGTCTGCGATATATATGATGCTATGACACACGATAGACCCCATAGGAAAAAGTATTCTCCATTTGAAACTGCAGAATACATACTTTGGGAGAGTGGAAAAACGCTTGATATGCAAGTTTGCTATTTCTTCTTAAAAAATTTGGCTGAATTTTATACTGGAAAGAGCTGTATTTTGAATACTGGAGAAGAGGCGAGAATTATTCACGTGGACGTAAACTATCCGACACGACCAGTTCTAAAAGTTGGAGATAAATTTGTAGATTTAAGCAAGGATAATAAATATAAGATAGTCGACTTTTTATAGTCTCTAAATTTAGGAGCAGACAGTGTATTTTTTAGTATCTTATGAACTCATAGATAGAGACGATTTAAGCCTATCTCAAAAAATGATGGCGCTTTATTTGGCGAGGGTTTTAGATGAAAACTCTGGCAACGTAAATATCAGTGAGACAGACCTTGCCTCTGTTATGAAGCTGAGTCTTGAGGAAGTTAAACTCAATATACAGGTTTTGGTCTCCAAGGGTTTGATAAATCTTGGGGATATGTCTTTAGATGCCCCTCTTATTGAATTTAAGAGCCCTGTTTTTAAGCCGTTTTCTAGTTTTACAGATGACATTAAATCTAAAATTGACGAGGCTTTTGGCTTTGAATTGCCATTGAATAAGGCTTCTATGTTATATTTAAAGTCTGGTGAGGACATAGACTTTCTCCTCAGTGTAGTGCCTGACGTGAAAGGATCTGCCGATCCAATAGAAGAAGCCTTTTATATACTCCAAGTTTTGGAACATAATTCCAAAAGCTCGGATAAAGAAGGTGCCAAAAGAACTGAAGACCTTATTGAATTAAAGGTAGATTCAGTAGAAAAACCCAAAGAAAACTTTGATTCAGATGAAGCAGAGGATATAGAAAGCGAGATAGCTGCGCAGATAGATAGTGTTGAACAGCGAATTAAGGAGAGGGCAGCTAAACTAAGGGTTAGAGGATTAGAAGATGATAATCCTAAAAAAGATT
>PDWJ01003519.1_pt1 | contig 17230 bp, 14 predicted proteins | sample 1430881 | NCBI WGS metagenome assembly PDWJ01 (sample SAMN01162460, study PRJNA174530) | Oral metagenome, whole genome shotgun sequencing project. | biome: Marine environment; feature: Marine mammal; material: Swab sample of the gingival sulcus; isolation source: swab sample of gingival sulcus...
GCCGTCGAGGACGTCCGCCTGCAGGTGGATGGCGCCGACGCCGCGCACGCCCACCGAGGACTGAACGCGCATCCGCTGCTCGCCCCACATCACGCCCTGGGCGACGACGCCATTGACCTCGAGCGGATCGATGCCGATGAGCCGCGTGCGGTACTCGGGCTCGAAGATGACGAACATCGGGCCCTCACCCGGCACCTCGGGGAGCACCCGAAAGGTACGAGGCTGCCAGGGCTTGGCGATGCCCGGCGTGGGGGCGGCCGCGGCCAGGGCGGCCGTGAGCAGCACGAAGACAAGGGCGCGGACGCTCACCGGCGCCTCCTTTCGTCGCTTCTGTGTGGGGCGATCTGCCGGCGGCGCCGCCACCGGTTCGGCGACGCTACCTAGTGCCCGCCGTTATCGCAACCCGTCCGCCGCGCCCCGCGCGCGCCCCTCACCCCCGACGGCGACGCCTGCTCGGCGAGGCCGTTCGGGCCTGGGTGGCCGCCTGGCGAGCGCGCCCGCGAAGCGCGAAGAAGAGGTAGACCAAAAGCGACCGCGCGGAACACCGACAGGGCCAGGTGCAGGTGCGGCTCGCTGGTGCGCCCGAACCACGCGTCGTTGGTGACGTTGATAATGATGTTCGGAGACTTGTCGGCGAGCTCGCCGGTGAACTTCGGCAGGATGTCCTCGTAGCAGACCATCACGCCGATGCGCTTGCCGCTCCAGTCGAAGGCCTTGACCTCGGTCCCGGGCGTGAACCGGCCGGAGTGGGGGAAGGCGTCGTAGAGCCCCGGGAAGGTCTCGCCGAAGGGGATGTACTCGCCGAACACCAAGAGGTAGACCTTGTCGTAGGTGCCCACGACTCGGCCGACCTCGTCGAGCATGATGGCGGTGTTGTACTTGAGTCGGTCCTGCCCCTCGACGTCAGGGGGCGCGGGGCCCCAGGTGATGCCGCCGAAGAGGATCGGGGTGGTGAAGCCGCGCTGGACGGCCGTCTGGTCCGCGGCGCTGACCGGGCTGAACTCGACGCCGACGGGGTCGCGGGAAAAACTCTCCAGGGTCGGCAGCGCGGCCTGGCTCTGCCAGAGGTAGCGGATGTCCCGAGGCAGCGGAGGCGACTGGACGTAAGGGAGCGGGGCGCCGGCGACGAGGGTCCCGAGGCCGGCCGCCTCGACGGCGACCCACGAGCGGCCGCGGCGGAGGAAGACCCTCCCCTTGGCGTCGGCGAGGAGCAGGTCGCCGCGGGCGTCGGCCGCGAGCATCGTGATGTCCGCGGCGGTGGGTGAGGCCTCGGCCGTGATGGCGCCGGCGGCGTAGCGCAGGAGCGCGCCGCCGTCTCCGGCGATGAGGATCTCGCCGGCGCGCCCACGGGCGACGTGGCGCAGGGTGGCCTCGCCGTGGCGAGCGACGACCCACTTGCCGCCGGCGGGGCGCGTCGCGACGGTGCCCCGGGCGCCGGCGATCACCGCGCCGCCAGCGTCGCCGAGGGCGAGCACGGCGTGGAGATCGACGTCGACGCCCAGGTCGACGCGCTCGGCCTTGGCCTGGCCGAGCTCGACGACGGCGCCCGCCGCGCCCACAGCGAGGCCGCGGCGCGCGTTCCACATGGAGACGGCGGCGAGGTCAGCGGCGGAGGGCGCGGGCACGACGGCGAGCCGCTCGGGGGGGCCCGTGACGATGGCCCCACCCTGCCCCACGGCCCACAGGACCACCCGGGCGCCATCCAGCTGAGGGCGGCGATAGCCGGCGGCGTGGACGACATCGACGGCCAGGAGATCCGCGTCGGTGACGGCCTGGAGCGGCTGGATGTCGCGGAGCGTGCCGAACAGGACCCGCCCTCGGTCGCCGACCGCCGCCCAGGCGTCCTCGCGCGCGGCGCCCAGGGCCCGGTAGCGTCCGCCGCCCTCGCCGGCGAGGCTCGGGCGCTCCACGCTCCACGCAAAGCCCGCGTCAGGCAGATGCCGCCACGCGGCGAGGGCGCCGCCGTCGGTCAGGGCCAGGGCAAAGCGGTCGCTCCGCTTGATGAAGGGGTCGTCGAGGGGGAAGTAGCTCGACTCGGGCCACACGATGAGCTCGGCGCCCCGACGCGACAGGTCCGCCGACAAGGTCTGGTGCAGCAACAGGTTTCGGTGGAGGGTCTCGAACCGCTCGCGCTGGTTGAGGCCGCTGGCCTGCTTCTCCCAGATCCCGATGTCCGCCTCGACCATCCCGAGCTTGAGCTTGTCGGCGGCGGCCATCTCGTCGTCGACCTGGGACAGCCGCACGGCGCCATAGCCAAAGCTGACGACGACGAGGGCCAGGGCGAGCCCGACCTGCAGGCGCGGCAGCTCGCGGCCGAGGAGCAGGCGCTCGACGCCGCGGAAGAGGACCAGGTTGAAGGCGACCATCACGAAGGTGACGCCCATCACGCCCGTCAGGTCGGCGATCTGGATGGCCAACAGGAAACGGTACTGCCCGTTGCCGAGGTACCACGGGAAGATCAGGGGGAAGACGTACTCGACCACGGTGAAGAGCGCGGCGACGGCGAAGAGGTTGAGGCGGCCACCCGGGGGGCGGAGGCGAACGTAGAGGTACGCGAAGAAGGCGAAGCTGAGGCCTTGGTACAAGGCGTTGAGGCCCGTCAGGGGCCAGGCGATGTAGTCGGGGAGGTGCCCGAAGTCGCCCAAGACCTCGGAGATCCACCAAAAGCCGCCCATGTTGGTGACGAGCCCCGTCCAGGCCCCCAGCCAAAAGGCTTGCTTGCGGCTGACCCCGCGGAGCGCCCAAAACATGGGGACCAGCGCGAACCACGCCAGCGGCCACCAGTTCGAGTCGGGCTCGACCAAGAACGGGAAGGACAGGAAGACCAGCGTCCCCGCCAGGGTGGACCAGGCGAGGCGCACGAGGGCCGCCGGGATCCCCCGGCGCGCGGTGGTCGGGGAGGTCGTCACGGCGTGATGAATCCCAGGGCGCGGGGGAGGATCTCGACCCGCGCCGGGAGGCGTCCGAGGGCCTCGCCGTCCACGTCGAGATACACCGGGGTGTCCGACTCTGCGGTCACCACGCGCGCAGTGTGGGCGGTGACCTTCGGGTGCCTGAGGTGGCGGCCGTCGTAGATGGTGCGGGACATGAGCACGAGCTCTAGGCGGCTGAGGTCGCCGAGCACGGTGACGTCGAGGTGGCCGTCGTCGAGCTCGGCGCTGGGAGCGACCCTCATACCGCCGCCAAAGTAGCGGCCGTTCGCGATGGCCACCGTCACGATGGGCCCCTCGATGGGGGCGCCGCCGTCGAGGGTCAAGCGGACCGTGGGGTTGGTCCACCCCCACAGGCTCCGCAGGGTCGCGCCCGCGTAGGCCAGCTTGCCGCCAAACTGCTTGAAGTTGGGGATGTGGCGGACGACGAGGCCGCCCACCCCGAGGCTGGTGACGTTGATGAAGTGCCTGATGGCGTCGCGCCCGTCGTCGGCCCGGTAGGTCAGCCGCGCCACGTCGAGCTTGCGGACCCGCCCGCCGGTGAGGGCGCCTAGGGCGTCGTCCGCGGTGCGCACGCCGAGGGTCTTGCGGAAGTCGCCACCGGTGCCGCCGGTGATGACGCCGAGGTTGAGCTGGGGCGCGCGTGGGGCGCCGTCCTCATCGAGGACACCGTTGACGACCTCGTTGAGGGTGCCGTCGCCGCCGCCGACGAGGAGGCGACGCACGGCCCCACCCGCGGCCGCCTGGCGGGCGAGCTCGCGAGCATGGCCGGGGCCGTCGGTGAAGGCGACGTCGAAGTCACCGAGGGCATCCTCGAGCCGGTGCTCGAGGCGGCGGAAGGTGTCGGCCATCGCGCCGCCGCCGGCGTGCTCGTTGACGACGACCAGGGTGTCGGGGGCGGTCAAGCCGCGGCCCCGTCACCCACGACCGCCCGCGCCACGAGGCTGATGGCGTCCTCGACGACGAAGCCCTCACCGGCGACGGCGCGGATCGAGGCGACGCACTCCGGCGAGAAGCTCACGATGTGGGTGCAGCCGGCCTCGCGGGCCAGGTCGACGACGCCCTCGGCCATCCGGTCGGCGGTGGCCTTGGCCGTGGTCTGCATGCACCCCGTGCCGCCACAGCACCAAGTCTGGTCGCCGTGGGCGTGCAGCTCGACGAGGGGCTGGGCGAGCACGCGCTGGAGCACCTGCCGCGGCGTCGTCACAAGGCCCAGGTGTCGCGCCAGGTGGCAGCTGTCGTGGTAGGCCACGCGGGCGTCGAGGCGGTTGACGACGGCGCCCGAAAGCAGCGGCAGCAAGAACTCGCTGGCGTGCATCAGCTCGGCCTCGATGGCGAGGCCGAAGCGCGGGTAGACGTGGGTCAGAGTGTAGAGGGCCTCGGGGCTCATGACGACGATCTCGCGGGCGCCGTCGACGGCCGCGTGGACCTTGCGGGCCTGGGCGACGAAGGCCTCGTGGTGGCCAGCGAACCACAGCTCGTAGCCCACGTCGAGGCGACAGGCCTCGCCGCAGCTGATCGTCGTCACGTCGAGCCGCTCGCACAGGCTCAGCGCCGAGATGATCGCCTCCGGGGTCTCGGTGATGGTGGCGCGCCCGGGCAGCAACAAAAACGCCGGCCGACGCTCGTAGCGGGCCTTGTCGTGGATGGTCTTCAGGGTCGGGCACCCCCGGTCGAGGGGCGGGCGAGCGAAGCGCTCCGCGCGATGGACCCCGTGGCCCTCGGCGACGAGCTGCGCGCGCGCGGCGACGAGGACATCTGCGACCTCGACGTCGTGCTCGCAGAAGGTCGTGCAGGCGCCGCAGCCGGCGCACCGGTAGAGGGTCTCGACGGCATCGGGGCCTTTGGCTGCGCGCCCGGTGCGCAGGTGGTCGACGAGGCTCATCAGCCCCCAGGGCGTGTCGGCCTCGCGGCCGTCGACGGTGCCGACGGGGCAGGTGTGCTTGCACAGGCTCGGGCAGTACGCGCAGAGCGTCAGCGGCGCGGCGTGGGTCGCGAGCATGTTCGGCCCCGTCGCGGTGCGCGGCTTCATCGGCCCCCCCTGTCCCCAAGGTCGGGGTTGAGCGTCCCCTTGGGATCGAGCTCCGCCTTGAGCGCGGCGTGCAGCGCCCGCCAGGGGCCGAGCCGGGGAGGCTGGGCCGCGGCGATGGCCTGCCGGACACGATCCGCCTCGTCGCCCTTTGACTCGCCGGCGAGGCTGACCCAGCCGCCGTGCGCGCTGAGGCGGACGATCCACAGCCCCGGCGGCGCGGCCTGGCCGATCTCGGCGCCGAGGGCGGCCAGCCGGGCCCAGGGCATGGCTACGACCGGCGCGCGCCAGCCCCGCGGGGCGGGCAGGAGCCCCTCGTGGACGTTCCAGCCAAGGGGCGGGTCGAGGCGCTCGAGGGTCGCCGAGAAGTGGTCGTCGATCCAAGACACCGGGCGCCCGGCCAGAGGCCCCCAGGGCTCGACCATCACCAAGACGGGGCGCGCGTCGGTCAGGCCCACGCGCTTGCGCCCCCAGGCGCGATCGGCGGCCGGCGTGAGGAGCTCGACGGCGCGCGGATCGAGGCCCAGGTCCATGCCCCGGCGGACCGCCTGTAGGGCGGCCGCGACGTCGGGCGCGCCGTAGCTGAGGACCACCCGGCTGGTCGACGGGTAGATGCGGAGGGTGGCCTCCTCGATGATGCCGAACTGCCCACGGGAGCCGATGAAGAGGCGGTCGAAGTCGGGGCCGACGGCGCGGCGTGGGACCGGCTTGCTCGTCACCGCGCTGCCGTCGGGCATGACGACGCCGAGGCCGAGGACCTGGTCCTCCATGGAGCCGAAGCGCGGCCCCCAGTGGGAGTCGAGGCCGGCTGCCAGCAGGGCGCCGAGGGACTCCTGGCGCCACGGCCGCGTGGGAAAGCCGGTTGTGAAGGAGCGATCACCGAGCAGCCGCTCAAGCTCGACCATCGAGATACCGGACTGCACGGTGACCGTGCCGCTGACGATGTCGAGGTCCTTGACCCGCCGCATGCGGCGACCGCGCAGGTAGATCCTGGGGCGCCGCCCGAGGCGCTCGCCGTCGTGGCGGCGCGGGCGCCGGGTGAAGACGGCCGCGTGGCGACAGTTGGCCCAGTTGAGGAGCTCGACGAGCTCGACGCGGGTCGCCGGCTCGACGGCCCAGGAGCCACCGACCGCGTCGTCACCGTCGGAGTGGGGCTCGATCTGCTCGGTCGGCACGATGCGGCGGAGCTCGTCGACGAGGCTCGCCTTGCGCAGGTGCGGCGTGGTCACGGGGCCAACTCCTCGGCGCCCTCGGCGGGGGCGGCCCGGTCCTCAGGGAAGAGCTTGCCCGGGTTCATCACGCCGTGGGGGTCAAGCGCGGTCTTGAGCGCCCGCCACACCGCGAGGCCGTCGCCGTGCTCGCGGGGCATGGCGCTCATCTTCGACATCCCGACGCCATGGTGGTGACTGGTCGTGCCGCCGGCGGCGTGGACTGCGTCCATGGCGATCTGCCAGACGCGGTCGTAGTGCTGCTCGGCGCGGCGGGCGTCGCGGCGATAGCCCGCAAAGGTGAAGTAGACGCTGCAACCCTCCCGGTAGGCGTGGGAGAAGTGCGCCATCACGAAGACGTGGGGCGCGAGCACCTTCTTGACCCTCTCGTAGAGCCCCTCGAGGCGATCCCAGGTCGTGGCGACCTCCATCGTGTCGACGAAGGCGCCCATCGCGTAGAGCTTCGACTGCTTGAAGCTGACCGAGTAGCGATGGGCGAGCCAGGCCTCGCCCAGCCCGGCGCCAGCGTCGGTCCCGCCGCACTCGGTCAGCAGCTCGCTGGCGCTCCAGGCGTCGGCGTGGATGGCGTCGGCGGGCCCCTCGAAGCCGAAGATGAGCAGGCACGGCGAGGGGACGGCGCTGGCGAGACCGTTGATGAGCGAGGGCGACGACAGCGCCGTGGTGAGCGCGGTGCGCTTGAGGGAGCGGCCGAGATCCCCGAGGTGCCGAGAGAGCAACCCGCGCCTGCCCCTGGCGGGCCCAGCCGCGCCGCCACCCGACAGCAGGTCGCGGAGCGCGTGGAGCAGGCTCTTGCGGCCGCCCGCCTCATCCCCTGACTCCTTGCCAAGGGCGATGAGGCTGTCGAAGGGATCGTAGAGGCGAAGGACCGTCGGCTTGAGGCCCGCCTGCATGATGGCGCGGGCGCCGCGCAGACCGTCGGCGAGGTGCCGGAAGCGGAAGGCCCGCAGGCGCCGCGCCTCAGGGAGCGGGGAGACCGCCAGCGTCGCCGAGGTGATGAGCCCCAAGGTGCCCTCGGCCCCCACCAGGAGCTGGTTCCAGTCGGGCTCTCCGGGCCCCCGCTCGGCGGTGTCCAAGACGCGGCCGTCGGGCAGCGCCATCCGCAGCGACAGGACCATGTCCTCGATCTTTCCGTAGCGTGACGAGTACTGCCCCGCCGAGCGGGCCGCCAACCAGCCCCCGAGGGTCGAGCACATGATGCTCGATGGGAAGTGGCCGAGGGTCATCCCGCGGGCGTTGAGCCGATCCTCGAGGTGCATCCCGTTGATGCCCGCCTCGGCCGTGATGGTGGCCGAGGCCGCGTCGAAGCCCAGGACGCGGTTGAGCCGCTTGGTGTCGACGATCACGCCGCCGTGGATGGGGATGGTCCCGCCGCAGACGCCCGAGCCGCCGCCGTATGGGATGACGGGGATCAGGTGCTCGTGGCACAGCGCCAGGATCGCGGCGACCTCGGCCTCGTCGCCCGGCCAGACGATGGCATCCGGCGGAAAGCGGCAGGCGTCGCCGCCCAGCTTCCAGATCTGGGCCTTGGGCCAGAAGTCGGCGCTGTACGCGACCCGATCCGGCTCGGTCGTGGAGAGGTGATCGGACCCGACGATGCCCTCGAGGCCCGCCAGCAGCTCGCTGTGAGTGAGTCGCGCCATGGCCGCGGCAGCATAAGCCGCGGCGCGGCGGGCGCCAAGCCGTTCCGGTTCGGGTCGGGTCGGGTCGGCCGGGCAGAGTCACGCCAACGGCAGCGCCACGCTGAAGGCCGACCCCCGGCCGGCGCGGCGGCGGCAGCAGAGCGCGCCGCCCTGGGCGGCCACGATCGCCAGGGCGAGGCCGAGGGCCCGGGCCGTCCGCCCCCGGCGCTCCGGATGAAGGGCTCGAAGAGGCGGCCCCCGACGGCCTGGGAGACGCCGGGGCCGCGGTCCGCCACGACCACGATCGCTAGGCCCCGAGCGCCGGCGCCGACCTCGTTGGACCAACGCGACCGCGCTCACCCGAAGCGCTCGCGCGCCTTGCGCTTGATCCGCTCGATCATCGGGTTGAAAGGCGACAGATCGTCCGCCCGCTTCACCATCTTGGCAAAGTCCTCGGCCGACACCGAGCGCCGCTGCAGCTCGAGCTCGAGCTGATCGCGCACCGCCTCCATGAGCTTGTCGCACTTTCGCTTGCCGCCGCGCTCGAGGTGCTGGGGCTCCTCGAGGCGCAGGAAGCCGCCGGCCTCGAGGTCCAGGGGGCGCCGGGTGCCGTCCTTACCGACAGCGACGGCGACGTAATGCTTGCGCCACTCGCGGGCCGTCAGGGTGTCGATGAAGCCGTCACCGCGCGGCGGGAGCACGAAGTCCGGGTTCATGGAGCCCTCGGCCATCCGCGCCAGGGCCAGCTCGGTGGGCTCGATGTCGCGGACGAAGAGGTCGACGTGGAGGTCGCGCATCGGCACCACGGGCGGGCGGTACTTGATCCTGAGGTAGCTGCGGACCTGGGTGAAGGCGAAGGACTTGATGTCCACCGGAGGCGATGTGGCGGCGTCGGGCTCACGGAGGTTGTCGACGGGCTGGTAGTTGTCATCGATGTCGAACCAGATGACCGCGTAGAAGGCCTCGGCCCGGGCGGTCGTGAACTCGAGGGCGTCGCGCTCGAGCTCGATCTCGTCGACGAACTGCCGCATCTGCCCCGCGAACAGTGGCGCCGCCATCTGTGGGGGGAAGCGGTTGTCGGTGGCGAAGACGACGAACCCGGCGGGCACACCGGCGGGCGGATCCCACACGAGGGTCAGGGGCTTGCCCGGGTTCCTGATGCGCAAGAAGTGGAGCTGTTGGGGGCGGCTCGGGCCTTGGGGCGCCTGGTCCATCGCGTTCCTCCCGGGGCAACGTGTCGGCCCGACACTAAACACTCGGCGACCAGGCCAAGCAAGCCTCGCCGCTCGGAGCGCTCGGAGCGCGCGCCCCCCCGCCAGCGAGGCGTTGGCCGCGGCCTTTGACGACGGCGCGGGCGACGTTGATCCGCCCCCCGCGCGCATGCTAATTGACGGCCTCCTACGCGCTTGCACAGGGGGCCCAGGTGGCGAAGAATCCGACGGTAGGGGGGTTCGAGGAGCAGGTGGTCACCACCAAGCTCTCGGCGCTCGTGAACTGGGCGCGCAGCTACAGCCTGTTCCAGTACCCCTTCGTCACCGCCTGCTGCGGCATGGAGTACATGGCGGCGGCGGCGGCGCGGCACGACATCGACCGCTTCGGCGCCTCGGTGCCGCGCTTCTCTCCCCGGCAGGCGGACGTGCTCTGGGTGGTCGGCACCATCACGCACAAGAACGCCACGGTCCTGCGCCGCATCTACGAGCAGATGGCCGAGCCCAAGTGGGTCATCGCCTTTGGCGTGTGCGCCTCCACCGGCGGCTTCTATGACAACTACGCGACCGTGCCGGGCATCGACCACATCATCCCGGTCGACGTCTACATCCCCGGCTGCCCCCCGCGGCCCGAGGCCGTCATGGACGCGATCATGATGCTCCAGGACCAGGTCCGCCACGAGCCGGCGCGCGTCACGAGCGAGGCCGACGAGGTGCCCGACGAGTACAGGGTCGACATGAAGCGGGTCGCCGAGGACGCCGGCTGGTAGGGGCCGCCCCGGGACCTCTTCAGCCGTGAGACCACGACGGGCGCTGTCACACCGAGGGTGCCTGTCTTCGCGCCTCGCCTCAGGCGAGGGAGCGCAGCACCTCGCGCGCGCGGCGGCGGTCCTCGGGCGCGACGTAGACGCGCTCGACGACCGCCGTGCGCTCGTAGCGCGCGAAGAGGTCGGTGACCTCCTCGATCCGGTAGCGCCGCTCGTGCCCGAAGGGCGGCTTGCGATCGACGACCAGCATCGGGTTGGTCCGCAGCACTTGAGGCGACTGTGCATAGCGGCTCAGCACCGGCTTGGCGGTGATCCACAGGGTGTGGAGGTCGGCGCCGGCCAGGGCCGCGGCGATCTCCTCGCGGCGCTCGCGGTCGGCCTCGGTGCGCAGCTCCGTCAGCAGCATGTAGGGCCTCTGCTCGCGGATGCGGCGAGCCCAAGGGTCGTCGAAGGCGGCCAGGCGCGCCCACAACCAGGCGTCGTTGCAGCGGGCGTAGGCCTCGGGATCGGCGGGGAAGCGCGCCTCGTCGCCGACGGAGGCGAGCCAGTTGCGGAGCATCTGATCGTACACGTCCGAGCGCTGGTGGAAGTACACCATCTGGAACATGTGGTAGCGGGCGAGCAGGAAGTGCTCGAAGCTCGGCAGGGCCCGCAGGCCGATACCGAGACGCGCGGAGCGGCCGTCCTGGACCATCAGGGCGTTGGAGATGAGCCAGCTCTGGTCATAGCTCCCGTACTCCACGCCCGCGAAGTAGCTGTCGCGGCGCAGGTAGTCCATCCGATCCACGTCCATCTCGCCGCTGACCATCGCGTGAAGCAGCGGCCACCAGTCGAGACCCAGGATCACAAAGGCGTCACGCTGCTCCCCTGGGTGGTCGCCGATGATGGCCGCGACGTGCGCTGCGCGGATCCCGACGTCGGCGAAGCGGGCGTCGATGACCTCGGTCAGGTCGCTGTCGGCGACGAGCTTGAGCGTCATATCCTCGTGGGTCGCCCTGCCCTCCCCCAGCGCGCGCCCCATGATCGTGAGCGCCTCGCGATCCGGCAGCAACGACTCCGCCGCATGAGACAGCGGCGGGTGGCCGATGTCGTGCAGCAGCGCCGCCAGCCTCACGAGCTGGGTCAGCCGCCGTCGCTCCGTCTCCGACAGGGCCGTCTTGCCGAGGACGTGGCTGACGAGCTTGCCCCCGATGTGCATGGCGCCGATCGAGTGCAGGTAGCGGTGATGCACCGCGCCCGGAAAGGTCAGCTCCGCAAATCCCAGCTGCTTGATGCCGCGCAGGCGCTGAAAGATCGGCATGTCGATGACGGCGAGCTCGCCGCGGTTGACCGGGATCGGCCCCCAGAGGGGATCGCGCAGCTCGATGACCGGGGTCTGAGAGGACATCTTTCGGCTCCTGGGTGACGAGGGCGTCGCGCAGCGCAGCGCGCCGAAAAGAAAAGGCCGCCGACCTGACGGCCGGCAGCCTTCGGAGGCGCCACCCGGAATCGAACCGGGGATAAAGGATTTGCAGTCCTCTGCCTTACCACTTGGCCATGGCGCCAAGGTGCTCCTTGGGGAGCGGACGCATCAATATAGGGTCGCCCGGCCGGTGTCAACCGCTTCGCGGCAGCCGTCACAGGGAGATCTGAGCGACCCGCCAGGCCCCGTCGGCCTTGGGATCCCGGGCCAGGACGATCGGCGCCGGCAGCCGGTTACCGGGCTTGCGGATGAAGACCTTCACGCGGTCGACGTTCGCGTCGACGGTCGCGGGCTCCGTGTAGTCGATGGTGTAGCTGTCGGGCGCCCGCGTGGCGTCGAGGTACTCGTGGGCGGTGCGGCGCGCCTTGTGCCAGGAGAACGCCTTGAAGTGGTCGAGGGAGCGTGGCCCGACGAGCTGGCTCGAATGGGTCAGCCGGGCCATCAGCGCCCAGGTGTCCTCGACGTCGTCGAGCTGGACCGCCTCGAAGACGCGGGTGAGCACGGCCTGGTAGCCAGCGTCGACGGGCGGGACCGGAAGGTCCTCACGGTCCGCGTAGGGCATGAAGACCGAGGCGTCGCTCGCGACCGGGGTCGTCGGCTGACGCACGGGCGACCGCGGCGCTGGTGCCGGGCGAGGCGCGGCCACCGGCGGCTGCTTGGTAGGCGGCGCGACGTCGATGATCGGCGGGCCCGTGGGGTCCGGATCCGCCGGCGGAGCGGAGGTGGCGGCAGGCGCCGCGGCTGGGGCCGGGGCCGGCGCGGTGGCGGGCATCGTGACGCCACGGTCGGCGATGGCCGAGACGGCGTCGACCAGCTTGAGGAGCGCCGCCTCGATCCGGTCGAGCCGCTCGACGATGGCGTGGTTCGTCGTGCTCGTATCTGCGTCGCTCATCGTAGAATCCGGGCAGGGGTGTGTGGTCGCGGGTGCGCGAGGCACTCGCCTCGACCCGCGTCACCCTACCCGCTGCCGCTTGCCCCAGCAACAGCCCCCGACAGGCCCTACGGCGTCGTCGGTGTCGGGGTGTGCTGCTGAAGCACCAGCCCGTCGGCGCCGAGGCACTCGAGCACGTCTGCGCCGTACATCAGCTGGTAGTCGAACTTGAGGGCCGGGTTCGGGTCGGCCTCGTAGACCTTGCGGGCGATCCCGGTCGACGCGACGCAGGCCTCGGCCCGGCGGGCCGCGTGGTGGTTGGCGCTCCGGTAGTCGAAGTCCAGCGGCGCCAGGTGCCCCGAGAGGTTCTCCTCGCGGAAGCCCAGCGGCATCACGCCGTCGATCTCCGGCGTCACCTCGATGTCGGGGCGCACGCCCATCACCTGGACCGTCCGGCCGCTCGGGCTGTAGTACCGCGCCACCGTCAGCTTGATATAGTAGTCGTCTTGCAGGATCGGCGAGTAGAGCGTCTGCACGCTGGCCTTGCCGAAGGTCCGGTCACCGATGACGATGCCGCGCTTGTTGTCCTGGATCGCGGACGCGACGATCTCGGCCGCAGACGCGGTGCCGTCGTTGACCAACACCACCATGGGCACGTCCCAGCTGCCCGTGGTGGTCGCCCGGTACATCTCGTCCTCGCGGGTGTTGCGGTTCTTGACGCTCACGATGAGCCCGTCGCCGATGAACCGATCCGACACGCGGATCCCCTGGTTGAGCCGGCCCCCGGAGTTGTTTCGGAGGTCGAGGATGAGGCCACGCAGGTGCCCCGACTGGGTCTTGGCCTCGAGCTCGCGGTAGACCCGCTCGAGCTCGATGTCGGTTGTGCGGACAAAGCCCGTCACCTTGATGTAGCCAACGTCCGTGTGGTGATCGACCAGAAAGCCGCTGACGTTCTTGATCGCGATGCGGGCGCGCACGATGGAGATCTCGATCGCCGCCGGGTGCCCCTCTCGGAGCAGCTTGAGCTTGACGGCGGTGCCACGCTCACCGCGGATGCGTGAGACGACCTTCGACAGCGACTCGCCCTTGATGTCCTTGCCGTCGACCTCGATGATCTGGTCCCCGGCACGCAGCCCGGCCTTGACCGCTGGCTGCCCCTGGATGGGGCTCTCGACCAGGGTGTAGTCCGAGTCCGGCCGCTTGGTCAGGATCGCGCCGATCCCGTCGAAGCTCGAGTCGGTGGTCTTGCGGGTGGAGTCCTCCCACGCGCTCTTGGCCACGAGCGAAGAGTGGGGATCGAGCGAGTAGAGGTACCCCTGCGCTGCGGCGACCCACGCCTTCTTGTAGGTCCAGTCGCCCGCGGGCTCAAACTCCCGCTTGATGAAGCCCATCACCCGGTCGAAGTCCTTCGCCGAGAAGTCCGTGGCGAGCCACGCCTGCTTCAGCGCGCGGCTCCGGTCTTGTTGGCGCTTGCGCAGCGCGCGGATCTCATCATCGGATAGGCGCCGCTTGTCGTCCTCCTCCTTCACCTCGGACTCGCCCAGGATCACAAAGGGGTCGCCGGGGTGCAGCTTCGTCACCTCACCCTTGAGGAGCCCCTTCTCGTTGGGATCGTCGCGCCGCTCGCGGTAGAAGCTCTCCGGCAGCAGCAGGCGGTTGTCCTCGTCGTGGGAGGACACCGCCCATGAGGCCGCTTGCGCGTAGGCCCAGCTCTCGGCGTCTACCGGGTCGATGTAACGTTTCTTCACCTGCTGACGGACCTCTTCGAAGTTCGTCCGGTCGAACGGGATCGGCGCCCAGTAGTCCTTGGGCTCGTCATCATCGTCGTCGTCGGCCACCCCGCGCGCACCGCCGCCCCGCTCGGCGGCGCTCGCCACCCTGACCGCGCCGTCGTCATCACCGCCCAGCGGATGTGCCTGGCCGCCGTACGCGAGCGTCACGAGCCAGATCCCCGCGAGGACCAGGGGGATCTTGAAGCTCGAGCCTTGCCGCATCAGCACCTTCCTCACACCGTCCGCGTCGCCGGGATCGCAGCCCACGCGACCGAAAATACGATTCGGCTCCATGTCGTTCAAGCCGCAGGCCGCCTCCTGGGCGTGACCTGCAACCCGAACACACCCTGCCGGCGGCGATGTTCCCGCCGTGGGGTCGCGTGATGTGCCGCGGGCCTACTACCCCCGCCCGGTGTGCCCGAAGCCGCCGTCCCCGCGCGCCGTGGCGCCGAGCGACGACACCTCGCGCAGCGTGACGCGCGTGACGGGCGCGACGACGAGCTGCGCCACCCGCTCGCCGCGCACGAGGGTCACCGGCTCCTCGCCGAGGTTGACGAGGAGCACCTTCAGCTCACCTCGGTAGTCGCTGTCGACGGTCCCCGGCGCGTTGAGCACCGTGACGCCGCCGCGGAACGCCAGGCCACTGCGAGGCCGCACCTGCAGCTCATAGCCGGCTGGGACCGCGACGGCCAGGCCCGTGGGCACCAGCGCCCGCGCCGTGGGCGCGAGGGTCACGGGTGCCTCCAGGGCCGCGTGGACGTCCATCCCCGCCGCGCCAGGCGTCATGTAGCGCGGCAGCGGGAGGTCGCCGTCACGCCCAGGGCGCAGGCGGCGGACCTCCAGGACGACGGGCTCGCCCACTACTCTTCGCTGTCGTCCGCGCCCTGCTCCTCGAGGGCGGCGCGCCGCGAGAGCTTGATCTTGCCCTGGCGGTCGATGCCGAGGACCTTCACCAAGACCTCGTCGCCCTCCTTGACCACGTCCTCGGTGCGACGGACGCGGCCCTCGGCCAGCTCGGAGATGTGACAGAGACCGTCGGTGCCCGGCATGATCGTCACGAAGGCGCCGAAGTCGACGGTCTTCGCCACGGTGCCAAGGTAGACGCGCCCGACCTCGGGCTCCTCGGTGTAGGCGCGGATGAGCTCGATGGCCTTGGCCGCGCTCTCACCATCGAGGGCCGCCACGTCAACGCGGCCATCCTCCTGGATGTCGATATCGACGCCCGTCTCGGCGGTGATCCCGCGGATGTGCTTGCCGCCGGGGCCGATGAGGTCGCGGATCTTCTCTTTGTCGATGAGGACGGTGAAGATCCGCGGCGCGTGCTGCGACAGGCACCGCGGTGCGCTCGCCGTCCGAGATGAGCCCCATGGCGATACCCGCGACCGCCGCCTTGGTGGGCACGCCCGCCTGCATCAGCGCCAGCGAGGAGCCGCAGACGGACGCCATCGAGGACGAGCCGTTGGACTCGAGGATCTCGCTGACGCAGCGAATGGTGTAGGGGAAGTCGTCGGAAGACGGCAGGACCGGCGTCACGCCGCGCCGTGCGAGCACGCCGTGGCCGATCTCGCGGCGGCCCGGCCCACGCGACATGCGCACCTCACCGACGGAGAACGCCGGGAAGTTGTAGTGGAGCATGAAGCGCTTGAAGTACTCGCCGGACAGGGCGTCGACCCGCTGCTCATCCCTCTTGGTGCCGAAGGTCACCGTGACGAGCGCCTGGGTCTCGCCGCGGGTGAAGATCGCGGAGCCGTGGGTCCGCGGGAGGACGCCGATCTGGCAGTCGATCTCGCGGACGTCCGCCAGGCCGCGACCGTCGATGCGTGTGCCCTCGGAGAGCACGCGCTCGCGCACGATCTCGCTCTTGAGGGCCTTGACGACGCCCTTGACCTCGCCAGCGCGCTCCTCGCCCTCCTCGCCGAGCTCGGCGATGACGCTCGCCGCCACCCCGTCGATCGCGGCGTAGCGCTCGAGCTTCTGCGGGACGAAGGCCGCCACGGCCACCTTGTCAGCGGCGAGCTCGCGCACCTTCGCCTCGAACTCCTTGTCCGCCTCGGGCGGGTTCCACTCGTGCTTGCCCTTGCCGGCCTTTTCCCGGAGGCGCTCGATCGCCTCGAGCACGGGGAGCATGGACTGGAAGCCGAACTCCAGGGCGTCGACGGCCTCGTCCTCGCTGATCCCGTCGGCGCCGCCCTCGACCATCACGATGCCGTCACGGCGCGCCGCGAGCAGGAGCTCCATGTCCGACTCGTCGAGCTGGATCTGCGACGGGCAGGCGACCAGCTCGCCGTCGACGCGACCGACGACACAGCCGGCGATCGGGCCGGCCCACGGGATGTCGCTGATGTGCAGCGCCGCCGAGGCGCCGATCAGGCCGCAGAGGTTGGCGTCGTTCTCCTGATCGACGCTCAGCACGGTGCAGACGACCTGCACCTCGTTGTTGAAGCCCTCGGGAAACAGCGGCCGAATCGGGCGGTCGATGAGCCGCGCCATCAGCGTCGCGTTCTCCGAGGGGCGCCCCTCGCGCTTGAAGAAGCCGCCAGGCAGCTTCCCCGCGGCGTAGGTGCGCTCGATCACGTCCACGACGAGCGGGAAGAAGCTCAGGCCCCGGCGCGGCGCGTAGGTCGTGGTCGCCGTCACCAGCACCACGGTCTCGCCGTGGGTGACGAGCACGGAGCCCGCGGCCTGCTTGGCGACTCGACCGGTCTCGAGGGTCAGCGTCGCGCCGCCGAACTCGATGCTCTCAGTAACAATATTGTCGAACAAAGCCACGAATGGCCCTCCTGCTGTGTTCACCACCCCTGGCGGTGACCTGGGTCGCCCGAATTTCGGCCGCGGAGTCGGGCACTCGGCGTCGCGGCCGTGGCAGGGGGGCCGGCATGTCCTCGGCGGTCAAAACCGGCCAGATCTCGCGTAGCCCGGCGGCGGCCTGGCCGCTATGGCGCGGCGCCGACGTCGAGCTACGCGAAAGCTGGCCCGCGTCACACGTCGAGGCGGGCATGACGGCCCTCCCTGAGGAAGGGGCTAAGCTACTTGCGCAGGCCCAGCGTCCCGATGAGGCTGCGGTAGCGCTCGATGTCGCGCGCCTTGAGGTAGTTCAGCATCCGGCGGCGCTGGCCGACGAGCTTCAGCAGACCGCGACGGGAGTGATGGTCCTTCTTGTGGACCTTGAAATGCTCGGTGAGATCACGGATGCGCTTGGTCAGCAGCGCGACCTGAACCTCTGGGGATCCGGTGTCCTTGTCGGACTTGCGGTGCTCGTTGATGATCTCGACTTTGGTCTCGGGCGACAGCGACATCTGTTTCTCCGACTTTCGCTTCGTTTTTGCGCGGCGGACCCTATACG
>PDWJ01002887.1_pt1 | contig 17229 bp, 18 predicted proteins | sample 1430881 | NCBI WGS metagenome assembly PDWJ01 (sample SAMN01162460, study PRJNA174530) | Oral metagenome, whole genome shotgun sequencing project. | biome: Marine environment; feature: Marine mammal; material: Swab sample of the gingival sulcus; isolation source: swab sample of gingival sulcus...
ACAATATAGGTATTCGGATAACGAAGACGCTGCAGTACTGTCGGTGAAATACGCAGCGCCAAATTTCCCGGCGCAGTTCCACCATTTCTTCCCATTAATCGGAGGAAAAATCGTAAAAAACGACAGACAAAAATCGCCAACAGATCAGCGATTTTCAATTTTTCTTTTTTATTTTTTGTACTTATTTTATCTTTTGTACTTATCGTTCTTACCTTCTTTTTTATATTCGCTGAGTAAGCCCAAAACAATCAACGAAGCCATAATGCCGGAGTCGGAATAATAGAAACCTTTGAAATAGTAATGTCCGGCAAGTTCGCCGCCATACAAGCCGTCAATTTTTTTCAACTTTTCGGCAGCGTATGCTCTGCCCACGCGCCAAGTGTGCATTTCAGCACCGTATTTGTGAAGGTGTTCGCCTACGGCTTTTGATGTTCTAATATCTTGCAATACTCTCCGATTGGGTTCTTCTTTGGTTAGAAAATATTTTCCCATGAAAGCAATTATCAGGTCAGGAGAAATAAACGTTCCCTTTTCATCCAAAAACATCACTCTGTCGGCATCACCATCGAAGATGATTCCAATATCGCTTTTATTTTTGAGAACGGCTTCGCGCAGTTGGACAATGTTTTTCGGATTTAGAGGGTTGGGGTCATGTCCCGGGAAGTTTCCATCCATTTTTTTGTTCAAGTAGTTCGGACGATCTCCAAATATGTCGTTCGCTACTAATCCTGCCATGCCATTTGAAATATCAATAGAAATATTCAAGTTGCTGAAATCTTTGCAATATCTTTTTTGAAAGGCAATATAATCGTCGTATATCTGAATGGGTACAATTGTTCCTTTTTTCGCAGCTTTTTCTATTGGCAGGCTTTCGATCATCTGTTTTAGCTTGTGCAACCCTGAGTCGAAGCCAATGGGAACAGCTTGTGCTCCTGAAATTTTCATTCCATTGTATTGTGGTGGATTGTGCGAAGCCGTTATCTGGACAGAGGCTTTGAAGCCCATTTTTGCCGTAGCCCAATAGATCATCGGGGTGGTGCTTACACCTGCTTCATGCACGTTCGCTCCGGCATCACAAATGCCGTTAGCAAGATGTTCAAATATCTCATCAGAAGAAATTCGAATATCTCGTCCTACAAGAATATCTGTGGCGTTTAGTAATTTAGGGAGGAAAAACCCAATTGAATAGACATCCTTTTTTGTGAAGTCTTTACCATAAATCCCCCGAATGTCGTAGGCTTTGAAAGCTTTCATATTATTTGAATATTTTTCTTTTGTTCAATGCTCTTCTGTATTTTCTAGCATTGATGTTATGTTGCAAATGCGTTTTTGCAAAAACATGATAGCCGCTAAAATCATCTTTTGCACAGAAATACATGTATTTGTGATCTTCATAATTGAGTACTGCATCAATGCTGCTTTTTGAAGGAAAACAAATAGGTCCCGGCGGCAAGCCCTTGTATTTATAGGTGTTGTACGGTGAGTCAATTTTTTTATGCTTGTTCAGCACTCGCTTGATGCCATAATCATTGTGTGCAAAAATTAGCGTTGGGTCTGCTTGTAAATGCCAATTCCGCTTTAAACGATTTATATAGACTCCGGCAATTCTTTTCTTTTCGTCATTTTTATCTGTTTCCTTGTCGATGATAGATGCCAGTACGAGAACCTCGTTTTTGTTTAGTTTTATTTCCGATAATTTTTTCTTTCTCTTTTTATTCCAAAATATTTCCGATTCTTTTTTCATTCTTTTAATGAAATCATTCGCATCTGTTGTCCAATAGAACTCATAGGTGTCGGGTAGGAACATACCCGAAATTGTGTTAACATCATAGCCTATCGAAGCCAGATAAGTAGAATCGCTCAACAGCCTTATAAGCTCAGACGAATCGACTTCAATTTGTTTTGAAACCTTTCCGGCAAGGTGTTGTGCGTTTCTTATGTTGTTGAAAATGACTTTTACAGGTGTTTGATTTCCTGCCTGAAGCAAATTGATTAAATCATTATTGCAGCTATTTTTTTTTATTAAATAATGTCCGGGTTTGATATTGTTCGGATAATCTTTTGTTTTGGCAACAAACTCAAAATCATTTCGGCGAATGATAAGTCCCTTGCCGTAAATTATGTTTTTTACGTCTTCAAAGTTTGAACCGGATGGAATATAAATACTTACAGATTCTTTCTCTTTAATCCATGTATTGGGCTTGTACATAGCCTTATAAGCAAGGTACGAACCAATTGCACCAATCAGGATGAAAACCAGTATCAGTGAAATGATGATTTTTCTAAAAGGTGATTTTTTTTTCTTGTTATAGTTGTAATATCCTGTACTCATGAATTATTAATTAATTGTAATGTGTATTCGTTTAACCAATTGCCTTCATTATGTATCCAATCGGTTTTTTTTCCTGTAACTTTAAATCCTGCTTTCCGAAACAAATTTAAACTTTTTTCATTATCGCTGCTCACATTGCAATAGAGTTGATGTAGCCTTAATGTTTTAAAACAATAATCAATCAATAGCTGTAGGGCTTCATGAGCATGTCCTTTTTGTCTATGGTTCTCGGTAATCAGAATGCCAATTCCGGCGCGTTGGTTGACGGGGTCGAAATCAAATAAGTCAATGCTTCCGATGCACTCATTTTCATCCTTGTTGTGTAGATCAATCATCAAGCGAAGTTGTTTGTCCACAAAGATGTCGTTGTGAGAGTTGAGGATAAACTGTTCAAGAACATGTCTGGAGAACGGAACCAGCGTATTACTCAAATACCATAGTGAAGTTTCATTTTCCCATTTATACAAAAAATCAACGTCTTCGGGTTCTAAAGCTCGCAAGCGTATATTTTCAGATTCAATCATTAGCGTTTTTTATTTCTTCGGACACTCTTCTTTTTTGAATTATGTTGTTGTTTGTTTTTACTCGGAAATTTTTTCTTCTTGGGGTGGAATGCCCCTTTGAAAGTAGGATCATCTTTTTTCCTTTGCGTATCAATATTACGTAAAATTTGTTGCCGTTCTTCTTTTGGTGTCCATGCTTCAATGATTCCGTCCGGAAGTTCGAGTTTTTGGATGTCTTTTTTGATTAAATCCTGAATTTTTTTCAAGTGGTATTTGTCGTCATCAGCTATAAATGAAATAGCGATTCCTTCGTTGTTTGCTCTTCCTGTTCTTCCAACACGGTGAACGTAGTCTTCATACTGCGTGGGGGTGTTGAAATTAATGACGTGACTAACTTTCTCAACATCAATGCCTCGTGCCGAAATATCTGTAGCTATTAGGATTCGGGTATTTCCGGCTTTAAATTCGTTCATGGCGTTGATTCGCGAATTTTGCCCCTTATTGCTGTGAATAATTTTGAACTTGCCAACCTTGTTTTTATCAAACGTACTTTTAATGGTCTCTGCCACTTTTTTAGTGCCGGCAAAAATCATTACGCGCTCCAAGCGTTCATCTTTCAGAAGGTGCACGGCAAGGTTAAGTTTTGTTTGAAGATTTGGTGTTTCGTAATAAAATTGTTCAATTGTTTCGACCGTGCTTGCTTGTGGTGAAACTTCTACACGTTCCGGAAAAGAGACAAAGTCTTCTGTTAGTGTTTCTACCTTGGTCGGGAATGTTGCGGAGAACAGTAGGTTTTGTCTTTTTCGAGGAACGATCTCAAGAATTTGATGAATTTGCGGCAAAAATCCCATGTCCATCATTCTGTCTGCTTCATCAATAATGAAGGTCTTAACCTTATTGAGTTTCACATATCCATCCATGTACAGGTCGATCAGCCTTCCCGGTGTTGACACCAGAATATCGATTCCTTTGGCAATTTCATCGGCTTGTTTTGTTTTTCCTACACCGCCATAGATTCCTGTTGATCTAATGTCTGTGTAAGTGGAAAGACTGTTGATATTCTCAACCACTTGCAGTACAAGTTCGCGCGTAGGAACCAGAATCAGGGCTCTTGGTGTGTTTTCTTGTGCATACTTGATTTTCATAAGTAAGGGCAAAACGTAGGCAGCCGTTTTTCCGGTTCCTGTTTGAGCAATGCCAATCAAATCTCTACCCGCAAGTATGAAAGGAATTGCTTGTTCTTGGATATCTGTTGTATCCACATATCCTGCTTCTTCTATTGCATTCAGAAGTTGCTTGTTAAGTTTTAATTCAGAAAATTTCACGCGCTATATATTTATAAATCCTTCGTAAACTAATTCAGTTGGACCTTCGAGATAAATGTCAGTAAATCGTTCTTCTTTCTTTTTGAAGTATACTTTCAATGTGCCTCCCAAGGCTTTTAGAGTGATGGGGGAGTGAACATGATTATTGCACAAGGAATAAGTCAATGCCACGGCTGTAGCTCCTGTTCCACATGCAAGCGTTTCATTTTCTACGCCCCGTTCATAGGTTCTTATTTTTAAATAATTGTTGTGTTCAGACACAAAGTTGATGTTTGCACCATTTGGTGAAAATTCTTTATGATGTCTTAATGCCGAACCATCTTTTTGAACATCAACATCTTTCACTTGGTTTCTAAACTCAATGTAATGCTCCGATCCTGTATCGATAAACCATCCTTTCAATCGTTTTTCGGGGAGTAGGCTTTCTTGCATTCCGAGCTTAACAATCATTTTATTATTTTGTTTTTCAATGATTTCAGCGTGGTGTTCTCCATCAATAGCATTGAATGTGCATTGGTTTTGAATAATGCCTTGGTTTGCTGCAAATGCTGTGATACATCTGCCACCGTTGCCACACATAGTTCCCTCACCACCATCGGCATTGTAATAAATCATTTTAAAATCGAGATTTGTATCTTGATTTAACAGAATTAGACCATCAGCACCAATACCGAAACGCCTGTCACAAAAAGTCTTTATTTGTGCTTTGCTCAAATGGTATTTACCTTTGAGGTTGTTCACCAAAATAAAATCATTTCCGGCGCCGTGGTATTTAAAAAACTTCATTTGCATGATTTTTGTTTTAACGATGACAAAATTACTAAAATGCTGAAAAGACAGTTGGAAGTCTGAAAATAGGCTTAACATATTTTAACAAAGGCTTGATACTATTGGTGTTTGCGGCTCGTTTCAGTTTTGTAGTATTTGCAATAAAAGCTTGGTTCTCTTTCGGAGACTCTGTAATTTTTGACAAATTTACATCTCCTTTCTTCAATGAGGAAGGGAATTGAAAAAATAAACTACACATAATCATGATAAATAATATTTAGCTATGAAAAAGAATTTAGGATTTTTGTTAGCCTCTTTGTTGGGCGGTGTTTTGTCAATTTTTATTTTCTCACAGTTTAATGAAAAAAATACGTCGGAGGTAAATAACATGCAGTCGGAATCTGTTCCGGTACACTTAGCATCCAATCAAGCCCCGGTACATTTAGCGTCTAACTATGCCCCGGTAATTCAAGAATTGCCCGATTTGACTTCATCAGCAGAAAAGGCAGTTCATGCTGTTGTTCATATTCGAACAGAGTATGAACGTAAGAATCAATACTATGATGATTATTTTGGTTTGAGGGAATTTTTTGAACACTTCAATCAAGGTGTGCCCGGAAATAGTCCGTTGATGGGTGCCGGATCCGGAGTTATCATTTCTGAAAATGGGTATATTGTTACCAATAATCATGTGGTGGAAGATGCAAGCAGTATCACCGTAACCTTGAATGATAAAAGAACTTACAAAGCAAAGGTGATCGGTTTAGATCCGACTACAGATTTAGCATTAATAAAAATTGAAGAAAGCGGACTGCCTTATTTAGTGTATGGCGATTCGGATCATTTGAAGATCGGGGAGTGGGTACTGGCTGTTGGTAACCCGTTCAACCTTACGTCTACGGTAACGGCAGGTATTGTAAGTGCGAAAGCCAGAAATATCAATATTTTGGGCAATGGCAGAATGGGAAGTTCTATTGAGTCATTCATTCAGACAGATGCAGCTGTAAATAGAGGAAATAGTGGTGGAGCACTCGTAAATACACGTGGCGAATTGGTTGGTATTAATGCGGCTATTGCAAGTGGAACAGGTTATTATGCCGGTTATTCGTTTGCGATTCCTGTAAATATTGCGAAAAAAGTTGTTACTGATTTGGTGCAATATGGCGAAATTCAGCGAGCTTTCATCGGTGTTCAGATCAGTGATTTGGATGCAGAATCGGCAGAAAAAATCGGCTTGGAAGCTATTCAAGGTGTTTACATTGCAAGAGTTGAAGAGCAAGGTGCCGCTTTTGAGGCAGGAATTGAAGATGGTGATGTGATTGTAGCTATCGATAATCAGGCAGTGAACAGCAGCTCCGAGTTACTTGGTTTTATCGGGCAACATCGTCCCGGCGATGTGGTGTCTTTGCGAATCAACAGAGACGGTAGTTTACAGACTTACCAAGTAACTTTGAAGAATAGAAAAGGAAACACTGAAATGATCACTAAAAGTGAGGATATTTTTAATAAAAGGTTAGGGATTTTTATCGAAGAACCATCCATTGAACAAATGGCGAAATATAATGTTAAAACTGGTGTATTAGTTACTGAGGTTCAAAGAGGAAGTATAGCTGAGTCGAAAGGGATACGCGAAGGTTTGATGATTACAAAGATTGATAAACGTTCAGTTAGAACTCTTGAAGATGTGAACTCTGTAGTAGATCATGCAGAAGGGGGAATTTTAATTGAAGGTAAGTATTCTCAAGGTTCACGTGTGTATTACGGTTTTGGATTATAATTCAGTTTATTTTTAGTGTAAAAATTATTAGTAATAACTATTGCTGTCTTTGCTTAATTCTCGAAATTTAATAGAAGCCATCAATACCATTTAACAAACAGAAAGGATTTTCATGCGACAATTGAAGATAACAAAGTCGATTACTCACAGAGATACGCCCTCTCTCGACAAATATCTGCATGATATTGGTAAGGAAGATTTGATTACGGCAGAAGAGGAAGTTCGTTTGGCTCAACGAATAAAGCAGGGTGATCAGCAAGCTTTGGAAAAGCTTACGCGGGCAAACTTGAGGTTTGTCGTGTCTGTTGCTAAACAGTATCAAAATCAAGGTTTGAGTTTGCCTGATCTTATTAACGAAGGAAATGTGGGACTTATAAAAGCCGCACGACGATTCGATGAAACCAGAGGTTTTAAGTTTATTTCTTATGCCGTATGGTGGATTCGACAATCAATTCTACAAGCATTGGCAGAACAATCGCGAATGGTTCGGTTGCCATTGAATCAGGTGGGCGCAATTAACAAAATAAAGAAGGAATCGTCCAGATTGGAACAGCAATTTGAACGCCCTCCTTCGTCTGATGAAATTGCTGAAGCTATGGATATACCACAACATAAGGTTGATTCGGTTCTTAAAATTTCGACTCGCCACGTTTCGATGGATGCTCCGGTTGCTCAAGATGAGGATATGAAATTTTTAGATACTTATGTCAATCACGAAGCACCCGGCACCGATGATAAACTTATGAAAGAATCTTTGTCGCGAGAAATTCAACGATCACTTAATTCCTTGTCCGAAAAAGAAAGGGACATCATCAACCTTTATTACGGCATAGGCATGAACCACGGTTTAACCCTTGAAGAAATTGGTGCAAAATTCGACCTTACGCGCGAAAGAGTTCGACAGATTAAAGAAAAAGCAATTAGAAGGTTGAAGCAAAATTACCGATCAAAATTGCTGAAAAATTATTTAGGGATTTAATTGAAAACCTTCGTATCTGAAAAAAAGACCGGAATTTTTCCGGTTTTTTTTGTCCTTCAATTTTGCTTGTTTTCCTATCATTTGATTAATTATTAGCGCGTCCGCACTTCTGACTTTAAGGAGGGCAGCGGCGATGCTATGAATCCATTCGTTGGCGATTCTCAATAGAAATTTCTCATTTTTTTCTTGAATCTTTCTAAATTGTTGTATTTCAATTAATTTAGAACGTATTTAAATTATCACGTTAAGTGTTGTAAATCAGAGGTTTGTAATGTTTAGTGTTTGAAGCCTTAAACTAGTTTTTTTTCTAAGTACTTGAAAGTGTGTTTATTGTTTTACGTGTTTTTGAATAAAGGAGAATTTTAACCTTTCCTATTTGTTTTTACATTTGCTCTGCAATTAACGAAGAGTCCTGAAAATCGGGACATGTATTTAACTCAAAAAGGAGAAACATCGTGAATAGTGTAATTATTTATGCGGTAGTTTCATTGGTGGCAATAGGTGCAGCAGCAGCTGTTATCTTGTATTTTGTTGCTCAGAAGTTTAAAGTTGTCGAAGACCCTAAGATTGATGAGGTTGACGAGGTGTTGCCCGGAGCCAATTGTGGTGGTTGTGGTTATGCCGGATGTCGAGCTTTTGCCGAAGCCTTAGTAAAGGCAGGAAATATGGAAGGGTTTAATTGTCCTGTTGGAGGTGCTGAGGTGATGGCACAGGCGGGGGATGTTTTAGGATTGACAGCAGAAGCTAAAGATCCTGAGATTGCAGTTGTGCGATGTTTTGGAACACGAACAAATGCACCATCGAAGGTTTTGTATGATGGTCCTAAAAGTTGTGCTTTTGCACATTCCTTATCATCAGGAGAAAGTGGATGTCAGAACGGTTGTCTTGGATTGGGCGACTGTGTTGCTTCGTGTAATTTTGATGCCATTTACATTGATGACACTACCGGGCTTCCAATTGTAAAGGATAATTGTGTAGCATGTGGAGCATGTGTAACGGCATGTCCGCGAAACATCATTGAACTTCGTCCAAGAGGAAAGAAAGACCGCAGAATTTTTGTAAGCTGTATCAATGTTGAAAAAGGAGCTCCGGCAAAGAAAAACTGTTCGGTAGCTTGTATTGGTTGTAGCAAATGTTTTAAGGTTTGTAAATTTGATGCGATTACCATCAAGAATAACTTGGCTTATATTGATGGGGATAAGTGTAAACTTTGTCGCAAGTGTGTTCCTGAATGTCCTACGGGAGCAATTCATGAACTTAACTTTCCGATAAGGAAGGAAAAACCGGTGGTGAAGCAAAATAGAACTGCTGAACCTAAAGAGGTTAAGATAATTAAACCTGAACAACAAAATCAGGAAGCCGAGAAAAAATAAAGAGATGATACTTTTCTTTCACATAGATAAAAAAAGGAGGAAAGATTGAAAACTTTCAAGTTAGGTGGAATCCATCCACCGGAAAATAAATTTTCAGCCGGCGTTGCGATTGAGACCTTGGAGATACCTAAAAGAGTATCGATTCCGGTGGCTCAACATCTGGGTGCTCCGGCTAACATTCTTGTTAAGAAGGGTGATGAAGTAAAAGTTGGACAACTTATTGCTCGTGGTGATTCTTTTATTTCAGCAAACGTACATTCTTCGGTTTCAGGAAAAGTATTTAAAATAGATAATATTATTGACACCAGTGGATACCGTCGTCCGGCAGTGATTATTAATGTTGCGGGTGATGAATGGGACGAATCCATTGATCGTTCGCAAGATATTAAAAGAGAAATAACTGCCAGCCCCGAACAGATTCTTAGTGCCTTGAAAGATAAAGGCGTTGTTGGTCTTGGTGGTGCTACTTTTCCGTCTCACGTGAAGTTGATGGTACCTACCGGAAAGAAAGCCGAAGTGCTTATAATTAACGGCGTTGAGTGTGAACCTTACCTCACTTCCGATCACCGAGTGATGTTGGAAAAAGGAGAGGAGATGCTTATCGGAATCAGCATCCTTATGAAGGGCTTAGGTGTCAAAAAGGCAATGGTTGGTATTGAAAACAACAAAAAAGATGCAATCAAGCATCTTACGAAGCTTGCCAAAGAATTTCAAGGTATTGAGATTCACCCTTTAAAAGTTAAATACCCACAGGGCGGTGAGAAGCAGTTGATTAAAGCTCTTATCAATCGAGAAGTTCCATCCGGAAAATTGCCTATCGAAGTAGGAGCTGTTGTGAATAATGTGGGAACAGCCATAGCTGTGTATGATGCCGTTCAGAAAAATAAGCCGCTTATCGAGCGTGTTGTAACTGTTACGGGAAAATCTTTAAACACAACAGCGAATTACATGGTTCGAATAGGAACACCTTCATCAGATTTGGTTGAAAAAGCAGGAGGCTTGCCGGATGATACGATGAAGATTATTTCCGGAGGACCGATGATGGGAAAAGCATTGTTAAGTCTTGATGCTCCAGTGGTGAAGGGAACTTCCGGATTGTTGCTTATTAAGGATAAAGAAGCCAAGCGTGTAAAAGTTCGTACATGTATTCGTTGTGCTAAATGTGTGAATGTTTGTCCTATGGGGTTGTCGCCTTATTATCTCTCACAGTGTTCGGACAAGCAATTGCATGATGAAGCTGAAAAGGATAAAATTATGGATTGTATCGAATGCGGATCATGTCAGTATACCTGTCCTTCCGGTCGTCCGTTGCTTGACCAAATCCGTGTTGAAAAAGCTAGAGTAGGTAAAATAATGCGTAATCGACCTAAAAATTAAACTATGAGTAAATTATTAATATCAGGTTCTCCACACGTTAATGGCGGAGATTCAATAGATAAAGTTATGCGAGGCGTTATTTATGCCATGCTTCCTGCCTTGCTTGTTTCCTTTTGGTTTTTTGGTTTGGGTGCTATATACGTAACGCTTGTAGCTGTTCTTGCCTGTGTGGCTTTTGAATGGTTGATCCAAAAATTTATTCTGAAAGAAGAACCTACAATTAGTGATGGTTCAGCTATTGTTACAGGTATTCTATTAGCATTTAACTTACCTAGTAATTTGCCGCTTCACATTATTATAATCGGAGCTATGGTTGCTATCGGTGTTGGGAAAATGTCTTTTGGTGGTTTGGGTAAAAACCCGTTCAACCCGGCTTTAGTTGGTCGTGTATTTCTTTTGATCTCTTTTCCTGTGGATATGACTTCATGGCCCGTACCCGGAAAGTTTCCTACGGCAATTGCTGATGCCGTTACCGGAGCAACACCGTTGGGCGTGTTGAAAGAAGGTGTCGGTAAAGGGGCAAGTATCGATTCTTTGATGACCGAAGTTCCGGGATATGTGGAAATGTTGCTTGGAGTACAAGGAGGTTGTATCGGTGAGGTGTCAGCCTTAGCATTGTTGATTGGAGGTTTGTACATGCTGTACCGAAAGATTATCACTTGGCATATTCCTGTTGCATTTATCGGAAGTGTCCTTGTTTTTACGGGCATCCTTTGGTTGATAGACCCTAGTCAATATGTTAATCCACTTTTCCATCTAATGACAGGGGGTATGATGTTGGGCGTTTTCTTCATGGCTACAGATATGGTTACTTCACCAATGTCGAAGAATGGACAGTTGATTTTTGGTGCAGGTGTGGGTATTATAACGATTATTATTCGTGTGTTTGGAGCCTACCCGGAAGGGGTATCATTTGCAATTCTTATTATGAACGCCTTTGTTCCGTTGATTAATAGTAGTATTAAACCTAAACGATTTGGGGAGGTAGTGAAAAATGGCTAAGAAAGAATCATCATTTGTAAATATGGTCGTTACACTCGTTCTGGTTACTGCGATTGCAGGATTGGCTCTTGGTGGGGTGTATAATTTGACAAAAGGACCTATTGCTACTGCTAAGAAAGCGAAGCTTGAAAAAGCATTGCGCAAAGTTCTTAATGAATTTGACGATGTTCAACCGTTTACAAGCATTTCGAAAGATGGTAAAGATTCTCTTTATTTTTACAATGCATTTAAGGATGGTCAATTTGTGGGAACAGCCGTAAAAACATATACCGATAAAGGCTTTGGTGGTCGTTTTTGGATTATGGTAGGTTTCGATGCCGATAAGAAGATTGTGAATACAGCTGTACTTGAACATAAGGAAACTCCGGGTTTGGGTGATAAAATGGATCAGAAAAAACACGATTGGAGTAAGCAGTTCATTGGGCTGAATCCTTTTGGTGCACCAATGAAAGTTAAGAAAGATGGTGGAGATATTGATGCGATCACTGCCGCTACCATTTCTTCCAGAGCTTTTATTGATGCGACACAACGTGCCGTTGATAATTATGAACTTAATGAAGGAGGGAAAAAGTAATGAATCAGATGAAAAACTTTACGAAAGGCTTTATTCAGGAAAACCCGGTGTTGAGTCTTTTACTTGGTTTGTGTCCTACGCTTGGTGTTACAACATCAGCCATTAATGGAATTGGTATGGGACTGGCGACAACATTCGTACTTGTGATGTCGAATCTTGTTATTTCTCTTGTTAAAGCACAGATTCCTGAGAAGGTGCGTATTCCTTCATTTATTGTAATTATTGCATCATTTGTTACCGTTGTTGAGATGGTGATGCAAGGATTCTTACCTGAGTTGTTCGAGCAGTTGGGACTTTTCATTCCCTTGATTGTTGTAAACTGTCTTGTTCTTGGTAGAGCTGAAGCTTTTGCATCAAAAAACAATGCACTATCGTCAATTATTGATGGTGTTGGTATGGGCTTAGGTTTTACCTTTGCACTTGGTCTGCTCGGATCTGTTCGCGAAATTCTGGGTAGCGGTGCTCTCTTTGGATTCAAGTTTATCGAAGGTGACTTTATGTTGGTATTCGTTCTTGCTCCCGGAGCTTTTATTGCTCTCGGCTATTTGATTGCGATTTTTAACCGAATTAAAAAAGCTTAAAAAGACTGAACTATGGAATATATTATTATAATTATCGGTGCAATCTTTGTTAACAATATTGTCTTAGCACAATTTCTTGGAATATGTCCATTTATTGGTGTTTCGGGTAAGGTTAGCACTTCTGTAGGTATGAGTGGAGCTGTAATGTTTGTGATGACCATTGCTACGATTGTAACATGGTTAATTATGAATTTTGTACTGCTGCCTTTGTCGTTGACATTCTTAAAAACCATAAGTTTTATTCTTGTAATTGCTGCACTGGTACAGATGGTAGAGATTATTTTGAAAAAGGTGAGTCCTGCGCTCTATCAGGCATTGGGAGTTTTCTTGCCGTTGATCACAACCAACTGTGCTGTTTTGGGGGTAGCGATACTTGTTATTGATAAAGATTTTAACCTGTTGGAAGGGGTTGTTTTTGCTATCTCTAATGCCATAGGTTTTGGTCTTGCAATGTTATTATTTGCCGGAATACGTGAACATCTTGATCTTATGGATGTACCAAAAGGAATGCGTGGAGTACCTATTGCTTTGGTTACGGCAGGTATTCTTGCACTTGCTTTTATGGGTTTTGCCGCTTTGGTTTAGAACTTTTTTCTCATTAACTATCATACGAGATCTGTCAGTTTTTATAACGGCAGATCTTTTTTTTTAGTTGGATTTAGCCTACTTGTCGGGGGCGTATTTCTTTTTCGGAGATATTCCTAAAGACTCCCGGTTGTTGTATGACATCTCATGGTTTTTTCGCTTTCTCTGTTCGTATCAAGAACAAAATCTTCTCTTTACCAACTTCTTAGTATCTTAATGGATTTACCGGGTTTGTCTAAAATCCTATACGTCATCGCGGAGACGCTTACTCGATGCTCGACATACAAAAAAGGGGGTGTATAAAAATATACTCCCCCTTCTTGGTGTCTAAATATAATATCGTATCTCGATTATTTTTTTATAACTTTTAAGCTTTTTACAGCTCCACTCTTATAATTAAGATTTAAGAAATATACACCCGTTTCAAGCTCTGCAATGTTCAATTCTTTTTGAGCCGATACTGTTTTGATTAGTCTACCGGTAATATCAAAGATCTTCACTGTTTGAACATTGTGAATATCGCTAATTGTAATTGTTCCACTGCTTGGGTTAGGGAAAACATTTACATCAGCTGTCGACATGTCATTTTCGTCAACAGAAATATTGTTATCACCCGTATAGCTAAAGTCATCAATATATAGTTTGTTATAATCACCACCTTCAGTTGGCTTGTATTTCAAAACAATATGACCTTCACCCTCTTGTAGTTCGCTGAGATTGACAGAAATTGTTTTCCATCTATTCACCATAATTTCCTCCGTTATATCCACGATTGTTTGGTAACTATCGGTGTTCTCGGGATCTAACATAAATCCTACTTCCATTGTGTAATTATTATCAGTAGATCCACCGTAAAGCACCTCTCTGTATATTTCGAACGCTAGATTTCTAGTAGCTCTAAGATCAGAGAATTTAGGCGATACCAAATAATAAGTTCCAGAGATGTCTGAACTATTATAAAAACGTATTGAATTTGGTTCACTGCTTGATAGAGCATTATCTACTTGAATGTCCGGATATCCGGTACTTTCAACGATCATGCTTGTCCAACAAGTAGGTATTTCTCCGTAAGGAGTATCGTCGAAATTCTGTTCGTAATCAACAGAATAAGTTCCGCAAGTTGTATTCAAATTACTACCAACCAACCAAGAGCTCTTATTTTCTTCATCACATACCGAACGAACCCAAACATAGTAAGTTGTAAGCGGTGTTAAACCTGAAATATCTACTGATGTTGTAGATGACGTTCCTGTTGGTGCAGTAGATGCAGTTGGCATAGTCTCTTCAGTTGAGATATAATAATCGTAACTTGAAGGATCTGACTCCGGAGCATCCCAATTGATGGTTACTGATTCGCTTGAAATATTCGTATAAGTAATGTTTGAAGGTTTATCACATGAACTCACTTCAGCAACAACCAATTCGTCAATAAATATGTTGTAGCCATATTCACTAATTCCAACAATGGAAATATACCCCACTTCATTCGGTGTTCCCGGAATGTCGAAAGAGTACTCGTACCAATCTTCTTTCGGTACTACAGGTTCTTCTCCCAATACTCTGTTAACAACACCTAAACTTGTACCTCCTGCCGAACCGGCAACAGTATTGTAAAACACCTCGATTCTGTCGTGTTTTTCAGCATAATCATCGTATCTATACATTTGAAAAGATACTTGATAATTTCCGCCCGTAAACTCCAATCCCGGAGAATTAAGCTCGTAAAGGTTTCCATCCAAAATATTATAGGTATTAAACATTGCCATACCTGCTCCCGCATAAGGAGGCAAGTCGTTAGGACCCATATTCGGACCACCTTCTACCATAGTCCAACCTTCATTTGAGCTGTTTCCGGAAATATGAACAACATCCCAACCTCCTAAATCTGAATTGAAATTGTTAGAAGTGATAATTTGTTGCGCAAAAACTCCATTCGCAAATAATAAAACCACTACGCTTAAAGTAGTGATTTTCAGTGCTTTTAAAATCAATGACTTGTAATTGTTTTTCATGTTCTCTAATTTTTATTTAGACTGCGCAAAAATATATAAAAGTTGTAAAATACAATACGCCTACCATCCAAGATTAAAAAAAAAATGGTACTTATTAACTATCAATATATTAAAGCCATCGGTTTTAAAATTTTCTTACCGAAATCGAGTGGCATTCGTCTGTAAAGGCTTTACTAATACTTCACATCTGAAAGAAACAAAGCATGTCCGGGAACGGAATATCCGGCTTTCGATCTGTTTTTTGATTCAATAACCTGTTTAAAATCAGATATAGACATTTTCCCTACTCCGACTTCTAACAGTGTACCGACAATCGCACGAACCATATTTCGTAAAAAACGATCTGCCCGAATCTCAAAAACCAAGGCATCTTCCTTTCTTTGCCATTGCGCATGGTTAATTTTACAATTATTGGTTTTTGTTTGTGTGCCCGACTTCGAAAAAGATGAAAAATCGCGATATGAATACAAAACTTCACAAGCCTCGTTCATGCGGTTCACATCAAGTTTTTGATGAAAGAAATATGAAAATTGAGTTTTGAAAGGGTTTTTTACGGTATTGATGTAATAATGGTAGCTTCGCTCCTTTGCAGAAAATCGAGCATGTAAATCCAAGCTAACCTGATATATTTTGTAAATAACAATAGAATCACCAAGGAAACGGTTCAATTTGAATGCTAATTGATCCAAATGCTGCTGAGACATTAGCTGATCAGTGTCAAAATGTGCATAAAACGAAGAGGCATGAACGCCTGTATCCGTTCTGCCACATCCTATAACATAAATATTTTCTCGTAGAAGCAAGGAAATTGCTTTAATCAAATCACCTTGAACCGAGTTGGCATTTTCCTGTATTTGCCATCCGTGAAACAAAGCTCCATTGTATGCAAGGTGTATAAAATATCTGTACGCTCTATCTGATTTCATTCCACAAAAATAACAAAGGCTGTCGGAAATAACAGTCTTTTACAGGGCAATCGCATTTTATCGTGTTTTTCAGACATGAGTAATATCCAAGAGTAGAAAGAACACCTGTCATAATTTAAATGATATTTTATTTATTACTATTGCAGCTGTTCTCAGCGGTACAGAGTCATGGAATGAAATAGAGCTTTATGCTAAAACAAAAGAATCATGGTTAAGGGAGGGCTTAGAGTTGCCTCATGGTATTCCCTCACATGACACGTTTAATAGAGTGTTTTCAGCATTGGATGCCGATGCGTTTGAACAATGTTTCTTAAATTGGATTAGATCAGTAAATGAAATAACTAAAGGTGAAGTTATTAGCATTGATGGGAAAACAATTAGAGGTTCAAAGAAATTAGGTTTTAAAACAGCAACACATATTGTGAGTTCTTGGGCTGATAAAAACGAACTTGTTTTGGGACAGATTAAGGTTGAAGAAAAATCAAATGAAATCACCGCCATTCCTAAACTATTAGAGCACCTGTTACTCAAAGGTTGCATTGTAACCATTGCTGCCATGGGCTGCCAAAAGAAAATAGCTCGAAAAATCGTCTCCAAACAAGCTCATTACATTCTTTCAGTCAAAGAAAATCAGAAAGAATTATTGGAAGATATTCAGGATAGTTTTAGAGTTTTAAAACCTTCAGATACTAGTGAAGATATTGATTATGGTCATGGAAGAATAGAAACGCGTAAATGTTATGTAGTTAGCGATTTAAGCTTAGTTAACAGGCAACAAAATGGAAGGGCTTAACCTCAATAGTGAAAATTGAGAGAGAACGATATTTTAAAGCAACAGGTGATAAGGAAACAGAATCTAGTTATTAAATCAGTACCTTAAAAGATGCATCAATGATAAACAACGGAGTAAGAAAGCATTGGGGTATTGAAAATAAAGTCCATTGGGTTTTAGATGTAGCCTTTAACGAAGATCATTCGCGTAAAAGAGCTGGGAATGCTGCTCAAAACTTTTCTACTTTAACCCAGATTATTCATCACTAACAGATTTTCTTGCTTTCTGTACTCTTAGATAGGTAAATCTTATTTTCTGAGTTTAATTTCAACTCAAGAAGGTG
>PDWJ01002889.1_pt1 | contig 17225 bp, 15 predicted proteins | sample 1430881 | NCBI WGS metagenome assembly PDWJ01 (sample SAMN01162460, study PRJNA174530) | Oral metagenome, whole genome shotgun sequencing project. | biome: Marine environment; feature: Marine mammal; material: Swab sample of the gingival sulcus; isolation source: swab sample of gingival sulcus...
CAAGTAGGGCTTCGATTTGAGCGTTTAGGGTTTGGTTGGTCATGCTGTGTTTTCCTTTTTTTGGGTTGGTGGATTTACACAGTTTATTTTATAGTCTCGTTTAAGTGGTGATAAGCTTTCTGTATTGCAGCAAATTTGCTTATTTGCTATGCAGCACGGCATGAACTGGACAGGCTTACCATTAGTGCCTAAAGGCTATTCAAAAACTGATTTAAACCGTTTATCCTCCTTCTTAGGGCTAATGACCCAATCAGAAAATGCACCACCAGAGCAAACGCCGCCAGAAGGTGATATAAAAACGGCAGAATGGTTTGGCATGCATTTGGCAAAAGTTGTTTTGAAGGGCTAATATAAAAACTAGCCTTTAATCATATTAGCATGATTCCCGAATTTTTATCTGCCAGCAAGCAACCACCAAACCTTCCGCTGTTATGTGCCTTTGTTAGCTATGTAGCATTGTCTGAAAAAGTTTCATCTAATGCTTTTTTTACGGCATCTATGCGTTCTTGACATACTTTATAAGCAGCAATTGACTCTTCAACGGTGGTCATTAAATTGTCAATATCTGGCTCATCCTGCTGTTGCAGCATCGCTGCGTTAGACTTAAGCATGTCATAAGCGGATTTAAAGTTTTTGGGTGTGGCTCTTTTACGGCGGCGTGTTGTCGCATTTGTACTACTCATATTATTCTCCTTAAGTTTGATTTTATTAATCTGTTGTTCTCGTGTTCGTGATGGTTGCACTTGCAATGCCATTTTTAAGTTGGATATCAACTTTTGAATTTATATCTAATTCATCGATGGATGTTACAACATGATTGGTTTTATTGTTTTTGATAATCGCAAATCCTCGGTTAACCACCTTAATTGGATGCTGTACTAAAATAAAATCACGCAAGTGTTTTATATTTTGTTCCATGTTTTCAATATGTTGGGTTGCCTGATAGTGAACTTGTGTTAACAATTTTTGTGTATCCTTTTGTGCGTACTGTAAAGATTGTAAATGATACTTTTTAATGCTATTCATTAATTGACGATTTTGACCATCGGCATTTTGTAGTTGCAATAGGGAAAGTCTGCGTAAATTTTGATAGTAATGATTGGTACTTTGTGCTGTATTAGACAATTGTTTTTGGCTGGTTAACTGAATGTTAGCCATTAAAAGTTTGTTTTGGTTTTCTGCCATTTGTAATTGGCGATGACTGATACTTTTAATGTCATCCATTAATTGCTCAGCCTTGTGTGTCATTGAATATAAATGACTGGCAATCCCTGCAATGACTTTAGAAGGGGTGTCAAAACTGGTATGGGCAACTTCATCCAAAATGGTTTTATCACGTTCATGTCCGATGCCTACCCAAACAGGAGTTGGTTGTTCTGCAACTAGTGCTGCCAACTCATAATCGTTTAAATAAGCTAAGTCTCCTACGGCACCACCACCTCGGATAATCACCAATAAATCTGGCAGTGTATTATATTTTTTTTGAAACTTATTAACCCCTTTTATAATAGCAAGGCGCATTTCATTTGGCGCCTTGTTGCCCTGAAAAGTAGCATGATGATAGTGGAAATAACATGCACCACTTTTAGCAAGCTTATCTGCTTCTGCTTTAAAATCACCTAAACCGGCAGCATTTTCTGGTGCAATAACAATCACATTTTTTATATCAAAGGGGTGGGGGAGTTGTTTATTTGCATTGATTAAACCTTCGCCTGTTAGCCGTTCAACTATCGCAGTATATTGGCGCGCTAAATCACCTAAAGTATAACTTGGGTCTATGTCAACAATGTTTAATGAAAACCCATACTGCGGGTGCATATTTGCATTAACTTTGATAAGCACAGTAATATCACGGCTTAATTCATTGCCTGTTGTTTGGGCAAACTTTTTTAATATGCGTGCTGCTTTAAATTTCCATAAAGTGCCTCGGCAGCTAGCGACTATCTTGCCATTGTCATCTTTTTCTGCCAACTCAAAATAATAGTGTCCACTTTTGCTAGATAGGTTTCTAATTTCTGCTTTTACCCAAACATGGTGGTTAAAAGTATGGCTGACAACCATCTGTACAGCTTGCAGATAATCACTAAGTTTCAGTACGGTACTTTCTAAATCGTGCATCTGGTCTGAGTGTGCTAATTCTTCTTCTAGATTTGCTAATTGATGCACATCTGTTAACTGTGGTGTTTGTGTGTGCAGAAGTTTGGCATCAATGGCTGTTAATTTGGGTTTTGGCATTTTGTTTTGTGGCTTTAAGTTTAATTGTTGTTTCTAATAGGCTAAAATACAACTATTGTACGTAGCTGGCATGCAAAAATAAAGCATGATTGAAAGTAAAAATAACAAACTATTAGATTAATGAGACTAAAAAAATTAAAATTTTTTCAACTAAATCAGCATACTTGGCTTGCTAGTGCCTTTATTGATCAAATGATCAATGCTGAAGAAAAAACTCAAATTCAAAAAAAAGCGGTGCGTAGCTTACTTAATAAACTTGTTGAACATTTATCACTTTGTAAAAAGCTAGATGAATCTAAATATCCATACCAATTAATTAGCACCCAAAAGTTTGTTTGCTTTACTCACTCTAATAAACAGGTTGCAGTGGTTATTAGTAGCCAAAATGTGGGGGTGGATATAGAGCTTAAAGCAATACCTCAGCGAGTTATTAATAGGTACTATCATAAAGATGAAATTAACCATTTGGCAAGCAAAACTTCATTAGAACAAGAATTACTTGGCCGTTGGCTATGGCAGTATAAAGAATGCATGGTTAAAATTAAACAATGCACGCTGGCACAAAGTTTGGGGGTTAATAATATTGATGTACTAAAACAGATGGAAGATAAACTAAAAGATGGTAAAAAAGCTAATTTAAATATCATAACAATAAAAAATAGTGATAATAGTGATGAAGATACTGACAACGAACAAAATATATGGATAGATAGGCAAAATAATATTCTTGCTGTTTATAGTAGCTAATTAGAGTCTAGGTATTGTCAACAATTATCACTTATTATAAGCCAGCTTAACTTTGGTTAAACTGGCTTAATTGTGTTTTAGGCGTGCTATTTAAGTATATTAATCTGTTGTATTTTGGGCTTGTGCAACTGCTAATGCAGTCATATTAACGATACGACGTGCTGTGGAAGCCGTTGTTAAAATATGTGCTGGTTTGTCTGCACCTAACAAGATAGGACCAATTACCCCTGTATTAGCTGATTTTTTAAGTAGATTAAATGAGATGTTAGCAACTTCCATATTGGGCATAATAAGCAGGTTAGCAGCCCCTTTTAAAGTACTAAATGGGAAGTAATGCTTGCGAAGCTCTTGGTCTAAAGCAACATCGGCTTGCATTTCTCCATCAAATTCAAAATCCACATTCATTTCTGAAAGTATCTGATATACACGGCGCATCTTGCTTGAATTTGCTCTTTCAGAACTACCAAAGTTAGAATGTGATATTAAGGCAACACGCGGTGTAATACCAAATTGGCGCATTTCATCTGCTGCTAATAGTGTCATTTCAGCAAGTTGTTCTGGTGTCGGGTCAGCATGAATATGAGGGTCTGCAATAAATACATTTTTATCTTGCATTAATAAAGCAGACATGGCATAAAAATCTGTTACGCCTTCTTTTTTACCAATGACATTACGTAAGTAACGTAGGTGCAATCCATAAGAACCAAAAGTACCACAAATCATGCCATCTGCGTCACCACGCTCTACCAATAATGAGCCGATAACCGTTGTTTTTCTTCTGGTATCACGTCGTGCTAACTCTTGGCTAACGCCTTGACGTTGATTTTGCACATAATAATGTTGCCAATATTCGTTATAGCGAGGGTCGTTTACTAGGTCAACAATTTCATAATCAATGCCTTCTTCTAATCTTAACCCTAAGTTTTCAATTTCTTCATGAATAACGGTAGGACGACCAACCAAAATTGGTTTGGCAAGCTTTTCATCAACCACAACTTGAACGGCACGTAGTACATTAGGGTTTTCACCTTCTGAATAGGCAATGCGTTTTGGTTTGTTTTTTGCTTTTGCATATATGGGTTTCATGACAAAAGCAGAGTTATAAATAAATTCAGAAAGTTGTTGGCGGTAGTCATCAAAATCTTCAATCGGTAGGGTAGCAACACCAGAATCCATCGCTGCTTTTGCAACAGCAGGTGCAATTTCTAAAATAAGATTAGACTCTAAAGGTCCTGGAATTAAATATTCTTTACCAAAGCTTTTGGTTTGTGTGCTTAAATAAGTGGTTGAACTGGGAGCAGACTCAGTATGTGCCAGAGCAGCGATGGCTTTAACACAAGCAATTTTCATCTCTTCATTGACAGTAGTAGCACCCACGTCTAAAGCACCACGGAAAATATATGGGAAACACAAGGCATTGTTAACTTGGTTAGGGTAGTCAGAGCGTCCTGTTGCCATAATTACATCATCACGTACGGCATGGGCTTCTTCTGGCATAATTTCTGGTGTTGGATTTGCCAGTGCAAAAATGATTGGATCTTTTGCCATCGACTTAACCATGTCTTGACTAACAATGCCAGCCATTGATAAGCCAAGAAACATATCTGCACCAACCATGACTTTATCTAAGGTTGTATCATTAGTATCTTGTGCAAAAAACTTTTTAGACTCATCTAAACTGTCAAAGTTTTCACGAGAAGTTGTAATAATGCCACGTGAATCACTAACAAAAATATGCTCTTTTTTTGCACCTAAAGCAATGATAAGTTTTAAGCAAGAGATGGCAGCAGCACCAGCACCAGAACACACAATTTTAATGTCTTGAATTTTTTTACCGTTTAATTGCAACGCATTTAGTAAGCCAGCAGCTGCGATAATTGCGGTACCATGTTGGTCGTCATGAAACACTGGAATATTCATGCGTTCACGTAATTCTTTTTCAATTTTAAAGCATTCTGGTGCCTTAATATCTTCAAGGTTAATACCACCAAAGGTTGGTTCTAATGCAGCAACTGCTTCAATAAACTTATCTGGATCGTTTTGAGCAACTTCAATGTCAAAAACATCAATACCTGCAAATTTTTTAAATAGTACGCCTTTACCTTCCATAACTGGTTTTGAGGCTAAAGGACCAATATTACCTAAACCAAGTACGGCTGTACCATTGGTGATTACTCCAACAAGGTTGTTGCGTGCTGTATATTTAGCTGCCGCTTTTGGGTTTTTTTCAATTTCTATACAAGGTACGGCAACACCTGGTGAATATGCCAATGCTAAGTCACGCTGGTTAGCAAGTTGTTTGGTAGGTGTTACAGAAATTTTACCAGGTACAGGATGTTCATGATAGTGTAGTGCAGATTGCTCTAGATTTTTTTGGTTTTGTTCTTTACTGGTCATAAGGATTCCATTTTACTCATTTTTAGTTTAAAGCAAATTGGTAGCATAATAACATTATTCATAAATAATGCCTATAATAATTAGCACATAAAAAAGGTGCTTTACTGATAAAGCACCTTGTTGGTAATGTAATTTTAAACCGAGATTTGCCTTAGCTGTCTTAAGGTCATATCTAATGACTTGCCATGTTCGACAATTTTAGATTCAATCGATTGAAATTGGGCTCTCATCAGTTCATCTACCTCATTTAATCGTTCAGTAAACTCGGTTTTTTTCATTTCTACTACTTTTGCTTTTAGTGTTTGCCACTCTGCAATTGTTGCATTAAAAGCATCGTATTCGGCAGCAATTTTATCTTTAAATGCTTTAAAGTCTGCACTAATATCAAAACCTTGCATGCCCAGCTTTTCTAGTCGGTTATTTACTTTTTTAAACTGCATTTGCACTTGTGCATGGCGTATGGTAGCTTCATCTACTTTTCGTAAGTCTTTTGCTAAGCCAAGTTTTGAGCATATCAAAATTAGCCATTTTGTTGGGTCATATTGCCACCATTTAACACCATTGCGGTAATCATATTGAAAAAAGTGATGATAATTGTGGTAGCCTTCACCCCAAGTAAATATTGCGAGTATAAAATTATCTCGTGCTGTGTTTGTATCTGTATATGGGCGTGTGCCAAACATGTGGCAAAGTGAGTTGATAAAAAAGGTAAAGTGATGGGTTAACACTAAACGTAATAAACCAGCTAATACAAATACACCTAAAATATCACCAACTAACCAACCAAAACTTAACAGTATTATGGTATTAGTGACAATAATCCACGCACCATAGTGTTTGTGTTGGTGGCGTAATAATTTTTGTTTGGTTAAATCAGGGATGTTTTTAAAGTCATGCTGACCACTAGGATATTTGCGTAACATCCATCCAATATGGCTGAACCAAAAACCACGACGGGCTGAATAGGGGTCTTTATATTCATCATCAACAAACCTGTGATGGCGGCGATGCCCAGCACACCAGTCAAACACGCTACTTTCAACCGCTAATGTACCGCCAATAAGTAAAAAGTTTTGTACAATTGGATGTGCTTTGTATGCTTTATGAGCAAATAAACGATGGTATCCAGCAGTAATACCTAAACCTGTCCAAGCCATCATAAATGCAAATACCAACCAGGTACCCAGTCCTACAGAATGTGTCCATAAATACCAAGGCACTAAAAACAATGCTAAAATAGGGGTGGCTATTAAAATGAGAGCTGGTACTGTGTTGATAGGAGCTTGATTGTATTTTGACTCAAGTTCTGGTTTTATATTTAGGTTTGATTTTCTTGTATCACTCATAGAGTAATCCTTGATTTTTTATTTAAAATAACAAGTTAATATCAAAGCTAATAAACTAGGCGATTGATATTTTTGCTAAGCTATTTAAAAAACAAAAAAAACTAGCAAACCAAAAAAAATGTGACTTATCATTAACCTGTTTTGTGTAAATTATAGCGTATTTTTAAAAAAATGTGAACAGATATACACTCAGTTTTTGCTTATAAAAAAATCACTTAGCTGTCAGTATTGTTTAAAATTAAGGGTAGGCATTTGACCAAACAGGGCTTAAAACTTTACCTTGAGTTGATATGCTATAACTTTCTCCACCATCTAGTGACTTAATATTAATACTGTTGTTTGAGCCGTGTTGTACGGCATAAACAACCCTACTGCTATTAGGAGAAAAACTAGGAGCCCCATCAACCCCTGTATTTCCTAAGTTTGATATTATCTTACCACTTGTATTCATTATAACAGCATTTGTACCACTCAAGAATGCAATTTTAGAGCCATCTGGGCTATAACTTGGGTTAGATGCGTAGCCTGAAGAAGGTGAAATTTGTTGATCGCTATTGCTATTTAAGTTAAAACGATAAACACGTGGGTTGTTACTGCCGTTTCTATCAGACACAAACACAAACGAACGTCCGTCTGGACTGTAACTTGGTTGTGCTTCATCGCTTGGTCTGTTTGTAATTTGCTTTGGTTTTTGTTTATTGTTAAATGGGGCATATAGTTGATAAATATCAGCATTTGCATTTTTTGAATAAGAAAATAGCATCTTACTGCCATCTGGTGAGAAAGATGGATTTAAATTTGTGCCATTAAAAGGTGTTACCAGTTTTGTAACTTTATTATTTATATTCATCATATAAATAACAGGTTTGCTATCTTTATGTAGTTTTGCATAGGCAATATCAACGCCATTTGGATGCCATGTTGGTGTAAAAATTGCCCCCGTGACTTGATCGATAGTTTGCATGTTTTTGCCATCTGTATCCATGATTTTAAGTCGAGATACTTTGTTAACACCACTGCCAGTTTCTTCAATAAAAGCAATTTTTCCAGAAAAATCACCTTGTTTGCCTGTAATTAGCTGATAAATATTGTCGGCAATTTTATGAGCGATTTGTCGTGTATTTTTTTGGTTAAGTAGTTCGGTTTGTTGACCACCTATGCTTGTACCAGACTGTGTGTTAATAACCTCATAATTTATGCGATTGTCATTGGTGTTTCCTATCACAACATAAGGGATATTGGTTTGTTGCCAAAGGTTTAAGTTGTTTAAGACATCTTGTTTTGTTGTTGCCTGAGCTGGTAAGTTTTTGCTAGTGGTTTTTAGTGTGGTGGTGTTTAAATCATCAGTAATGATTGTAGAAATTTGCTGATTACCTAAAAAAGGTATCAGTGCAATTTTTTCAGCCAACTCAGTAGATTTAATATATAAAGCATTGTCTTGTGCATTTGTTATTTGCATAGTAGTTAATAACAAAATTGAAGTCACAATTGCTTTGTAAGTATAAGTATTATTAATTGTCATATTTTATCCAATGTTAAATTAAAGTCATTTAATTCCATGTAGCGTTAATTCAATAGTGGGATAGGTTTTAGAATCATTTACATCAATTGGTAAAGGTTCTGCACTATAAACCGCACTACTTACCTTTTTAAAAAGTTCTTCATCTCCTTTCACTGCTTTTACGTTTTTAATATTACCATTTTCGTAAACTTCGACAATAACTGTAATGCTTTTTCCGACAACATTATTGGCACTGTCTTTATCTAAATAGCGTTGAATTTTGGCAGTCACCTGACTAAAACTGCTGATATTGCCCGAATTGTTAATGTTTGCAGGAACATGTGTGTTTGCCGCAGTGGTTGTTAATATATTTTTATCGTTGGTTGTTTTTACGTTTTTATTCTCATAAATATTTTCTGCTTGACGATTTGTATCAGAGTCTATAACAACATCATCTTGTGGTTTATTAGCAATGCTTGCTTCAAGAAAGATATCTTCAAATTGTTTATCTATTGGAGCAGATTCATAAGGGTTGACTAAATTTTCCGCTTCTTTGGTTATGCTTTGGCTGTATTTGTTTGCTTGCATGGCTTGATAAGACTGATTGGTTGCATAATCTATATATGCTGGATCTTGTGGTCTATCTAATGCATTGGTATTGGCTGTATCAGCATTATGATTTAACAGCTCTTTTTGTTTGACTTTATTTTGAATGTTAGAGAATTGTTCTGGCGTAACTAAAGAGGTTTCAATGCTGCTGTCTTCATGTTTGTTATCGAATTTTTGCGTAAAAAATATAAAAAATAAAATAATCGTATGTACTAAAACACTTAATAAAATGGGTAATGACAAGTGCTTTTTTTGATTAGCAAGACGAGGTTTGGTTGATTGCATGATTTGCCTAAATGTGTTTTTTATTGTTGATCAGATGATAGTGGATTACCAGTCAATAAACCAACTTTTTGTATTCCCGCTTGTTGAATGTTAGCCATCAGCCCCATGATATCACCGTATTGGTTTGTTTGATCTGCATTAACCATCACTTGAATGCTACTCCCCTTCGTTTTTTCTTCATTTTGAATTTGCTGTAAGGTGCTTATCAATTGGTCATTTGTTACTATTAAGTTTTTCATATCATAATTAATAAACAATTCACCGCTTTTTGACATACTAACAATAACTGGCATTTGTGTACCCGTATCTAAATTTTGTGTTTGTTCTTGAGGTAAGTCAACATCTACACCGGTTTTCATCATTGGAGTGGTAACCATAAAAATGACTAACAATACCAGCATTACGTCAATATAGGGTACGACATTCATATTAGCATTAAGCTGTTTTGGTCTTCGACTGTAGGCATTTTGTTTCATATTTAAAATTTTAACTGGCTTTAAGTAATCAAGAGGGTTATCTATTTAAGTTCATTAATTATCATTTATTAGTAAGTTAGTCTAGCATGGGGTTCTCGTTTACGAGAGGTGATGTTTGCTCATTAACAACTATTGATTGTTGTGATTGTTGCATGGTGTGATGAGATTGCTTTTGGTAATGGCTACTATCTTGCAATAGCAATCCTGTGAGTTCATCACAAAATAAAGTACGTTCTTCATATAAGTTAGCTGATTTAGTAGTGAAATGGTTATAAGCTAAAACGGCTGGGATGGCGGCAAATAATCCCATTGCAGTGGCAATTAAAGCTTCTGCAATACCAGGAGCAACTGAAGCAATGTTTGCTTGCCCAGCTTGAGATAACCCTAAAAAAGCATTCATAATGCCCCAAACAGTGCCTAACAAACCAATATAGGGAGATACCGAGCCAATACTAGCTAAAGCTGAAAGTCCTGTTTCTAAGTCTTGTTGTTGACGACCCAAATTAACGCGTAGATTTTTTTCAACGGCTTCAATCAAATGACCTTTTTCAGGTTTTGCTGGTAAAAATTTTTGATATTCGGCATAGCTATTAGTAAATACTTCTTCCAGTCCTTGTTTATTTTTTACTCCTTTAATGCCATCATAAAGTTTATGGATGTCATCACCAGAATAAAACCAATCTAAAAATTGGTTGTCTCTGTTTTTTGCAGCGTTTAGTTTTGTTGAAAATCTAAATATTAAGATCCAAGATAGTATAGATGTAAAAAATAAAATACCCATAATAATTTGTACAAATATACTTGCATTGCTGATGAGTTCAATAATATTGAGTGATTCTGGCATGATAAATCCAAAGATTATTTTAATTAAATAAATAGTTTTAATAGCGACTTTTAATAACTAGTTCCTATAATAAAAAAATTAAACAAATATTGAAATAGTTTAAAGGTTAATTATTGCAATATTTTACAAACAATTAATCAGTTAGCACTATACAGTCAAAACTCATACGTTGAATTGTTACTTGATTTTAACTAAAATATAACATCTTGTAATATACCAGTTTATGCTTTTTTGTGATTAAGTCTTGTCATTAATGCGTATTTGGGTATGAAACTTACATCAGCGCATGCCAAGCATGCAGGATTTGATTATTTATGAATGCAATTAAAAATTATTTTGGTATTAATGGTCATAATACCACGGTAAAAACAGAAATAATGGCTGGAGTGACTACCTTTTTAACCATGGCTTACATTATTTTTGTAAACCCGAATATTTTATCAGAAGCTGGTATGGATAGTGGTGCAGTATTTGTTGCTACCTGCTTGGCAGCGGCTGTTGGCTGCTTTATTATGGGTATTTTTGCTAAATTGCCAGTGGCATTAGCACCCGGTATGGGCTTAAATGCCTTTTTTACTTATGGTGTTGTACTTGGGATGGGGCATAGTTGGCAAACAGCTTTGGGGGCAGTGTTCTTATCTGGCTGTTTATTTATTTTGTTAAGCCTATTTAAAGTACGCCAATGGATTATTGATGCTATTCCAAACACTTTAAAGCATGGCATTGTTGCTGGCATTGGTGCATTTTTAGGGTTTATTGCTTTACAAAACTCGGGTATTATCGTTGATAACCCTGCGACTTTGGTATCTTTGGGTGATATGACCAGCTTTCCTGCCATGATGGCAACCTTAGGGTTTATTGTAACCATTGGTTTAGTTCATTTGCGTGTACCTGGTGCAGTTACGATTGGTATTTTAGGCATTACGCTGATTAGTTTATTAATGGGCAAAAGCCAATTTGCTGGTATCGTTTCTATGCCACCATCTATTGCGCCGACTTTAATGCAGTTGGATATTGCTGGGGCATTTGATGTTGGTATGATTAGTGTGGTTTTTGCCTTCTTATTTGTTGATTTGTTTGATACAACAGGCAGCTTGGTTGGCATTACAAAAAAAGCGGGGCTGATGGATGACAAAGGTGATGTGCCAAATATGGGTAAAGCATTACTTGCTGATTCTACTGCCACAGTAACAGGCGCTATGTTGGGAACATCTTCAACAACAAGTTATATAGAAAGTGCTTCAGGTGTGGCATCTGGCGGACGCACAGGATTAATGGCAGTTACCGTTGGTATATTGTTTTTACTGGCATTATTTTTTGCCCCCTTGGCTGGTATGATTCCAAAATACGCGACAGCAGGTGCTATTTTTTATGTGGCGGTTATCATGTTATTTACTTTGCAAGATATCGATTGGGAAGATTTAACAGAAGCAGCACCAGTCGCCGTTGTTTTATTGTTTACGCCATTAACTTATTCTATTGCCGATGGCATTACCTTAGGTTTTATTACTTATACTGCAGCAAAAGCGGCAACAGGTAAGTTTAACCAAATTAGTGTTGCTGTTTGGATATTAACGGCAGTTTTGTTATTAAAACTTGTTGCGATGTAAGCAAACTAATAATATAAGATAAGTTTTTTAAAATTTAGAGTGAATGTTTAGTGCCGAGTAATAAGTTTATTGCTCGGTTTTATTTTATGCTGGTTTTGACTATGTAAATATCATTTTACTAAAAAACCAACTGCAAGCGATTTTTAAGTCACGTTTGGTTAATATTTACTATTGTATTTACCAATACCATAGCAAAGCTGTAATAACTTTCTCATACCTACAAGTGAGGCAATAATTTTGCTTTTACCATTAACAAGCATAGATAAATTGAATAATGTTATCGTACGAAGGATAGGTAGTAAAATGCCTGAAGGTAGTTCAAGGAAAGATGAGCCTTTTTATTTAATGCCTGCCGATGCGAATAAAAATAGAAACAAACAAGGTAAAATTTCGAAAATTAGTTTAAGTCAGCAGGGTTATGATACTTTTATTGAATTTTTACCAAAATTAGATGACAATGGAAATGGGTTATCAGAATGAGAGCTTAAGTAATGTTGAACTTAACAAAATTAATAACGATGGTTTTAACTTCTTTATTGTTTATTCTAATTTTTTTTGTGTTTGTTGTGAATCCAAAGAAAACTGAATGTAATATTGAAGATGGCTGTTTGAACAATATATTTATTAAAAATAAAAAAACTTGTGACTACCAAGATAAAGATCAATGCACCTTTCCTCTACATCAATTGACTAATAATGAGTTTGATCAAGCCATTTTTTTACGAAAACAACAATTTGACCTATCAAAATCTTGTGGCAAAATGAAATTGAGCTTAAAAGAAAGAATGCTTTTTAGTCGTGATTGTGATTATCTGATTTTTTCAAGAGGGGAAAATATGATAAATTACATACGGGGTGAATGCCACCCGTTTAGTAATCTTTATCGTTTAGATAATAATATACCTTTTTTTAATGAAGATGAAATACCATTGCTTGATAGGGTACTCAACAAGGATACATTGGTTAAAAACTACGGAGCTCTTGAGGTACAGATTTCTTCTGATGCAAAATTAGAACAATTAGATTGTTTTACTGATTTTGACAGACAAACTTTTTAAAAATTTAAACTGGGCATATTGTCCAGATTTTTATCCATGATACTTTTAAATTTGCCATCAGCAACAAAAATCATAAAATTCATTTATACCTTCTGTTTATGCCTAATAAAATTCATAGATTTTAAAAATTCAATCGCCATCATACTCTCAAATTTGTTACCATAGGCACTAACTATATTTTTTGTTTAATCATCTTTATTTTCTAAAATCTAGGAAGAATACATGAGCGATAATAACGCCAAAACAACCAAAACTAATGCAGAAAAACACGATTTTATCCGTGCTATTATCCGTGAAGACATTGCTAAGGGTAAATATCCTCAAATTCATACTCGTTTTCCACCCGAGCCAAATGGTTTTTTACACGTTGGGCACGCCAAGGCAATCTGTACAAGTTTTGGCATTGCAGAAGAGTTTGGTGGCGTTTGTAACTTACGCTTTGACGATACCAACCCAACTGCCGAAAAGCAGGACTATGTTGATAGCATTAAACAAGATGTGGCATGGCTTGGCTATAAATGGGAGGGTGCACCTCGTTATACGTCCAGCTACTTTGACCAGTTACACACTTGGGCGGTTCAGTTAATAAAACAAGGTGATGCTTATGTGGATTTTCAAACTTTAGAAGAAATCCGTGAAAACCGTGGTTCATTTAAAGAAGTGGGCAAAGCATCGCCACAGCGTGATACCAGCGTGGCAGATAACCTTAAGTATTTTGAGGACATGACCGCTGGCAAATATAAAGAAGGTGAAGCTGTATTGCGTGCCAAGATTGACATGAGTCATCCCAATATGAATATGCGTGACCCTGTCATTTATCGAGTAATGCATGAAACGCATCACCAAACTGCTGATAAATGGTGCGTTTATCCAATGTATGACTATGCTCATCCATTATCTGATGCCATCGAAAATATATCGCACTCACTTTGTACCCTAGAGTTTGAAGACCATCGTCCTTTTTATGATTGGGTCATTGATAAGATAGGTTTTAACCCTCGTCCGCATCAGTATGAGTTTAGCCGTTTGAATATTAATTATACTTTGACCAGTAAACGTAAGCTAAAAGTGTTAGTTGATGAAAATATTGTGAGCGGTTGGGATGACCCACGTATGCCCACCATCGCTGGTATGCGTCGCCGTGGTTATACGCCAGAAGGCATTCGGGATTTTTGTGATCGTGTCGGGCTATCAAAGGCGGATGGGGTGGTGGACTTCCGTCTATTGGAGTTTAGTATTCGTCAATCACTCGAAAGCATAACTGCTCGTGGCATGGCAGTGCTTCGTCCGCTTAAAGTTACCATCACCAATTTTGATGAAGCAGTGGCACAGTGGCAAGAATTGAAAGCAGAATCTGTCAATGCTCGTTTTGATGATACCAATAACACGCTATGGTTAACCCAGCCTAAACATCCAAATGTGGATATGGGAGAACGTGAAATCCCGTTTACAAAAGAAATCTATATTGATCAAAACGACTATGAATTAGAGCCACCAAAAGGTTACAAGCGTCTATCGCCAGAAAAACCAGAAATTCGTTTGCGTAATACCTATTGTTTAGCGGTGACTGAGCATATTTTAGATGCCAAAGGTCAGGTAGTTGAACTAAAAGCAACCATTGACCCAACAACATTGGGTAACAATCCAGCAGGGCGTAAGGTGAAAGGCGTTATCCATTGGGTATCGGCTTCTCAAGGTGTCCCTGCAACTGTGCGTTTGTATGAGCAGCTATTTAATGATGAAAATCCAGGCAGTGCTGAGGATGTCCATGAGGTTTTGAATCCAAACTCGCTTACTGTGTTACAGGCGGTGGTGGAACCATCGCTTGCTAATGTCAATGCAGGAAGTCGATTCCAGTTTGAACGTGAAAGCTATTTTATCGCTGACAGTGTCGAACACACTGTAGAAAAACCTGTGTTTAACCAGATTGTTAGCTTAAGAGATAGCTTTAAACCTGCGTAAATAAGCAACCTCTTTTTATTTTTTGAATAAACAGCATGATAAAACTCAGCTTATGGTATGAACTGGGTTTTATTGTTTGCTAATTTTAAAACTAGTCGGTACCAAATTCCTGCCGCTTACGAGCAAAAAATCGCTCTAATCTGTCCATTGCATCTTCTAACTCAAGTAAGTTTGGCAAAAATACAACCCTAAAGTGGTCAGGTTTATCCCAGTTAAAGCCAGTACCTTGCACAATCAGCACTTTTTCTTCTAATAATAAATCCATCATAAACTCAGAGTCATTGGTAATCGGATAAACAGTTAAATCAATTTTAGGAAAACAATAAAATGCCCCTTGTGGCATAGTACAGCTAATACCCTTGATGGCGTTAAGACGGCTAACCGCAAGCTCTCTTTGTTTATATAAACGACCACCTTTATTGGTGAGTTCTCTCATACTTTGGTAACCACCCAAGGCAGTTTGGATAGTATGTTGGGCAGGTACATTGGCACATAAACGCATAGATGCTAGGATGCTCAACCCTTCAATAAAATCGCTTGCATGCTCTTTTTTGCCAGATAGCATCATCCAACCAGCACGAAATCCAGCAATACGGTGCGATTTAGACAAACCATTATAAGTGAGCACCAGTACATCGTCTGTTAGGGTACACATTGGCGTATGTACTGCATCATCATAAAGTACACGATCATAAATTTCATCTGCCATGAGTACTAAATTATGTGTTTTTGCTAGTTTGACAATTTGCAGCAGTATTTCTTTTGAATATAAAGCACCAGTCGGATTATTTGGATTAATGATTACAATGCCTTTGGTTTTGCTGGTAATTTTTGCTTTGATATCATCAATATCTGGTTGCCAGTTATCATCTTCATTACAGCGATAGTGTACCGCCGTACCGCCAGCAAGGTTGGTTGCTGCTGTCCAAAGTGGGTAGTCTGGCATTGGGATAAGCACTTCGTCGCCATCATTTAGCATGGCTTGCATGGTCATGACAATTAATTCGGATACACCATTACCAAGATACACATCACGCACATTAACGGCAGAGCGTAAACCTTTAGATTGATAATATTGAAGCACCGCCTTACGTGCAGAAAAAATGCCTTGTGAGTCAGAATACCCTGTTGCATGGTGCAAGTTTAATGCGACATCTTGCAAAATTTCTTGTGGTGCATTTAGGCGGAATGGGGCAGGGTTACCAACATTTAATTTAATAATACGATGACCCTCAGCTTCCATTTTTGTGGCTGTTTTTAGCAAAGGACCACGGATGTCATAGCAAACATTTTGTAGTTTTTCAGATTTATTAAGTGGTTTAACAGTGGGCATAGTTTTGGGCATAGTTTTCGCCTTACTTGTAAGTATGTTAGGAATGTTGTTGGGGTTAGTTTTGCTGTCAGTAGTTTGATAGCCATATAGTAGATAATCAAGACTGCAATCTAAAATTTTGGTAAGTGTGGGTAGTTTAGATGCCACAATGCCATTGGTGCCTCGCTCCCAGTTAGAAATGGCCCCACGGCTTACTTTAGCACCTGCTTGCGTCATTTTCTTTGCAAGTTGCTCTGCTGTCAGCCCTTTTGCTTTACGTAGTTCTTTTAAGCGTCTAGCTTGTGCTAATCGGTTAGCATCTTTGAAGTTATTCATGTACTGGATCTCGTAAAAATAGGTATATGCAAGATTTTATTGCATTAAAGCTATTAATTCAATATATTTTTATCAATTTGCAAGTAAAACTTACTTTTATTCAATATTCTTTATTGGTTATCGATTCACAATACAGATTGTTTACTTGCCTCCAATTTAGGAGGTAAGGTAAAGGTTTGGATGGAAAATTGAAAAATAAATCATACTTATTAATTTAATTATGGTGTAGTTTTAAAGTGATGGAAGAGATTGAGTTAACATAAATGCTATCTGTCTGTCTTATCAAATGATATGTAAACTATCTTATTCCATACTTTATCTGGATTACAGAAACCACTATAAGATAGTAAAATTACAGAGTGATATCAACAGACGAATATTTATCTTATAAATTTTGTTAAAAAAATTAAAAAAATAATTGACAGAAACAATAAAACCTATATAATACGCTGCACACAACGAAATAAGGCATAACTAAGTAAGTGCTATTTTGTTGAGGGTGATTAG